>Ga0172371_10001400_pt1 | contig 38138 bp, 42 predicted proteins | sample Lak12m_FD_114543 | JGI IMG/M metagenome (GOLD analysis project Ga0172371, IMG submission 114543) | Freshwater microbial communities from Kabuno Bay, South-Kivu, Congo - kab_022012_12m | ecosystem: Environmental > Aquatic > Freshwater > Lake | place: Democratic Republic of the Congo: South-Kivu... | reverse complement strand
CAAAAAAGCAACAATCGCGATTGATAACAAAATAAAGATAGCCACAGCCAAAACAGTAATTGGGGATCCTTTTTCTTCCATTTTGGTAATTATAGCAAATATATTGTTGAACTAATGATCTTTTTACTGATAGACTTAAAGGGTAAATAAATATATGCAAGAAACTGTCCAAAAAATATTCACTGAAGGGAAAGGAATACTAGCTTCTGATGCAAGAGAAAAAGGAATGAGCAAAAGACTTTTTGACCATGGCATCGAAGGAACAAAAGAAAATGCTCTTAAATTCAGGGAAATTCTTTATACCACACCCGGGATAGAAGAATTTATAAGCGGTGTCATCCTTAATGATGACACAGTAAGAAGTACCATGCATGGCAAAACTCCAATACAAATCTTAAATGAGAAGGGAATTTTACCGGGAATTAAAGTTGATGGGGGAACGGAAGGTTTTAATGGCACAGAGGAAGTTGTCACAATTGGTCTTGATGGTTTGGAAGAACGTCTATCGGAATATTCCAAAATGGGCTTGGTTTTTAGTAAATGGAGGGGTGTTTTTATGATAAATGACAAATATCCATCGGATGCATTTTTTGAAGAAAATCTGACTAGAATGGCCAAATATGCCAAACTTTCTCAAAAATATAATATTGTGCCGATTGTTGAACCGGAGGTACTACTAGATGGCAACCACACAACGACTCGTTCAAGCGAAACAATTGATGAAACACTCAAAATCCTTTTTGAAAAATTAGATCAGGAAAAAGTTGATATCAATAATTTGATATTAAAAACAAGCATGGCCTTGCCCGGGCCTGTGAGTGGAGTAAAGGCTTTACCATTGGAAGTTGCAAACGCAACTCTCCGGGCACTTAAAAAGTCAGTGCCACCTGAAGTTTCCGGAATTGTGTTTTTGTCCGGTGGGCAAACCGCCAATGAGGCAACTGCAAACTTGAATGAAATTGAAAAATTAAAAGGAGATGCACTTTGGCCTGTTTCATTTTCTTTTGAAAGAGCGCTTCAGGAAGACGCAATGATTGCTTGGGCCGGAAAAGAAGAAAATATCAAATTAGCTCAGGATGTATTTTTGACTCGCGCCAAAAAAGTTTCTACTGCACAGAAAGGTGAATTATAAATTATGGACAATCACGTAGACCTTCTTTCTATAGGGGATGCTTCTCTTGACACTTTTTTTACGCCCTTGGAAAGTGAAACACTTTGCAATATAGATAAAAAAGAATGTTTAATTGCATTTTCTTATGGCGATAAAATTCCTGTTAAAAATTTGGAATTTTCAATTGGCGGAAATGCGGCAAATAATGCTGTCGGCACAAAACGTTTGGGAATTAATACTTCAATAGTTTTAACATTAGGTCAAGACAGTGTTGGGGAAATGATTGTATCAAGATTAAAAAATGAGGGAGTTGATGCAACCTTTGTGATAGCGCAGCCAAGCACAACTTCAAACTACTCAACAATTGTAAATTATTCAGGCGAAAGAACAATTTTTGTCTATCATGCACCCAGAAGTTACGAATTTCCGGTAGCGCTTCCGGTTGCCCCTTGGGTTTACTTGACCAGTATGGGAGAAAGTTTTAGGCCATTTTATAACCACATGTCCGAGTGGTTAAATAAAAATCCTCAGATAAAATTAGCCTTTAACCCGGGAAGTTGGCAAATGAGAGGCGAGTTTGAAGCCATTAAAGATATTATTGCAAGAACTCATATTATTTTTGTAAACAGAGAAGAAGCCGAAAAATTGACTAATTTTGGTAAATCTACCAGTCGCGAAAGGGAATTATTAATTGCACTAAATAAACTTGGTCCAAAAATATGCGTTATTACAGATGGTAGTGCGGGAGCCTTTGCACTGGACAGTATAAATGGAAAATTTATTAGGTCAGGGGTTTTACCTGTTGATGCTTACGAAAGAACCGGCGCTGGGGATGCTTTTGGAAGCGGGTGCTTGGCAGGCTTGATTCATGGCAAAACGTTGGACGAAGCTTTACTGTGGGGAACATGCAATTCTGCCTCAGTTATTGGGTACACAGGATCTCAAAAAGGGCTTCTAAATATTTCTGACATGCAAGTTTGGTTGGAAAGATGCAAAAGTTCAGGGGTCGTAGTAAGTAGCATGTAAGAAGGGAATATGAATATTTTTGTAACAAGGCAAATACCGGGAAATTTTATCGAAAAGCTCCAAACTGATGGAAATGAAGTTTATGTTTCTGAATTCAATCGAAGATTAACCCCTACGGAGCTTTTGGAAAAATCAAAAGGGATGGAGGCAATTTTGTCGCTTCTCACAGACAGAATTGATGCTGATTTAATGGACGCTATCGGGCCCCAACTCAAAATTATCAGTAATTACGCGGTGGGCTTTGACAATATAGACATTGAAGCCGCTACAAATAGGGGAATAATAGTTACCAATACTCCATCAGATGAAGTTAATGAAGCTGTAGCGGAATATACTTGGGCATTAATTTTGGCATTATCCCGACGAGTTGTGGAGTCAGATGAATTTGTTAGACAACAGGGTTATTTTATAAAAAGTGGTGGATATAAAGGTTGGGAGCCTGAACTTTTTTTGGGTCCATCGTTAAAAGGTAAAACTCTTGGAATTGTTGGCTTGGGGAGAATTGGGTCAATGGTAGCCAAACGCGCTAAAGGATATGATATGACGGTTCTTTACAATAAACACGAGCCAGATACCGAAAGAGAGAAAGAATTAAATATTGTTTTTACAAGTTTAGATGATCTTCTTGTCAAAAGTGACATCGTTTCTTTACATATTCCTTTAACAAATGAAACACGCGGAATGTTTAATAAAGAAACTTTAATGAAAATGAAAAAAGGTTCTTATTTAATTAATACCGCCAGAGGTCCAATTGTTGATGAAAGTGATTTAACTGAAGTATTAAAAAATAAACATCTCGGTGGGGCAGCTTTGGATGTATTCGAAAGTGAACCAAATATATTTCCTGATCTTCTTAGTCTGCCTAACGTAATAATTACGCCCCATATCGCCTCGGCAACAATTGAAGCAAGAAACAAAATGGGTGAGGATTCGGTTGGGGCGATAATAGACGCACTTTCAGGCAAAAAACCTGTTAATATAGTGAACGATAAAGTTTGGCTTACACGTCGAAAATAAAATGGCACTTTTTGGAAGAAACAAAAACGAAGAAGAATACATTGAAGACGAATTTGATAACGAAAAAAGCAGTAAAGCAAATAAAAAATTTGCGAGTGGGTTACAGGACTTGAAATCCGAAAATAAGAAAAAAAGAAAAGAACCACCCAAGCCTTGGACCAAAAAAGAGAGGCTTATTGTTTTAACTATATTATTAATTTCAATTATCACATCGACTCTTCTGGCTTATGGCTCAACTATTAAATGGTCGCTTGGACAATTAAGGATGCCGGGTTTTAATTCCAATTTTTTGAATATTTTCCAAGAAAGAGAATGCCATATTTTTGGTAAAAATTTATCTTCCGGTTGCTATTTTAAGTTTTGTATTGGCACTGGAAGCTTATGTGCCGGAATCTTTTGTTTTAGATAATTCAATATGGTTTGTTTTATTTTCAGTTCTAATTCAATTGGCCCTGGCGTTTATTGGTGTTTATGCATCAATTGCAACAGTTATCGCTATCAAAAAAATAATCGGTGGCCAGTCTTTGAGTAAGATTAAAATGCGGGGACTTGTTGGGCCAATATATTGGAAGTATTGTTTGTATTCACTGGCGGTTTTTTTGGTATATTTTGCTGGTTTTGCCTTGTTTGTAATTCCGGGAATAATATTTGTGGTTTGGTATATCTTTTCCCAATTTATTTTTATTGAAGAAGGCCTTGGAATTAAGGCGTCTTTAGCAAAAAGCAAAGATTTGGTTAAAGGGATTTTTTGGAAAATAGTAGGTAGAGGGATTGTATTTGGAATTTTTGCAATTGCTGTTCAATTAATATTTGCCATAATTCCTTATGGTATTGGAGTGTTTATTACATCAATTTTAAGTGGGTTTTTTATTCTTCCCTTGTATTTACTATACAAAGAAGTTAGTGAATGATTTGAGTTCTGGCGCCACTTTCTAATATTTTATTTATATTCGCAATAGGTGTAGGTTTAATTATTCTTTGAATTTGTTCAATTGAGCATCTTATTTTTGGTTTATTTTCATCCAAAAACCACTCCTGTTTTGTTGGACATCCTTCACAAGGTAGGGTTCCTGTGAATGTGCATATATTAATTTTACTTAAATCCTGGGGGACTTTCCAATCAATTGAAGCTTTTTCAGAAAGGATACTAGACATTATTTTATTCCAAATGGGGGATGCTCCGGTTATTCCGGAGGCGACTCTACTCATTGGAGAATTATTATTGTTTCCAACCCAAGTGAGGGTTAAAAAATCTTGATTATATCCAACTGTCCAATTATCCCGAAGATCGTTGCTGGTTCCTGTTTTAACTGCCACTTCGGGATGATTTTTAACTACAAGATGGGAATTAAATCCAAATTCAGGCGCGCGGGCAAAATTATCCTTTAAAATATCGGTAATCAAGAAAGCCACTCTTGGGTCAACGACTTGGGTACTGGTGGGTTTATTTTCTTCCGAGACGTTATTTTTGTAATCTTTAACTTTTAAAATAGGCATTAGTTCAGGCTTTTTTCCTCCATTTGCAATTGTTGCGTACGCTTTGGCCAAATCAAGAGCAGTGACAGCCCCACCACCAAGAGTCAGGGAGTATCCATAATCACTTGGGTTATTCCAGGTGGTAATTCCCATTTTTTGTCCCTGTTCGATCATCTTTTTTACTCCATAACTGGCCAATATTTTTACCGCCGGAATATTTCGGCTTTGCGCAAAAGCATTCCTCAAGGAAATGTTTCCTTTAAACCTTCCATCATAATTAACAGGGGAATAAGGAGGGCTTCCCGGGGTAACGTAGGTAATGGGAGAATCATTTATTATTGAAGATGGGTTGTAGCCATTAGCAAGCGCGTAAGTATAGTTAACCATTTTAATAGATGAACCTGGTTGTCTTAGACTTGTTAATACATTTACGTTTCCATCATCTTTTATTGCAAAATAATCTTTGCTTCCAACCATTGCCAATATTTCACCAGTTTGGGGATTAATTACAATTGCGGCACCGTTACCTACATTCATATATTTAAGTTTTGCTATTTCATTTTTTACCGATTCCTCGGCAATTTTTTGTATGTTTAAGTCCAGACTGGTTATTACTTCCAGTCCGCCTTTTTCAACCATCGTTTCTCCGTATTTATCAACCAGTATCTGTTTTACATACATTACGAAATGAGGTGCTTTTATCTCTGTTTTATTCGGTATAAAAGTAATATTTTCCGATAATGCTTTATTTTCTTGTTCTAAAGAAATAAATTTATTAATCTTCATAAGATGTAGTATTTCTTTTTGTCTTTGAATTGCAAACTCCGGATGTGGCCCAAATGGAGAATATGTTGTCGGGCTTTTTGGAAGCCCAGCCAATAGTGCGGATTCGGACAAAGAAAGTTCGTTTACATTTTTTCCAAAATATAATCTTGCGGCCTCCTGAATTCCATAGGCAGTGCCTCCGTAACTAACTTCATTTAGATACATTTCTAGTATCTGGTCTTTTGAATATTTTATTTCTACTTTGATCGAAAGAATTATCTCTTTAATTTTTCTTGTCAAGGTTTTTTCTGGAGTTAATAGTGTATTTTTAACTAGTTGCTGAGTAATGGTTGAACCACCTTGTAGTGACCCTGTTTTGATATCCTGAACAATTGCTCTAAAAATACCTTTGACAGAAAATCCGGGATGAGAATAAAATTCTGCATCCTCCGCCGCTAAGGTGGCCAATCTGACATGTGATGGAATTTGAGAAAGTGGAACAATGGTTCTATTTTTGTCTTTATAAATCTTGTAGAGCAGGTTTCCGTTTCTGTCATAAATTTTGGTTGACACTTCCGGATTTCTGGTAGTTAGTTCATCAGGTGAGGGGAGGTTATATAGAAATAAAAAATAAAAAATCGATATCAAAGTCAAAACTATAACGAATGGTATTATCTGATGACTGGGTTTGTGTTTGGTTTTTTTGTTTCTTTTCTTTTTTTTGATCTTAAATTTTTTATTAAAAACTTCAATAATATATATTATTGAAGTGACTGGGGAATTGGATAGACGCATTATTTTTGAGACGACAAAATATATAGGATTTCCCAATATAAAGAGTATTTTGCAAATTGATTTAGGTAATTTTGATTTACTTTTTTTCTTTTTCACTGGCCGTATTGTACCAGCTTCAGTATCTGGTTGATAACCCTCAAACACAACTCTTGACAACCATTATAAAAACATTATAATAATAATGCTATGGATACAACTATTTTACAGGTTCCAATCTCAAAGTCCCTCAGAAATGAGGCTTTGTCTGTGGCTAAAGAAAGCGGTTTTTCTTCTTTACAAGATGTGGTCAGACTAATGATTTCAAAATTTGCAAAAAAGGAGATCGGAGTGACTATTGAGCAGTTTCCAGCTGTTAGGTTGTCTGCCAAAAATGCAAAAAGATACGACAAAATTGTAAATGATTATTACGCCGGGAAGTTAAAAACCAAAAGTTTTGACAATGTAAGCGATTTGATGAATGATTTGATGAAGTGATAATAAGACGCAGTACTGGCTTTCGTAAGGCCTTCAAAAAACGGATTAAAAATGATTCGAAGTTGGTTAAAAAAACTACCGAAAGAATCCAATTGTTTTTGGATAATCCCCAAAACCCGGTTCTCAAAGATCATCAATTGATCGGAAAGTTGAAAAACAACCGATCTTTTTGGGTAACAGGGGACGTAAGAATTGTTTATTTTCAAATATCGAAAGACGAGGTTTTGTTTATCGACATAGGCTCACACAATCAGGTTTATTAATACCTATGGCTTGGGTGATGAGGATGGGATTGTAGTTTGGGGAAGTGGATATTTGATCGTCGCTGACTGACTGGCAACAGGGCAACTTAAACAAAAAAGTGTTCCGACCGGATCGGTGTAAATTAGTTTATTTTCTGTATGAATCTGATCCGGTGGATCGTTAGGAGAAGCCATTTGGCCTGTGGCATTATTAATAAAAACATCTTGGTTTGTAATAGAGTTTGTTGTTGGCACGGTTCCTGCCAAAAAGTATTCAAATCTGGTTGGACACCCAGGATTATTGGGGTCAGCACCAATAGCCCCACCTGTATCGGCGCAAATATTGGCTCCAATTACATTGTCCGGTTGTTTTGGCCAAGCGTGAATTGGTTTAGCAAGAGTTTTTCCATCAAGATTATATGTACCTTTTTCGGCTTTATCCAAAACTGCTTTCATTATTTTATTCCAAATTGGGGATGCTCCGGAAACTCCTGAAACGGCTCCACTCATTGGAGTGTTGTCATTATTACCAACCCAGGTAATAACTACCACATCGGCAGTGTAGCCGTCAGTCCAGTTATCTCTTCTGTCATTTGTGGTTCCGGTTTTAACAGAAACTTCGGGGTGGCCTGCTACATTCAAAAAAGATCTGTCGCCAAATGCTCCGACTCTGGCATTGTTGTCCAAAAGAATATGAGAAATTATGTAGGTAACTCCCGGATCAAGGACTCTATTTCCTGTTAATGTGTTTTTGGAAATATCATAAGTTTCCAAAATATCGCCTTGCCAATTAACTACTTTTGTAATCGCCACAAGTGGTTGAGAAATTCCCTGATTAGCTAAAACCCCAAAAGCTTGCGCCATATCAATTGGTTTTACATTTCCTCCACCCAGTGTTAAAGAAAGTCCGTAATCATCGGGATTTGTAAATGTAGTAATACCTAACTCAGTTGCAAAATTTACAAAGTTTTTTACTCCATTTAATGCCAAAATTTTAACTGCAGGAATGTTGTATGAATTTCCCAGTGCAAATCTAGTTTCAACTAATCCATGAAAAGATCTGTCATAGTTAACAGGGCAATAGTCAGGTTGGCCAATTACCTTAAAACAGGTTGGAACATCAGCAAAAGCACTTGCAGCAGTTATTTTTTTGTCCCTAATTGCCAAGGCATAATTTAAAGGTTTAATTGAACTTCCGGGTTGTCTACTGGCTAATATAACATTTACTTTACCGTCTTCATCTTTGGCAAAATAATCTTTACTTCCAACCATTGCCAATATTTCACCGGTTCCCGGTCTTGTTACAATTGCCGCGCCGTTTCCTACTTTTTGTTTTTTAAGTTTCCCTACCTCTGTGGCAATAGCTTGTTGGGCCAGATTTTGAATATCAAGGTCGAGTGTTGTGTAGACTCTTAAACCGCCTTGTTCAACAGTTTTTATTCCATATTTGTCAACTAGTTGTTCTTTTATCCAAAGAGCAAAATGTGGAGCCTGGGGCGGGGAATTGGAAATATAATTTAACGGTTCTTCAGACGCCTTATTGGCATCATCTTTAGAAATATATTTATTAGCAATCATTTGTTTAAAAACTTCTTGTTGTCTTGCCTTTGCCCTTTCCGGATGAGCACCAAAAGGGGAATATGTTGAAGGAGCCTGTGGAAGTCCTGCCAGTAATGCTGATTCGGCAAGGGTTAAATCTTTTGCGGCTTTACCAAAATAGGTTTCGCTAGCCGCCTCTATTCCATATGCGGTTCCGCCGTAAGGAATAGTATTTATATACATTTCTAGTATTTGATTTTTTGTATAAATTCCCTCAACAATTATTGTTAACACAAATTCTTGTGCCTTTCGCCTGACTGTCCTCTCGTTTGTTAACAGTGCGTTTTTAACAAGTTGTTGGCTGATTGTTGAGCCTCCTTGGGTTTTGTGTTTAAAAATTGTGTTAATAAATGCTCTGGCTATTCCGGTGACAGAAAAACCCTGGTTTTTGTAAAAATTTTTGTCTTCAATTGAAATTGTGGCATCTTTTAGTGATTTGGGAATTTCCGAAAGAGGAATTGGAGTTCTTTTTTTATCGGTAAAAATTTCATAAATAAGTTTTCCGTTTCGGTCAAATATTTTTGTGGAAACCGGCAAATTTCCATTCGTGAGCTTATTAGGAAGCGGAATTCCCCAAAAAAGATATCCTCCAATGCTCAGTAGAAGTCCCCAATAGATTAAGGCCTTTCTGCCTCTTTTGGTTGTAAAGAGTAGTTTTAGTTTGTTTTTGAAATCGATTTTAATTATTTTCATTTTAAGTGCAAATTATACTTTACATAAAGTATATATCAACTTTTGATCTCCCTGCCCTATTTTGTTAAAATGCATATTAATGGAAACAGTGGATCAACTAGAAGCAAGAAAATGGTGGAAATATTTGGGAGAGGATTTGCAAAAACTTCTTTTGACTTCTGAATTTTTATATTCTGTTGTGGAAGAGTGGGGTGGAAATTTACCTGGAGGTAAACAAAAATTCCATGATTATTCATTTGTTGTTTTTCCCGCCGCAAAAGCTTACGAAGGCTTTTTAAAAAAGCTTTTTTTGGACTTAAATTGCATTACAGAGGAAGATTATTACGGTAAACATTTTAGAATTGGCAAAGCACTTAACCCATCGCTTTCTAAAGAATTAAGGGGTCAGGGGGTTTATGACAAAATGGTAAATTTTTGCCAAGGGAAAGAACTCCCAGATAGACTTTGGGAAACATGGAAATATTCCCGCAATTTGGTTTTTCATTGGTTTCCAAATGAAAAAAATACAATTACCTTAGCCGAGGCCGGAACCCGAATTGAGATGGTTATCGGGGCGATAGATCAAGCATTTGGTGAATGTAGGATAAAATAATATTCAATAAAAAATAACCCCATAACTTGACAAAAAGCGTTTTTTTTTGCTACAGTACAGCCGTTCCTTAATTTATTTTGGCATTATCAGGTTGACACCTGTTATGCGCGACTGACAATGCTGTCAGCGTTATTGTGAAGGAGTGTTCTATGAACATGTCTGGTCCTGGTCGTGGTCGTGATGATCGTGACGACAATCCTGGTGCCCCGCGTGTAGGGTACAACGAAAGCGACAACCCCGATGGCGGGAAGCATCACATCTTGTATGACAAGGATCAGAAACCTGGCCGCGAGAATCACATCAGCTGGGATACCGACCAAAACGGCGATTATCGGCCTGGTACAGGCCATGAAGATCGCGATGGTCGGAATATCAATAATTGGGACCGCGGCAGGTAATTCGTCTTGGCCACACCCTCGTGGGTAAAATCAATGGAGAACAACTAAAGCTTGGCCAGCTATTTTCGAGAAATCGATTAGTTGTTCTCCAGTTCTATTGAGCTGTATAATTACAATCAGTATGAAAACAATTCTTTGGGATAAAAATAGTCCGGAAATAATCACAAAAAGTATTGATTCAATTCAGAAAAAATATCTTAAGAAGATTGGGGAATCCTCAATAAATGGCATTTCACTTGAAAAAGGAAAAAGTCTTTTTGTGCTTGTAATTAGAGATTTTAAAAAGGGAACTTTGTCTCCAGATGAACTTTCGTCTTTCGGTTTTGAAATTTTCCATGGAGTAGCAAAAAACTATCCCAAATCTGACCTTTTCCAAGCGACACTGGACGCGTCGGATTTAAGATTTTATATGCGTGTAAAGGGCTCGTATGAGAATCTCATACGGCGTTTAAATGAAATAGATAATTTTTATGAAATAAATAACGACAATATCTATTAATATTTATAATTTCAAATCTATCTAGATCTGATTTATATATTATTACCTTTTCTCCGTTTTACTCCTATAATTAATTTGTATCAATGAAACAAGATAAAGAATATAAATATAAAAAAGTGAAATTAGACAATGGTCTAACGATGATATTTTATCCGATAAAAGAGGTCCAATCTGTCTACATGGTTTGTAATATTGTTTCTGGTAATATATTCGCTAAACCTAACGAGATGGGTATAGCTCATTTTTGGAACACCTTTCTTTTTGCTCCGTCGAAAAACATAAGACAAGAGAGTCAATATCTCAGGCCTTATATGACATTGGTGCCTATGCAAATGCTCAAACCAACAATTACAGAACTTCATACTGGTTAAAATGTCCTACCACTTCGACCAATGAAGCGATAGACATATTCCATCAGTTAATTTTCAAGTCTCAGATTACAGAAAAAGAGATTGAGAATGAAAGAAAAATAATTCTTAATGAATATGGCGATTTTGAGAATAATACTGAACCTTTATTCTTGTCCAGTGTACAAAAAATAGATTTGATAATTTACCTTGTTATCAAATAAGACCTTTGGGAAACCTGGAGGCTATTGAATCAATAACAATAAAAAACATCGAAGCTTGGAAAAATAAATATGTAAATCCATCAAATATGGTGCTGGCGATTTCTGGAAATTTTGATGAAGATGAGATTGTTGAAAAAATAAAACAATCATTTGGAAAAGAAAGTACAGGTGTAAAAATGAAATTCCCAAATTTTGATTCTTCAAAATATTCTGATTTTTCAATTAATAACAGCAAAAAAGAGGGGGATCGTGTTTGGTTTGAATTAACATGGCCAACCTTTGGATGGAATAATGTAAAAAGACATGACGAGTTAGTATTGCAAATTCTGAATACTGTATTAGGAGTCGGACCACTTTCTCGTCTTAATTTAACATTAAGAGAAGAAAAAAATCTTGCCTTTTATATTAAAAGCTATTTGGCGTTTTTCCCATCATTGGGCTTTTTAGGTATATCCGGATCTGTTCACAAAAAAGACTTTTTAAAATCACTGGAAATAATTCGGGAAACAATTTCTAAAATTGCTCAAAAAGGGATAACAAATGTGGAATTAAATCGAATTAAAAAATATTCTGAATATCAGAATGTAATGAGATATGAGACTCCGGAATCAATTGCTAATTACCTGACGAGCCAAGAATATGATTATGGTGAAATTTGGACACCAAATGACTATCTAAAGGAAAGGAATTCTATAAAGTTAAACGAAATACAAACCATGGCACAAAATATACTTATTTCTGACAGAATGCACATAAATTTTCAAGGTAGTATAGAAGAAAAAGATATACAGCAAATAAAATTTGTTGTTAAATAGATTCAGATTTTTTTAGCTAATAAATGGTATACTGTAATCAATGTTTGGTAGGATTTTAGCTACAATTTCAGTACTTTTGTTTGCCTTTGCAATACTGGCGGTTTCCATTTTGCAGTCTTCAGAAATTACATATACATTTGCAAATATTAATCCCGGCATTACCAATTCGATAGAGGGTGTTCCTCAAGTTAGTTATACATTACCGTTCGCCGGGGTAGTACTCCCTGATAGTCCGCTTTGGTTTTTGAAAGCTATAAGAGACAAAATATGGTTTAAAGTAACCTCCTCTCCAATAAGACGTGCAGAATTAGCCCTTATGTTTTCCGACAAAAGATTGGCCGCTAGTAAAATTCTTTTTGAAAAAGGAAATTCAAACCTTGGCGTTTCGACACTCGTAAAAGGTGAAAAATATTTAGAAATAGCTTTGGAACAAGAAAAAATAGCTAGAGCAAGGGGAGAAGACACTTCGGCATTTTTACTTAAAATTGCCACATCCTCGCTTAAACACAGAGAAATAATAGACAGTTTAATGCGGTATGTACCAGATGAGGCAAAGGCTTATATAATCAAATCAGAAAATTATGCAATTAATGCGTATACAACCTCTAGAGATGTATTAAATTCCAAGAATTTAATATGCCCATTTAATCCGTTTGATAGGGAATAATTGGCAAAATTGCCTATTTTTTTTATACACTAATCTTTAGCCTTTTTTTAAAGATTATTTGTTTACCGCAAAAACTTCAGGAATTATTTTTTTCTTGGGCATGGTACGTGCTTAGGTTGATATACTTTGAACAAATACTTACCAGTTGACAGTCTACTGGTAGTGTTACACAATCACCGTTGTCACTATTAGTAGCGTGTTTAGTTTTCACTCGAAATTATGAAGTGCCCATTTTGTAAAGCAGTTGAAACAAGTGTATTGGAAAGTAGATCTCTTGAAGACGGGTCCATAAGACGAAGAAGAGAATGTAATAAATGTCAAAAGAGATTTACAACCATTGAACAAATAAAAAGAAATTTTTTATGGGTCATTAAAAAAGATGGAAAAAGGGAGATGTTCGAGAAAGATAAGGTCAAAAGAGGAATATTACGGGCAATTGAAAAAAGACCTGTTTCCTTGGAACTAGTTGATGAAATTGTAGATCAGATCGAAATGGAATGTCTTAAAAAAGAAAAACAAGAAATTCCAACTCGCGAAATTGGAAATTTGGTACTTAAAAAATTGAAAAAAGTTGATAAAGTAGCATGGCTCAGATTTGCCAGTGTTTACTTGGAATTTGCAGATTTTGGAGATTTTGAAAAAGCAATTGGTTAATATGCAATTACAAACAAAAAAAACTACAAAACTTAAAACAGTAAGTAAATTTGTGTATAAAAACGGAGAAACGAGAGTCACTCTTGATGATTTGATTGCCCCTAGTTACGAAGAGATAATGACCTCTGTTAAAAAGATAGTTGGAGAAAAACCAGAAATTCCCAATAATCTAGCTAAAGGAGTTTGGACAGAGCAAGCTCTAAAAGTATTAGAAGAAAGATATTTAGTTAAAGATGAAAATTTGGTTCCAATAGAGACTCCCGAAGATATGCTTTGGAGGGTTTCTTGGGAAATTGCTTCAGCCGAGGCCAGATGGGGGGCTAAGAAAAAAGATGTGGAGGCAGTAGCTATTAAATTTTACAATTTAATGGTTTCCCGGGAATTTTTACCAAATTCACCAACTTTAATGAACGCCGGAACAGGTAATGGCTTACAATATTCCGCCTGTTTTGTGCTTCCGATTGAAGACTCAATGGAAGGTATTTTTGACGCTTTAAAATACCAGGCAATAATACACAAAACCGGTGGAGGCACTGGTTTTTCATTTAGCCGATTAAGACAAAACGGATCAATTGTCAGAACTTCCTCGGGAACTGCTTCCGGACCGATTTCTTTTATGAGAGTTTTTGACGCATCAACAAATGAAGTAAAACAAGGGGGCAAAAGAAGGGGAGCTAATATGGGAATACTTAGAGTTGATCACCCTGATATCCTTGAATTTATTCACTGCAAAGAAAAGGGGGGAATAACTAATTTTAATATATCAGTTGGAATTACCGATAAATTTATTGAAGCTTATTATAAAGACGAAGAATACGAGCTTATTAGTCCAAAAACAAAAGAAGTGGTTGGCACACTTTCTGCCAGAAAAGTATTTGACGAAATTGCCGAAGGAGCTTGGAAAAGCGGTGATCCAGGCTTGATTTTTATAGATAGGGTCAACAATAGTACTGCCAATCCGGTTCCTGCTTTGGGGCCAATTGAGGCTACAAACCCTTGTGGCGAACAGCCTCTTTACCCATTTGATGCTTGTAATTTGGGAAGTATATTTCTTACTTACTTTGTCCGTCATCCTGAAGGCAGTTCAGGATCTATAGCCAAACCAGAAGTTGATTGGGAAAAGTTAAAAAGTGTGGCAAGAACTGCAGTTAGATTTTTGGATGATGTTATTGAGGTTAACCCTTATCCACTTGCCCAAATCAGAAAAACAGTTTTTAATAGTCGCAGAATTGGTTTGGGAATTGGTGGTTGGGCAGATATGCTTATTTCTTTGGGAATTCCGTATGACAGTGAAGAAGCAATGGAATTAGCCGAAAAAATTATGAAAACTGTTAAAGATGAGGCAGTTGCCGAGTCAAGAGAACTTGCCAAAAAGAGGGGACCATTTTTACTCTGGCCGGTTTCAATCTATAGAGAAGACCCTCCCAGAAGGAATTCAACTGTTACAACCATAGCCCCGACAGGAACAATCTCGATTATTGCAGGAGCCAGTAGTGGAATTGAACCAATGTTTGCCATTGCATATCAGCACATTGTTAAAGATGCTCATTTAGATAGAAAATTAACATTTATAAATCCCGAATTTGAAAAAATTGCTAAAGATTTCGGTTTTTGGTCAGAGGAAATTATGAATAAAGTTGCCCAAAAAGGAGTTATAAGAGACATTCCGGAAATTCCCGAAAAGGTAAGACAAATTTTTGGAACAGCGCATGAAATTGATATTGATTGGCATATAAAAACTCAAGCCGCATTCCAGAAATATACAGAAAATGCAGTTAGTAAAACTATAAATTTAAGACATGACGCAACCATTGATGATGTTAAAAAATCATACTTAATGGCTTGGGAAAGTGATTGTAAAGGAATTACAATTTTTAGAGACGGCAGTAAAGGCGAACAAGTATTAAATCTTGGAATTACAGAAAAAAAGGAAACAGAAACAGCAGTCACTCCACCTCAAATAGTTATGGATAGACCCGTAAGAGTTGACGGGGCAACTTATAAAATAGCCACACCGTTAGGAACCGCCTTTATTACTGTTAATCAAGATCCAAATGGCAATCCGTTTGAAGTCTTTATTACAATTGGTAAAGCCGGAAGTGAGGTTGCGGCTATGGCGGAAGCATTGGGGCGTATGATTTCAACAACTTTGCGATTTGGTAACCACAAACCTCCGGTTGAGAGAGCCAGAGAGATTGTGGAGCAACTAAGAGGCATTGGAGGGGGTAGATCTGTAGGATTTGGTCCAAATAAGGTTAGATCTCTTCCTGATGCTGTTGCTAAGGCAATTTCTTTGCATTTTGGATTTAATAATGGCGCCAACCATGATGCACCCTTACCTGATATGGGTAATGTGCAACAAGAAACTTCAGCTGTTGTCGGGGACATTTGTCCATCCTGTGGGTCACCGGCTTTGGTTTACGAAGAAGGTTGTGCAAAATGTCACGCTTGTGGACATTCCGAGTGCTAATTTAATGCCGATTTATACAAAAAAAGGGGATCAAGGCCAAAGTTCTACAATAAATGGAATTAAAATTTCCAAAAACTCTCCAATTTTTGAAGTACTTGGAACAATTGATGAGGCAAATTCATCATTAGGAATCGCAGTATCTTTTTTGGAAGATAAAATACTTAAAGATAAAATCACCCAAGTTCAAAAAACACTTTTTAAATTGGCATCAATTATTGCTGGAGCGAAAGGTGTAATTTCTTCATCAATTGTTGCAAAAATGGAAAAAGAGATTGATGAATGGACCAATCAAATGCCAGTGCTTAATAAGTTTATCTTTCCTGGGGGAAGTAGGTCGTCGGCATTTGTTTTTAGTGCAAGAGCTGTAGTTCGTCGTCTAGAGCGCTCCATTGTAGTACTTAGTACACAGTACTTAGTACATAGTACTGAGCTGATATATATAAATAGATTATCGGACTATCTTTTTACATTGGCCAGATATATAAATTTTAAAAATAAAATAAAAGAAACTTCTTGGAGTAGATAAGCTTCTGATATACAATAGTTAATATATGCCCACCAATCCCGAAATTATAAATGGTCAACCTCAAATACAAGAAATAAATAAAGAAGCCGAGTTTGTTGTTCCCGAAACTCTTTTGCAATCTGGTGTAAAAGTCGTACAAAAAACATTCAAAGCCCAAGTATCAGACAATAACGGTGTTTCCGTTATTCAAACTCCTCCTGCTCAGGTTATTACAATCACACCTCCGGCTGATAACACTACTCTTACTACTTGGTCAAAAGGTTCAATTTCATCCTCACTTACTTGGTTGGCCGCATTTTGGATTAAAATTGTTAAAAAAGCCCTGCATTTTGGCTGGAAAGTATCGGATAAAGAATTGCCAATACAATGATAATTGATGTAAATTACACACTAATAATTTTGGTAGTTTTGTCTATTACCTCTGGAATTTTTGGTTTGTCAGCTTTGGGTTACGCTTTATTCATTCGTTTTAAAAATAGGGAAAGGGAAAAAAGCTCAATTGACTCCGTGATTATCCAAGTTGCAATGCCCAGGAATAACGAAATAAAAATTGACGTTATGGAGCAATTAATAGCCAGCCTTTATTCACTCAAAAAAGGTGGCTGGAAACAAAATTTTTCTATTCAACCGTCAATCTCTTTTGAAATTGTGGCAAAACAGGAAGACATCCGTTTTTACGTCTCTGTCCCCAAAAAATATAAGGATTTTGTTGAAAAACAGATTAACGGAGCATATGCAGAAGCTGAAATTACGGAAGTAGATGAATACAACATTTTTACAAACGAAGGCAAAGTTGCTTATAAATCCTTTCAATTAGGGAAAAATAATTATTTTCCACTAAAAACATTTAAAGACTTAGCAACAGACCCAATGCTTTCAATTACGTCTGCCTTGGCCAAAATGGGTCCTGGAGAGGCTGCAATTATTCAAATAATAATTAGCCCGGCAAAAAGTGATTGGCAAAAAACGGGTGGAAAATTTATTGGTGACACTAAAAAACAAGAAAGTGACCCTGAAAAGGCAAAGTACTCAACACCTGCAAAGACACTCGAGGCAGTGGAAAATAAGATAAGCAAGCCCGGATTTGAAACATCAATTAGAATTGTTGCCGTTTCAACTAATGAAGATACCGCAAAAAGCCACATTACCAATATTGGCGGAGCTTTTGCTCAATTTTCGGGGGACCTTAATAACCTAAAAGGACGCAAAATTTATAGAAAACCTGCATTTATGGAGGATTTTCTTTACCGTTACTTGCCAATGTTTGATGTTTTTGGCAATCACACATCAATATTAAATTCAGAAGAGATCGCAACTATATTCCATTTCCCCAATAAACAAATTACAACTCCCCATGTTTTTTGGCTTAATGCCAAAACAGCCCCTGCGCCGGCTCAAATTGCTACTTCAGGAATGAGACTTGGGTCCTCGGTTTATAGAGGAATTAAACGGGATATTTTTATAAGTGATGAAGATAGATTAAGTCACGTTTACATTATTGGTAAGACAGGTACAGGAAAATCTGAACTACAAAAAGATATGATTATTCAAGATATTAGAAACGGTAACGGTGTTTGTTATATGGATCCTCACGGGCAGGGAATTGAAGATATTTTAAAACTTATTCCACCGGAAAGAGCGGAAGATGTGATTTATTTTAATCCGGCTGACACACAAAGACCTTTGGGTCTAAATTTGTTAGAAGCAAATACGGAAGATGAAAAACATTTTGCGGCTACGGCGGTAATCAACATGATGTATAAATTATTTGATCCTTATAAAACAGGAATTGTCGGTCCGCGTTTTGAACATGCTGTCCGTAACGCCATGCTCACAGTCATGAGCGAGCCTGGAAACACATTTGTAGAAGTAATGAGAGCTTTAACTGACTCTCGTTTTGTTCAGGAGCTATTGCCAAAGGTTCAAGACCCTATTATCCGCCGTTATTGGACAGACCAAATTGCTCAGACTTCGGATTTTCATAAGTCGGAAGTCTTGGATTACATCACCAGTAAATTTGGCCGTTTTGTTACAAATAAACTTATTAGAAATATTATTAGCCAATCGCAAAGTTCATTTGATCTTAGAAAAGTTATGGATGAAGGCAAAATCCTTCTTGTGAATTTGGCTAAAGGTACTTTGGGAGAGGAAAATTCCAACTTTTTGGGGCTTATTTTGGTTCCACGTATTTTAATGGCGGCAATGAGCAGAAACGATATTGCAGAAAAAGAAAGACGGGACTTTTATTTTTATGTTGATGAGTTCCAAAATTTTGCAACCCCTGACTTTGCCGTAATTCTTTCTGAGGCTAGAAAATATCATCTTGGGCTTTGTGTGGCTAACCAATTTATTGGACAAGTAGAAGAAGAAGTTAAAAATGCTGTTTTTGGCAATGTGGGTACAATTGTTTCTTTCCGTGTTGGAGTAACTGATGCGGGCTACTTATCCCATGAATTTGCCCCAACATTCGGAGAGGATGATTTACTAAATGTCGAACGTTATCATGCTTTTGTAAAAACAATTGTAAACAATGAGCCTGTTCCGTCTTTTTCTATGGATACAACAAAAGATATTAGTAAAGTTAAAGCAATGGAAAACGTTAGGATAGCCGAGATTATTAAAGAAATGAGTAGATTAAAATATGGAAGAGACGAAAAATTGGTGGAAGCAGAAACTACAAGACGATCAAAATTATAATAGCACTTGAGTTTTTGTATTAACTAATTTAGTATCACAACTAACATATATGAATATAGGCGTAATAGGTTATGGTTATGTAGGTAGAGCAACAGGGGAAGGTTTTGCCACAAACCCCGATAACAATATTTTTTGGTTTGATAAATTTAAAGAATCTCCAAATACACTTTCCGAAGTAATTGAAAAAAGTGACTTTATTTTTGTTTGTGTTCCAACTCCAATTTTTGCTGATTACAGTGGTATGGACATGAGTATTGTGGAAGAAGTCGTTGATGAAATAGCCTTGAAAGTAGACTCAGACAAGGTTGTAATTATAAAGTCCACCTCACTTCCGGGATTTACCAAAAAAATGCAAGAAAAACATCCGAACTTGAATTTTGCTATGAATCCGGAATTTTTGACCCAGGAAAACGCTAATGCGGACTTTTTGAAGCCCTTTAGGACTGTAATTGGTGCTAGTAATTCCGATATCGGTTTTAGAATAAAAGAACTTTATTTAACAATTTTACCCAAGGATCAACCTTTTTTTATTACAGATACAACTAGTGCTGAATTAATTAAATATATGAGTAATATTATTTTGGCAAGCAAAGTTTTGTTGGCAAATGAGTTTTACGATTTGTCACAAAAAGTTGGAGCAAACTATTTGGATGTTAAAAGTGGGGTAGAGGCAGATCCAAGAGTGGGTAAACACTTGGGAGTCCCCGGGCCGGATGGAGATAGGGGTTTTGGAGGAGCTTGTTTCCCTAAAGATACAATTGGAGTTTTAGGGGTGGCAAAAAAACTTGGAGTAGATATGTCAGCACTTAATTCAATTTGGGAGAAAAACCTTAAAATCAGGAAAAATAGAGATTGGGAAAGTATGCCTCAGGCGTTTAAGAAAAAATAAACAAATCTACAAATAGGCGAATAAGCAAATAATTTTTGGTATAATTGCCTCAGTTGGGGCTTGTCGTTTAATGGTAGGACACGACTCTTATAAAGTCGATGCCATGGTTCGATTCCATGCGAGCCCACAAGTAGTTTAATCGAGTATTCTTCGAAGATCTTCATTTAGATCGTATATTGAGATTGGTTTGGTCACATAAAAATCAACGACGTCTTCAAGGCTGGGATGGATTGCGTTTGTCTCGAGACCAACTTTAATGTTCGGAAATTTAGCTTTGATGCCAAGTATGATGTCTTTTGTGCTAGCCATAGGTTTGGATGTTCCGCAATGTAAGATAAAGGCATCTTTTCCGGCACACATTTCTTGTAGTCTCGTAACTTTACCGGGATAATTCATGTCTGCCATCTCTACATGGATGCAATAGAATTTGTTAAGTCCTTCGATGTGACTTTCCCATGCCTCCGGATGTTCACTGTCTGCCCAGAGAAGGTTTAACTCTTTCATTGCTGAAGATTATAGCTCAATGAGGGCCTGTTTTTTGCCGGCTTGGGTAATTTTGGCAAGTTCCAAGTAGCGTTCGGTGGTTGAAAGGCGTTTATGACCGGAAACTTGGGACAAAAGGACAATATCAACTCCAGCTTTTAAATTTTCAACCATAAAAGTAGTTCTTAAATCATTAACAGAATAGTTGGGGAGTTCGGCCCTGGTTATATATCTGGCAATTGACGCTCTGATATTTCTAACTGCTAATGGTTTTCCATTTTTACTGATAAATACATAGATTGATTCAATTGCTGGTCTAATTTTCATATATAAATTCAAAACGTCTTTGGCTGGTTTATTCAAGGGGACAGTTCTTTCTGGTTGGGTAGCGTATGCCTCAATTTTTAAGTTGGTATCAGAAACACTTAATGTTTTTAGTCCTGCTACCTCGGAAATTCTTAAACCGGTTTGTAAGATAAGTTCAATAATAGCTGCAATTCTGGTGTCATTTCTAACCACATCCCTTAGGGCTCTATATTCAATCTGAGAAAGGAATTTTGGAAGAGAATTGTCTATTTTTGGATGGGCTACCGATGTTGAGACGTCTGTAGAAACGATATTTTCGGTTATCATCCATCTAAAAAAGGTTTTGACAGCATTAAGCTTACGGCTTACTGATTTGGGAGTGTATTTATCAACTAATAAGGTGTCGCGAAAGGCATCCAAATCATCAGGTTTTACTTGTTCTGGTGATAATTTTCCTCTATTTGTCAAAAAATCGACAAGTTGAGTCAAATCGCTTCCATAGGCAAGAGCTGTTGCTGGAGAGCGACCTTTTGATTTTAAAAATTCTATAAACTTGGGAAGTAAGTTTTTTATTGAATCATGTGTCATACTTAGGAGACCATTATACCCTAAAAAACAAGGGTGTCAATAATTACAGGATATAATTTGGACGATGGATAAATTTATATTAAAACTTCAAGACAAGGCCAGAAGGGTGTTAGGCTGGGCTTTTTGGCTACTTATAGCCATATTTTTAATTTCGGTTATTAACAATATCAACAAAATTGGCAGGGTACATACGGAACTAAACAAAGAAACTGAACAGATTGCTCTAATGAGAGAAGAAAACACGAAACTTGAGGCTCAGGTTGCCTTGGTAACGAGCAATGAATATATAGAAAAACAAATAAGAGATAAACTGGGACTAGTTAAAAATGGCGAAATAGTAATTGTGCTTCCGGATAGGGAAATACTTAAGAAATTGGCACCACAGGCTCAAGATGAGGCTAGTTTTTTTCCAGACCCAAACTGGAAAAAATGGCTAAAACTGTTTATTTAGTGTCGAGGGATGGGCTCGGACCAGGCGGAATCTATATTTTCAATCTGAGGAGCCTAATTTTCTTTGTTCTTGACCAGCCTTTAATTTGTTTTTCTCTCTTTAGAGCTTCGGATTTGGTTTCTAGTTTCTCAGAGTAGATTATCTTAATTGGTTTATGGCTACTTGTATAGTGCCCACCCTTACCTTTTCTATGCTCCAAAAATCTTCTTTCTGGATTGTCTGTAAAACCGGTGTAGAAACTATTATCTTCACACAAAAGAACATAAACGTACCACATAAAGTAATTATAGACGAAGTGCTAGCAGTGATCCTTCGGTAAACTCAGGATTATCCTGAACATCTTGAAGGATGATTTGGACAAAGCGAAAATAAAGAATCGGTCCTTCGGCTGGCTCAGGACACTTCGTCGCAAGGCCTGCACTGAGCAAAAAGCCGCCTAAAAGGTGGCTTTGCGTCGAAGTGTTGCGGGGCCAGGAGTTGCGCCTGGCCTGAAAGATTATGAGCCTTTCGTGCACTGTACACTACCCCGCATATAACTAAACAGGCCAAATTATAGCATAAAGGCGTCTGATAATGCTAAAATACGCATAGCTAGGTTTTTTGGGTAAGCCAACGTAGCTCAGTGGTAGAGCAAGGTTTTCATAAGACCGAGGTCAGAGGTCCAAATCCTCTCGTTGGCACAAGATGCAAACTAAAAAACGAGTATTTTCCGGTACCAGAGCCACAGGCAAGTTGCATTTGGGTAACTACTTGGGGGCAGTAAAGGGCTATTTGGAGCTTTCCAATAACCCAGATTATGAAACCATTTTTATGGTTATGGATTTGCATGCCATAACAACACCGTATGATCCAAAAACCTTGGCAAATAATACCAAAAATGTGGTTATGGATTATCTTTCTTGCGGTCTTGACCCGGAAAAATCTATTATTACGGCTCAATCCCTTGTTCCGGAACACACGTATTTAGCTCACATTCTTTCTGCTGAAATAAGTGTTGCCAGAATGCAACATTTGCCGACATTTAAAGAAAAAGTTAAACAACATCCAGATAACGTCACAATGGCACTTCTAAATTACCCAGTCTTAATGGCAGCTGACATTCTTTTATACAAAGCCTCATTGGTTCCCGTAGGGATTGATCAAGAACCTCATCTTGAAATTGCCCGTGAAATTGCCAGAAAGATGAATGAAAAATATGGAATTGATTTTCCCGAGCCAAGACGTTTTGCTACAAAAGGGGAATATGTGCCAAGTCTTACAGGAGAAGGGAAAATGAGTAAAAGTGTGGAAGGAAGTGCAATTGCCTTAATTGACAATCTTGACCAAATTAAAAAACTTTTGTCTACGGCTCCAACCGACTCCGGAAAGGGTGATAAAATTCCCGAAAAAGGTGGGGTAGCCAACCTACTTCAATTTGTAGAACTTTTTGAAGGACAAGAAAAAAGAAAGAAATATGAGGGTGATTATCTTGGCTCGGGAATTCGATACGGAGATCTAAAACGTTATTTGGCAGAGGCGATTTATAAAGAATTAAAGCCAATTCAAGAAAAAAGGAAAATGTATGAGGAAAATCCAAAAATAGTAGATGAAATAATCCAAAGTGGAGCAGAGAAAGCAGGTAAAATTGCAAAGGAAACAATCAAAGAAGTTAAAGAAAAAATTGGATTAATCTAAATGGACAAAATAAATTTTGATCAGTTTGAGGCAGTTGACATTAGAATTGGAACTGTAATTAAAGCGGAAGTTCCGGAGTGGAGCCATTGGGTAATGAAAATCACGGTCGATCTAGGAAAAGAAATCGGAGAAAAGATCTGTTTTTCCGGAATAATGAAATTTTTTAAGCCAGAAGACTTAATCGGCAAACAATTTCCATTTGTAATTAACCTTGAACCCCGAAAAATTGGCCCGAATAAAGAATTATCCGAAGTAATGATGATTATGTCCGCGCCATCAGCTACAGATTTAGGCGGGCAGGCCGTTTCTGAGGAAGACATACCCCCAGTTTTATTTGAGCTTCAGGAAAAAGTTCCTAATGGTACAAAAGTCAGATAAATAGTGTACAATTCCCTCGTATGGATCCAAAGAATTTGCTCCCCAAAAAAGAAAAAGGAAAAACCAAAAAAGGTGTACAGATAAAATTAAAAATTAATGTTTGGACAGTTGTCATTGGATTTTTACTTCTCTTTTTTGTAATACCAATGGCAGCAACAGCCTTTGATACATTCGGTAACTCTTCAAAAGAATCGATTTCCAATTTAATGACAGACATCAAAGCCGGAAAAGTAGAAAAAGTGATGGTTAATTCTGCAAAACTTTTGGTTACCTATAAAGACGGTAGTGTCAAAATTTCTACAAAAGAAGATAGTGGGAATTTTTCTACACTTCTAAAAGATTCGGGGATTGACCCGGCTAGTGTTAAATATGAAGTTGTTGATCAATCATTAACAAAAGTTTTTGGAGATATTTTGGGAATAGTATTGCCAATAATTTTAATGGTTGTATTCTTTTTCTTTATTATGAGAGCTCAAAATAAAGGGGCTCAAGATATATTTTCTTTTGGTAGGAGTAGAGCTAAAGTTTTTGCCAAAGGCAAACAAAATGTTTCATTCAAAGATGTTGCGGGAGTGGATGATGCCAAAAAAGAACTTGAAGAATTGGTGGACTTTTTAAAATTCCCCGCAAAATACAAAAAAATGGGAGCCAGAACCCCCAAAGGAGCTTTGTTAGTTGGGCCGGCGGGGGTAGGTAAAACTCTTTTAGCCAAGGCGGTGGCCGGGGAAGCTGGAGTTCCTTTTTTCTCTATGGCTGGTTCGGAATTTATGGAAATGCTGGTTGGAGTTGGAGCGTCTCGTGTACGTGATCTTTTTGGCCAGGCTAAGGCTGCCGCTCCTTCAATAATTTTTATTGATGAAATTGACGCAATCGGGCGTCAAAGAGGCCGCGGTTTAATGGGTGGACATGATGAAAGAGAACAAACTTTAAATCAAATTTTAGTCGAAATGGACGGGTTTACTACAAATGATAATGTAGTGGTATTGGCTGCAACTAATAGGGGGGACTTATTAGACCCAGCACTTTTAAGACCGGGAAGGTTTGATAGAAGAGTAATCCTTGATATGCCGGACAAAGAAGGTCGTTTGGCAATTTTATTAATTCATGCCAGAGGCAAAAAATTTGGAAAAGGAATAGTTTGGGAAAAAGTTGCAGATAGAACAGTGGGGTTTTCCGGCGCTGACCTTGAAAACATGTTAAACGAAGCAGCAATCGGGGCTGCCAGAAGCGATAAATTAGCTATCTCAATGGGGGATATTGAGGAAGCTGCTACAAAAGTTAAATTAGGGCCAGCCAAAAAACGTTTGCAAAGTGAGGACGATAAAAAATTAACAGCCTTTCATGAAGCAGGACATGCCGTTGTCACACATTCACTTAAAAACACCGATCCGGTTGAGCGAATTTCAATAGTTGCCCGTGGAATGAGTTTGGGGCACACTCTTATTCCACCTGCTGCTGACAGGGTTCATGAAACAAAATCCCGATTATTGGACCAAATCACAGCCATGCTTGGTGGACGCGCGGCCGAGGAATTAGTCTTTAATGAAATGACAAGTGGGGCGGGAAACGATATTGCTCAAGCAACAAAATTAGCCAAAGCGATGGTTGTTGAACTTGGGATGAGTGAATTAGGACCCATTAATTTTGGCCCTGAAAGCTCTTTGGGAGACTTTGGGCAAATGGAGTGGTATGAAGGACCGCAAAACTCTCCGGCTTTTATGGAAAGAATAGATGTTGAGACAAAAAAGATAATTGACGTTTGTTACAAAAATGCTGTAATAATTGTTAAAGAAAAAAGAAAGATATTGGATAAAATTTCTGCAGAACTTATTAAAGTTGAAACCTTGGACCGTGATAACTTCGAAAAAATTGTTGGAAAGAAGTAAAATAACTTCATGGGCAAACTTGTTTTAATAGATGGGAACGCCATTCTTCACAGGGCTTTCCATGCCATGCCGCCCTTGACTACCAAAAACGGTGAACCAATAAATGCCGTTTATGGACTAATTTCAATGTTTCTGCGTATAGTCCAAGATCTAAAACCCAACGCAATTGCAGTGGCCTTCGATGAGAAAAAACCTACATTTAGACACAAAGAATTCAAAGAATACCAATCACAACGCCCGCCTACACACATGGATCTTATTTCACAATTCTCAAAGGCCCGCGATTTTTTTGCGGCCGCAAAAGTTCCTGTTTATTCAAAACAAGGGTATGAGGCGGATGATGTACTTGGCACGATTGCCGAAAAGGTAAATGGCGAGTGGCAAGAGATAAAAGAAACGATAATAGTTACGGGGGACAGGGACTTACTTCAATTGGTTGACGATAAAAAAGGAATTGCCTTGTATATGCCAATAACAGGGCTTTCAAATGCAAAGTTGTATAAAGAAACTGATGCCAAAGAAAGAATGGGAATTATTCCTACTTTAATTCCCGATTATAAAGCTTTGGCTGGCGATCCATCCGACAATTATCCAGGGGTAGCGGGAATTGGGCCAAAGACCGCAATCAAACTACTAGACAGATATAATAGTGTGAGTAATATTTATGTTCATTTGCAGGACATAGAGCCGAAAGTTAGGCAAAAACTTGAAGCCAAAAAAGATGATGCAAAACTCTTTCATAGGTTGGCAACTGTAGTTTTAAATGTTCCAATTAAAATCGATTTCCCGCAAATGGAGAAGTGGCAAATTGACTCTACCGAAGTAATAAAATTATTTGAAGATTTTGGATTTAAAACATTAACAAGTAGAATTAAAAAGGTTGGCGAGGATATACAACTGGAAAATCAAGGAAGTTTATTTTAACATCTACGCTTATGAAAATTGCATTAGTTCATGATTACATCAAAGAATTTGGAGGAGCAGAAAGAGTTTTAAAAAATTTAACCGAGATGTTTCCGGATGCTCCAATCTATACAGCGTTTTCTGTCAAAAATTCAACAGCAGACAAAGAATTTAGAAATTCAAAAATAATTGAAAGCCCATTTGCTCCGATATTAAAAATTGGAAATCTTTATTCACCCTTAAGGTTTTTGATCCCGGTAATTTGGGGAAGTTTTGATTTGTCTTCATACGATTTGGTCATAACCTCATCAAGCTGGTACGTGACGCGCGGATTTAAGGTTGGTCAAAACACAAAAATCATTTGTTATTGTCACACTCCACCTAGGTGGCTTTATGGGTATGAAACTTCGGTTGGTTTTACAAAGTATTGGCCGGTAAAACTTTATGCAAAAATTGTTGGAAAATATATCAAAAAGTTTGACTATAAGACTGCACAATCTATTGACCAATTCATTGCCAATTCAAAAAATGTCGCAAGCCGTATTAAAAATTATTATCAAAAAGATTCAATAGTTATATATCCGCCAATTGATGTTGAAAACATTATCAAAACGACGAAGGGTGTCAAAAAAGAAAACCATTTTTTAATTGTTTCCCGATTGGTTGGAGCTAAGGGCATAGAAAAAGCAATTGAACTTTCTAATAAATTAAATTTCAAATTAAAAATCATCGGCGAGTCGGCGGGATTTTCATATCTCAAATCTCATCTCTCAGATCTCAAATCTGGAAACGTTGAGTTTCTGGGAAGACTTTCAGATGAAGAACTTTATAAAGAATATGCAAAAGCAAAAGCTCTCACCGCACTTGCCAAAGACGAAGACTTTGGAATGACGGTGGTAGAAGCTCAGGCTGCAGGAACCCCTATAATTGCTTTTAACAGTGGGGGATTCAAGGAAACCGTAACGTCCGACACGGGTGTGTTGATAGATGAAATTTCTGAAAAATCTTTGCAGGAAGCAATTACAAAGTTAGAAAAAACAAAATGGAATAAAGAAAAAATAATTGCAAATGCAAAAAAGTTTTCAAAAGAAAAATTCAAAAAACAAATGATAGAATGTGTAAATAAATACAGAGTTGAAGGAGGTGTGCTAGATGCCTGAGTTGCCAGAGGTTGAGGCAATTAAGCTTCAATTGGGGAAATTTTTGAAGGGACACAAAATTTTATCGGTTGAAATTAAATACCCAAAAACTTTTCAGGGTGACCCAAAGGATTTAATAGGCGGCGAAATTATTGGTACTCGCCGTTTTGGAAAAGTAACGGTAATTGATTTGGATAATAATTTTTCATTATTAACTCACGTAAAACTCACCGGACAATTTATTTATAAAGGGCCAAATTTAATTGGAATATCAGTCATTTCGACTAAAGTTATTGGTGGAGTACCAGGCCCCCACACATTAGTTATTTTTAATTTAGATAAAGGTGGAACTTTGTATTATAACGATGTCAGGCGTTTTGGCTGGATAAAAATAGTTAAAACGGAAGAAGTAAAGAATGAAAGTTTCATAAAAAAACTAGGGCCCGAGCCACCAGTAGTATCTGACTTAACAGTAGAAAAATTAACTTTAGAAAAATTCAAACAAATTCTTTCCAAAACAACGCGTGCAATTAAAATTGTTCTACTGGACCAGTCAAAACTAAGCGGAGTGGGGAATATTTATGCCAATGATGCTTTGTGGCTTGCCAAAATTAATCCCAAAACTCCCGCCAATAAACTTTCCCCCGGTAGTGTTACAGCATTATATAATGCTGTAACAGAAGTCTTAGTGACGGGGATAAAGTTTGGGGGGTCGAGTGAATCAACTTTTGTAACACCGGACGGTAAGGAAGGGAACTATCAAAAACATTCATTGGTTTACGGAAGGCAAGGTCAACCGTGTTTAAGATGTGAGAAACAACCCGATTTTGTTCATTCGACAAAGCTTAAGACTTCAAAGGGTTTGGTTGAAAAATATTTTCTTGGTGGCAGGGGAACCTATTGGTGCCCCGTGTGTCAAAAGTAGTTAAATTTTTATATACTTCACTTGTGATATCAACGATTTGCTTAACTGACTTTAGAAATTTTGATAAAAAAGAAATTAATTTTTCTGACAAAACCACAATTATTGTTGGGCCAAATGCCAGTGGAAAGACAAACATTTTAGAAAGCATTTACCTGCTTTCAACCGGAAAGAGTTTTAAAGCAAGAATTGAGGGGGAAATGATTCGTTACGATTCAGATCTAACAAGAATTGTCGGGGTCCTACAGCCAGATGTTGGGTCTAAAGGTCCGGGTCCTGCCTCTCGCCAGCCCCAAATCCACCCACAAGGGGACCCCGGCTTTGGTGCTCCCCGGCTCGAGTCACCCGACAAAACCACACTTGAGGTGGTTATCACCACCGGCGAAAATGGCTGGCCGAAAAAGAAATTATTGGTAAATGGTATTCCAAAACGAATGGTGGATTTTGCAGGTAATTTTAAAACCGTTTTGTTTGGGCCTTGGGATATGGATTTGGTAACAGAATCTCCAACTGTTAGGCGAAGGTTTTTGGATAACATGCTTTCTCAAACAGACAGGGAATACAGGCGTTCAATTTTGTCATACGAAAAGGGTGTTAGGCAGAGAAATAAATTATTATGGAGAATAAAAGAAGAAGGGATACCCCGTTCACAATTACTCTTTTGGAACCAACTTCTAATTAAAAACGGAGATTATATTACCCTGAAACGCCAAGAATTTATTGATTATTGCAATAATAATGAAGCCAAATATTTACTTGTCTACGACAAATCGGTTATTTCAGAAGGCAGACTTGAACAATATAAAAATGAAGAAGTAGCGGCAGGAAAGACACTTGTCGGACCACATAGAGATGATTTTTTATTCAAGGTAAAAGAAAAATCAGATAGGGATTTGGCTGCGTTTGGCAGTAGAGGAGAACAAAGAATGGGAGTTTTGTGGCTAAAGATGAAAGAATTGGACTATGTTGAGCAGGTTTCCAAAAGGTCGGACCCTGATACAGGGTCCGACCTTAACAATGGTTCGCGTCCAACGCTTTTGTTAGACGACATTTTTTCTGAACTCGATCACGAACACCGTGATATTGTTATGGAATTGGCCGGTAAACAACAGACTATTATTACCACAGCCGACCCGCATTTTGTGTCAGACATGAGAAAAGTGGAAAAAATTGAATTGAAGGGGTAAAATATAATTATGGAAGTCCCAAAACCAAGAGTTCCAGACAAAGCGACACAACCGGAATTAATCAAAAAAGACGGATCTCCGGGGTTTACACAAGAAGTGAAAAACGATAATTCTACAATCGTTATCGACCCAAAATCATCAATTAAACCAGAAAATTTTGATCCGGATGTTGATACAAGTGTTTGGGATTACACTAACCATTAAAACCCCTTGTTTTTCCCCGCAAAAAGTGCGTTAATGTAAGAATAATATGTATACTCCAAAATATATTATTTCCAATAAAGTCCTTAAAAATGTAGGTTCAATTGAGGCTTCAAAAGAAGTAATCGAAAATGCGCCGTTAGTGCCGTCTTTTGCCAAACAATTTCAATCGGATGCACAAGTTCGTACAATCCATCACGGAACTCACATTGAAGGAAATGATTTAACTCTTTTTCAGACCAAAAAAATTCTTGAAGGACAGGAAGTTTACGCCAGAGCCAGAGACATTCAAGAAGTAATTAATTATAGAAATGTGATGCAAATTTTGGATGATTTGTCTGTCAAAAGAGGAGGGTATGAAGTTACCATGCTCAAAGATATTCATAAAGCCACGGTTGACAGGATTATTATCCCGGAAAAAACCGGAGTACTCCGCTCAACCGAAGTGGTGATTAAAGAAGAAGGAACAAATAAAATTATTTTTCAGCCGCCTCCGTATCATGAGGTTTCTTATTTGTTGGACGATTTCTTTGAATGGCTAAATGATGCAACTTCTAAGGATATACACCCAATTATAAAAGCAGGAATAGCTCACTACATATTAGTCGCTATTCATCCTTTTGTGGAAGGAAACGGAAGAACCGTTAGGGCTTTTTGCTCGCTTATTTTAGTTCGGGAAGGGTATGATATTAAAAAATTCTTTTCATTGGAAGAACATTTTGATGCCGACCCTGCGGCTTATTATGATGCTTTAAGTGAAGTAGATACACAATCGCCGAATATTGGTAACCGTGATGTCACCCCATGGCTTGAATATTTTACAGGGGTAGTTGCTATTGAATTATCCAAAATAAAAGATAAAGTCAGAAAACTTTCTGTTGATTCGCGATTAAAAGTAAAATTTGGTGAACAGGTTTCGCTTAATGAACGTCAGATGAGACTTATTGAATATATTTCAGACCAAGGAAGCGGTGGAATGAATGAACTCAAAAAAGTACTATCTATGGTATCTGAAGATACAATTTTGCGTGAACTTAGGGATTTACTTGGCAAAGGAATAATTAAAAAACAAGGAAGCACAAAAGCAAGTAAATATGTAATCGCGAACAAATAAAATAATTTGGCGATATAATAGGTTATGCTTTTTAGTGAATTTGCCTCTTATTTGGACAAACTGGAAAAAACTTCTTCGCGTCTTGCGATAACCGATATTCTTTCGGAACTTTTTAAATATTCAGATAAAGATGAAATAGACAAAGTTATCTATCTATCACTTGGAATTTTGGCCCCAAACTACGAAGGAATCATTCTTAATTTGGCAGAAAAAATGATGTTGCGTGTTCTTTCGGATGCATACAATAAACCTACTAATGATGTTTTGAAAATTTATAAAGCAAACGGTGATATTGGAGATACAGCGCAAGAACTCGCAAAGTACATAGTACATAGTACCAAGTACACAGTAGGAGATGTTTACACAGAACTTCGCCAAATTGCTAAAGATAATGGGGCAGGGAGTCAGGAAAGAAAAATAGAAAAAACTGCAATGCTACTAAAAAATCTTGATCCTCTTTCTGTCCGTTTTGTTGCAAGGATCCCCGTAGGGCGCTTGAGACTTGGATTTTCGGAAAAAACAATTATAGATTCCCTTCGACTCGCTGCGCTGGCTCAGGGCCATGGCACTTCTCAAGAAGAAATTGAGAGCGCCTACAACGTGCGGCCGGATATAGGTTTTATTGCAAAATTGGTCAAGGAAAATAAATTAAAAGAAGTTTCTCCAAAAATTGGAGTTCCAATTGTACCAATGCTGGCGGCACGCTTGAATAGTCCTGCCGAAATGATTAAAAAAATGGGAGAAGTGGCGGTGGAACCAAAATTTGATGGACTTAGAATTTTTATACATTTCAATAGATTCCCGATCAGGTCGGGAATGACAGATTCTGTCAAAATATTTACCAGAAATATGAATGCGCTTGATCCAAATATTTTTCCGGAATTATTGGAAGTTGGTAAATATATAAAAGCAAACGAGGTTATTTTGGACACAGAAGCAGTGGGGCTTGATGAAAAAAGAGAAAAATTTGTTGATTTTCAAAAAACCATTCAAAGAAGGCGTAAACACGAAATAGCCGAAAATTCGGCCAAAACACCACTTCAGTTTCAGGTTTTTGACATACTTTTGGTCGATGGATCTAACCAGATAGGACAGTCCTATCAAGCACGAAGGCGTGAACTTGAAAAAGTAGTAATTAATGGTGGAATACTAAAAATAGACGAGAGTATGATTACAAAGGACCCAAATGTTATTAGCGAACTTCATAATAAATACCTAAAAATGGGATTAGAAGGAGTTGTTGTTAAAAAAATAAATGCAGCTTATGTTTCCGGCCGGACCGGTTGGAATTGGGTAAAAATGAAGGAGGTTGAAGGGACTCGCGGAAAACTTGCCGATACAATCGACTGTGTGGTTATGGGTTATACAGCAGGGAAAGGCAAAAGGGTTGGGTTTGGAGTTGGCCAATTTTTGGCGGGAATTAAAGATGGCGAGAATTATAAAACTATTACAAAAGTCGGAACTGGGTTAACAGATGAACAATTTAGGGAATTAAATAATAGATTAAAAAAGATTATTACAAAAGAAAAACCAAAAGAATACGAAGTAAATAAAGATTTGGTTCCCGACTATTGGGTTGAGCCGAAAGAGGTTGTTGAGCTTGCGGCGGATGAAATTACTATTTCTCCAAAGCATACTGCCGGTTTGGCATTAAGATTTCCTAGGTTAATTAAATTTAGAGATGACAAAAAAGCCGATCAATGTACCAATAAAGAAGAACTTAATGATTTATTTAAACTTCAAAAAAATAAGTAGTTGACGGAAACATATATTTTGTGAAAAGATAGAAAATAGAAACGGGGTGATAAATAATGGCAGAAAAAGAATTGGGTCTCAAAAAAGAAACGATGGGAGCGCTTTCTTACGTTTTAGGTCCGGTATCCGGAATAGTTTTTTTAATCATAAGTAAAGATACTTTTGTAAGATTCCACGCAATGTAATCAATAGTTGTTTTTGGTATTCTCTGGATGTTGCAGTGGGTACTGGGTAAAACTATTATATTTTTCCCGATCGCGGCTTTATTGGGAGTTGTGTCTTTTGCACTTTGGCTAGTTTTGATTTATAAAGCCTGGCAGGGTGAAAAATGGAGCGCACCTTTTTTGGGTAAGATTGTAGATAATTTACTTAAAAAAGTGTAAGTAAATGCTTGTGATACAATCATTTATATGAAATTAGTTGTTGGCTTGGGAAATCCCGGAGTAGAGTATCAAAACACACGTCACAGCGTTGGTTTTTTGGTTATAGATGAACTAAAAAAAACCAAAATAAAAGGTGACGTGTTGTTTTGTAAATCAGATTTATTTATGAATGATTCCGGTGATTTTGTAAAAAAACTAAGTACTAAGCACTCTGTACTAAGTACTGACTTGTATATTGTTCATGATGATCTGGATATTCCTTTGGGATCATTTAAAATCCAGTTTGCAAGAGGCCCAAAAGATCATAACGGGATTAAATCAATCGATGAAAAATTGGGAACAAAGGAATATTGGCATATTAGAATTGGAGTTGACAACAGGCCCTTGGATAATCGACCGTTAGGAGAAGAATATGTGCTTCAAAATTTTACAGATGAGGAAAATAAAAAATTGGGTGTTGTGTCCAAAGAAGTATGCAAAAAATTGGCAACATTGTTAGCAAATACAAATTAGACGACAAAGACAAATATGTGTCCCGTGAGTTTCAAAAATACGCCTATGATTTAGCTGTTGAGCTAGGGGATTTGGCACATAAGTCTTTATATATGAGGTTGGCAAAAGATACTCCAAGGGGTTTAATGGAAACTGCCCGAAGTTTTGTAAAAGACGCAACAAATGTAAAAAGTAAAGGCAGACTTTATATGTGGAAATTAAAAGAACTTAAAAAGTGTAGTAAAATTAAAAGAGGTTAAAAACACATAAATGAAGCGTGAAATATCTGTCCATCTGGTACTTCTATTTTTATTTCTGGCAATAGTAGCTATATTTCGACATTTTTTTAATCTAGACTCTTGGCCTTTTTGGATAGGGACAATAATCGGTAATTTTCTTCCGGATTTGGATCATATCATCTATCTTTTATTTTTGGAGCCTCAAGACCTGACGGCCCAAAGAACTGATTTTTTGGTCAATAAAAGGGAATTTAGGCGGGCAATTGAATTACTTTATGAAACCAGGGCAGAAAGAAAAAATTTAATATTTCATACGATTTTATTTCAAATAATTATGATTATATTAACGTTTTGGATGATGTCCTCGTCAGCCTCTGTTTTTGGTAAGGGACTTTCGCTTGCATTTTTAATTCACCTTTGTGTGGATCAACTAGTTGATTTATTTGACACAAAAAGTTTATCTAGTTGGTTTAACTTTTTACCCTTTAAATTTGAATTTAACCAATCAAAATTATATTTAATATTGGTGTTTATTGCTGTTTGCATAATCGGATTTTTGGTGTAATATCTTTTGGTATGAACGCAATGCTTTCGGCGGCTTTGGCTCAAATTAAAAATTCATCTCTACTTTTGGAAGAGGATTATAAAGACAAAGTTTTGTTTAAAAAAGCGATTAAAGAACTTCTTGAACCTCAAAAAATTATTAAAGGAAAAATTTCGATCAAAACCAAATCCGGTAAGAAAAAGACATTTCAGGCTTTTCGATTTCAACATAATAACACCCGCGGACCATTTAAAGGGGGCATTAGGTTTCACCAGAATGTTTCGGAGGATGAAGTGAGGGCATTATCGACTTTAATGAGTTTAAAATGCGCTGTAGCGGGAATCCCTTATGGTGGAGGCAAGGGTGGGGTAATTGTTGATCCTTCAAAATTAACCAAAGAAGAACTTAAAAATTTATCTCAAGAATATGCAAAATTAATTGCACCTTATATTGGAATTTGGAAAGATGTTCCGGCACCTGACGTTAACACCGACGGACAAATAATGAGCTGGATGCTTGAAGCTTACGAAAAAAAGGTTGGATATCTTTCTCCTGGTGCGTTTACCGGTAAACCTCTCGAGTTAGGCGGGTCTTTGGGTCGCACTGAGGCCACTGGACAAGGAGGATTTTATGTTCTTGAAAAATATCTCAAATCCAAACTTCCATCTTTAAAGCATCCCACGATCGCTGTTCAAGGTTTTGGTAATGTTGGTTACTATTTTGCCAAATTTGCTTCCGAAACAGGCTATAAAGTTGTGGCTGTGTCTGATTCTTCATCGGGAGTTTACGATAAAAACGGATTAGATATAGAAAAACTTAATGAATATAAACTTAGCGGGGGAGCTTTTAAAGATTACAAATCAAAAACAGCCAAATTAATTTCCAATACAGAATTGTTGGAACTAACGGTAGATGTATTAGTTCCCGCGGCATTGGAAGATGCTATTACAAAAGAAAATATGGAAAAAATTTCGGCGAAAATTGTTTTTGAAATGGCTAACGGTCCAATTACCACAGAAGCCGATGAATATTTATTCCAAAAAGGAATTGATGTAATTCCTGATATTCTAACTAATTCCGGAGGAGTCACGGTTTCTTATTTTGAATGGGTGCAAAATTTGTCGGGTTATTATTGGACCTTGGAAAGAGTAAATAATGAATTAAAGGCAACCATTACAAAAGCGTTTATTGATATTGATAAAATCAAAAAAGATAAAAAAGTATCTTATCGTCGTGCAGCAAATTATATTTCCATCAAACGCATTATTGATGCGATGATACTAAGGGGAAGAGTGTAAACTTCTATTTATTCTTTACAACAATCAATTGCCTTTTGGACTAGGGTGTTGAACTTGGCAAAGACGGAAGAACCCGAATCGGTTTTAGAGGATTTAGTGGATTTTGGAGACTTATCGGAAGAAAGATTTAATCCCCAAAATAGGGAATAGAGGTTGTAGGAATTCTCAAATAGTTTTTGTGCCTCTTTGAGATTTTTCTTTTTTAATTCCTTAGTTCCAACTTCCATTAACCTCATTGAGGAAGACAACAAGTGTTTACTAATACACCAGACTTCTCCTTCAGGGTCTTTAACAATATTCTTCATCAACTCCGTTCTCATTAGACGGACTTCATTTAACATTTCCAAATATTTTTTATTTTTGGTTTTACCGAAACTATAAAAAAGATGTTCCTCGATTGAAATTAAATTCATTATTCCAATTGATAAATCTTCCCCCGAGGAAAGATCGATATTCTTATTGATCTTTATATTTTCTACTCTTTTTAATAAATCTTTGTATGTTTTCATTTTACAATTAGCCAGAATATTATAGATGTAATTACCAAACTAACAACAGGAATTACTACTTTTTGGAATTTAACAAATTGTTTTCCACCATTTATTTTTCTTAATTTTTTGTCTCCCCAAACTCCAACTAAAAAGGTTATTGATCCTACAAAAGTACCAAGTAAAATCTTATCCATTCCCCAAAGGGTATTACCGATTATCCCAATTGTACCGCTAAATTTAAGTGGGACAAGAACTAGTAAATACATTAATAATGTAAAAGGCACAAGGTGAAAACTAGAAGTTTTTGGCCATTTTTTGACCATCCAATTATAGGTGACAAAAGAAAAAGAAAGAACAAAAGCCCCAATCCAAAGGGAGGTAATCACGTCATCAATTCCCAAAAGTCGGGAAAGACTTAATCCTGCAACAACAGTGACGGTACAAACAGGGCACATAATTATTTAACAGTATAACCAGATTTTTTAATAATTTCGACTATTTTTTTGGAATCTGATTTTTTATCTACTTCCAGAGTTGATTTTGCATATGAACACTTTACTTTTATACCAGCATCTTCCAGATCTAGTTCCAACATTGAAGCGCAACTGGGGCAATCCATTCCGTCAATTTTGTAAACTGTTTTCATAATTTGTTTATATAGATTCCCGATCGGGTCGGGAATGACATTACTCAGTCACATTGAATGAACCGCTGTACATTCCCATTGAACAAGTGTAAGTTAAGTTTCCCAATTTGGTGGGAGTAAATTCAATTATTTCTTCACCCGTTTGGGGTAATACTTTTGAGATATTATAATCAGGGATTGCAAATGCTCTAGCGCAGCCAAAAACATTGTTAGTTTTTAAGATCAAGCGGGTAGGTTGACCCAATTTAAGTGTGTTTGCATTTGCTTTATAACCATGATTACTCACGTCAATTGTGATTATTTGGAATCCATCCTTTATTTCTATTGATGTCGGAGCTTTGACAAGGTCCGTCCTTGTCAACACGGCGTAGTAATTTTGGAATGTGTGTACGGATCCTCTTAAAATTTGCCCGCTATTGATTGAAATTAGTCCTAATATGGCCATAATTATGGCCGCAATTATATTAAAGGCCTTATGTTTAAATAATTCCGTGGCGGCAAGTCCAAGTACAAAAAACATTGGGATTGTCCCTAAAATAAAACCAAAAAGTATGGAAGCGCCGGCAAATGGGGTGGAAGATGAAACTGCCAAAAGCATCATTCCTTGACTAACTCCACAGGGGATTAGGACTGTTAAAATTCCCAATAAAATTGGAGTAAAAAAAGATTTTATGTTGGACTTGTTTTTTAGAATTCTAAAAATAAATTTTGGTGGTCTTATTATAAAATTTTTAAAAAACGGGTGAATATTGGCAATATTTGCGGCAGTAATAAGCATATAAATACCAATTAATATTTGAAATATTCCTTGAGTTTTTGGACTGATTATCAATTTTGATCCTAATGATCCCAATAGAAAACCTAATAATGAATAAGCCAAAAGTTTGGCAATAAGAAAATAGATTAAGCTTTTCTTTTTGAGTTTGTTTGACGCGTTTTCTTCTGTTTTAATTGCAAGAGAGGTGGCAAGCAAACTTCCCTGAACGGCAAAACAAGAAATTCCTCCTGTAGTTAATCCTGTTATAAATGGTAACCAGAATGTCTGCATAATTGACAATATTATCAGGTATTGTTATCATTAT
>Ga0172371_10001399_pt1 | contig 38150 bp, 34 predicted proteins | sample Lak12m_FD_114543 | JGI IMG/M metagenome (GOLD analysis project Ga0172371, IMG submission 114543) | Freshwater microbial communities from Kabuno Bay, South-Kivu, Congo - kab_022012_12m | ecosystem: Environmental > Aquatic > Freshwater > Lake | place: Democratic Republic of the Congo: South-Kivu... | reverse complement strand
GTTGATGGCGATAATGATGTCGGAATGCTGCATACCGGCCAGGTGCTGGATGGCGCCGGAGATGCCGGCGGCGATGTAGAGGGTGGGGCGCACCGTCTGGCCGGTCTGGCCGATCTGGTGCCGCGCCGACACCCAGCCGGCATCGACGGCGCCCCGCGAAGCACCTACGACGCCGCCCAGTTCGCGCGCCAGCTCGCCGAGCATGATGAAATTCTTGGCCAGCCTCATGCCGCGCCCGCCGGAGACGATGACGTCGGCGCCTTGCAGCGACACTTCCTCTTCGATGTTGGCCAGATATTCGAGTTGGCGCACCGGCTGCACCGGGTCGAGATGCGGCTCGACCCGGATGATGTCGCCGGCAGCGCCCGAGCCGGATTTATTTTTTGCGCCTGTCACGGCAATCGGTTTAGTTTCCGGCAGCGGAAAGACTCCCGGCCGCACGGTCGCCATCTGCGGCTGGTGGTGGGGCGTGATGATGGTCGCCATGATGTTGCCGCCGAAGGCAGGACGTGTCTGGCGCAACAATTTCTTCTTGGGATCGATCTCGAGCTCGGTGCAGTCGGCGGTGAGGCCGGTCTCGAGCTCGGTGGCGACCGCCGAGGCCAGGTCGCGGCCGCGGGTGGTGGCTCCTAAAAGTATGATTGCCGGCTCATATTTGCGCACCATACCGGCGAGCGCCTGGCAGTGGGGCTCGGCCGTAAAGGGGCTGAGCGCAGGGTCGTCAGAAATATATGCAGTCGCGGCGCCGTAGGAGAAAGCCTGCGCCGCGAGCCCTTCTAGGTGTCCGCCGTCGCCGAGGATGACCGCGGCCGGCTGCGCGTCGAGATCGTCAGCCAGTTTGCGCGCAACCCCTAAAAGTTCCCCGGAGACCCGCGCCGCCTTCTCGCCGTCGTGCTCGACGACAACCCAGACCTCGCCGGCCATCTCAGTCGCCCCCCATCCTGCTGAAATCGATGCCACGCTCGCGCAGGCGCTCCATAACGAACGTCGCGGCCTCAGCCGTCGAGCTCTCCGCCGCCACGAAAACCTCGCCGCGCTCGCGCTGCGGCGGCGCGAAGATCTTGTTGACCCTGGTGGGCGATCCCTTGAGCCCCAAGCGCTCCGGATCGACCTTGATATCCTCCGCGGTCCATACTTCCACCGGATTCTCCTCGGCGGCGATCAGGTCGGGAAGCGAAGCGTAGCGAATGCGGTTGCAGGTCTCGGTGACGGTGATGGCCGCCGGCAGTCTGGCCTCCAACAGCTCGCGGCCGTCTTCGAGTTGCCGCCAGGCGCGCACGACGCCTTTATCCAGGTCGATCTCTTCCATGCCGCATATATAAGTGACCTGGCTCATCCCCAGCCGCCGCGCCAGCCCCGGGCCAACCTGGCCGGTATCGCCATCGATCGACTGCTTGCCGCAGATGACCAGGTCGACCGGTTCCTCCGCGGCGATCTTGCGGATGGCCGCCGACAGAGCGTAGGTTGTCGCCAGGGTGTCAGCCCCGGCAAAGGCGCGGTCGGAGAGCAGCACCGCCCGGTCGGCGCCGAAACCCAGCACCTTGCGCAGGGTCTCTTCCGCCTGCGGAGGTCCCATGGAGAGCGCGGTGACGCGGCCGCCGTGCTCGTCGCGCAGGCGTAGCGCCGCCTCGACCGCGTGCAGGTCGAACGGGTTGATTACCGAGGGGATTCCCTGCCGGACCAGGCTGCCGGTCTCAGGATCGATCCGCACCTGGGTGGTGTCGGGGACTTGTTTGACACAGACGACTGAATGTATCGCCAACCGCCCCTCCTTCGGCCCGGCTCTCAACCGGTCAGGCCGCCAGGCTCCTGAGGGCGTCCTCACGGCTGGAGAAGATATCAAAGACGCTGTTCAAACCGGTTATCTGGAAGATCCAGTTGACGTTCTCGTCGACGCTGACCAGCACCAGCCGGCCGCCGCGCGGCTTGAGCCGCTTGACGCCGCCGATGAGCACGCCGAGGGCCGAGCTGTCGATGAAATGGACGCCGGCCATGTCGACCACGATCTTGAGGATGTCGTCCTCGAGGACCGCCAGCAGGTTTTCCTTCAGGCGCGGCGCCGTGTAGAGGTCGAGCTCGCCGGCCACGGTGATTACGGCCATGCCGTCGGCAGTTCTTTCACTCTCGATGCTAAGTTCCATGCGGATCCTCCGTGATCTTCCTGTTTGAAGTACATAATTCTAACACCAACGCCCGATTACCAAACCTTACGGGACGCCGCCGGCGCATGTTCTCCGCGATTGCTGACGTCAGCTCACGCGGTCGTGGCGAGCGCCGCCGCAGGTTTTTGGATATCCTTCGCGTGGTATGAAAGGATATTCACCAGCATCCCCAATCCACCTGCCTCGAAAGGAGAGCAAGATGAAAGTAAAGATCGATCCGAGGGACGAGTGCCTGGGCGACGGCATCTGCGCCGACGAATGCCCGGAAGTTTTCGAGATGGCCGATGACGGCCTGGCCCAGGTCATCAACGAGAATCCGTCCGATGATCTGCGGGAAGCCGTGCAGAGCGCCTGCGACGAGTGCCCCGCCGAGATCATCATCTGCGAGGACTGACAGGAATATAAAGGAGCAATCGTCACGGAGTGATGATGGCCGAAAAGTCCCAGCCCGGGATAGTCATATACTCGACGCCGGGCTGACCGCATTGCGTCAGCCTTAAGGACCTCCTCCGTGAGAGGGGGCTCGAGTTCGAGGTGAAAGATGTCGGCGCCGACCCGGCGGTGCTGGCCGAGATGCAGGAGCTCACGGGCAAGGGGTACGTACCGCAGATCTTCATCGGCGGCGAGTACATCGGGGGCTACGCCGACTTTCTCATGATGGATGCTACCGGCGAGTTCGACCGCCGGATGGGCCTCGAGCCGCGCGCCAGGCCTTCCGGGGAAGAGCTCTATGACGTGCTCATCATCGGCGGCGGGCCTGCCGGGCTCACGGCCGCCGTCTACACCGCGCGCAAGAGCCTGAAGACCGCCCTCGTCGCCGACGAGCTGGGCGGCCAGCCCATGAAGACTGGCGGCATCGAGAACTACATGGGCTTCCAGTATGTCACCGGTCCCGAGCTGATGGCCAAGTTCGAGGAGCAGACGAAGCATTATCCGGTCGACGTCATCCCCGGCGAAAAGATCGCCCGGCTGGAGAACCAGGATGGCGTCAAGGTAGCGGTCGCGCGCAGCGGCGCTGTCTTCCGGGCGCGCGCAGTCATCATCGCCACGGGCAAGCGCTCGCGGCTGCTGAACGTCCCCGGCGAAGCCGAGTACGCGGGACGCGGCGTCAGCTACTGCTCCACCTGCGACGGCCCCGTGTTCGCCGGCAAGCCGGTCATGGTGGTCGGTGGTGGCAACTCGGCGCTGCAAGCGGCTCTGGAGCTATCGGCGATCTGCCCCAGTGTGCAGCTGGTTTCCCTCACCACGCTTTCCGGCGACGAGATCCTGAGCGGCAAGGTGCTTGCCGAGGATCGCATCTGCAAGCATCTGCTCTGGCAGCCGGTGGAGATAAAGGGGGATGAAGAGGGGGTGCGGTCGGTCGTCATCGCTTCGGCGGACGGCAAGGACACCCGCGAGCTCGAGGTCAACGGCGTCTTCATCGAGGCAGGCCTGTTTCCCAATTCAAGTTTCGCGGTCGACCTGGTGCGCCTCAACCGCGATGGCGAGATCATCGTCGATTGCGAGGCCCGCACCGGCCTCGACGGAGTCTTCGCCGCCGGCGACGTCACCCAGGTGCGCGACAAGCAGATCGTGGTGGCGGCGGGCGAGGGCGCCAAGGCGGCGCTCTCGGCGTACGACTACCTGATCTCGAAGCGATGAAACGCGAGACGGTCATGGCTATCATGCGGGCGGCGCTGGCCGCGGCCGATCCCTGGGCGCTCGTGCGCGAGCAGCTTTCGCTCGAGCCCGATGCCATCGGCATCGCCGGCTATGATCTCGATCCAATCTTTTACCAAAATATTTATGTGCTCGGCGCCGGTAAGGCGGGAGCTCCCATGGCGGCCGCGGTCGAGGACGCCCTGAACGAGCGCGTGACCGGCGGGCTGGTCATAGTCAAGGACGGCTACCGCACTGTCGGGACTTCCAGCATCGAAGTCATTGAAGCCGCTCATCCGGTGCCGGATGAGCGGGGCGCCGAAGGGGCGAAGCGTCTTCTGGAGCTGGCCGGCCGGGCGACCGAGCGTGACATCGTTATCTGTCTCATCTCCGGAGGCGGCTCGGCGCTTCTGACCCTGCCGGCGGGGAATCTGACGCTCGAGGATATCCGGCTGACGACCTCGGCGCTGCTTTTGAGCGGCGCTCCCATCGAAGAGGTCAACGCCGTGCGCAAGCACCTCACACTGGCGTCAGGCGGCCGGCTGGCCGAGGCGGCGGCGCCGGCGCTGCTCATCACCCTGATAATCTCCGACGTCATCGGTGACGAGCTCAGCGTCATCGCTTCGGGACCCACCTTCCCGGATCCCACCACCTACTCCAACGCCCTGACCGTGCTCGAGCTGCGCGGCCTGATGGATCAGGTGCCTGCAGCGGTGCTGGAGCATCTGCAGGCAGGGGCGGCGGGTGGCATCCCCGAAACGCCCAAGCCTGAAGGGAACGGGCTGGCCGGGAACGGCAATCATGTGATCCTGGGATCGAATCGTACGGCGCTCGACGCGGCGGTGGCGACGGCGTCCATGCTCGGATATCAGGTGACCACCCTCGACGACCCTCTGATCGGCGAGGCTCGCGACGCGGCTCCCGAAGTGCTCGAGTTCGCCTGGGAGCGGGCGCGCAAGCGCTCGGCTCCTCCCCAGTGCATCCTGGCCGGCGGCGAGACCACGGTCACGGTCACCGGTACCGGGAGCGGCGGCAGGGCCCAGGAGTTCGTGCTATCGGCTGCGCTGTCCATCGAGGGACTCGCCGATACGCATGTCTTCGCTTTCGGCACCGATGGTACGGATGGGCCCACGGACGCCGCCGGCGCCATGGCCGATGGCAAGACGGCTTCGCGGGCGCGCGCCAAGGGGCTCGATCCGGAACGCTCCCTGTCCGATAACGATTCCCACACATTTTTCGAGAGCCTCGGCGACCTGATCGTCACCGGCCCCACAGGCACGAATGTCAATGACATCTACGGGGTAATCATAGAGAAGTCCAGATAGGGAGGTACATGAGCCTGGAAGACACGATACGCGTCGGCCGCGGCGAGCAACCCGCGGATCTGCTGATTCGCAACGCCCGCGTGGTCGACGTGCTCGCCGGCGAGATCGTCGAGACCGACGTCGCCGTGCATGACGGCCGGGTCTGCGGCTTCGGCCACTACCAGGCTTCCACCAGCATGGACCTCGAGGGGCGCTATCTCTGTCCCGGATTCATCGACGGCCACATCCACGTTGAGAGTTCGCTGCTGACGCCGCCCGAGTTTGCCCGCGCCGTCGTGCCGCACGGCACCACCGCCATCGTCTGCGACCCGCACGAGATCGCCAACGTGCTGGGCAGCGAGGGCATCAACTACATGCTGCACGCGAGCGCCGGCCTGCCGGTCAGTTTTTACATCATGCTGCCCTCCTGTGTGCCGGCGACCGGCCTGGAGACCTCGGGCGCCGAGCTATCCAGCGGCGACCTGGCGCTTTTCCTGCCGCGCCGCCGCGTCATCGGCATCGCCGAGATGATGAACTATCCCGGAGTGCTCGCCGGCGACCACGAGGTGCTCAACAAGATCAGGATAGCCGGCGGCCGTCGCGTCGACGGCCACGCGCCGGGGCTGACCGGCAAGGACCTCTGCGCCTACATCGACGCCGGTATCCGGTCCGACCACGAATGCGTCACCGCCGCCGAGGCTCTGGAGAAACTGCGTCTGGGCATGTACATCATGGTGCGCGAGGGCACCACCGAGAAGAACCTCAAGGAGATCATCTCCATCGTCAACAACCAGAACTCGCGCCAGTTCATGCTGGTGACCGACGACCGCCATCCCGGAGACCTCCTCGCCGAAGGCCACATCGACTATCTGGTGCGCATGGCCATCGCGGAGGGAGTGGAGCCGGTGACGGCGGTGCAGATGGCGACCATCAACACGGCCGCGTACTTCGGTCTTAAGAATATGGGCGCCGTGGCGCCGGGGTTCCGCGCCGACTTCGCCATCCTCGATGACCTCGAGCAGGTCACTGTAGCGCGCGTGCTCAAGGACGGCCGGGTGGTCGCCGACGACGGCAGGCCGGAGCCGTTCGAGTCGGAACCGCCGGCGCGTAGCATCCGCGGCACCGTGAATCTCGATAACGCCAGCATCGTCGATCTCTCCGTGCGCGCGGAGTATCCCAAGATGAAGGTCATCGGCATCTTGCCGGGCCAGATCGTCACCGAGAAGCTTATCGTGGAGCCGAAGGTGGAAGACGGAATCGCCGTTGCCGACCCCGACCGCGATATCCTCAAGCTGGCCGTGGTCGAGCGCCACAAGGCATCGGGCAATGTGGGGCTGGGTTTCGTCAAGGGGATAGGCCTAAGCCGCGGCGCCATCGCCAGTTCCGTGGCCCACGATTCCCATAATGTCATCGTGGCAGGCGCCAGCGATGAGGACATGCGTATCGCCGTTATCGAGATAGCCCGCATGAACGGCGGAGCGGCTCTGGTCGCCGACGGAACGGTGCTGGCGCGCCTGCCGCTGCCTGTGGCGGGGCTCATGTCGGATCTTCCCATCAGGGAGGTCGCCGCCGCCGCGCGCGAGTTTAACGGCGCCGCCGAGGAGCTCGGCTGCGGGCTCAGCGATCCGTTGATATCGCTCTCATTCCTGGCCCTGCCGGTGGTGCCGTCGCTCAAGCTGACCGATATGGGCCTGGTGGACGTGGAGAAGTTCGAGCTGGTCAGCCTGTTCGGCGATTGAACTGAACAGCGGCCGCTTGCGGCGGGCGGGGCGTTTAGTTCCGGAGCTTGCCGATGCTGTCGGAGCTGAAGAAAACGTATGTGTATCCGTTGGTTTCCGGTGCAACGCTGTCAGCCTTCTTCACGACGTCGGACCAGACGCTGCCAGGCTGGTTCGTCGCGAGGATGATCATCACGCGAAAATCACCCTGGATTCCGTCGACCTTCTGCAGTATCTGCTCGACCCCATCGACCTTGTATACCCTTTTCATGGTCAGCGAAAGCAACTGGGGTGGCTTGTCTGGCAGGTCCATCTTGTCGGAAAAAACGACGTCATCTGCCCGGGCGTGCAGATTGACCGTGTCTGCCTCTTGATACCACTCCTGGTTTCTGTCGCCGAAATAGTCGACATAACCGCCATGTGTCAACGCAAGATATACGCCCATTACCAATATAACTGGCGCGATCAGCATTAACATGATTCGGGAGAGGTCATTGATCCTGGTGTAGTGCCTGATGGCCAATCCCACGAGCAGGGGTATAAGCACGAACGGCACCACGGAAACAATCACGGACAGTTTGAGTACAGAGAAATTGTGGACGCTCGAATGGTTGAGAAACGTGGCTATCTGCAATACGCAGGGGACGACGATGATCAGCGCCAGCAGTGTTATCAGCTCGAGCTCCCCGCTGACCGTCTTCTTTCTCAGCTTCCGGACGATCAGAAATCCGCCCAGCGCCAGAACCGCCAGCACGCTCACATAAATGATCGCGACGCCAAGACGGCCATATCCCCTGTCGGCATTTCTGGTTACGTTGAGAACAAAGTCCAACCGGGACTCGGTTTCATGTCCCCCCGTGCGTACGAAGAATTTATGCGTCAGCTCGAACCAGGCGTTTCCCAGGTCCTTTCCCATTATCAAGTAAACGTAATAGAGAAAAGCAGCCAGTGCCGCCAGCGGGAGGGCCCACAGTTTAGCCGTCCCTTGAAGGAACGCTTTCCTGTTCCGGAGTCCGATCTCACCGGCGACCAGTCTCTTTATAAAAAGGGCGATCAGAACAAAAACGAAAAGCCAATCTGTCCATACACCGTACAGGATGACCAGAGCCTGAAGTACTGAAATGATCGTTCTGGAACGGCCTGCACGCGGACTTCTGAGAACCTCGAGCAGGACTACCAGAGCGAAAGGCAGTATCACTGCCTGATCGGAGAAAAACGAGTTCTGGTGAAAATAAAGGGGCGCCGGCAGCAGCAACTCCAGAAATAGGGGCGGCAACGAGAAGAAGAACACGATTTTCAAGTCCAGGCCGAATTTATCCAGGAAGAAGAAGACTGTCAAAGCCAGTACGATCGCGATTAGAAGGTGGTTGGCCAGGTTGTAGGCCATGATCATATCCAGCGAAGGTGGCTGACCGGTAAGCTGGCTGATAATAAAGACAGGAACGGCAGCGCCGGGAGGATAGGAGACATAGGGTGAGCGATCAAGCAAAGAAGGGAATTCCGGCGATTTGGGATCGTCGTACATACCGAACCGTAAACTCCAGATTCCTTCACGGTCCCAGTTCTGTGTGAATATCAGAGTGCTGCCGCTGAGCCAGTCATGATTCTCGCCAGAAAAATAACCGAACCATTGACTTCTGATCCTGACCGTATAAGCGAAAAGAGCCAGCGCGATGGCAACGATGCAGAAGATAGCCAGGAGTTTTCTCTTCAATGCGAGATACCTTTCATCGGGGGCGTCCGCTCAGAGATAGCAGGAGTTATGTTGCCTGTCAAAAAGCATCGTTGATGATACAGGATAAATGTGATTATGAAAAGTGTGAAGTGATGAGTGGGTGAGAAGTGGTGCCGTGAGGTGTCTTAGGCCAGGCTCTCCCGGCGCGCCAGAATCTTCGTGGACATCGAAACCCCTGTTTCAATCGGGAAGCTGGTGGCGAGGCCCGGAATCGAACCGGGGACGCCAGGATTTTCAGTCCTGCGCTCTACCGTCTGAGCTACCTCGCCGGGGTTGGAAAACCGCGCTGGATCGCCCTTCGAGGGCAAAGCGCGGCACCCGCGCATTTTAGCGGTTTGCAGCAATAAGTGCAATTACAGCGGGTCTTCCGGCCGTTTGCTGCCGCTAATGCAAACTGATAGTATCCGAAGCCATATTCATCAACCTCAAATGGTTATTAACCCCCAAAACCCTCAACAATGACCAGGACTCCGCTGTATCCAATCGCCGGCGCCAGCAACACGGCTGACGACGCCAGCATCGAAGAGCTAAAAAAGCAGCTTGAGGAGTCGCGCGCCGAGATCAAGCGCCTCGAGCAGCTGCTTGGCGGCCAGGCTGAGCAGCTGGAACATAAGGTAAGCGAGCGCACCCGCGAGCTGGAGGCGGTCAACCGCATCGCAGCCACCGTCAGCCGGTCCCTCAACCTCGACACGATTCTGAGATCATCCCTGGAGAAGGTGTTGGAAGTGCTCGAGCTCAAGGTCGGCGCTGTTTTCCTCTCCGACGAGAGCAACTCCGAGCTCAATATGATGGTCCATCAGGGACTACCCGATTTCGTCGTCGAGCAACTGCAGGTGATACCGGTTGGCGAGAGCTGCCCGGGCATGGTGGCGCAGATCGGCGAGCCGCTGCTGGTCGGCGATCTGTCCAGGGCCAAGCACAGTCTCGGCCCCATTGAAAAGTATCCCGAGTTCAAGTCGCTGGTGGGCGTGCCGCTGGTGTCGAAGGGCAAGGTGCGCGGTGTCCTGTGCCTCATCAGCCGCAAGCTCAACCGTTTCGGCACGCAGGACCTCAATTTGCTGGTGACCATCGGCAGCGAGATCGGGGTCGCCATCGAGAACGCCTGGCTCTACGAGAAGTCGTGGGCCCACTCCAAGAAGATGGAGGAGCTCTCGGTGACCGACAGCCTCACCGGCCTCTACAACCGGCGGCATTTCTACCGGCGGCTCAAGGAGGAGATGGCCAGGGGCAAGCGCCAGACCCATTCGGTTTCGCTGCTGGTCGTCGACCTCGACAACCTCAAGGATTATAATGACGCCCACGGTCATCTGCGGGGCGACAAGGTTTTACGGGCTGTCGCCCAGGCGATAACCGCGAGCATCCGGCAGGACGTAGACAGCGGTTTCCGATACGGTGGCGATGAGTTCGCCGTCATCCTTCCCTATAGCGATCGCGATGAGGCGGGAGATGTGGCCGAGCGTATCCGCAAGACCTTTGAGGATTTCGGCCTCGACGGAACCAGTATCAGCGTCGGCCTGGCAGAGCTGGACCACGAAGAAGAGATCGACGATTTCGTCACCCGGGCCGACTCGGCGATGTATAACGCCAAGAACGCCGGGGGCAACCGTGTGCAGAAAGGCTAAAAGATAATGACGGAGACTTTCAGGAACTTCATCGGCGGCGACTGGGTCGACTCGGCTTCGGGCGAGACCTTCGCCAATCTAAATCCTGCTGACACCAGCGACGTCATCGGGAACTTCCAGGCATCGACGGTCGAAGACGCGCGCGCCGCGATCGCCGCCGCCGAAGAAGCACGCGAAGCCTGGCGGTCGACGAGCGCGCCCAAGCGCGGCGAGATCCTGGCGCGGGCCGCGCGCATCATCGAAGCTGACGCCGATCGCATCGCCGAGGAACTGACCCGGGAAGAGGGCAAGACGCTCGCCGAAGCCAGGGGCGAGACCGCCCGCGCCGTACAGATTTTCGACTATTTCGCTGGCGAGGGCCGCCGCAACGGCGGCGAGACCACCCCGTCCGAATTCGGCCGCACGCTGCTCTATACCCTGCGCGAGCCGCTGGGCACGGTCGGGCTCATCACGCCCTGGAACTTCCCTGTGGCAATACCGGCCTGGAAGATGGCCCCGGCGCTCGTGAGCGGCAACGCCGTGGTCATGAAACCGGCGAGCGCGGCTCCCAAGACCTCGCTCAATATCGTACGGGCTCTGGAAGAAGCCGGCCTGCCGGCCGGCGTGCTCAACTTCGTAACCGGTTCAGGCGCTACCGTCGGTCGCGAGATCACCGACAATCCGGTGGTCAAGGGTGTTTCCTTCACCGGCTCGGACACCGTCGGCTGCGGCATCTACGGCCAGGTGACCGCCCGCGGCGGCAAGGCCCAATGTGAGATGGGCGGCAAGAATCCCGTGATCGTGCTCGAGGACGCCGACATCGGCAAGGCTGTCGACCTCTGCATCATGGGCGCCATGTGGTCGACGGGTCAGAAGTGCACCGCCACCAGCCGCGCTATCGTCCACAGGGACGTGCTTGATGAATTCACCGCGAAGGCGGTCGAGGCCGCCGCCGCCATCCGGGTGGGCAACGGTCTGGACGCGAACACTCAGGTCGGTCCGGCCATAGACGAAGCCCAGCTCAATACGGTGCTTACATATATAGAGACAGGCCAGAAGGAAGGCGCCGAACTGCTGACCGGCGGCAGGCGCCTGACCGAGCCACCTTACGAAAAGGGCTGGTTCGTCGAGCCGACTGTCTTCGGCGGCGTCACGAACGATATGATGATCGCCCAGGAGGAGATCTTCGGTCCGGTACTGGCTGTGATCGCCGTCGACGGTTTCGATGAGGCGATGGAGGTGGCCAACGCCACCCGCTTCGGCCTCTCGGCGTCCGTCTGCACCCGTGATATCACTCGCGCCATGGAATTCGTCGATCGCATCGAGGCGGGACTGGTGCACGTGAACTCGCCGACGGCCGGCGCCGAGGTGCAGGTGCCCTTCGGCGGCATGAAGGATTCGAGCACCGGCACCCGCGAGCAAGGGCGCGTGGCCGTCGATTTCTACACCCAGATCAAGACCGTCTACCTGGAATACTGAGAAATGAGACTGGTGCAGTTCTTCTCGCCCGAGCGTGGGCCGCGCCTGGGCTCCGTGCAGCCGGACGGGAGGGTCCTCGACATCACCGCCGGCGAGCCCGCCTACACATCTTTCAACGCTTTGCTGGAATGGTCCGGTGGCGAGACTGCCAGGCTGGAGCACATCGCCCGCCAGGCGGAGGCGCGCACACCCGCGGAGATCGAACATACTTACGCCTGGGAGGAGCTCGACCGCGCGCCGACAGTGATGCAGCCACACCTGATGATTCCGCTGGAGCCGCCGGAAGTGTGGGGCTTCGGCGTCACCTACCGGCGCAGCGCCGAGATCCGCGACGCCGACGTGGCTGCGGCCATGGATTCATCCGCCAGCATCTACGATCGCGTCTACCACGCAGCGCGGCCAGAGTGTTTCTTCAAGGCCACCGCGCAGCGGTGCGTGGGGCCGCACCGGCCGATCGGCATCCGCAGCGACTCGATGCTTACGGCAGCCGAGCCCGAACTGGCCTACGTGCTGGGCACCAACCGGGAGATCGTAGGCTACACGATCTGCAATGACGTCTCTGCCTGGGACCTCGAGCGCGACAACCCGCTCTATCTGCCCCAATCCAAGATCTTCACCGGTTGCTGCGCCCTGGGGCCGGCGATCCTGACCGCGGCTACCGCTCCCGATCCCTACAATCTTGAGATCGCCTTGCGGCTGGTCCGCAGCGGCGAGGTCATCTATAGCGAGGCAACCAACAGCGGCCGCATCGGCCGCCGTTTCGAGGAGCTCAACGAGTACCTCTACCGCGATAATCCCATCCCGCCGGGGACGGTCGTTTCCACCGGCACCGGCATCATGGTGCCCAACGAATTCGCTCTCAGGGACGGCGACGTCGTCGAGATCGAGATCGAAGGCATAGGCGTGCTATCGAACCCGGCCGTGCGGCTGCCGTAGCCGGAGTACAAGTCGCCGGCGTCTTTGAGGATGCCATAAAAAAAGGCGGCTGGAGAGCCGCCTTTTTCCTGGGGTGTTGAAAAGCGCGCCTCGCGCTTTCCAAATTCTAGAAATATCGGTCGAGCAGGTTCTGCAGCATGGCGGCGTGACGGGCCTCATCGTGCGCTGCGGTATCGAAGAACGAAGCGATCTCTTTCTTGCCGTCCGAGTCGGCCACCTTCATGCCTTCGTGCTTGCCGTCGACAGCTTCCTTCTCGCCGGCGAGCATCTTTTCAATCTCATCCTTAAGGTCACCGATCTTACCGGCAAGGTATTTGAAACGGGAACCGTGGCCAGCCTCGTCCAGGGCAATGCTGCGCAGGGTCTGGGCTACTTCGGTCTTGCCCTCGTTGTCGGCTTTGAGGGCCATGGCAAGGTACTGGATGACTTCCCAGGTCTCGCCTTTAATCTCATTGGCCATACATTCTTCGGTGGTTGCGGTGGTCTCTGCCATCGTTAACTCCTCCCAGGATTTAGTTGTACTTTAATAATTTACCCGCCTAAACAGGACTATAAACATCCGCTTTAATGACCATTATCGAAAATGCGAGGCTTCATGTCCATGCCAGGCGTTTCTTTCCCCATGCAACAGGTTCCCGGAGCTTCCTTATCCCAAACGCTGCTTTTTAGCCATGGTCGCCGGCCGCGCTTCGCGGCGCGCCAGGCGCGCGAAATTAACCTTCGCGAACATGTCCGTCAGCGAATCTCCGATTATCTGAAGTTCGTCGTGGATGGAGCAGTATTCCTCGCGCGGGCATTCACCCGGACGTATAAAACAGCGATTCAGGGCGACGGGGCCCTCGATGGCCTCGATCACGTCCAGCATGGTGATCTTCTCCGGCGGCCGTGCCAGCGAGATGCCGCCACCGACTCCGCGATGGGTGCTAACGATGCCGGCCTTCGAGAGCTTCTGCAGGATCTTTGCCAGATATTCCTGAGGGATGAACTGCGCCATGGCGATCTCCTTGATCCGGGCCAGCGGTGATGTGGCCAGATAGAGGACCGCCCTCATAGCGTAATCTGTTTGTCGATTGAGCTGCATTCAGGACTAAATATACCCGCTTTAGCGATGTTTTAACAGCCACGGATCAGTTTGCAGACGAGAGGTTTGCGGTATAAGTCCGGCGGTGAATGCGGCGCGCCGGTCAGGCTGCCAAACGGGCGCAAAACGAACGGCGAGGGGGGACTCATGACCATCGGCAGGAGCAAGCTTCTTTCTCCGTCAATCGCTCTGATATTTCTGCTGGTTCTGATTGCAGCTCTAGCCGCTGGTTGCGGGGATGAAACCGGTCAGACCGGTGCCTCGACCGCCGGCACTGAGGCGGTCGCACCGCTGAAGACCGATGTCATCGTCTTTATCCGTGACGGCCAGGTCTGGGCGGTCAATCCTAACAACGGGGCGGAGCGCCAGGTTACCAGTGACGCCACCACCAAGGTCTGGCCGCGCGTCTCCCCGGACGGCACACAGGTCGTCTACCAGGTCGTAACGGCCGATAGCGGCAGCACGGGCGGCATCTACCGCGTGGCGCTGGACGGAAGCGGCTCGCCCGAGGTTATCAACCAGCTCGGGTCTTATCCGGCATGGTCTATCGACGGCAAATCAATCGCCTGTGTGGCCAAGAACCCCGGAACCGGCGAACAGCAGGTCGACGACATCGTCATTATGGACGCCGCGAATCCGGGCGCAGGCCCGGCGGCGCTGACAGACCACAAGAACATCGTCGATTCCGGTGGGCCGCTGGCGGTGCAGAATCTCGAATATTCCCCTGATGGTAAATACATCTACTTCATGCGCGGCCGCCGCTCCGATTCTCGCTGGCTGGCGCGCGTCAATGTGGACACCCGGATCGAGGACGATGTCCAGACGCCTCCCGGTTCCATGCCGGAAGGGCTGGCCGAGGGCGGATTCAGCCTTTTCAACGTCAGTGAGATGGAGGGCAGGCGGGCGCTGGTTTCCAGGGGCAACCTGGGCGCCGGCAACTTCCAGACCGGCCACCAGCTGTATATCCGCTTCCTCGATCCCCCGGGAGAAGACAGCCCCATCGAGGATACGCAGGGCAGCATCAATCCCAGCCTCAAGCCGGACAACACCCGTTTTGTCTACGAGAACAACGGCATCCTCAACAAACACAACCTCGCGGGCAGCCCCGGACTGCAGACGATCACCACCGGCTCCATGCCGGACTGGGGCATGTCGGCAGTCGGTCCGGGCTTCGGAACCGACGGCGGCACCGACACAACGAAGACGACCGGGACTACCGGAGGCGAAGACGGCACCGGCGGTGATACGACCGATGCCTGCGGTGGGCCGCCGCTACCGGGCAGGGAACTGCTCGTCAACGGCGATTTCGAGGCAGGCCTGAACGGCTGGCAGACAATCGACATCAAGAAGAAGGGTGTGAACACGGTGCAGGTCGTGAGCGACGCGGCCTGCGGCAAGGCGCTCGCTTTCAGCCGCACCGATTCGCGCAACGATGGTGGCATGTCGGCGGTCTCACAGGACCTCTCGGTGACGCGCGCCGGGCTGAGCGCCCTCTACCTGCGGCTGGTCGGGGCCATCGATAGCCAGGACCTGGACGGGGACGGCCGGTATGGCGGCGAGACGCCGCTGTTCGTCACCGTCGATTACACCACCGCGGGCGGCCAGGCGAAGACCTGGACTCACGGATTCATGGCCTACGGGCCGGTGAACTATCCCGAGCGCGATCAGCTGATTCCTGGCGGCGGGCAGTGGTACAGATGGGATTGTCCCGAACTGCTGGCCACGCTACCCGATCTTCAGACCATAACCAGGATCACGATCGGCGGCAGCGGTTGGGATTTCAGCTCGCGCATGGGGCTGATATCGCTAACTGGAGAGTGAGACGCAGGATTAGTTCGCGGCGTTTGCTGTGCGGCGCGACAGTCAGTTGCCCAGCAGCTTGACCACGGCGTCCTGCGCGCTGGTCAGGATCGGCGAGGGCAGCACGCCCAGAAGCAGCACGCCCGCCGCGGCCACGCCAAGCCCGAGATTCAGATCCCAGGACTTGCCCTCGAGCGCAAGTCCTGGCTCCCCTTCGGGCTCGCGCATGTACATGTAGACGATGACACGCAGGTAGAAGAAAGCCGAAACCAGGCTGAACAGCGCGCCGGTGACGGCGAGCCAGGCGAAGCCGGAATTGACGACCGCCGAGAACAGATAGAACTTGGCTACGAAGCCGGCGGTGGGCGGCACGCCGGTCAGAGACAACATGAACAGCGCCATCAGCGCGGCTGCCCAGGGATAGCGCCGGCCGATGCCGGTCATGTCATCCAGGCTGTCTTTGAATCCCCTCCGGTTATTCTCCAGGAAGACCAGGATGCCGAAGGCGCCCATGTTCATGAAAGCATACGCAGCCAGGTAGAAGAGGATCGACGCCATTCCCAGGGTGCGGCCGCTCTGGCCGGTGGCTACCACGGCCAGCAGCAGATAGCCCACGTGTCCGATGCTGGAAAAGGCCAGCATGCGCTTGAGGTCCCGCTGGAGCAGCGCCATGGTCGAGCCCACAAGCATGGTGGCGATCGAAAGGGCGATCATCAGCGGCACCCAGGTGTCATGCTGGCTTCCCAGGATCATGGTGAAGAACTTGAGTATGGCCGCGAAGCCGGCGATCTTCGGCCCCACCGACAGGAACGCCGCCGCGGGCGTCGGCGAACCCTGGTAGACGTCCGGCGCCCAGTTATGGAACGGCACCGCGCTGACCTTGAAGGCGAAGCCGGCCAGGACCAGCACGACCGCGATGGCCAGCGGGCCAGAAGGCACCGGACCCAGCTTTACCACGTCGCCGATCTCCTTGAAGTTGGTCGAGCCTGCTAACCCGTATAGCAAAGCCATCCCGAAGAGCAGGAAGTTCGAGGCGAAGGCGCCGCCGAGGAAATATTTGAGCGCCGCTTCGATCGAACGCTCCTCATAACGGAAGAACCCGGCGAGCAGATAAGTCGAGAGCGCCATCAGCTCCAGCCCCACGAAGAAAGTGATGAGATCGATCGACTCGGCCATGATGATCATTCCCACCGTGGTGAAGAGTATCAGCGCGTAGTAATCGCCCAGCAACCTCTTCTTGAGCATCAGGTGTTTTTCCGAGAGCAGCATGGCCATGGCCGCGACTACGATGAGCAATATCTTGAAGAAGACGGAATATTTATCCAGGGCGATGCTGTTGTTGAAGGCGGTGAACTCCTCGCCGCTGGCAAGCCACGTGGAGAGCGCCGCCGTGATGCAGGCGAAGATGCCCAGCCAGCTGAGGCCGCGGCGCCCGTCGGTGGGCAGCAGCGGATCGATCAGCATGATCACTACGCCGGTTGCGACCAGCATCAGTTCGGGAACGATGGCGAGGAGGTCATGGCCCATCTAGAACAACCCCCCGAGTGAGGCAAAGATACGCTCCACGGCGCTGCCGCCTTCGGCCATGTAGGGCGCCATCTTCTCGCTCAGGCGCGTGGCCGGCGGCTCTATCAGCTGCAGGAAAGTGTTGGGATAGACCCCGGCCCAGATGGCCAGGAATCCCAGCGGCGCCAGCGAGACGATCTCGCGCAGTGAGTAATCCGGCACCTTGTACCATTTCTCGTCGCGCAGTCCGGTGAACATCACGCGCTGGAACATCCACAGGAGGTAGGCCGCCGCCAGGATGATCCCCAGCGAGGCGACCGCCGCCATGGCTTTACTGTAAGTGAACAGGCCCACCAGGCTCAGGAATTCCCCGACAAAGCCCGAGAGCCCCGGCAGTCCCAGCGAGGCCAGGGTGAAGAAGAGCAGGAAGCCCGCCATCACCGGGAACGGCCCCGCGAGCCCGCCCATGTCGGCGATCTCGCGCGTATGCAGGCGCTCGTAGAGGAAGCCCACCATGAGGAACAGTGCCCCGGTAAGCAGGCCGTGGCTGAACATGACCATGATGCCGCCCTCGATGCCGACGATGTTGAGCGCGAAGATGCCGGCGGTGACAAAGCCCATGTGGCTGACGCTCGAGTAGGCCACCAGCTTCTTGAGGTCCTTCTGCACCAGCGACACCAGGGCGCCGTAGACGATGGCGATCAGTGAGAACACCAGGATCCAGGGAGCGACCACTACGACCGCATCCGGGAAGAGCGGTATGCAAAGCCGCAGCATCCCGTAGCCGCCGACTTTCAGCATGACTCCTGCCAGGATGACGCTGCCCGCGGTGGGGGCCTCCACATGGGCGTCAGGCAGCCAGGTATGCAGCGGCCACATGGGCACCTTCACGGCGAAAGCGATGAAGAACGCCAGGAACGCCAGCAATTGCACCTGGTAGGAGAAGACGGATTGTTCCAATAGATCCATGTCGAACACCGGCGCCGCGAACTCGTTGGCCCGCGCCAGGTAGGCGATGGCGACGATCGCGACCAGCATCAGCAGGCTGCCGGCGAAAGTGAACAGGAAGAACTTTATGGCGGCGTAGATGCGCCGCGGTCCGCCCCAGACCCCGATGATGAAATACATGGGGATGAGCATTACTTCCCAGAAGACATAGAAGAGGAAGAGGTCGCGGGCGCAGAAGACGCCGATCATGCCTGTCTCCAGGAAGAGGAAGGCGGCGAAGAACTGCAGCTCGCGCTCCTTGATGTAATTCCAGGAAGCCGGGATGATGATCAGCGACAGAAGCGCCGTCAGCATGATGAGCAGCACGCTGATGCCGTCGACACCCATATGGTAGCTGATGCCCAGGCTTTCGATCCAGGGCACCTTCTCGACGAACTGCATGTCGGCCGAGTAGCGGTCGAACCAGCCGATCATGACCAGCGAGAGCAGGAAGTTGACGCCGGTCACCGCCAGCGCGACACCCTTGTAGAGGTTAGGGCGGCCGCGCATCAACAGGATCGCCAGGCCCCCGAGCGCCGGCAGGAATGTCAGCGCCGTCAGTATGGGGAATCCTATCTGTTCCTGAAAATCATACATAAACGCGTTCCTTGTTCCTTGTTCCTGGTTCCTGGTAAAGAACTTCGGGGCATCTGATTTCCGTCACATATTTTTGGCCCCGGAAAGTGGACTGCTTGATATAAGCCATGAATCCAGCAATGAGCTTCTTGGTGGAAGAAGCAAGCGCCTGGATTGTTTGAAACTCCTCTTCAGAAATATATCCCTGGTCGAGTGCCACGTATGACTGTGACTGAACTTCCCCAACTGAGCCCTTGGCGATGGCAAGGAACTGCGCAAACTCCGCATTGCCACCTCTCTCAAAACCTTCAGCGATATTGGACATTCCAGACACTGCGGCTCGTCGCATCTGATTTCGCAAAGCAAAGTCCCGGTCGAATTGCCTGGATCCAGTGCACGCATAAACGGCGCGCGTAAGATCACGCGCTTTTTGCCAGGCTTCTATTTCTTCAAATTTTCTAATCGTTGTCACATTTTCTCCAACCAGGAACAAGGAACCATGAACCAGGAACTATCTGGTGCTCACATCGTGAGCACGAGATACGCCGCGAGCAGCGCCAGGAAACCGATGAACATGCTGAACAGGTAGAGCTGCACCTTGCCCGACTGGGCCGGGCGGATGACCAGGCCCACACCGCGGAAGAAGCGCGCGGCGCCGTTGACGAACCCGTCGATCATTCCCATGTCCACCCAGCGCCACAGGCCGCGGCCCAGGGCCCGGACCGGGTTGATGACGGTCGCGAAGTAGAACTCATCGATCCAGTACTTGTTTAGCAGCACCTGGTAGACGCCCTGGAAGCGAGCGCCGACCCGCGCCGGAAGCTCCGGCTTGCGGACATAGAACTGCCAGGCCAGCAGGATGCCGCCGATGCCCACCAGCGCCGAGAGCGCCATCAGGCTGGCGTCTAGAGCGTGAAAGCCGTGGAGCTCACCCCTGACCTCCTCGAAGACCGGTTCCAGAAAATGTTCGATGTGCCCGTTCTCGGGCGGCAGTCCCAGGGCCAGACCGATCAGCGCCGAGGGCACCGCCAGCACGATCAGCGGTATAGTCATGCTGCGAGGTGATTCATGCGCGTGCGCGAACGCCTCGGCGTCACGCGGCTTACCGTGGAAGGTCATGAAGATGAGCCGGAACATGTAGAAGGCAGTCATGAAAGCGGCCAGCAGAGCCGTGATCCAGAAATACCAGTAGCCTTCGTTGAAGGAGCCGGCCAGGATGCTGTCCTTGCTGAAGAAGCCGGCGAGACCGGGGAAGCCGGCGATGGCCAGCGCCCCGATGACGAAAGTCCAGTAAGTGATCTTGGTCTTCTCCTTGAGCCCGCCCATCTTGCGCATGTTCTGCTCGCCGCTCATGGCGTGGATCACCGAGCCGGAACCGAGGAACAGCAGGCCCTTGAAGAAACCGTGGGCCACCAGGTGGAACATGCCCGCGGTCCAGGCGCCGACGCCCAGAGCCATGAACATGTAGCCCAGCTGGCTGACGGTCGAATAGGCGAGCACTTTCTTGATGTCGTTCTGCACCAGGCCGATCGAGGCGGCGAAGATGGCGGTGAACGTGCCCACCAGCGCCACCACGAACATGGCCGTCTGCGAATGGGCGAAGAGTGGGCTGGAGCGCGCCACCATATAGACGCCGGCGTTGACCATGGTGGCGGCGTGGATCAGCGAACTGACCGGCGTCGGGCCTTCCATGGCGTCCGGCAGCCAGACATGCAGCGGGAACTGGGCGCTCTTGCCCATGGCGCCCATGAACAGGAGCAGACAGATTACCGTCAGGGTCCCCTCGCCGATCAGGTCGGCCGAGCCGAAGACACCGCTGTAGCTCAGCGTCCCCAAGGTCACGAAGATGAGCATGATCCCCAAGCCGAAGCCGAAGTCGCCGACGCGGTTCACCAGGAAGGCCTTGGTGCCGGCGTTGGCGGCGCTGGTCTTTGTGTACCAGAACGAGATCAGCAGATAGGAGCAAAGGCCCACCGCTTCCCAGAATACGTAGAGCAGCAGGAAGTTATTGCCCAGCACCAGCATGAACATCGAGAACATGAACAGGTTGAGGTAGGCGAAGAAACGGTAGTAGCCGCCATCCCCATGCATGTAGCCGATAGAGTAGACGTGCACCATAAAACCGACCGTGGAAACCACCAGCAGCATGACCGCCGTCAACTGGTCCACCAGCAGGCCGACCTCGACCTTGAAGTTGCCGGCGACTATCCAGGAGTAGATGTTCCAGTGCAGCTCCTCGCCGCGCTCGACCTGGATGATCAGGTACATCGACAGTAGCCAGGAAACGGCCACCGCCGCCACGGAGAGATAGTGGCTCTTCTCCTTGAAATAGCGTTTGCCGAACAGGCCCGTGATTATGAACGAGGCCAGCGGCAACAGCGGTATGAGCAGGGCGGCTGCCTTCATCTAATTATTCATCTATCCCTTCATCTCGTCGAGTTCATCAACTGCCAGTTTCTCCCTGAGGCGGTACATAGCGATCGCGACTGCCAGTCCGATTGCCGCCTCCGCCGCCGCCAGCGCGAAGATGACGAAGACGAAGACCTCGCCGCGGCCGTTGCCGGTGGGCGAGTAGTTGGAGAAAGCGACCAGGCTGATATTGATGGCGTTGAGCATCAGCTCCACGCACATGATGATCATGATCAGGTTGCGGCGCGCCAGGATGCCCCAGGCGCCGATGAAGAACAGCGCGCCGGCCAGCGCCAGGTACTGTTGCAGCGGCGTCATTCTTTTTTCTCCCTCTTGGCCAGCAGGATGGCGCCCATTACCGCTACCAGCAGCGCCAGCGAGACGAGCTCGAAGGGGAAGGTATATTCGTTGAAGAGCAGCGCCGCGATCTCCTCGTCGACCGGGTTCTGCATCTCGGTTGTGGCATTATAGCCGGCAGTGGCCAAAACGGCGACGACCACGATGGCGGCCACGATCACCGGTGGCAGCGCCACCCAGGCCTGCTTGTGGAAGAAGAGCGAGATGTCGCCCGAGCGCTGGCGGGTGAGCATGATGGCGAAGATCACCAGCACCGAGATGGCCCCTACATAGATGAGCACCTGGGCCGCGGCTACCAGCTCCGCGTGCAGCAGGATGTAGATGCCCGCCACGCCCAGGAAGCTGCCGATCATCGAGAGGGCGCTGTAGATGAGGCTTCGGAACAGGACCACGCAGAGCGCTGAGAACAGCGTGAAGAAAGCCAGAAGGATGAAAAAGATCTGGGTAGACTGCGGCATCAGCTCTTGCTCCCCTCATGCTCCGGTTCATTCGAGCCGGGCGCCGCAGACTTGGGCTTTTCGCTCCGGGGCCGGTCCTGCTCGCCCGGGTGGCCCGGTTCGAGGTCGGTGCCGTGGGCGCGTTCCAGCAGGTGGCAGCGCAGATCTGAATGATTGTAGGCGGCCAGCTCGAACGCCGGAGTGGTCGCTAGCGAATCGACCGGGCAGACCTCGACGCAATCGGCGCAAAAGATGCAGCGCGACGTATCCAGATGCCAGTCCTTGAGCTCCCTTTCCCTGAGGAAGAGGGCGCCGGTGGGACAGATATTGGCGCAGCGTCCGCAGGATACGCAGTCGGTCTCATTGAGCGAAGCGTCGAACGCCGGCGTGGCGATGGTGTCGGCGCCACGGTTGGCGAGCTCGTATACACCCGAGCCGGTCTGGTATTTGCAGACCCGCACGCAGCGGGCGCAGTCGATGCAGCGGTTGGGATCGCGCTGGACGAAAGCATGAGTGGTGTCACGACCGTAGAGGTGCTGTCCGCCGGCGAAACGGTTGCCCTCCTCCTTCATCAGGCCGTGGTTGATGCTGTAGCGCCTGAGCTTGCAGGTCTCGACGCCTTCGCAGATGCACTGCAGGCAGCGCTCGCCCTCGGATTTCGCGGTCTCCACCGGGAATCCCTGCTCGACCTCCTTGAAATTATCCTTGCGCTCGGCGGCGGTGATGTTGACCGAGCGCTGGCGCTCGGCCTTCCCGGGGCGCCAGGCGGGGATGGCGATCAGCGGGGGCTTGTCATGTTCAGGCAGGGAAGCCTCGTATTCAGCCATGTCGGCCCCGCGCATATAGGCGTCCATGGCCCAGGCCGCCTTCTTGCCGGCCCCGATGGCCTGCACGACCGTGGCCGCGCCGGTGACAGCGTCGCCGCCCGCAAAAACCGCGGGACGGCCGGTCTGATAAGTCTTGGGATTGACCTCGATGGTCTGCCAGCGGCTGCAGGTAACGCCCGTGTCGCCTTCCAGGAAACCGCATTCCTCAGAGGCGAGATCGGGCTGGTAGGTCAGCTTGGGGCGCTGGCCGATGGCGGGGATGATCGTATCGAGTTCCATAAGGTATTCGGAACCGGCGACAGGCTCGGGCCGCCGGCGGCCGCTCTCGTCGGGCTCGCCCAGCTCCATCTTCTGCAGGATCAGGCCCTTGACGCGGCCGTTCTCTTCTTCCACCTTGACCGGGGCTGCCAGGAAGAGGAACTCGACGCCTTCTTCACGGGCGTCATGGACCTCGATCTCGTGCGCCGGCATCTCCTTCTCGGTGCGGCGGTAGATGACCGTGACCTCCTTGGCGCCCTGGCGGATCGACACGCGGGCGGCGTCCATGGCCGAGAAACCGCCGCCGATGACCGCCACCTTCTCGCGGATGTCGGGAGGATTGCCGAGCGCCACCTCGCGCAAGTAATCGACGACCGGGTAAACCCCGGGAGTGTCCTCGCCCTCGACGCGCATGCTCATGCTCTCGTGGGCGCCGATGCCGAGATAGACGGTGTCGAAGCCTTCCTCGCCCAGCAGGCCGTCGATGCTGCAGTCCGGCCCCAGGCAGGCCTGGGTCTTGAGTTCCACACCCATCTCCCAGAGAGGCTTCAGCTCATCGTCGAGCACCTTCTTGGGCAGCCGGTATTCGGGGATGCCGTAGCGCAGCATGCCGCCCGGCTCCGGCAGCGCCTCGTAGATAGTGACCGCATGACCCATTAGCGCCAGGTAATAGGCGTTGGCCAGGCCTGCGGGCCCGGCACCGATCACCGCTACCTTCTTACCGCTGGCGGGCGCCGGTTCTTCCGGATGGAAAGCGTTCTCGATGGCGACATCGCCGACGTGGCGATGGGAGAGACGGATGGAGATCGGCTCTTCCACCTCGGCGCGGCGGCACTGCGACTCGCACGGATGCGGGCAGATGCGGCCGACGACCGCCGGGAAGGGCAGGTTGTTCTTGAGCACCCGCTGGGCTTCCTCGTAATCGCCTTCGGCCATCAGGCCCAGGAAGGCGGGCGCGTCGACCTGGGTGGGGCAGCCGTATTTGCAGGGCGGCAGGCAGTAGGCGTTGTGATCGGAGAGCAGCAGCTCCAGGTAGGTCCGGCGCAGTCGCGTGAGCTGCTCCGAATCGGTGGTCACCTGCATGCCTTCCTTCACGAAGGTCGCGCAGGAAGGCACCGGCCGCTCCTCACCCTCGACTTCCACTACACAGACGCGGCAGCCGCCGTAGGCTTCGATGCCCTTGATGTAACAGAGATAGGGAATCTTTATCTTTACCGATTTGGCGGCCTCGAGGATGGTGTCGCCTTCGCGCGCCTGGATGTCCCGGCCGTTCATGGTCAGGTTCACCAGCGCGCCCCGTGGGCCGCGGATCGGTGGCGCTGTCTCGACGCCGTCTCTCATCTCACCGCGCATTTCCGGGCGGCGCAGCCGCCGCCGCCTTCGAGGTGGTCAAGGAATTCCTGCTGGAAGAATTTAAGTCCGGTTTGCAGCGGCTTCACCGAGCCGCGGCCGAGGCCGCAAAGCGCACCCGCGGCGATGTCCTCGGCGAGGTCCACCGCCAGCGACAGGTCATCCTGCGTGCCCGCGCCCGAGCAGAGCCGCTCGACCAGGTCGTGCAGCCGCCAGGTGCCCAGGCGGCAGGGAACGCACTTGCCGCAGGACTGCGATGCCGAAAAAGCCAGGCATTCGCGCACGATATCGGGGACGCAGTCCTCGGATGTGAGCACAAGGATGACGCCTGAGCTCATGTCGCCGCCGGTCTCGGCGATGGAATCGTAATCGAGGGGGATGTCGAAAAGCCCCGGCGAGAGGAAGCCGCCGCCGGAAGAGCCCACCAGCGCCGCGCGCGCCTCGCCCTTGAAGCCGCCGGCCGCCTCGGCCAGCTGCTTGAGGGTCGTATCGAGCGTCGCCTCGTAGAGGCCGGGCTTGGCCACGGCGCCGGTCAGGTGGAAGAGGCGGGTGCCGGGGGCGTGCTCGGCGCCGATCTTGCTGTAAGCGCCGGCGCCGTTGACGATGATCCAGGGCACGCTGGCGAGCGTCTCGACGTTTTCCACTACCGTGGGGAAGCCGTGCAGGCCGTGCTCGGATGGATAGGGCGGCCGCACGCTCGGCGCCGGCCGCGCGCCTTCCAGCGTGCTCAGCGCCACGGTCTCCTCGCCGCCCACGAACGCCTCGGGAACGGCCCTCACCTTGATCGTGAAAGAAAAATCAGTGCCGGGAAGCACGCTTCCCAGAAAACCTTTTTCCGTCGCCTGGTCGACGGCTATCTGCATGCGCTCGAGCCCCAGGCGGTTGCTGATGCTGGCATAGATGATGCCTTCGGAGGCGCCGATGGCGTAGCCGGCCACGATCATGCCCTCGATGACCGCGTGGGGGTTGTTCTCCAGGATGGAGCGGTCCTTGACCGACCCCAGGTCGCCCTCGGCGGCGTTGCAGACTATGTATTTCCAGCGGCCTTCGGTCTCCATCGCGAGCCGCCACTTGCTGCCGGCCAGGTAGCCCGCGCCGCCGCGCCCGCGCAGTCCGCTCAGCTCCAGCTCTTCGACCACGGCTTCGGGACTCATCTCTGTGAGCGTCTGGGTGGCGGCCGCGTAACCGCCCGCGGTGGCGTAGGAGTCGATGCTCTCCGGGTCGATGACGCCATGGTTGGCCAGCAATATGGACGGGCAGTCCGGTACGGTCGTGGCGCTGATATCAGGCGGCACGGCGGCAGCGGCTTCAGCCGGTCCGCCGCCACTTTCGGCGGCGCCTTCCGCGGCCGCCGGGCCCAGCCCGTCATAAAAAGTAGCGATGCCGAAGACCTGCGCCAGCCAGACGCCGTTGCGGCTGGCGGTCTTGGCTAGCACCTTAGGCGTGAGCCCGTTCACGTCCAGCAGGGAACTGGCCAGGCAGCCGTCACGGTCGGGGGCCGGTAGCGAGTCGGCCTTCTCCGGCCAGGCTTCCAGCCCCAGCGGCTTCTCCCCGTGGCGGAAATGCGAGAGCATCGGGCCGGCGCCGGCGTCCAGGCTCCATACCTTCTCCGGCTGTTTGTAATCGTAGATGATCTTGATCGCGACCGACGGGCAGATCTGCTCGCAGAAGGTGCAGGAGATGCAGCGCGGATCGACGGCGTCGGGTTTGAGCCTAAGCCGCAAGAGCCCCCGGCTGCGCTCCGGCAGTTGCCGGCGCACTTCGGGATACTGGATCGTCACCTTGTGCGTCAGCAGGTGGCTGATCGTCGCCTGCAATCCTTTTAGCAGTCCCAGCATCTATTTCTCCGTCATGAGGTTATGCCGCCCTTGCCAGTACCATGGATGATCGTGGTCATCCTTCTTTCCGCCAGCATCTTCAGGCGCTTGTTCAGCAGGACCCTGCGGATGATGCTGGGGAAGAAGATGATGAACAGGGCGATGCAACTCCAGCTGACGATCGCCGTGGGCAGCAGGAAGTTGTCAGGCCAGATGATGATGAACAGGCCGGTCGCCGCCAGGTTCGCCAGGCTTAGCGGGATGAGCACCTTCCAGGCGAAAGCCATGAGCTGGTCGATCTGTAGCCTCGGGAAAGTGGCGAAGAACCAGATGATCATCAAGGCCATGGCGACAACCTTGATCGCCAGCCAGCCAGCGGAGTCGACGAACGGCCCGCGCCAGCCGCCCAGGAACAGGGTCGAGCCGGCCATCGCCCAAACGGTGACGTTGCCCCATTCGATCAGCGCCGCGAAGAAGGCGAAGCGCATGCCGCCATACTCGGTGTTGTAGCCGCTGACCAGTTCCGATTCAGCTTCGGGCAGGTCGAAAGGCGTGCGGTTGAGCTCGGCGACGCCGGCAATGATATAGATGATGAAACCCAGTGGCTGCACGGCTGCGAACCAGACGCTTCCTTGCGCCCCGACCACGCTGTTGAGGCTGAGCGAGCCGGTGAGCAGCGCCACGATGATGATCGTGAGCAGCAGCGGTATCTCGTAAGAGATCATCTGCGCCGCCGCCCGCAGGCCGCCCACCAGCGAATACTTGTTGTTCGAGGCCCAACCGGCGATGAGGATGCCCAGCACGCTGAAGGATCCGACCGCCACCACATAGATGAGGCCGATGTTGAGGTCGGCGATGGTGTAATCCGGGGAGAAGGGGATGACCACCTGGGTGAGCATCGGCGTGACCAGGGCCACTGCCGGCGCCAGCAGGAACAACCAGCGGTGCGCCTGGGCCGGCGTGACATCTTCCTTGATGAAGAGCTTCAGGCCGTCGGCGAAAGGCTGGAAGAGGCCTTCGGGCCCGACCCGGTTCGGCCCCAGCCGGTCGCAGATGAAGCCCCAAAGCCGCCGCATGAGGAAGGGGAAGACGATGGCGCTGGCAGCGATTACCATCAGGGCCAGAATGAATCCGGGAATGAAATTAGTCAGGAAATCGATGATGCTGCTCAACGGTCGACGCCTCCCATCAACAGGTCGAGGCTGCCGGCGATGGCTACCAGGTCGGCGATCTTGTTGCCGGCGGTCAGTTTGGGGATCATGGAGATGGCCGAGAAGGTCGGGTCGCGCAGCTTCAGGCGCCAGGGCCTGAGGCCGCCGTTGGAGACTATATAGACGCCGAACTCGCCGCGGGGTGTCTCCACGGCGCGATACACGTCGCCGGCCGGCGGGCGGATCATCGGCGGCAGCTTCAGGTTCACGGGGCCGTCGCAGATGGAGTCGAGCGCCTGTTCGATGATCCGCACCGACTGGCGCATCTCCTCGATGCGGCACTTGTAGCGGTCGAAACAGTCGCCGTGCTCGCCCAGCGGTACGTCGAAATCGAACTCGGGATAGACCGAATAGCCGACTTCACGGCGCAGGTCCCAGTCGATGCCCGCGGCGCGGGCGTTAGGGCCGGAGATGCCGTAGTCGAGCGCTTCCTTCGGCTTGATGATGCCCATCCCCAGGGTACGTGACAGAAAGATCTCGTTATCGGTGATGAGCTGCTCGTATTCGTCGATACGGGCGGGAAATTCGGTTATGAACTTGCGGCAGCCGGCCTCGAACTCATCCGGCAGGTCCCAGCGCACGCCGCCGACGCGCATGTAGTTGTACATCATGCGCTGTCCCGTGACCATTTCCAGCAGGTCATAGACGTCCTCGCGGTCGCGGAAGACCCAGAAGAAGGGGGTGACCGCGCCCAGGTTGAGCATGAAGTCGCCGATGGCGACATGATGGCTGATGATGCGGTTGAGCTCACCGATGATGACGCGGATATACTCGGCGCGCTTGGGCGCCCTCACGCCCATCAGCGCCTCGACGCTGCGCACGTAGGACCATTCCATGAAGAAGCCAGAGAGGTAATCCAGCCGGCTGATCATGGCCATGTATTGCAGGTAGGTGCGGCTCTCAGCCAGCTTCTCGAAGCCCCGGTGCAGATATCCCAGCACCGGCTCGACGCTGATCACGAGCTCGCCGTCGAGATGCAGAACCAGCCTCAGGACGCCGTGCGTCGAGGGGTGCTGCGGTCCCATGTTGAGGACCATCTCCTCGAGGTGGAGTTCCGGGCGTCCCGGTCCCATGAGCTCTTCGGTGGTACTCATGATCTGTCCCTGCGATCGGTTTCACCCGGGAGGCGCTTGGGTTTCTCGATATTCTCCCAGCGCCACTCCGTACGCCGTACCCGGTGCGGCCAGGCGTCCTTTTTCATCGGATGGGTGTCATAGTCTTCGCGCGTGAGGATGCGCCGCAGATCGGGATGACCTAAGAAGCGGATGCCGAAGAAGTCATAGGCCTCGCGCTCATGCCAGTTGGCGCCGCTCCAGATGTATGTCACCGAGGGGACCTCGGGCTTCTCGCGGTCGAGCCGGACCCGCAGTCTGATCGGCACTGAATGATCCATCGAGCGCAGCAGGTAAAGAGCTTCCATCCAGTCGACGTAATCGACGCCTATGATGCAGCTCAGATATTTGCAGGAAAGCCTTTCGTCGTCGCGCAGCCTGAGGGCGGCCTCGGGAAGGTCGTCTGGTCTGACCTCGATGACCAGATGCCAGTCGGAGATGGTGATGTCGCGCGCCAGCTTTCCCATCAGCTCGCGGGCGATCTCGAGTGCTTCGGGCTGCCTGAGCCTAACGGGTTCCGCCGTCAACTCTCGCCGCCGTTCCCGCCGTTCCCGCCGTTGCCGCCTGCGCCGCGCTTGCCGCCGTTCCCGCCGGGCTTCATCTCAAAATAATCGCTCATCGGGCCCTGGGCCAGCCGCTTGGCCGCGCCCACCTGGGTGTCCTGCCGGACCTTCTCCTGCAGTTGCTGCATGCCGTAGATCAGCGCTTCCGGCCGCGGCGGGCAACCCGGTATGTATACGTCAGCGGGAACGAGAAGGTCGATCCCCTGGACCACGTTGTAGGAATCCCAGAACATGCCGCCGCTGCAGGCGCAGGCGCCCATGGCGACCACCCAGCGCGGTTCGGACATCTGGTGATACAGGTGCCGGATGATAGGCGCCATCTTGTCGGTGATGGTGCCCGAGACGATCATGACGTCCGCCTGGCGGGGCGAGGCGCGGAAGACCTCCATGCCGAAACGCGCCATGTCGTGTCGCGGCATGGTCGACGCCATCATCTCGATGGCGCAGCACGCCAGGCCGTAAGTGAAGGGCCACAACGAGTTGGACCGCGCCCAGTTGAACAGCTTGTCGGTCGTGGTTGTGAGGATGTTTGGGTGGTCGAATTTTTCCAGGAATGACATATCAGATCCACTCCAGGGCGCCCTTGCCCCAGGCATAGACCAGGCCCAGCAGCAGCACGGCGATGAAGATCATCATCTCGATAAAGCCGGTACCTCCCAGGCTGCGAAAGACCAGCGCCCAGGGATAAAGGAACACGGCTTCAACGTCAAACACGACGAAGAGCAGGGCGAAGATGTAGTACCTGACGGCAAAGGGGGCGCGGCTGTCGCCGACCGGCGGGATGCCGCATTCGTAAGGGGTCAGTTTCTCGGGATAGGTATGGCGCCGTTGCACCAGCCTCGATACGCCCAGAATCCCCAGGACGAAGACGAAGTCGAGCAGGCTCATCGCGGCTACCGAAAGATAGCTGAATGTATAATCAGGAGTCAGCGTTTCCCCCTTGGAAACTCTCCCTGGACATGATGATGGAAGCCGGACTCACCCGTCGGCGCAACGGGCACCACCGCTGTGAATGGCGTGGTAAGGCTTCCAATGATGCAACAGATGACCGCTGATTTTCGCGCTAACTATATTGGAACGCAGCCCGAATTACAAACAGTTTTTTTATGCCCGGTGGGGTATACGCATTCGTATATATCTAGGGCTTTCCGCGGGGTCAGGACGTGACGACGGAATTCGTTGCAAAAGGTAACGCGCTCGGGGCTACTGACCGTTGCCCAGGTCGACGAACTGGGCGATGACTCCGAGCGCGTTGATGACGAAATGGCCGCCGATCGAGGGCCAGATGGAGCCGGTCCGGTGGACAAGGAAAGCGAAGCCGAAGCCCAGGACGAAGATGGGCGCGTAGAGCCGGTAGTCGATGTGCGCCAGCGCGAAGATGATCGAGGACATGATCGCGCCGGGCACGAAACCGTACGCCTGCTCGAGGCCCCGGTGGATGATACCGCGGAAGAACAGCTCCTCAACCACCGGCGTTATTATGGCCACGGCCAGGAAGGTGACGATGGCCGCGAGGATGGATGAACCGAACAGCGTAGTCACATCTTGCGACGGCACCTGCGAGGGCAGCTCGCCCGAGCCGAAGAGGGACTCGATCAGCGCACCGTAGAGGTTCTGGAAGACGCCGGTCAGCACCAGGATGAGGATTAGCCAGAGTAGCGCCTTGCCTATCGAGGTGCGCCGGAACCCGAGGACTGGCAGATTGAGCCGGTAGCCCCTTGTCTTCATGTACGTGAGCGGCACCGCCAGCGTGATCACCCACTGCAGCACCAGCAACAGAGCGACCGTTAGGCCGGAATCAAAGACCTGCGCGGGATCGAAATCGGGGACGATTGCGTTGGCGGCGGCAAGGCCGGCCTGGATGAAGAACAGGGCGGCGATGAACGAGAGCACGACCAGGCCGAGGATGGCGAAAACGTCACGGCCTGACCAGGGCACGGCGCTGCCGTCGAGCAGGGCTTGAGGCGGAAGGCCGCTCCCGGGAGGCCCCAGAGCGCCGCGGGAGCTCGGCGGCGGGTCGCGTAGCAGGTCCCAGGCTCCCTCGCCGGGTGTGGCGCCGACTTCCGGCCTGCTTTCTTCGCCGGGCGTGGCGCCGCTATCTCGTTCTTCCTGGTCCATCTACTTGGCGGTCCGGTCGAGGAAGGCCTTGATGAGGTCGATCGGCACCGGGAAGATGGTGGTCGAGTTGTGCTCCGAGGCTACCTCGACCAGGGTCTGCAGATAACGCAGCTGGAGCGTCACCGGTTCGGCGGCGATGACGTTGGCTGCCTGCGCCAGTTTCTCGGATGCCTGGAACTCGCCCTCGGCGGCGATGATCTTGGCGCGCCGTTCGCGCTCGGCTTCCGCCTGCCGCGCCATGGCCCGCTGCATCGTCTGCGGAATCTCGACATCCTTCACCTCCACGGTAACCACCTTGATGCCCCAGGGCGCCGTCTGCTCGTCGATGATGACCTGGAGCTGCTGGTTGATCTTGTCGCGCTCGGCCAGCAGGTGGTCAAGGTCGGACTGGCCCAGGGTGCTGCGCAGCGTGGTCTGGGCGATCTGCGAGGTGGCGACGATGTAGTCCTCCACCTCGACGATGGCCTTGCTCGGATCGATCACCCGGAAATAGATGACGGCGTTGACCTTGGCGGGAACATTGTCGCGGGTGATTACTTCCTGTGGCGGCACGCTCATGGTGACGGTCCGCAGGTCGACTTTGACCATCCGGTCGACGAAAGGTATCAGCAGGAAGAGGCCCGGGCCCTTGGTGCCGATCAGGCGTCCGAGGCGGAAGATGACTCCCCGCTCGTATTCGCGGGCGATGCGGATGGACGACAGCACCACGAATATCAGGAAGAACACCACGACCACTATGACGATTGAAAGGGCTGCCATGCCTGCCTCCTGTAAATAGATTGTCAGGTGGACTCTCTATCGCCCGCGGACCGCTTTACCTTCAGCATGAGGCCGCGCGCGTCGGTCACCTCTACTTCTACCCCTTTTTCGATAACTTCACCTTCGGGCGCCTCGGCGCTCCAGATCTCGCCGTGAACGAAGATCTGCCCGAGCGGATCGAGCTGGCTGCGCGTATGGCCGATCTCGCCGATCATCGCTTTCTGGGCCGAGCGTTTCGGCAGCCGCCGCGCTTTCATGATCTTGCCGGCGATCAGGACGAAGAATCCCAGCGCCAGCAGGGCCAGGGCTACGTTCACCGGCCACGATACCTGCAGAAACGGCGCCGAGGAATCGAACAGGAAGAAGGAGCCGAGGATGAGGCTGGCCACGCCGCCGACGCTGAGCGCGCCGTGGCTTGGCAGGAAGAGTTCGGTGGCGAGCATGATGATGCCGGCGATGATCAGCACGATGCCGACCAGGTTGACCGGCAGCATATACAAGGCATACAGCGAGAGCAACATGGCGATGGTGCCGGTGACCGCGCCGAAGCCGATGCCCGGATGCACGAACTCGTAGATGATGGCGATGAGGCCAAAGATGAAGAGCAGGTAGGCGACGTTTGGGTTCATGATCAGGTGCAGGAAATTCTCCTTCAGGCTGATCGAAGCCTCGCTGACGGTCGCGCCCTCGGTGGAGATGGTGATGTTCTTGGCCTTGGTGGTGTAGCCGTCGAGCTGCGTAAGCAGGGAATCCATGCTGTCGGCCTCGATATCGATCACCTGTTCGGCCAGGGCGTCGTCGGCGGTCAGGGATACCGATTGCCGCACCGCCAGCTCGGCCCAGTTGGCGTTACGGCCGTTGGCCTCGGCCAGCGAGCGGATGTAGGCGGCGGAGTCGTTGGTGACCTTTATGCCTTCCTCGGTCGAGAGGTCGGCGCCGATAGCCACCGGGTGAGCGGCGCCGAGGTTGGTGCCGGGGGCCATTGCCGCCACGTCTGAGGCCATCATGATGAAGGTGCCAGCCGAGGCGCCGCGGGCGCCGGCGGGGCCGATCCAGGCGACCACGGGCAGCGGCGAGCCGGTCATCTTCTTGATGATGTCGCGCATCGAGGAATCGAGCCCGCCCGGCGTGTCGATCTGCAGCACCACGGTGCCGGTGCCATCCTGCTCGGCGTCGCCGATGCTGCGAGTGATATAGTCCGCCATCGGCGGATCGATGACACCTTGCACCGGGATGACGCGCACGCCGCCTTCATCGGCGGCCAGGCTGGGGCTTCCTCCGGAAGAACTTAAAATGATGATGGCGAGCAGGACCGCGGCAACACCGGCGGCGATGGTCAGGAGGCGTTTGGCGGCCGGCTGGATTCCTCGCGTCCGGTTGCGCGTCTGGTTACGCGTCCGGTTGCGAACACGGTTGCGCTTCGGGTTGCCCGCGCGGACGCTTTCACGGCTGCGTCCTTCGAGCTGCCTGCGCCTGCCGCTGGAACGTCTTTTATCTGCCGGACGCCGTCTCTGCATCAGCTACTCCTGAAATTGAACAGGCGCAGGCCGATCAGGTAGGCCCCGCACCCCATGACGAAAAGCACCGCTGCCTGCGGCAGAATATCCATGAATCCCTTCCCGTTGATGATGAGCGCATTCATGCCGTCCAGCGCCCAGGCGTTGATGGTCAGATGGCCGATGGTCTGCATGAATTGCGGCTCGATCGAGAGCGGCCACCAGCTGCCACCGAGCGCCGACATCAGGATGATGACCAGCGTGCCGATCGAGGTGGCCTGCCGCCGGGTCCTGACGGCGCTGGCGAGCAGGATGCCGAAGGCGGTGGCGGTGAAAGCGGTCATGCCGACCATGAGCACCAGGCCCGGGATGGATCTGCCCAGATGCATCCCGAAGACGAAATGCCCGATGCCGAACAGGATGGTCATCTGCAGGATGGCGATGACGAACTGCGCCATCAGCTTGCCTCCCAGGATTGCGGGCCTGGCGACCGGCGCCACCAGCAGGCGGCCCAGCGTTCCTTTGTCACGCTCTTCCAGGAGTCCCTCCGCGCCCAGCATGACGCCGAAGAGCAGGAACATGACCGAGTATCCCGGCGCCTGCGTGTCGAACATGTTGACGTCCTTGGCGGAGCCGGAGCTGCTGACGTCCACCGAGACCGGCTGCTCGCCGCTCATCTGCTGGAAGGCGACCGGCGCTGCGTCGGTGGCGACCATGACGGGATCCGTTTCGGGCGCGAACTTGAGCACCTCGGCGACCGATACGCGCACGGCGGCGACCGTGCCCGAGAGACGGCTGGCGGCTCCCTGGATCATGCCGACGAGGAAGGGCCGGCTGGCGTTGTCACTGGGGTCTACGTAGACCGTCAGATAAGTGTTGCTGCCGGTGAGGATACTCGATGAAAAGTCGTCGGGAACCATCATGCAGGTCTTGTAGGTCTTGCCATCGATCTCCAGCGCCTCGCATTGCGCCTCGGTAGCCTCGCGGACCTCGAGGCCTTCGGTCTGTCCCAGGCTGTCTGTGAGCTGCCTGCCGATGGCGCCCTGGTCGAGGTTGACGACAAGCAGCGTCGCCTTTAGCTGGCCCTCGAATGCCGGCCCGAGCGCAAAAGACGCCACCATTATAACTGCGAGCGGCGTCAGCAGCAGCACTATCCAGGAGCCGCGGTCCTTGGCCACGATCAAAAGGTCTTTGAGGCAGATATCCCGGAGCCGGCGCAGCTGTTTCATTCCCGCAGTTCCTTGCCGGTCAGGTGGATGAAGAGTTTCTCGAGGTTGGGCTTATATATCTCCAGATGGGTTACCTCACAGCCGGAGCCTTCGAGCACGCGCAGCACCGGCGGCAGCGAGTGGGCGCTGTTCTTTGAGGAGATGACCAGCCGGCCGTCCTGCTGCTTGACCGAGGTCACGCCCTGCTGCCGGCCCAACTCTGCTTCGAGCCCTTCCGGGCATTCCGGAGCCGACATCTCCAGCTCGATGACGCCGCCCTCGCCCAGGATCGCGAGCAGCTCCTTAAGTGTGCCGCTCGCTACCAGCTTGCCCTTGTCCATAATCGCTATGTAGTCGCAAAGCAGCTCTACTTCCTCCATGTAGTGCGAGGTGTAAAGGATGGTGGTGCCGGAATCGCGGATCTTGAAGATGGTCTCGAAGATGTGCTCGCGCGACTGTGGGTCGACGCCGACTGTCGGTTCATCCAGCATTAGGAAGCGCGGATGGTGCAGGAGCCCGGCTGCCATGTTGATGCGGCGCTTCATGCCGCCGGAAAACTGCTCGATGCGGCTGTCGCGCCGGTCCCAGAGGCCCACCAGCTCCAGCAGCTCGCGGCAGCGGTGGTCGAGTTCTTCGCCGCCCAGGTCGTACATCTTGCCGTAGAACCTGAGGTTCTGGATGGCCGTGAGCGTGGGGTAGAGGGCGATGTCCTGAGGCACGACGCCGATGATGTCCTTGACCTTGCGCGGCTCGCGCGTGATGCTGAAACCGTCGATCAAGGCGTCGCCGCCGGACGGGTCGAGGTAGGTCGAGAGCATCGAGATGGTAGTGGATTTGCCGGCGCCGTTGGGACCGAGAAAGCCGAAGATCTGCCCCTCCTCGATGGTGAAACTGACACCGTCGACGGCGGTGAGCTGGTCGTATCGCTTGACGAGGTTTTCTGCGACTACCAGCGGCATGACTTCAGGGACGTACGTTTCCTATGTTTCCTATTTCTCACACTGCTTCCCTTTGCGTTGTCTGTTTTGTAGACTTCACACATGCCCAGAGGACCTCGGATCGATGCTCCCGGACTGATCCACCACATCATGGCTCGCGGAATCGAGCGCGGAAATATATTCAACAATACCAGCGACGCGCAGGCTTTTCTCACACGTCTGGAAAAACTTGTGCTGGACACGGGCATTCAGCTACTCGCCTTCGCTCTTGTTCCCAATCACTTCCACCTGCTTTTGCGCCGCACAGGAATGCCAGTCTCGATATTCATGCAACGCCTGCTGACCAGTTATGCCGTATATTTCAACAAAAAGTACGGACGGGCTGGCCATCTATTTCAGAACCGGTACAAGTCGATCCCATGCCGGAGCGAAAATCAGCTTCGCGAGCTGGTGCGATACATACACCTCAACCCGCTGAGGGCCGGTCGAGTCCGCTCGCTGGATGAACTTGCCAAGTACCCTTTTTCCGGTCATGTTCATCTTATGGGCCGCAACAACCCGCCGTGGATTGATCCAGATGCAACCCTGCGGCATTTCGGCTTAGACGCCGCCCAGGCGAAGAGCTTATATCTGGACTTTATCGCGGCCGGACTCACAATGGAAGTTCCTGCAACAGTGCTGCACGGCCGCTCAGAGTCACCAGACAGAACCCGTGATTTACGCAACCGTCATAACGGGCAACTGCTACATCCTGAATCGTTGAATCACAGGCCAGCCAGCGAAATTTCGCGCATTATTTCGGAAGTATGTGCTAGCAATTCGATGACCAGGACCGAACTGCTGAGCACTACAAAAAGGCGACACGTGGCGCAAGCACGAGCGCGCCTGGCATTCAGGATGTCAAAAGAGCTGGGATTATCGGGAAGCGAAATCGGACGACGCCTTTCGGTTTCCCGGTCAGCTGTCTCGAAAATGATTTACAAGGGCAGCGGGCTGGAAGAAGTAAAAAGTACGACTGTGAGTTAGGAAACATAGGAAACGTACGTCCCTGCTTTTTACGGTTTTATCGTGAATCGCGCGACTTCCGGCGCTTCCAGCAACTCCCAGCTGCCCTCGACGCCCGCGTGCCTGGCGCCCAGCTCGACGTGCAGCATGGCCACGCCGCAATCGAGGCGCTTGGAGATGCCATGCGTGTCCCTGTACCAGTTGACGCTGATGGTGATGCTGTTTTCCGTGAACAGAAAACGCCATGGTTGCCGGTTCGCGGCCGAAGGCGCAAGCTGAGCCGCTTCCAGAGCATCCCGGGCCCAGAGGGGGCAGGCTTCATCCTTCAGTCCCGGACATAACTTTTCGATCGGTTCGCGTTTATGGTGACGCGACAGCGTACGCATCACCCAGTCGTCACGCGAAGGCTCATCGGTACGGTATCCGATAGGGCTGATGGCAAGCACCCTTTCATACTCGGCGATCCCTATGTCTTCCGCGACGCTGCCGGCGTGGAAGGTCATGCCGACCCAGCAGGTAGAGAGTCCCAGCGCGACCGCTTCGAGGATGACGCCCTCACCCATGTAGCCTACTTTCTCGAACATGTTCGGGTCCCGGGTGTCGCCTATGAATGCTACGTAGGCTGGCGCTCCGGTGACCCTGCCGTAGGAGGCTATGAATCCCTTGAAGACGCTTTCGATGTTCTCGTGGTGGGAGATCCTGGCCCGTGCGCCCGGACCCGAAAGATCGGCGCAGACCTCGGTGAGGAGAAGAAGCTTATCGGTCTCCACCGGGATGTTCTGATAGCTGCGCCAGGCATGGCGCTCATGCAGGGCCTCGTACCAACGCTCGACCGGCAGTTTCATTTAAGTCAGCTCGATCCGCCAGTCGTGCACGGTCTGGCCCGGCCGCAGCTCCATAAAGAACTCCCCCGACTTGGTCTCGCCGGCGTTGACGCCCACGGTCTCATAGTCGTCCTCCTGGTCGCCCCCGCGCTCGTAGAGATAGCAGTGGAAATTGATATAGGCCTCGCCGCCGCTGTCGCCGTCGTTGCTGATCGTATATTTGAACAGCGCGCCATGTGACGGCGAGTCGACCACCTGCATGCTCGAATCCTCGATCACGAAATGGGGACCGGTCTTTAGCAGGGGATAGATGAGCGCCAGGACGGCAATGAATAAAGCGATAGCCGCGATACGCCAGAATTGTAGACTGCGCCAGAGCATCAGGAAAATAGTATATACGCAGTTCCGCCGAAGTGGGACCGGCAACGGCCGTCGTTTCAGCGGAGCGAGTCGGGCCCCTGTTCTTTTCCCTCTTTGCTGCGAACGAAGAGCATGAACGGAATCAGGATATAGACGATGGTGGACCATCCCGGTACGATGAACGCCAGTACGATGGCGGTCAGGGGGATGAGGGGCAGCATTACCTCGCGTTTACTCACCCTGACTATATGAGACTCGACGTGTTCTTTGTCCAGCAGGTCCCTGCGGTAGACGTAGACCCAGTTCACCGACAGCAGCGTGGTCAGCACGAACAGATTGCTGTTGAAGAAGACTTCCGCGGTGACGCTGCTCGTGTAATCGTTCATCAGCGACGTCGAGAACGGCACCATCACCACGAACATCAGGATGAAGAAGGTGAGGAAGACCATCGCCGCGTCGGTTTTCTTGATGTGATGGAACTGCTGGCTGAAACTCATCCAGTAGAACGCCAGCAGCAGAAAGCCCACGAAGAAGTTGATGAAGTTCTGCGACTGGGACGTCAGGAACTCCGAGATGTC
>Ga0172371_10001398_pt1 | contig 38175 bp, 30 predicted proteins | sample Lak12m_FD_114543 | JGI IMG/M metagenome (GOLD analysis project Ga0172371, IMG submission 114543) | Freshwater microbial communities from Kabuno Bay, South-Kivu, Congo - kab_022012_12m | ecosystem: Environmental > Aquatic > Freshwater > Lake | place: Democratic Republic of the Congo: South-Kivu... | reverse complement strand
TCGACGATGGTATCTATTCTGGCGCGGTTGCTGTCGAGAATCGCCTTGATCAGATGATGGGGACGGCCGTCGAATTGCTTGTTCAATTGCTTAACGTCTTTCGGGAGGCAGTAGCCGGAAAAGCCGAATGAGGGATTGTTGTAGCGCAATCCGATGCGCGGGTCAAAGCCGAGCGCCTCGATTATTTTCCTCGTGTCCATCCCAAAATGAAGCGACAAGTCATCCAATTCGTTAAAGAAGGCGACCCGCAACGCTAAATACGAGTTGGCCAAAAGTTTGATGGCTTCGGCTTCCGCGGGTGTCGTCTTGATGATGGGAATATCTTGGTGTTCTGTTTTATAAACAGCTTCCAGCGTCGCGGTATCGTCATCATAAGCCCCGATGACGAGCCGGTAGGGCGCTAACGTATCCGTCAGCGCCGAACCCTCGCGGAGGAATTCGGGCATGTAAGCGATGTGGGTAGGTCCAAACCGTTTGGTCAGTTCATCGGTCGTCCCGATGGGAACGGTCGACCTGATGACGATCAAAGCTTTGTTATTGATGGCGACGATGTCCCTGAGCGAAGCGATCAGCGCGTCAATCGAGAGGCGATCCTTACTGGCATCGTAATCCGTCGGAATCGCCACGACGACGATTTCGGCGCCTTCGATGGCTTCGGCCAGGATGCTTGTGGGGTGAAAGGTGACGCCGTTGGCCTTGATGAAAGCGTCAATCGACCGATCGCTTATCGACGATTGGCCATGCTTTAGCTTGGCAACCTTCGCGGCATCGATGTCATAGCCGAAAACGCGGTGGCCTCGCCCTAGGAACAGGGCGTTGGCCAAGCCGACGTAGCCCAAGCCGATGACGGCGATGGTCACTGATGTTTACCTTCTTGGCCATCGTAGCCATGGGGATTCCGCTGCTGGAAGCGCCAGGCGTCGCGGCAAGCGTCGACGACGGTCAGTTTGGCCTTCCACTTCAATTCTTTGGCGGCCTTGTCGCAATTGGCGTAGCAAGAGGCGATGTCGCCCGGCCGTCTGGATGTGATCACATACGGGATTTTGATGCCGTTGGCGGTTTCAAACGCCTGGATCATTTCGAGGACGCTGGTGCCGCGTCCGGTCCCGAGGTTGTAAATAAAGACGCCGCCTGGTTCTTTTTCGATTTTGCGTAAAGCGGCGATATGCCCTTTGGCGAGGTCGACGACGTGGAGATAGTCGCGGACGCCAGTCCCATCGATCGTGTCGTAGTCGTTGCCGAAGACGCCGAGGTTGATGAGCTTGCCGATGGCGACTTGGGTGATAAACGGCATCAGGTTGTTGGGAATGCCTTGCGGGTCTTCGCCGATGAGGCCGCTATGATGGGCGCCGATCGGATTGAAATAACGGAGCAAGACCACATTGTAATGGCGGTTGACAGCCTGGAAATCGGATAAAATCCGTTCGATGAAATACTTGCTGGTGCCATAGGGATTCGTCGTCGCCCCGACGGAATCGGTTTCCACTAATGGGACGCGGGCGGGCACCCCATAGACGGTGGCGCTTGAAGAGAAGACGATGTTATGGACATGGTACTGCCGCATCAAGTCCAACAGCACGAGCGTGCCGTTGATGTTGTTGTCGTAATACTTCAAAGGTTGTTCGACCGACTCGCCGACGGCCTTGTACCCGGCGAAATGGATGACGTCGGAAATGGCTTCGCGTTTGAAGACTTCTTCGAACGCTTTACGGTCGGTGCAATCGATTTCGTAAAACCGCGGACGCTTTTTCGTTATCTCGTAGATACGGTCCAAGACGACGGCTTTGGAGTTGCTGAAGTCGTCGACGATGACAACCTCATACCCGCCTTCGAGGAGTTCGACGACGGTGTGCGATCCGATGTATCCGGTGCCTCCGGTGACAAGTACGGCCATAGGACACCTCCCTTGATTACAATAATTATAATAATTTTCGCGGCTCATTCCCAATAAATCAGCGCGATTTGCCGTCACTTTGCTCATAAATCAAAACGGAAACGGGCTGTAAAAGTGTGCTATAATTTGAAAAGTCATAAAAACATGAGCAAAACACGCGCCATTTTGGGTTTTATCGTTTTATTGATATTCATTTCGGCCATCGTTATTCTCAACGAATCAATCGTCATCACCGAGCCGCACTTGCAGCTGACGCTCTCCAAATACTATTTCGCGGGTGGGGCTTTTCTCGTGTTCGTGGCTTTCATTTTCATCCTCGTTTTCAACAACCGCCCGAGTTTCGTCAATTGGAAGGCGTTCCTGCTCATCAGCCTTGGATATCTCGGCCCGATCGTGGCCACGATCATCCAGCCGGAGACGATTTCCTTCGTCGCCACCGATAGCGAAGGCGTCGCCGCGACGGTGACCTTGGTCATCGGGCTCTACGCCCGTTTCCAAAGCCTCTTCTATGCGATGACGTCGCTGTTGATGACTTACCTCATGTTTGTCGTCGTACCCAAACTGCTCCCGTCAAAACGCTTCTTGATGGGTTTTTTATATTTATTGGCCATCATTCTTACGGGTTTGATCATCTATAGCGTCATCGTCGAATGGGATCAGTATTATCTTCTCTACACAACCGGCGACATCGATTACTACAGTCCGACGATATCGCTGTTCAGCAACACCAATGTGTTTGGCTATTACCTGAGCCTCGGCATCTTCGCCCTCGGCATCCTCGAAAGCCTCAAGCACCGTTTCTGGCATTACGCCTGGATGTTGGTCTTCCTAGTGTCGCTTCTATTGACGATTACGATTACTTCCTATATCGGGGCGTTCGTCTTCTTGGCGTTATACAGCTTGTATGATCTGATTACCCAGTTCAAGAAACATCCCGTTTCCGCTTCGATCTGGCTGACGTTAATCGGTACCTTCATGTTCATGCTCGTGGTCGGATTGATGCTGTCGGACCAACCGTTTGCGACATCGCTGCGCGAAGATTTCATCCCCGAGAGCACCGAGAGCCTTTTGGCGCGCGTGCTCATCTGGCGCTATGCCCGCGAGCTTTTGTTCGGCATGTATTGGGGCATCGGCCATGGCTTCGGGATATCCAATGCCCTATTGGCGACGGCCATTTCCGTCGATATGGGAACCCCGACAAATCGCTTTCATAACGGCTGGCTCGAAATCGCGGCCACCGGAGGACTCGTCGGTTTCTTCTTCTATCTCGTTGCTATCGGTTTCTTGGTTTACTTCATCGTCAAACGATACAAAAACAATCCGCATCTGGCAACGACAATTCTTTTCATTATCATCGGCGTGTTGATACAATCCATCGCCGAAGCCAAAGTCTTCTTCAAGGCCGACGCCATGGGAACGCTGGGCACGTTCATCATCGTCGTCCCGCTGCTGTTGAATCCGGAATTGATTGATCAGAAAGTCATCGTCCGTCACTTGCCGAAAACGTTCGACATATACCGTCTTTGAGGCTTACTTGAGGTTTCCACCCCAGGTGTTTGATCTTCTCGATTGACAGGATGGCATGGCCGGCTTTGCTGTAGGCCATGCCTTTTTCCTGTTGCGGTTCAATCATTACTTCGCTTCCGGATATCGAGCCGATCAGTTCGGCGACTTCCTTAAGCGGTAGTACTTCTTCACTAGCGACGTTATAGGCTTCGCCGGACTTGCCGCGCTCGAGCACGAACAGAAGGCCGCTGACGGCGTCGGAGACGTACGTGTATGAGAATTTCTGGGTACCGGCGCTTTTGATGACGATTGGTTGCTTCAGGCGACCGGCCGTAAGAAACTGCGTCATCGCCTTGCGGTCGCTCGGCTTTTGGGTCGGGCCGAATGTCCGCGATAGGCGCGGAATGACGACTTCGATTACTTTTTCCTTGGCGTAAGCGACGCATAACGTCTCGCTGGCCCGTTTCGCTTCGTTGTAGCCGCTGCGGACATCGAGCAGGTCGAGATATCCAAGATAGTCTTCTTTAATCGGCTTTTCGTCGGCCTGGCCGTGTATTTCCGTCGTCGAGATGAACATGTAGCGAGCCTTCTTGATAACCGCCAAGTCAAGCATCGTCTTGTTGCCGACGAAATTGGTGAGCATCGTGGCGATAGGCTGCGTCCCGTATTCGTGGGGACTGGTGATACTGGCGCCATGGATGACGTAATCGATGTTTCCGTCGATCATGATCGGGAGCGACAAATCGATTTCGTCGATGATCAGCCGCGCGTCGTCGCGATGAGCCTGGAACCGCTCATAAGCCTTGACCTTATCGCGAACGAGGGCATGGATCGTCACTTCGAGATTGGTATCGCCTAACAACAAATCAATGAGATAGGAGCCGATGAGGCCGGTGGCGCCCGAAAGGGCAAGCGTTTTTCCGCGTAGAAAATCATAATCGGTCGTTTTACGAGCCAAAACGAGATCGGCCAAATATGCCGGACTATAGATGAAACTCATCGTTTGACCAAATCCTCTTCTTTCATCGTCAGAAGCGCCTCGAACAAAGTCAGGTCTTCCTTGGTCGTGATCTTGACATTGTTGTCGAAGCCGAGCGAGAAATGGATCGTCTTGCCGTATTGGACCATCAGCGTATTGGCATAGACGCTGTTGGTGACCCCGTCACGGAGCGCTTGTTGATGAACATCGAATAAATCCGCATAGCGGTAGGCCTGCGGCGTCTGGACGCGGCGCACCTTAGCCCGGTCGAGCGATTGATTACCCTTGGCTTGGTCATCGGTGAGAATCAAGGTCTCATGCATCGGCAGTGAACTGCAGGCGTTGCCGAACTCATGGGCGACGGTGAGCATATCGGTGATGATGATGGAGGGCACGAGCGGTCGGATGGCGTCGTGGACGATGACATAGTCATCGGTTCCCAGGGCATCTTTCAAACGCTCAAGCCCGTTATAGCAGCTGAGTTGGCCGGTGGCCCCGCCGCCGACGACCCACCGCACTTTGGCGAGACGGTACTGTTTGACGTAATCCCACATCCGCTCGATCCAATCGGCGATGCAGACGACCAAAATGGCGTCGACGTCAGGATGGCGCGCGAATGCCTCAATCGTATAGACGATAATCGGTTTTCCCTTGATTTCGATGAATTGCTTCGGGATGTCGGAGTTCATGCGGGAACCGCTGCCTCCGGCGATGATGATGGCGACGTTCATGAATTTACCTCAGCGCCGCTAACAGCGCGGCGACGTCTTTGACGACGTAATCGATTTGATATTTGAACTTCTTGATCGTATCTGGCGTCGCTTCGCCGGATAGGACGCACACCGACGTCATCCCGTACTTGGCGGCCATCGCCATGTCGGTATACAGACGATCCCCGACCATGACGATGTCGTTTTTGTCGGCGTTGGTTAAAGCATGGACGTAAGCGACGATTTCGCGGTTCGGTTTGCCCACGTAACGGGGTTTTCTACCCGTGGCGTAGGTCAACATGCGGCAGATGCCGCCGCAATCGGGGACGAAGCCGAACGCGGCCGGACAGGCCCGATCGACGTTCGTGGCGACAAACGCCGCGCCCTTGGTCAGTAGATACGAAGCCTTCTGGAGTTTGTCGAACGTGAGTTCGGTGTCGTTACCGACCAAGACGACTTTGACGTCCGGCGTGATTTCGGTGACAGCGGCGACGCCTTTGGCTCGCAATTCGCCGATGAGGGACGCCGTCCCGACGACGTAGGTCTTGGCTTGTCCGTATTTTGTCAAAACGTAATGGGCAGCGATGTGCGAAGAAATAATGACTTCCTCGAGTTCGGCCTTGATGCCGAGGCGATTCAGTTTGGCGAGGTAGTCGGAGGCGCTTTTCGAGGAATTGTTCGTCAAGAAGAAATAACGGATCCCGAGGTCTTTCAAACGCGCCAAAAACGGGATGACGCCTTCGAATAGCCGTTCTTCGTTATAAAGCGTGCCATCCATGTCGAGAAGAAATACTTTCTTCTGCTTCAAAGCCGTGAAATCGTGGTTATGGTGGTCGGTTTGGCTCATATGCTCTAATTATAATACACGATTAAGTTTCGTTTGCTTGTGATTGTTGGTCCTAATATAATGTATTAAGCATCATGAATGACATCCAAGCCGTCCAACGCGACTTATTGGTCCAATTAATCGCCATGTGCCAAAAGCACGGGCTCCGGTATTATCTTTTCGGGGGTTCGTGCCTCGGCGCCGTCCGCCATCAAGGTTTCATCCCTTGGGATGATGATTTGGACATCGCGATGCCGCGGCCCGACTTCAACAAACTGATGGCGCTGGCCGCCGAATTCAAACACCCGTATTTCCTCCAAAACGTACATACCGACAAACGTTATAGTTATCCATACGCCAAACTGCGTAACAGCGCCACCTGCTTCCGGGAAACGGTGTTCGCCGCGGTCAATATGAACCATGGCATCTGGATTGACATCTTCCCGCTCGACGGGATGAGCAAGCGCCAAGGGGCGGCTAATGTCAAATCGCCGAAACCATATCTTCTTTGGTTCGCCTGGTATTTTCCCTACCTTGCCAATTTGCTCCACAAGCCGCGGTGGGACCGTCGCTTCGTGACCGACATTCTATTGAATATCGTCGCTTTGCTCTTTTTCCCATTTGGGATCGGGAACTGGGCCGCCAAAGCCATCTCGCGCTCAATCCAACGGATTCCGCTCGAGCAGGCAACTCTTGTCGGACCGTACCTGACGATGTATTTCAATCGCGAGGCGTTGCCGTTTCAGGTGTTCGGAGACGGCGTCGACGCCCGCTTCGAAGGATTGGACGTCAAAATTCCCGCCAAGGCTGATGTATACCTTAGCCATATCTTCGGTAATTACATGAAATTACCGCCGCTACAAAAGCAAGTCGGCCACCATTACCACGTCGCCGTCAGCACCATCACATCTTATAAAGAATTGAAATAAGTAATCAGTCGATTGCCAAAAACAAAGGTTCTTTAAGCGTCAGGATCCCGCGGGCGACGGTGATTTTTTGGTCGGATAGCATATCGCGGTAAATACCGTCGTCCATCGGCACGTACACCTGTCGCTCGTGTTTCGAGGTGTTGAACAAACCATAACAAGTGCCGTCTTCGGACACCATCTTGGCGACGATCAGATCGAGCTGCAGATGTTCGATGATGTCGAAGCGGAGTACGTGGCTGAAGCATGGTAGTTTTTTGACGGCGATCAGTTTTTTGATTAAATCGTAAAACGCCTGATCCTTGATTGTAAGGTCAATCAAATCCTTTTCGAACAGCGAGGGCGTCGTTACGTTCTTCGTCTCCTGGCCGGCGTAGATGAAACCGACGCCGTTTTGGAAGAACGACCACGCCGTCAGGTTCCGCAGGATGACGTCGTTTTTGACGATGGCGGCAATCCGCGCTTGGTCGTGATTCTCCAAAAAGTGAATCTTGAGATAGTCGACGGGGTAAATGTATTCCTGAGTCCGTACCTGGCGGAGATACGCCTTCAGATCGCCGTCACGGGTCAGATAGGTTTTTAGGAATGGATATACGTCATAGTCGTACAAAACGTCGAACGCCTGGAACATCTCGGGGTCCGAATGGCCTTCGTATTTGAGCGATCGCAAGTATTTGATAAATTCAGGTTCAATCGATTCCGACAGCCAGATCAGCTCCGGGTTGATCGCGTTGCAGGCGGCAATCAACTCTTTCCAGAATGACAGCGGAATCAGCGGGGCGACGTCGCAGCGGAAGCCGTCGACGCCTTCCTTGACCCAATACTTCATCATGATGGTCAGGTAGTCGCGCACTTCCTTCAAATCGAGGCGCAAGTCGGCGATGTCCGACCATTCCCCGATCCGGTTGGCCAACTGGCCGTCTTTATAATAGTAATATTCGGGATGGGCTTTGACGAGATCGGCGTCGCGGCTCGTGTGGTTCAAGACGACGTCGAGCATGACCCGGAATCCCATGTCGTGGGCTTTGTGGAGGAAATGGCGGAAATCATCAAGTGTCCCAAGTTCGGGATTGATGGCGTAATAATCCATGATTGAATACGGGCTCCCGAGCGTGCCTTTGCGCGCTTGGCTCCCAATCGGGTTGATTGGCAGAAGGTAGAGGATGCCGACCCCCAGATCCTTGAGGCGCGGCAGATCGCCTTCGAGGGCTTTGAAGGTCCCTTCCTTGGTGTGGTTGCGGACGTAGATCTGATAGATCGTCTCGTTTTTCAAAACGCTGCGGTTTTTCATATGCTCACCTCATTGCGGCAACAGGCGGATGACGATCGCCAGGATGATGATCAGTCCCAACAAGATCGAGATGATGATCACGCCGAGGCGCGGGAAGACGATGTCGCCTTTCACTTCGGGCGGCGTCTCTTGCTTGATTTCGTCCAGTTGTTCGTTTTTCTCTTCTTCGTTATTCGACATGGTCACTCCTCGCGCGGTCGATGTACCGGTAATAAGACATCAATACGTAACTGAGCACAAACGTCTTGATCGGGAACGAGATGATCAAGACGACCGACTGGACAAAGAAAACGACCAGCGGCGACACCTCGAAGAAAATCCCTTTCCAAATGCTGCCCCAGACCATGTGGACAGCCATCTCGATGATCAAGACGACGAAAGCCGCCTCATGGGGACTCGGGCATTTCGGATAGAACAAAACCTTTTTCTGATAGTAACGATTCAGCAGGTACACGAACACCGAAAAGGCCGCGAAGACGATGAAACTCAAGACGGGAATCAACACCTTCCAGTAGATGTCGATGGCGTACGTGACGCGCTGGATGACGATCGAATCGTTGACAAGCACGTAGACCAATAAAAACACCCAGATGGCGCCCAAAAGCATGTAAGTGATCGGCAAAGGCCGTTTCTTATAACGCATCCATTTTGTCAATTTGAACAAAAAATACGGCAAAACGCCCATCAATACGAAAGAGATGGTGACATAAGGCGTATAGGGGAAACCCGAGGTGTCGAACACGAAGAAGCCGAGGACATCGACGGCCGCGCCGATGAAGGCGCCGTAAAGCGGTCCCAAAAGAACGCTTGAAATGATAACCGGAATCGAGCCGATGCCGACGCGGATCAGCGGTTGGATGTTGATGACCATCAGCCGTTCGAAGATGATGCCCAAGCCGATCATCAAAGCGCTGAGCGTGATGTTGCGGACGATCTTGTTGTTCATTGATGCAATCCCCCGCCTTGGATGAAGGCGCGCACGGCCCCGGCAAACGCCAGTGAGCCTGTTAATAATATAACACTACTCTTGGGCGCTTTCTGATAGATAAGCCTGATCGCCGCCTTGAAATCGTCGATATACGCGTATTTCAAATCCGGGTAATCGGCTTGGTGGCGGGCACGCGCGTGGTTGAACGAAGTGACCGTGATGTATTTGGTCAGCCGTTCGAGTTCGGCGAACATCGGGCCGACGTCCTTGTCCTTGAAAGCGGCGAAGATCACGAACAGCTGTTTCGCCTGGAACGGATTCATCGCCCGCACGAGCGCCTGGACCCCATGCGGATTGTGGGCGCCGTCGACGATGACCGTCGGTTGGGCGGCCACGATCTCAAGCCGTCCCGGCATGAATGTTTTGTAAAGTCCGGTCCGTAAATCTTTTTCCTTGAACGGAAACCGTTTCTTGAGCAGCTCGGCCGCCTCGACGGCCAGGGCGGCGTTCGTGATCTGATAGTTGCCGCTCATCTTCAGTTCTAAGTCGCGGTAATGTTCGTAGGTGAAATATTGGCTGACGCCCGTTTTGACGTCGCGCGTTTCGTTGACGATTGTCAGCGGGGCTTGCTTGGCTTCAGCTTCGGCCACGACGACCTTGAGCGCCTGGGGGTCCAATTTCCCGACGAGGACCGGCACTTTGGGCTTGATGATACCAGCTTTGTGACGGGCAATGTCTTGGATTGTCGTGCCAAGATAACTCGTGTGCTCGAGCCCGACGTTGGTGATGACGCTGAGAATCGGGGTGAAGATGTTGGTGGCGTCCAAAAGCCCGCCCATCCCGACCTCAATGACGGCCAATTCGACCTTCCGGTAACTGAAATAGGAAAAGGCCAGAAACGTCTGCATCTCGAAGGATGTCAGCTTGAACGTTTCAAACTTCTCCCGATAGGCGTTCATCGTCGTCAGAACGAATCCGTCGTCGATTTCGTCGTCGTCGATGTAAATCATTTCCTGGAACCGGTCGAACGCCGGCGAGGTGAATAGGCCGACGTGCCGTCCGCTGTATTGGAAGATGTTTTGGATCATCGTCGCCGTCGAGCCTTTGCCGTTCGTACCCGTGATGTGGATCGAAGGGATCGTGTATTTGAAATTGATCGAAGCGAGAAAAGCGTCGAAATTGACCCGCTGGTAGGCGCCCGACATCTTCTCGGCGAAGTATTGGTAGATTTGTTCCATCCGTTCAAATGGCATGTTATTCGTCCCTTTGGCCTTTGATGGCCCGGCGCAGTTTCTGTTCGACTTCGCGTTCCTTGATCGTCTCCCGTTTGTCATACAGTTTCTTGCCTTTGGCCAAGGCGATTTCGAGCTTTGCTTTTCCCTTCGAGAAATAGAGGCGCGTCGGGATGAGCGTGAAGCCTTTCTCCTTGACGGCGCGTTGGTATTTTTCGATCTGCCGTTTGTGGAGCAGCAGCTTGCGGGTGCGTTTCGGCTCGTGGTTGTTGAGGTTGCCCATGTCATAAACGGGAATGTCGATGTTGAGGGCGAACATCTCGCCGTCTTTATGGATGACGCGGCTGTCGGTAAGATTGGCGCCCTTGGTCCGGAGACTCTTGATCTCCGTTCCCGTCAAAGCGAGGCCGACCTCGAGAAAATCGCTTAAAAAGTAGTCGTAATGGGCGCGGCTGTTCTTGGCGATGAGTTTGGTTTTCGCGTCTTGGTCCATCGTTTCATCCAATTCCTAATTATTATACTTTGAATAGGGCAGCATTGGCACGAAAAGACACCGTGGTTCGACTTTCATAAAATTCATTAATTTTATTCTATAATGATATGGAATATGATTTCGAAATTGGGCTTCATGACAAAACGAGGTTGGCATCGGCTGTCGCTTATGGGCGTCGTCGCCTTTTTGGTGGCCTTTTCCAATCCTGGCAAGCCCGCCACCATCGAAGCCTTCAGCCATATGAAAGAAGCGGTTAGCCACGTGACCGTCAGCCATGCGTCCTATCGCACGACTTTTTCTCTCGGCGACCCGCTGGAACTGCATGGGATTGCTCTTTCAGTCACTAATGATGATTCGACAGAGGCGACGGTCACCTCCGGTTTCACGCTTTCCGGCGGGGACACGCTTATTCTCGGGAGCCAATCCGTCAGTGTCGCTTATGGCGGGAAGACGGCCTCGTTCGACATCGACGTCACCAACGAACGAGCGACGGTGAAACCATTGGTGGCCGGTGCTATTTTCATCAGTGAAATCTTAAGCACCTCCGCCGGAATTGCGGCTTTGGAACTCTATAACGGCACCGGGCTTCCAATCGAATTGGATGAATATGAACTTCAAATCGCCAAAGACGGCGCCGATCCGACGATCATCGCCTTGCCGGATGTCGCCATCGCCGTCGGCGATGCCTATGTCATCGCCAACGATCTATATGATGGCGAAGGCGGCGCGGCACCTGATCTTAACGAAACGACGTTGGATTTCGCCGAAGCCATGCAAATAGGTTTGTTTGACAAGATCGGCGCCACCATCATCGACGTCATCAACCTCACCTCGGAGGCTTTGTTTCTCGGAGTCAATGATGGAATGCCAGACATCGATGATTTCCATCTTGTCCGCGATCCGAAAGTGACTGATCCCACGACATCGACGATTCCTTTGGAGTGGTGGCTCGGTTCGACTTCGGATACTTTCGGGAGCCACGCCTTGCAAACCCCGACGGTCACCATTGAGCAACAGGCCGTCAGCTACGCCGCCTACATCATGTACGGCATCGGCATGAACGCCGCCAGCAATTATTTCAACGCCTTCTATGAGCTTCAGGAAGAATACGGATTCATGGATCAGGACGCCAAAGCTTATTTCCTTGGCAATCGGCGCCATGAAATCTCCGGCATCAATGAAAGCGGCAATCTCGTCACGAATACGTTTAACGACGCCATCGGCCGTTACAACTACCTCGCGGCCAAAACCGGCAATCCGGGATTGACCAATTCCTCTTCATGGTTCGATGAGCTACGTATCGACGATTTCGGCAAAGCCGCCATCGTCGTCGCCATCGTCCTCGTGGCTGGGGCTATCTATGTCTACACCAAGAAAAGGTGGTCTTTATAAGACGTCGTTCATGGTAAAATAAATAAGATATACGGAGTGCAATATGAGCATTTTTGCAGGAAAGACCATTCTCATCACCGGCGGGACCGGATCGTTCGGCACGGCTTTGATCGAGAAGATGCTGCCGACGGACATCAAGGAAATCCGCGTGTTGTCGCGCGACGAAAAGAAGCAAGACGACATGCGCAACCGCTATAAAAGCGGCAAATTGAAATTCTATATCGGCGACGTCCGCGACTACCAGTCGATCGAGGCCGCCTTCATCCACGTCGACCTCGTCTTCCACGCCGCCGCCTTGAAGCAAGTGCCGTCATGCGAGTTTTTCCCGCTTGAGGCCATGAAGACGAACGTCGTCGGTTCCAATAACGTCATCGACGCCTGTCTCACCCACAAGGTCCCGAAAGCGATGTTTCTTTCGACCGACAAGGCCGTCATGCCGATCAATACGCTCGGGCTCACCAAAGGATTGATGGAAAAGAACATCATCGCCCGGTCGCGCCAATTATTGCCGGGACAGACGGTTCTAAGCATCGCCCGCTACGGCAACGTCATGGGTACGCGGGGATCGGTCATCCCACTGTTCATCGAGCAAATAAAAAGCAAACAAGCGCTGACAGTCACCAATCCCGACATGACGCGTTTCATGATGAGCATCGACGACGCCCTTGACCTCGTGTTCCTGACTTACGAAAAAGCCGAGCAGGGCGACATCTTCGTCCATAAAGCCCCGGCGGCGACCCTCGACACGATCGCCAAAGCATTGCTGCAAGCCTATGAATCAAAAGTCCCGATCCGCTACATCGGCGTCCGCCACGGCGAGAAGACGCACGAAGCCCTCTTGACGCCCGAGGAAATGCTCCGCGCCGTCGACTGCGGCCATTATTTCCGCATCCCGAGCGACAAGCGCGATTTGAACTACGATCTTTATTACTCCGGTAACGCCGAGAGTAAACCGCTGCCCGCGGCTTTCACTTCGACGAACACGAAACAGCTTGACGTCGCTGAAACAATCGAGACGCTGAGGAAAGCCGGTCTTCTGGAACGATGACCGTTCTCGTCTTGGGATCGTCGGGTTTCATCGGGCGCAACCTGTGCGCCCATTTGACCGATCTCGGACACCAAGTCGTTACTTATCGTCACGGGGAATCTTCGGAACCATTAAAGCATGCCGTCAAGGCATGCGATTATGTCGTCCATGCCGCCGGCGTCTCCCGGTCCGTTAATCTGTCCGACGATGATTACATCAAGGGTAACGTCGCCTATACGCGTCGTCTCTTGGATGTCATCGGGGACAAACCGTTACTCTATGTTTCGACCTTGAAGACGAACGAGGATTCGATGTACGGCCGCACCAAACGCGAAGCCGAGGAACTGGTCAAACAACGGTTAGCCAAGCCCTACAGAACGTACATCCTGCGGCTTGGCAACGTGTTCGGAAAATGGGCGACGCCTTATCATAACAGCGTCGTCGCCACCTTCTGCCACGCCCTGAACCGCGACCTCCCAATCAAGGTGAACGAGAATAGCGGTCTCATTTCTTTCATCTATATCGACGAAATAATCAATAAGATCATATCCGTAATTGACGGGCAATCCGCTAAAACCATCGAGGATATGGCGGGTAATTTCATCGCCTCGGTTCCCGAATTGGCGGGAATCCTCCGTCAATTCAAATCCCGTGATTTCCGGTTTTCGCCTTCCATCGATCCTCTCTTTCTCCGTTATCTATACGCGACGTACGTCTCTTACAAAGAACCTGACAAGTTATTGGAACATCTCGCTTCGCATGACGATGTCCGCGGATCCTTCGTCGAGCTTTTCCACGACTTCGGTCCCGGGCAAGTGTCCCTAAACATGTCCAAGCCGGGCATCGTCAAAGGTGGTCACTACCATCATACGAAACACGAAAAATACCTCCTTTTGAGCGGCCATGCCACCGTCCGCCTGCGTTCCGTTGGATCCGACAAAGTATATACTTATGAACTGACCTCGAAACCTTATGCGTATCTTCATATCCCCCCAGGATACACCCATGAGATCGAAACGACGGGCACGACCGTGTCCAAAACGCTGATGTGGGCCAGCGAGTTATATGATGCCAATCAGGCGGATACCCATCCGCTGAAGGTGAAACCATGAAAAAACTGAAAGTCATGACGATTATCGGCACACGGCCGGAAATCATCCGCCTGTCGGAGGTCATCAAAGCCAACGACCGCGAATTCGAGCATATCCTCGTGCACACGGGGCAAAACTACGACTACGAACTGAACCAGATCTTTTTCGACGACCTCGGCCTGCGGGCGCCCGATTACTATCTGAGTTGCGCCGGGGCGACGCTGGGCGCGACCATCGGCAACGTCATCGAGAAGAGTTACGATCTTATTCGCGATTTGAAACCGGATGCCGTCTTGATCCTCGGGGATACGAACTCAGCCCTGGCCGCCATCGGCGCCAAACGGCTCAAATGCCCGATCTTTCACATGGAAGCCGGCAACCGCTGCGGCGATTGGAACGTCCCGGAGACGATCAACCGCAAGATCGTCGACCATATCGCCGACTTCAATTTGCCGTATACCGATTACAGCTATCGCTATCTCATCAAAGAAGGACTCGAGGAACGTTATATCGAGATCACCGGTTCGCCGATCCGCGAAGTCCTGAATGCGCACGCGGACCAGATCGCCAATTCGAAAATCCTTGAGAAACTTGAAGTTACTACAGGTAAATATGTCGTCCTTTCATGGCACCGCGAGGAAAACGTCGACCACCCGCGCCACTTCGAATCGATTGCCAAAGCGATCGACGCCGTCGCCGAACGTTATCGGCTTCCGATCGTCTTTTCGGTCCATCCGCGCACCTATAAGAAACTCGAGGAACGCCAGGTCGCCCTGAATCCGCTCGTCAAGCGGATCAAGCCGCTCGGCTTCACCGATTACTGCCGTCTGCAACAGGATGCCTTTGTCGTCATCTCCGACAGCGGCACCGTCTCCGAGGAGTCGGCCATGCTCCGCTTCCACGCCATCTTGATGCGGACATCGACCGAACGGCCGGAAGCCATCGACGCCGGGACGATTATCCAAGCCGGCATCACCGCGGAAACCATCATCCAGTCAATCGACGCCATCAAGAAAAAAGAACCTCGCGCTTACGAGATTCCTTATCATTACACGATTGGCGACGTGTCGCGCCGCGTCGTGGACGTCATCAAGCGTAACGTCGCTTACGTCAACGCGACGATTTGGCGAAAAGACCCCGAAGATTGAATTTCTCCTTGGTCGGGGCCAAGAACGCCCCGCCGATGAGATGCATCTCGGCGCCGACGACGGTTTGCGCCGTTTTGAGGAAATCCTTTTTCTTCGTGACTTGGAACCGGCCGGCGATCAAGACCCCGTCAAGTAAGGGGGCGGCGGCCAGAATGGCCACATCCTTCAAGGTCGGCGGGAAGTTGATAAGGACATAATCGTATTCCTTGCGGGCTTCCTCGATCAGCTTTTTGATGCGGTCGGACTTGATGATCTTCGAGCCGATGGCGCTCGTCATGCCGGGCATCAGGGCGAAATTCGGGGCGATTTCTGCCAGGAATTCCTCTTTCGGTTTGAAGCTGAGGTAATAAGTGACGATGTTGTTGTGGTTCTGGACGCCGAGCATTTCATGAAGTCTGGGCGCTTCGAAATCGAAGTCCAGCACCAAGACTTTCTGATGTTCCTTGGCATAGACCTGGGCCATCGAAATCAAGAGCGACAACTTGCTTTGGTATTCCTTGGTCGAAGTCACGGCAATCGTCTTCACCTGTTTGTCGGGCGTGAAGTTCTCGATGTCGTTTTGGAGTTTCAACATGTCTTTGAAATACGGGCTTGAGAAATCGGCGGCGTCGACGATGTCCAGGTCGGCGCTCGAGAGCTCAATCCCGTCTTTCTTCTTTTTCTTGTCTTTGCCGTTTTCGATGGCAACGCTGAAAGCGTTGACGCCGGTCGCTTTGATCTCGCCGAGATAATGGACGCGGTCCTCGATGATGTCGGTGACGATGCCGAGCCCGGCGCCGACGACGGCACCCAGCATCACGTAGATGGCCAAGTATAACGTTGTCGAAGGACCGGTGTTGATCGCTTCGGTGGCGTAACTCGACAAAATAAGGTTGTTGGCGATGACGGTGTAGTTGGCGTTGCCGTAGGCGATGGTGGCGTCGATGACGGCGTTGGCGACGGGCAAGGCCAGCGCTTCGTATTCGGTCTTATAGGCGACGGTGACGATGAGCGATGTGCTCGTATAGGTGGCGGTGACGCCTGTGGTGATGTCGGCGGCCGTGAGGGCGGTTCCGTTCGGCTTGGTGACGCCGTCTTCTTCCAAAGCCAGCAAGGCTTCTTCGGCCACGGGGTTACTGCGGGCGATTTCGGTGATCGTATTCAAGACGGTCGTCGTCGCGCTCGCCTTCATGGCGACGGCGCCGGTGGCCGTGTATTCGGGCGTGACGATGACATTGGTGTACATGAGTCCGAGCACCAACCCGAGAATCGTGAAATAGACGATGGAATAGATGTTGCGACGGACCATCATCCATAAATCCATCAAGGTGATCGACGTGCCGGTTTCTTCGAATTGCTGTTTCATGAGTGCGCTTACCTATCTTTTATAATAAAATACACTATTCTTCTATCGTTTGTCTATGGTTGCCGTTTTCAGGCGGACGCGCGACGGCGATGGCCTCGAACAGCGTTTCCACGAGCGGTTCCGGATTGCCGGAGAGATGACCGGTCAGCCATGCGAAATTTTCGTTGTTGAATCTAATCTCTTCCTTGGTGTCGATGAAGATCTTGTCGTTCGGCGTTTTGAGCTGTTTGTCGGTGTCGATCAAAAGCTCTTCGTACAGCTTTTCGCCCGGACGCAGGCCGATGAATTCGATCCTGATGTCCTTGTGGGGAATGAAACCGGACTGCCGGATCATCTTCTCGGCCAATTCGAGGATTTTGATCGGTTTGCCCATGTCGAGCACGAAAATCTCGCCGCCTTTGGCGTACGCTCCCGATTGGAGGATAAGACCTACCGCTTCCGGGATCGTCATGAAATAACGGGTGATGCGCGGGTCGGTGACGGTGACCGGACCGCCGCCCTCGATTTGTTTCTTAAATACGGGGATGACGCTGCCGTTGCTGGCCAAGACGTTTCCGAAACGAACCGACGAGAACGAGGTCGTCTTCGACATCGAGGCGAAGTGCTGGATGATCATCTCGGCGTAAGCCTTGGTCGCTCCCATGACGTTGGTTGGGCGCACGGCTTTGTCGGTCGAGACGAGCACCATCTTGCCAGCTTTGTGCTTATGGGCTGCCGTGGCGACGTTATAAGTCCCGATGATATTCGTCCTGACGGCTTCCTGCGGGCTTCCTTCCATCAACGGCACGTGTTTATAGGCCGCCGCGTGGAATACCAAATCGGGTTTATACGTCGCAAATACATCCTCGATCCGGTCGGCGTTGTAGGTCGAACCGATGACGACGTCGAGCATGACGCCGTTGTCGTGGTGGCGGCTTTCGAGCCGCTTGAATTCTTGTTGCAGGTCATAGACACCATTTTCATAGATGTCGAACATCACGATCCGTTTCGGTTTGTACCGATAGATCTGGCGCGCCAGTTCCGAGCCGATTGAACCGCCGGCGCCCGTGATGAGGACGGTCTTGCCTTTGATGAAGGCGCGGATTTCCTCGTTTTCGAGCGGCACGACGTCCCGTCCCAAAAGCTCGTGGATGTCGACTTCGAGAATCTCGACTTTCTGGTCGAGCGAGATGTCCGCCAATAGCGGCAGCCGCTTGATCTTGACGTTTTCCTGGTCCATGTAGGAAATGATCTCGAACAAGCGGTGTTTGTCGAGGTTGGCGATGGCGATGATCACTTCCTGGGCGTTGAATTGCTGGATGTACTTGCCGATCTGGCTGATCGGGCCGAACACCTTGACGCCGGAGAAGGAACTGCCGATTTTTCCGGTATCGTCGTCGACGATGGCGACGACGTCGTTATTGAGACGCGGGTTGTTGCGGATCTCGTCGATGATCATCTTGCCGCCCATGCCGGCACCGATGATGATTGTCGGCTTGGTGATTAAGGCGCGGTCTTTGCGGACCAGGTACATGTGGAACAGGCGTTTGAGAAACCGGACCGAGATGAGCAGGAACGCCTCGGAAAGCGCCAACGTCACGAATTCGAGCAAGGTCCATTTGTCGACAGGCCCGATGATGTACATGGTGACGTACGCCGCGAATGCCGTGGTCATCGAGATGATCCCGACTTTCATGGCGTCGACGATGCTGAAATGGTTGGTGATGATGTTATAGATGCCGGCGATGCCGAAAATCGCCAATTTGGCGACGCCGACGGCAACGTAGAAAATAAGCGTCGGCACGAATTGTCCGGTCGTGAACGTCTTCATCGAATCGATGAAAGCCAAGCTGAGCAAAGCTCCCAAAACAAGGAAATCGATCGCCAGGTGAATGACGATTTGTTTGGAGCGGCTGCCGCTATGGTTGTTATGATTGGTTTCCATGGATCGATTCGGTTTCAATCTCTTCAGATAGCCGCGATTGGTTTAAGTTTGGCCACGAGCGCTTGCGTAAGTTTCAGGGCTTCGCGTTGTCCGAGCGTCCCCTTAAGGAACCCGTCGATGATGCGGGCGAGGCGCCGAGCTTGATAGACGGTCAGTCCACGCGTCGTCAAGGCCGCCAAGCCGATACGGACGCCGGAGGTGACCATCGGCTTTTCCTGGTCGCGGGGAATCATGTTCTTATTGAGCGTGATGTTGATTTTCTCGACTTTGTGTTGGACGTCGACGCCGGTCATCCCATATGACCGCTTGGTGTCGATAAGAAACAAATGCGTCTCGGTGGCGCTGGCGTTGGTTCCCAGTTTCCGGAATTCGTCGGCGCAGGCCTTGGTATTGGCGACGACGCGGCCGATGTACCGTTTGTACGACGGGCGCAACGCCTCGATGAAGCATTGAGCCTTTCCGGCAATGATATGGAGGAGCGGCCCGCCCTGCATGCCGGGGAAAGTGGTGCTGTTGACTTTCTTGATGATGTCCTCGCGGTTGGTGAGGATGAGGCCGCCGCGCGGACCCCTGAGCGTCTTGTGCGTCGTCGTCGTGACGATGTCGGCGTCGGGGAACGGGCTTTGGTGATAACCAGTGGCCACGAGTCCGGCGATGTGGGCGATGTCAGTCATGAAGACAGCCCCGACTTCGCGGGCGACTTTGCCGATGAAGCGGAAGTCGATCTCGTAAGGATAGGCCGAGAATCCGGCCAGGATGAGCTGTGGTTTTTCCCTTAGCGCCAGTTCGCGGAGCGCGTCATAGTCGATCCGTCCGTCATCCTTGAGATGGTAATGGACGACTTGATATGTTTTGCCGCTGAAACTGACGGGCGAACCATGGGTGAGATGGCCGCCCTCGTCGAGGGCCAGGGTCATCATCTTGTCACCCGGCTTCATGACGGCGGCGTAGGCGATCATGTTGGCGGTGCTGCCGCTATGGGGTTGGACGTTGGCGTATTGGCATTGGAACAGCTGGCACGCTTTGTCGATGGCCAGTTGTTCGACTTTGTCGACGATATGGCAGCCGCCGTAATAACGGCGTCCCGGGAACCCTTCGGCATACTTGTTCGTCAGCACGGAACCGCACAGCGCCCGTACTTTGCCACTCGTGAAATTCTCGCTGGCGATAAGTTCAAGCCCGTCGTTCTGGCGGGCTAGCTCGGCATCGATCAGTTTTTCCAGATATTTTTTATTCATCGGGAGCTCCTATGGGAAAGGGCGGATGCCCTGAGTTGGCGTTGGCTGCCGCGAAAGGATTCGAACCTTTGAATGATTGGGTCAGAGCCAATTGACTTACCACTTGTCGACGCGGCAATGGAAGGCATCATTAATTTTAATGATACCATTATACAAAATTATTTGAAAAGCGGGCGAGGATCAGTATACGTCATCTGGAAATGGTGGGCAACCGGTTCGCAGGTCAACTTCCCGCGATAGGTATTGAGGCCGGCTAATAAATGCGGATCTTTCAACGCTTCCTTGTAACCTTTGTCGGCGATGGCCAGTCCGAACGGCAGCGTCGCGTGTCCCAAGGCTTCGGCCGAGGTGCGCGGGACAGCGCCCGGCATGTTGCCGACGCAGTAATGGATGACCCCGTCGACGACGTAGGTCGGGTTGTCGTGATAGGTGACGCGGCTCGTATCGGCGCTGCCGCCTTGGTCGATGGCGACGTCGACGATGACCGCACCCGGCTTCATCTGGGACAGGTATTCGCGTTTGATGATCTTGGGCGCGGCGTCGCCGGGGATGAGCACGGTGCTGACGACGAGATCGGCCGTCTTCAGGGCTTCGAAGATGTTCTTGTCGTTGCTTTGGATGATTTCGAGTTGATTCCCGTATCGGGGTTTCAATGTTTCAAGATATGAGGTATTGACGTCGATGGCCTTGACGTGGGCTTGCATGCCTAAAGCGATCTGGAGGGCGTTACGGCCGGCAAAGCCACTGGCCCCGATGATGACGACGGTGCCCGGGGCGACCGTTTCCGTCCCGCCCAAAAGCACGCCGCGGCCGCCGAAAGCCTTCTCAAGGTATTTGGCGCCTTCCTGAATCGAAAGCCGTCCGGCCACTTCCGACATCGGCTTCAGGCACGGTAGTTTCCCATGCTCGTCGGTGATCGTCTCGTAAGCGATGCCGATCGGTTTCTGCCTCAGCATGGCTTCGGTCAATTCCTTCGAAGCCGCCAAGTGCAGATACGTATAAATGATTTGTCCGTCGCGCATCAAGGGATATTCGGCTTGAAGCGGCTCCTTGACCTTAATGATCATGTCGGCCTTGGCGTACACTTCCTCGATCGTTTTGAGGAGGCGGCAGCCGACGGCCAGATATTCTTCGTCGGTGAATCCGGAACCGAGGCCGGCTCCTTCCTGGATCCACACTTCGTGGCCATGGGCGACGTATTGCCCGGCATGGGATGGGATCAGACCGACGCGGTACTCCAGCTTCTTGATTTCTTTTGGGACGCCGATGATCATATGCTTTACCTCTTTCAATATCCTTTCGGATTAAAAATCACGCCGACGGTGCGGATCAGGCACCTAAAATCGAACCACAGCGATTGACGCCGCATATATTCTATATCAAAAACGATCTTTTGTTCTGGCAACAAGGCGGCGCCGCCGTTGACCTGGGCCCAGCCGGTCAGCCCCGGCTTCACGAGGAGACGTTGCTCGAACCCTTTGACGTATTGGCAAAATGCATCGTGCAGTTTTTGCACTTCCGGCCGCGGTCCCACGAAACTCATCGAACCGCCGAAGATGTTGAAAAACTGCGGCCACTCGTCGACTTGCGTTTTACGGAGAAACCGCCCGAATTTGGTGATGCGCGGATCGTCTTTCGCCGCCCATTGGACGCCGTTGGCCTCGGCGTCGGGCACCATCGTCCGGAATTTATAGATCGTGAACGCCTTGCCCTTCAGACCTAAGCGTTTTTGTTTGAAAATGACGGGACCGCCGTCAAATTTGACGATGATGGCGATGACAAGCATCGGGAGTGTCAAGACGACGATGGCCAGAAACGAAAAAACGATGTCAAACATTCGTTTGAGGAAGCGATACAGCCTCCGGCTCGGCAAGACCCCGACGTCGGGAGTCACGATAATGTCTTTTTTCGCAATTGCGCCCACACAGTCACCGCGAATAATTATATACTTCGGCTAAAAAAATTCACTATGTTATTCAGCTTTCATCGTGACCATCGCTTTGGTTTTCAAGGCGAGGATCGATTGGGCGGCCGATTGGCGGATCGCCGCCTTGATGTCATCGGGTTTGACGCCGAGGAATGACGCGCCTTCCGCTTTGTCGATGAATAGTTCGCTTGTCATCACCTTGGTGAACTTCGGCATGTGCAACCCCATGTCGACGCCCGCCTTCTTCTTTTTGGCGGCGATGGCCATGATGCCCAATTGATACATCCACGTCGGGACGGTGACGATTGGTCGGCTGATCCCCGCGGCTTCATGGAACAACGCCAACATTTCCTTCCAAGCCATGTTGTGATATCCGATCGGGTAGCGATTACCGCCTTTGTTCCTGGTCAAGGCGCCGACGATGGCCTGGCCGACTTGGGTGACGGTCACCATGGCCGTGCCACCTTTGGGATAGTAAGTTTTCCGTTTCATCGCCAGGATTTGTTCGAATAAAACCGTCCACACGGGCTGGCGGCCCGGTTGTGTCCCAAAGATGTACGGGAGTTCGAGCACGGCCACGTCCATTTTTCCGGATGCAGCAAAGGAAAGGGCGACTTCTTCCTGGACGAGACGCGAACGGATGTAAGGATGGTCAAAATCGAGATGCCATTCCGGATGCATCCGGTGGGCGTAGGCGAAATACGAGCCGAGGATGACGACTTTTTTGAGGCCGGCGCGCGACCCGAGTTCCAACAGGCGGCGGACCGGTTGGATGTTGTATTTGTCGTACATGTCGTAAATCGGCGCCGCACCTTCGAGGCGTTCGTCGATGCCGGCGGCGAACACGAGGCCTTGGACCGATGCGAGCAGTTCCAAAAGCCGTTCGTCGCTCATGGCGAGGTAATTTTCATAGATGATGCCGTAGTCGGGCGGCAATACCACGCCGGAAGGAAGCGGCGGCAAGGCAATGCCGGTCACATGGTGTTTTTTGGCTAACAGCTGGCGGGCGGCTTCCAACCCCAAAAGACCGGTGCCCCCGATGATAAGAACATTCATTAAATCATGGCTCCGCGGTATAAATCGTGGCTTTATCCGGCCAGTGTTTTCTTGCTTTCATGTCGCGCGCCAGAAGGCCCCAGCCCTTGAACAGTTTGCCTTGGATGATGAGTATCAATCCTTGGATTCCCTGCGGTCCGATATGACCCTTGGCGACCAGGGCGATGTTCCGTAACGGCATGTCGCCCGCCGACTTGCGGACCATGAGTTTGGTAACTCGCGACACACGGCGGGGCACCATGCGCGTCGCGCCGATCTTGATGGCCTGGTACAGCAGCCAGCCGTTCAGACTGACTTTGCGGATGTCGGCGATAGTCGCCGCCGCGTCGATGTTGCGGCGGTTGTATGGCTGATTTCTTTGCCCGAGTTCGGACTTGTTGGGAAACGGAATAGCTTTCGGCTGCGGTCTGATGATGGATACGCGTGGCTCGACGTAAAGCATCTCGCTGAGACGGATGTCGCGCGACGAGCTTCCGATCAATACCTTGAAATCGCCGCCGGTGATGTTCCAGTCGCCCAGCTTTTCGTCGTAATAGCGGAACGCCGTGTCGGAGAGCGTCAAGGTCACCGTCTTCGTTTCGCCCGGCTCGAGCATCACTTTTTCAAATGCTTTGAGACCGGCGACGGGCCGGTCGATCACCGGGCGCATTTCGCCGATGTAAACTTGGACAACTTCTTGCCCGACGACCTCGCCGACGTTGGTGACGTCGAGCGTCAGCCGGATTTCGTTTTTGGCGATCAATTCGTCGTCGATGACGAGATTGCGGTAGCGGAATTTGGCATAGCTCAGGCCATGGCCGAACGGGAACAGGACGTCTTTCCGCGATTTGTCGTAATGGCGGTAACCGACATAGATCCCTTCGTTATAAACGACCTGCCGCGGACCCATCGGGAAGAAGGTGTGGCTGGCGACGTCTTCGATCCGTTTCGGAAACGTTTCGGCGAGCTTTCCGCTTGGATTGACTTCCCCGTAAACGAGGCGGTAGACGGCTTCGCCGAATGTTTCACCCGCGAGATACATGTTTATAACAGCCTTGACATGATTGATGAAAGGCATGGTTACCGGGGCGCCGAGCGACAAAATGACGGCGACGTTCGGATTGACTTTGAGCAAGGCTTCAATCAATTTCAGATGGCGTTTGGGCAAATCGAGCGTCCGGCGGTCAAACCCCTCGGACTCTGCCAAGTCATCCAAACCGATGAATAACAAGACGGCGTCTTTGCCCATCGCGATTTCCTGGGCGTGCTTAATTTTACGATAGCCTTCGGCGTATTCATAAACGATTCTTTTATCATTCAGGACGTCGGTGAAGGACACTAGGCGTTTGGGGTTTACTTGCGACGAGCCGCTTCCCTGAATCCGCGGACGTTCGGCCATCGCTCCGATGACGGCCAGCGATTGATCGCGTTTCAGCGGCAAAAAGCCATCGTTTTTGAGCAAGACGGCCCCTTCGGTCGCTACTTTGAGGGCGATGGCGTGGCTGCGGCCATAGTCATACGGCGCCTTTGCAAGGGGCCGGTTTGCGATGGCTTGGTCGACATATTTCAAGACATTAAGAACGGCGCGGTCGAGTTCCGCGCGCGATAATGTTCCTTTGTTCACGGCTTCGATGACGGCAGCGTCATTCAATCCGTTCGATGTCGGCATTTCCAAATCGAGGCCGGCGCTGATGCCCTTGACGCGGTCGACGGTCGCCTGCCAATCGGACATGACGAGTCCTTGGAAACCCCACTCGGTCCGGAGGACGTCGGTCAACAGCCACTTGTTCTCGCTGGCTTGGATGCCATTGATGCGGTTATAACTGCACATGACGGTCGCCGGGTGGGCTTCTTTAACGGCAATCTCGAATGGCAGGAAGTACATTTCGCGCATCGTGCGCACCGTGGCTTCGCTGCTGATGGTCATGCGCCGATGTTCCTGATTGTTCAAGGCGAAATGCTTGAGCGAGGTGCCGACGCCTTTGCTCTGCGCTCCTTTGATGAACGCCGCGGCCATTTTGCCGGCCAAAAGCGGGTCTTCCGAAAAATACTCGAAGTTGCGGCCTCCGAACGGATGCCGCTTGATGTTGGTGCCCGGACCAAGGATTGTATCGACGTTCTGATCGATGGCTTCGGCGGCCAACGCGGCCCCCATTTCTTTGATCAAAGCGACGTTCCAGGTGCTAGCCTGGGTCACCGGAAGCGGGAAACACGTCGCCGGTTGCGCCGGGTTGAGAAACCCGGTTCCCCCGATTTCCTTGCGAAGGCCGGTCGGACCGTCGCTCATGGTCACTGACGGAATGCCGAGACGCGGTATCGGCGTCGTCTGCCAATTAGAAACCCCAGAAAGGAGAGACGCCTTTTCCTCAAGCGTCAATTGCTGCAGCAATTCTTTGATATTCATGTGAATATTATAGAATATTTGCCGATTAAGTTGCGCCATAACCGCCGAAAAACGTCACAAGCCGAAAACGATGACCGCACGGTTGCCAAAAAGAAGGCTAGTCATTATAATGAAACTATTACCCGATTGGGAGAACGGAACCACATGAAACTTAACGCGACGTTTACCGGCGACAATGTCCCGAAGCCGACCAAGTGGATTTATTCGCTGAGCGGCATCGGCCGCGATGCCGCCTACACCCTCATTTCGCTGTTTTATCTGACGTACATCCAATACACCGGCGTGCTCGACGAAACCCAGTACGCCCTGCAGTTCGGGGTCATCACGGCCATCATCGTCGTCGCCCGCATCTGGGATGGCGTCAACGATCCGATGATCGGCTCGATCATCGAGAACACGCACTGGAAATGGGGCAAATACAAACCGTGGATTTTCCTCGGGGCGTTGACGACCTCCATCGCGTTATTGATCCTGTTCCTAGCCCGGCCGGTCAGTTGGGGTTTCGTCGCCGTATTCGGCATCTTCTACCTTCTTTGGGAAATCACGTTCACCTTCAACGACATCGCTTATTGGTCGATGTTGCCTTCGTTGACTTCGAAAGAGAAACAACGGAACGAACTGACGACGATGGTCACCGTGTTCGCCGCGGTCGGCGCCTTCGCCGTCGGCGGCCTCGTCCCGATGCTGACAGCCGGCAACGCCGTCATCACCTATCAGCTGATCGCCATCGTGGTCACCATCGTTTTCTTCCTGTCGCAAATGATTTTGGTGCTGACCTGCAAGGAACGGGAACGCGACCTCGAGGCTGAAAAGAAACAGCCGAAGGTCAGCGTCATCGAGATGTTCCGGCTCATGCTGACGAACCGTCAGCTGATGTGGGTCGCCTTGATCATCTTCACTTATTATCTCGGTTCCGAATTGCTACATGGTTTCGGGCTCAATTATTTCTATTTCGCGGTCGACTATTCCAACGGCGGCTCGCTCATGTTCGCCTTCACCGTGGTCTACGCCGCCGGGACGATTATCTCGCAGGCGGTTTATCCGCTCTTGGCCAAACGCTGGAAGCGGCGCCAGCTGATCAACTACAGTTTCTTCGCCACCGTCATCGGTTATGTTTTATTCTTCTTCGTTGGCAAAATCGGCCCGCTCGACTTCCTCCCGATGAACATTTACGTGCTGGCGCCCATCGGCGTCTTGATCTTCGCCGGCCAAGGGGTGTTCTATTTGACGATTCTCATCATGATCACGAACACGATCGAATACAACGAATGGACGACCGGCGAGCGCAAGGAAAGCGTCGTCTTCGCGATTCGGCCGTTGGCCGCCAAATTCTCGAGCTCGCTCCAGCAAGGGATCGTCTACGCCTTCCTTCTGGGCGGCGGCGTCCTTGGCATCTCCAACCAAATCGCCGAATTCGAACGCCAGAAAGCGCTCGGCGACATGACGACCGAACAAGTTCTGGCCTTCGCCAATACTTTGATCAACGATTTCCAAGCCTCGAATTTCGGTCCGTGGGGTTTGACGATCCTCAAAGTCGGCATCGTCATCATCCCGTTGATCCTGTTCACGGCCGCCTATCTTCTGATCATCAAGAAATACACGATTGACGAAGCAAAATACGCCTTGATGCTCCAGGATATCAAGGATGGCAACGTCGGACCTGATAATCCGCATCTGACGGAACTCGACAAATAGAAAGAAAGCCTCCGATTGGAGGCTTTTTCTTATGCCTTCTCGACTTCGATCGGCAGTTTCAGTTCCTGTTGCCCGTAGAAGGGGGCGCTGACCAGAATCTTCCCGACGCCTTTTTCGAGCGTCTTCGTGCGGACGTAAAACGCCGTTTGCCCGCCGGTGATTGAAAAGATCGAGGGACCAAGAATCTCGAGATTGCCGGAGATCGATGCCTGGACCGCCGTCTGGGCGTACACGGCCGGGAAGCCGAATTCGTCCAGCAAGCGGACGACGACGCGAGCGACGTCATAAGTCGGCCCGACGATCAGTTTTTCGGCTTCGGTGCTGACGGACAAAGTGTATGTCATGCCTGCCTGCACGTCTTTTTGAATCGCCAGTTTGCCGTTTATATATCCCTTGAACGTGTATTTGGTCGTCTCGTCGCCCCAATTGGTGACGTGTTTGTACCAAAGGTCGACCAAGTTTTTGTAACTCAGTTTGTTCTTGACCATGACGACGCCAATCTTCGAATACTGCCACAGGCTCAGTTTTGAGAATCCTTTGATCGACCCTTGCCGCAGCGCTTCCTTGATGATCGAGGCGTCGCCTTTCGAGAACTGCCCCGATTTATGGATGGCCTCGCCGATGTAGTCGTCGATGATAAACGGCGGATGCTTGATGTCGGGATAGCCATCTTTGTCGGGTCGGAACTTGGCGACGAACTCGTCATTCTTGTAAAGTTCGAGATAATCGCAGTTGGAGGCGACGATGGTCGCCCCAAGGATGCCTTTGGGATGGTCGCCAATTTGCATGCGCGACAGCACTTCGAGCACCGCCGCGTCGTCCCGTTGGCTCATGTAGGCCGCAGCGGCGTACTTCGGGAGCCGGAACTGGTCGAGGACGCCGTGATGGCAGATATGGTCGCCGGAACCGAAATCCTTATGCGTCTGGTAGTCGGCGAAGACCCAGCCGATCGCCCCGGCGATCTGGTCGTATTTCATGGCGTCGTTGAGGACGCGGAAATGGCGCAAGGCCTGATGGACGCGGTGGCTTTCGGAGTCGAACACCTTGGTCGGGTACATGTGGCCGCCGTATTCGGTCACGAGATAGGGCACGTCCTTGCCACTGATCTTCTTGGGGTCCTCGAGGCCGATGTTGTCGCCTTCGTGGACGAAATCGTTGTAGGTGTAGACGTCCTCGAGTAATTCGCTGTGTTTGAAATTGCGGACGCCACCGGTCGGCCGGCTCTTGTCGAAGGCGCGCACGTAGTCGTTCGCCCATTGGTACAAGTCGTGGTGATCCGGGCTTTCGTTGATGCGGACGCCCCATAAGACGATGCTCGGATGGTTGTAATGGTCTTTGACCATCCGCTCGATGTTGATTTTGTATTGGGACTGCCATTTCTCCTCGGCGCCGATATGCTGCCAACCCGGGCTTTCAATCAACACGAGGATTCCCAGTTCGTCGCAGCGATCGAGGAAATGCCGGCTCGGCGGATAATGCGACGTTCGCGTGATGTTGATGCCGAGCTCTTTCTTCATGATGTCGGCGTCGAGCCGCTGCATCGAGGCGGCCATGGCGTAGCCGACATAGGGGAAACTTTGGTGGCGGTTCAAGCCCCGGAGTTTGATACGTTGTCCGTTCAGATAGAAACCTTTGGGCGTGAATGCGATTTTCCTAATTCCGAAAGTGCGCTCGGTGACATGCGTGCCGTATTTCGTTTTGAGCATCGCCCGCAGCGTATAGAGGTTCGGGTGGTCCAACGACCAGAGTTTCGGATGCTCGAGCGTGAATTCGTCTTCGTAATAACGGTTGACGATTTCTCCTTGATGCAGCAATTCGTAGCGGAGGTCAAACTTATCCTTGAGCGGGTTGACGATGTCGTAACGGACCTTGATTTTCCCGTCGATCGAAGCGTCGACGTAGACGTTTTCCAAATAAACGAACGGGACGACTTCGAGCCAAACCTCGCGGTAGATGCCGGCGAAAGACAGATAATCGACGACGCTCCCAAACGGCGGCACAAGTTTATCTTCGCGCCCGTCGAGAATGACGATCAGACGGTTCTCGCCTTCCTTGACGTAATCGGAAACGTCGATGACGACTTCGTTATAGGCCGAGACATGCGTTTTGAGATCTTCGCCGTTCAGGATGAGGCGCGCTTTGACCATTAAACCTTCAAACCGGAGCAAGGCCATATCGGTCTGACTGAATTTGGATATCGTAAACATCTTTTCGTAGGTGCCGAAGAATTGGTAATCTTGTTCCGAAAAATACGAAACGGGCAGTTGTTTCAGTGTGTGCGGGATGTCGACGCTGACGGCGTCTTTAGGCATTTTTTGTAGAAACGCGGTCTCGAACCGGTCGATGAACCGCCAAGCGTAGTTGAGATTGATGCGCATGCTGCTGCTCCTCTAATTTGCCGAATGTCCTATTTATAATGATTTTACAACAAATCGACGGTGTCCATCGCCATTGTTTCGTTGTTATAATTGACTCGAGGTACCGCTATGATAAAGAAAACCGGAACTTACTGGCATTTGCAAACATCGGGCACGAGCCTGATCCTGCTCGTCGATGAGAACGGACACCTGTTAAGCGAATATTACGGTCCGCGGCTGCCAGTCGCCGACGATTATGAGTTCGTCCGGGAGAAAACGGCATTCGCCCACGGCTCGGAAATCATCTATGACGCCGATGTGCCGAACATATCGCTCGACACCCAGTCGTTGGAATTGGCGACGCATGGCAAAGGCGATTTCCGCGAACCGTCATTGATTATCCAATCGGACATAAGCCAGGTCTATGACTTCACGTTCGAAAGCGATGAGATCCTGACCGAATATCCGCTTTTGGACGGCCTGCCGCAACCTCATGGCGTCGCTTCGGTCCTGAAAATCACCCTATACGACAAAGTCGCCCGACTACGGGCGGAACTTCTTTATGGGCTGTTCGACGATGCCGACGTCATCGCCCGTTCAGCCATCATCGTCAACGAAAGCGAGGCGGCTGTCACCATCGACAAATGCATGAGCCTTCAGCTCGACATGCCTAATGAAAATTACCGCTTATCGAACCTATACGGCGGTTGGGCGGCCGAAAACCACCTAAGCGAAAAAGAACTCGCCCCCGGCATCTATGTCAATGATTCCAAAACCGGCAACAGCAGCAACCGCCACAACTCGTTTTTCATGCTGACGAACAACAAAACCGATGACAATCATGGTAAAGCCTATGGCTTCAACCTCCTTTATAGCGGCAATCACTGTGAAATGGTCGAGGTCACGAGTTACGGCAAACTCCGGATCCAAGTCGGCATCAACCCGTTCATGTTCCATTTTCAAATTGATTCCGGACAGCGTTTCGAGAGTCCGATCGCCGTCATGAGCGTCTCCGCCGATGGCCGTAACGGCCTGATGCAAAACATGCATACGTTCGTCAACCGCCATGTCGTCCGCGGTCCCTGGGCCAATAAGGAACGGCCGATTGTCCTCAACAACTGGGAAGCCACTTACTTGAAATTCACCGAAGGCCAACTGTTCGGTCTCCTGAAAGAAGCCAAGCGCTTCGGCATCGAACTGTTCGTTCTCGACGACGGCTGGTTCTCGACCCGCAACGACGACACCCAAGGCTTGGGCGATTACGACGTCAATCTGAAAAAACTGCCGCATGGCTTGGCGTATCTCGCCGACAAGGCCAACGGCGCCGGGCTGAAATTCGGGCTCTGGTTCGAGCCGGAAATGGTCAACGAGAACTCCGACTTGTTCCGCGCCCATCCCGACTGGGCCATCAAGGCCGCGGGAAGGAAACCGAGTTTGGGACGCAACCAACTCGTGCTCGATTTGTCCCGTTTCGAAGTTCAGACATACCTGATCGAATCGATCAGCCGCGTCCTCGATTCGGCCCACATCGAATACGTCAAATGGGACATGAACCGCCACATCACCGATTTCCAGTCGTCCGCGTATCGCCAAGGCGAACTGTACCATCGCTATATTCAAGGACTTTACCGCGTCCTGAACGTACTCACCCACAAATACGATTACGTGCTGTGGGAAGGTTGTTCGAGTGGTGGCAACCGCTTCGATCTCGGCATGCTTTGTTATTTCCAGCAAAATTGGACGAGCGACGACACCGACGCTTATGAAAGAATCCAGATCCAGTCGGGGACAAGCCTCGGTTATCCTCTTTCCACCATGACATGCCATGTCTCGGCCTGCCCGTCGCACCAGACGCTCCGCATCACGCCCATCGACACCCGCTTCAACGTCGCCGCCTTTGGCAATCTCGGCTACGAACTCGATTTGGGAAAACTTGACGAGGTCGACGGCGCCGCCGTCAAGGCGCAAATCGCGTTTTATAAGGAACATCGATTGCTGTTCCAATACGGTCGTTTTTACCATTTACGAAATTTCAAGGAAGATGGCGTCTTTGCCTGGATGGTTGTCAACGAGGACCGGAGCGAAGCCTTGATCGGCTATTACGTCGGGCTGCAAACGATGCTGCCCGAAATCGAAACGCTCCCGGCTTGCGGTTTCGATGAAGAAGCGCTTTATGAAGTCACGGCGCGCCCCCAGGAGCACCGCGTCAAATTGTTCGGCGGTCTCATCAACCATGTTTCGCCCGTCCGTCTCAACGAAAACGGCGTCATCGTCAATTGGTTGGACAAACATCAGACGATCGAAAAACTGATGAAGGTCAAACAAAACGAAACCTACGTCGCCTCCGGGGCGGCTTTGAATCACGGGGCGATCAGACTGCTGCCGCCATGGGTGGGCACGGGATTCAGCGAAAAAGTCCGCGTGATGGCCGATTTCGGCTCGCGGATCTACCATGTCAAGAAAATAAAAAGCCGGGAATGACCCGGCTTTTGCTTATGATTTCAGAAAATGGGCGATGTCGGAATAGACTTTTTCGTGTTCCGTTTCGTTCAGGATTTCGTGGCGCATCTTCGGATAGATGATCGTCCGAAGGTCGGCGATTTGGAGTCTACGGTAAATGCCTTCGAGCCGATGGATGGCGAGACCGCATTTGCTGACCGGGTCTTCGGCACCGCCGAGCATCAGCATTTTGAGGCTTTTGGGAACGCGGGCCATTTGTTTCTTGTCAATCAATTTATGAACGCCGCGGGCGATTTCCCGATAGAAGCTGCCGGTCGAACCGTAACCGCAGTAGGGATCGGCGATGTAACGGTCGACGTTATCCTCGTTATGCGAGAGCCAATCGAACGGTGTACGCGCGTTAGGGATGGCTTTGGCAAAGCCACCGAAAAGAAGATTATTGAAGAATTTCGATTTCTTGTGTTGGTTGTTTTTATTTACGATGAGAAGCGCCAAAAAGAAACCGACTTTCGACAGGAGATCAGGATCGCTTGGAGCGCAGATAATGACCTTGGTGATCAAGTGCCCGTATTTTTGGATCGTCCGTTGCGCCAGCGACGCCCCGAGCGAATGGCCGAACAAATAGACGGGCCGGTCTTTTTTCACTCTGAGAATTAGTTCGGCGACCGTGTCGACGTTCATTTCGAAACCATTGAGCGGCCAGACGCCCCGCTTCTTCTCGTCGGTGATGTTGGCACCTTGCCCCAATAGGTCGAGACAATAGATTTCATAACCTTGTTCGACCAAGAATTTCGCGAACGGCTCGTAGCGGCTCGCATGCTCTTCCATTCCGGTGATGATGACCACGACGGCCGTGGCCGTGTGGTTCGACCACCGCAGTCCATGGACGATTTCCCCGTCCGAGCGTTTAAAAAGATATTCCTCGCCAATCATGAATTGTACCTCTTTAAACATTTTACCTTAAAACAGGCGGCAAGCAATATCTTTATTTGGGAATCGGATTCGGCGTGGTTTATTCGTCGGCGGGACCGGCCATGGCTTCAAGCTTGTTCTGCTTGATCGGCTTGCTGTCGCCGTGGCGGACGAAGAACATCGTAAAGAAAGCGGCGATGATGAAGAACGTGCTATACGGGAACAAGACGCGCATGCCCAACAGGTCCATCAAACCACCGGAGATGATCGGAGTGAAGATCTGGGCGGCCATCGAAGCCGTGTAGTAATAACCGGTGTATTTGCCGATGTTCGAGCCTTTCGACATCTCGACGACCATCGGATAGGAGTTGACGTTGATCGTCGCCCAGCCGATGCCGGCCAAGCCCATGGTCACCCAGATTAGCATCGCCGATTGTTCGTTGAGGAAGATGGCCAAGACGAAGGCGAACGTCAGAATCGAAATGCCGATCAAAATCGTTTTCTTGCGGCCGATCTTGGTGGCCAGGATACCGATTGGAATGAAAGAGATCAACGCCGTCAGATTGGCCACTAGTAGCGGCAACGTGAACCCGGTGTTCAAGACATCGGTCGCATAGACTGAGAATTTGCTCGTGGCGGCGTTATAGGCGAAGAACCACAAGACGACGGATGCCAGGATGAGGATGAAGCTCTTGCGGACGTCTTTGGGCATCTTTTCCTCGACGCCTTCGATGATCTCCTCGGCCTCCTTGGCGTCGATGAGCCCTTCCTTGACCATCAACTCATTGTTTTCCTTGACCCATTTGACTTCTTTGACGGTGATCAGGAAAACGACGAGGAAGACGATCATCAAACCGGCCAGAAGGACGAACGCCGGAATATATGATTGATAATCATGGGCGAGGAAAGTCATGAAGCCGAGGGAAATCATGCCCCCGACGGTGCCCATGAGGTTGATGATGGCGTTAGCTTTGCTGCGGAGCGGTTTCGGCGTGACGTCGGGCATCAAGCTGACGGCCGGGGTCCGGTAGGACGCCATGGCAATCAAAACGATGAGAAGGACGCCGATGAACACGACGAGGAGCGTCGGATCGGTTGATGTGATATTCGCCCAAATCAAGTCGCGGCGGGCGACCGTCGCCAGTTCCTTGGTGGCGTAGATGGCGGCGCTGCCTTCAAACGAATAAACGGTCGTGCTGCCGATCAATGACGAGATGACGGGGCCGATGCCGGCGTTTTGGACCGCCATCAGCTGATAATGGTCGATGATGCCGACGGCGACGATGACCACCGCGGCCACGATCGTGCCGATGAAGATGTACGGCGTCCGTTTGCCATACTTCGATTTTGTTTTGTCGGACCATAGGCCGAATAACGGCAACAGGAACAGCGCCAGCATGTTGTCAAGCGCCATCAAGACGCCCGACCATAATTGGTTAAGACCGAAGGAATTGATCAAAAGCTTGGCGATGATCGAGTCGTAAACGACCCAGAACATGCTGATGGCCAGAAAGGCAAAGCCGACGAGAATGGTCTTCTTGGTATCCAATTTCATGCGTCATTATCTCCTATGTGCGATTCGTACTAAATTAGATGATACCTTAACATTCGTTTTATCGTCAATCAAACCTGCTTCCACAGCTTAAAAATGTTGATAAGCAGGGAAATGGAATGGGAATATTCCGAAATGACGACGACATTCGCGTAATCCGTTCAAACCGGCGCGACATTCGTTATGATATAGTCATATCGGTAGTCATCGCATGGAAAACCTCATCGACAAATGGCGTCAAATGCGCCGGATCCCGAGCCGCTACCGGGAAGAGTTATCCCGGCTGACGGAGGCTGAAGCCGAAGATGCTTTCGGCCGCCACATCGATTTCGGAACCGGAGGGCTCCGCGGTCTCATGGGCGTAGGCCCCAACCGCATCAACGAAATAACAATCATGCAGACGACCCTCGGTTTTGCCGATTACCTGATCGATACGTTTACACGTCCGCTAGCGGTTGCCATCGCCTACGACACCCGCGCCAACTCCAAAACATTCGCGAGAATCGCCGCGCGGGCGCTCGCCTACATGGATATCGATGTCCTATTATTCCAACATCCACGCCCAACACCCGAATTGTCATTCGCGGTTCGGCGTTTCCACGCCCAAGGGGGCATCGTGATCACCGCCAGCCATAACCCGCCGCGTTATAACGGTTATAAGATTTATGACGAGGAAGGTTGCCAACTTGTCCCCGAGAAGGCCGCCGGCGTCGCCGCCAAAATCCAAAACCGGCGCGCATTCCTGGAATTAACATTGCCTTCTTTCAGCGCTCTGGTTGCTTCGGGGCTCATCAAAACGATTCCCGCTGCGTTCGACCGCCGTTATTTGTCTTTCCTACAGTCGCTCAACCCACGCGGCAATGAGAAAAGCGGCCTCCGCATCGTCTATACGCCGCTTCACGGGACCGGAGCCGCTCTTGGCAAGAAGTTGTTACAGGCATGCGGTCATACCGTTTTCACCGTCCCTGAGCAGATGAAACCCGACGGATCGTTCAAGACGGTCGGCTATCCGAATCCCGAGGACGCCAAGGTATTCGCACTGGCCGCCGCACTCGGAAAAGAGAAACATGCTCCGCTGCTATTGGCGACGGACCCCGACGCCGACCGCCTTGGCGTGGGCATACTTGAAAATGGCGCTTATCACTATTACTCCGGGGCTGAAATCGGCGTGCTCATGCTTGATGATCTGTTAAGACGTAAACGTTATTCAAAGCGCGATGTAGTAATATCGACGATCGTGACGCCCGATCTCGGCCTGCGCATGGCCGCCGATCGCGGGCTTGGCACCTATGCCACGCTGACGGGTTTCAAGTTCATCGGCGACCAAATCGCCCGGCTTCCAAAAGATCAACGCTTCTTCTTCGGATACGAGGAATCATGCGGTTATTTGTTATCGCCGGAAGTGCGCGACAAGGACGCGTTCCAGGCGATGGTGGCCGTCGCCACCCTCGCCAGGCGCTTATTGTCCAAAGGCATTACATTCGCCGAACGATTGGAGTCGATATACAGGAAACATGGTTACTACCATTACGAATTGGTGACCATCGATTTGACTTCGAACGCCAAGATATCGGACACGGACATCGTGATGAAAAAACTGAGACTCGATCCTTTTGCCATCCTAGCTCCGGTGGAAATCGTGGCGTTTGAGGATTACCTTGCATCGAAACGCATCACAATAGCAGGCGGCGAACACCGCTTGACGCTTCCGACGTCCGACGTCGTCAAGTTCTTTCCATCCGATGGCGGTTCCTTGACGGTCCGGCCGTCGGGCACCGAACCCAAACTCAAGATCTACATCACGGCCGTCGGCGCTAATGCCGCCGAGGCCATGGCGCGTTACCAAAGCATGAGACAAGCGTTTGACGCATTGGTGGCTGCGTTATGAACAATCCGCGCATCATCAAGCTAAAGCCGATATTCAAATCAAAGATTTGGGGTGGTTCCAAACTCTCCCGTTATTTCAATCGGCCGGAAATAGGTTCCGCCGTCGGCGAAGGCTGGCTCATCGCCGCCCAGACCGAAGGCGATTGCCTCGTCAGCGGCGGTCCGTTTGACGGAAAACCGCTCAGCCACGTATTCCGCGAACATAAACAATTGTTCGGAAACGATGCCAATACAGCTTTTCCGCTTCTTATGAAACTGATCGACGCCACTGATGATCTGTCGGTCCAGGTCCATCCCGATGACGCCTATGAGCAACGGCATGGACGGCCATTCGGAAAAGAAGAAACATGGCTCATCATCGAACCGCCGCAAGACCACGCCATCCAAATCGGCCATAACGCGAAAACCAAAGACGAATTGAGAAGCATGATTAGCGCCGGCCAGTGGCAACGACTGTTGAAATATCGTCATATTGACGCCGACAATATCCTTCCAGTGCTGCCGGGCACATTGCATGCCATCAAAGGCGGGACGTTCCTTTTGGAAGTCCAGCAAGCCTCGGACACGACCTTCCGCGTCTACGATTATGACCGCCTCGACGAGAATGGTAAGTCGCGTCCCCTTCATCTTAAGGAAGCCACCGATGTTATTTCCATCCCCGATGCCTCCGCGGCGACGATAAAGACGGAAAGCCTTGATAATGTCCGCCAAACGTTATGGACCGGCCGTTATTTCACGATTGAGAGTTGGAATGTCCGCCAATCATTTTCACCTACGCTGGATAGTGATCACTATTACCTGGCCGTCGTGATTAAAGGTCACGGAACGATTGACGGCGCCCCCATCAAGCAAGGCGACGGTTTCATCATCACATCCACGGCCGCGAAAATCACGATCGAAGGCGATGTCCGCCTTGTCCTCGCTTTTCCTGAAACAAGGTCCGCATCATGAGAAAAGCTCTTGCCTTGGATATCGGTGGCACGAACACGCGCGTGGCCATCGTCGACGAGGAAGGAAACGTCTCCTCACGTCTTTCGATTCCGACCAAACGAAACGACAAACAAGGATTGATAAACGACATCTTGTCGCTGATTGACGATACAATCAACCAACACGGTCAGGAAATAAGCGGTATCGGCATCGGCATCTCCGGTCCTGTCAATCCGGTGACCGGCCACATTTACGATTTGCCGAACGTCGGAATATCCGATTTGGACATCAAGTTCATCATCGAGAACCGTTACGGGTTGCCGACATCGATAATTAACGACGCCAACGCCGCCGGCTACGCCGAGGCGATGATCGGCGCCGGAAAAGGCTACCGCGTCGTCCAATACGTGACGTTGTCGACCGGCATCGGCGGCGGGCTCGTCTATGAAAGAAAACTCGTCATCGGCACCCATGGCTTCGCCCAGGAAATCGGCAACATGGTGATCGATCCCCGCCGAAAATCCCCGAACCAATCTATGAACGCCGGAAGTCTCGAGGCGTGGTGCTCCGGGCGTAGCGTCGTCGAAATGGCCAACGAGCTCGGTTTCACCGTCACGCAGGCTAGCGATATCTTCACCGATCAGCGGTTCGCGCTTTTGGTCCGCGACTGGCTCCGGCATTTGGGGATGGCGCTTGGGAATATCGTCAACCTCTATGAACCTGACATTATCGTCCTCGGCGGCGGTCTCATGAAATCGGCGTACCGCTATATGGACCAAATCCTCGAGCATACGAAACCCTATGTCTACAAAGCCCTGCGCAAGATGGTTTTGATCGTCCGCGCGAAGTTCGATCAGGACTCCGGTTTGATCGGATCCGGTTTATATTGTCTCCATCATTCCAATTAATTCAGGTTCATTAATCCTTTTTTAACCTTTTTATTAATTGTCAGGTGACTAAGTGAATGCGACAGAATATTTGTTTTTCGTGTAGAACGCGATTATTTAAAATTTTGTTGCAATGACCATGTCCAAGTTTGACAAAAATGGCGAATAATCACATAATT
>Ga0172371_10001394_pt1 | contig 38224 bp, 20 predicted proteins | sample Lak12m_FD_114543 | JGI IMG/M metagenome (GOLD analysis project Ga0172371, IMG submission 114543) | Freshwater microbial communities from Kabuno Bay, South-Kivu, Congo - kab_022012_12m | ecosystem: Environmental > Aquatic > Freshwater > Lake | place: Democratic Republic of the Congo: South-Kivu... | reverse complement strand
TGGCTTGAGCTTGCCCGCGCCTTTCTTCTGGCTCTCCGAGGCCTGGTCCCCTCCACCTTGTTGCTTGTCGGAGGCCTGCTTGTCCTGGGAGTTCTGGCCACCCTGCTGCGGCTCGGACTTCGACTGGGCGTCGCCCTGCTTCTCCGGCTGGGCCTTGGGTTGCTCCTCCTGGCGTTGTTCGAGGATGCGTTGGATGGCCTCGGCGGGATCGGTTTGCCCGTCGACGGGCTTGGGCGGTTCCTGGCCTTTGTCGCCCGACGTGCCCTTCTGCCCAGCCGATTCTCCGGGCTGTTTTTGGCCTGCGCCCTGGTTGTCGGGCTGGCCTTGTTCCGCGGCGTCGGAGGGCTTATCGCCCATCTCGCCTTGCTCGGCCTGGTCTTTCTTCTCCCCTCTCCCCGCTCCCTTCTCTCCTCCGCTCTCTGCCTTCTGGCCTCCGCCCTCTTCCTTCGGCGTGCCCGAGTCGCCCGAGCCGGCATTGGGCTGCTTCTCGTCGCCGTCCTGCGGCTGCTGGTTGGGGGAGCGTTTGTCTTGGGGCTGCGGGCTCTTGGATGGTGTCTTCTTATCCGGTTGATCGGGTTGCTGTTTGCCCGCCGGCTTCTCCGGTTGCGGCTGGTCTCCGTCGGAGGGCTCCTGCATGGCATTGTCGGGCCGGTCGGGCGATTTCTGCTGATCGGATCCGGCCTGACGCTTCTGCGAGGCGCCTTCCTCCGGGCGCTGCTTGGCGGGCGATTGCCGCCGATCGGCCGCGACAATGTGGATCGTCCGCCTCTCGGTTTCGGCAATGTTGGCGGCCGCCCCTTTGTCTTCCTCCTTCTCCTTGCAGTCGGCCGCTTCGGCCCAGTAGGTGACCGTGTCGCCGGCTTTCAGACCCAACTTCGCCGGGTGGAAGCGGTAGGCAGCCTCAAACGGCCCCTGGTACGGTTTGCCGGGACGGGGCTTGTTCAGCAGCGGCGGGATCACCAGCCCGCGTCCCTCGCGCTCCGCGCGGACCTCCACGCGCCGCAGCCCGAAATCGGGATCCTCCGCGTGGACTCTCAGGTCCACGGAACTGGTCGCCGGCAGTTGCAGCTCCTCGGGCGGCGGGTCGATGAAACGCACGTCGGGCTTCCGGTCCGGGATGACCTCGATGCGGTGCCGGACCGGACGGCGGTTTTCCCGCCGCTCGGAGTCGGTGAACCGCAGTTGATACCAGCCGTATTCGGATTGCGAGGGATCGGTGGGGCTCATGGCCAGGGTCAATCGGCCGGAGGCGGCGGTGCCGTTGGCGGACATCCGGACCGAATGCCGCGAGTCCCCCTCCAGCTCGATGAATGCTTGTGCAATCGGATAGTTGGCCGTGCCGTAGATCGTGACCCGCGTGCCCTCGACGCCCCGGATGTCCCCCTCGCGAATCGCCACCCGCCGCGGCAGGCCCGTGTACTCGGGGTACTCGTACTCGACCCGGTCGACCAGAATGGCCGGCGGGATCTGCACGTCGATGCGGAAGGTGGGGCTGGTGGCGTCGCCGGCGGAAATCCTGTAGAGCAGGTTTTGCTGTAACCCCTGACTCCCCGGCGGCAATTCGCCCTGATAGCGGAACCCGCCCTCCGGCACGCTCATGGGAACCGACTGGTCGACGCTCTCCCCATCGACGCTGGAATAGATCACCGTGACCGGCTCGCCGGACCGCAGCCCGCGGACCTCGGCCGACACCATCGCCGTGTCGCCCTGGTAGGCCGTGGCATCACCGGGCTCGACCCCGGAAATCTCGACCCGGGTGGGCGCGCCGATCCGAGCCCAGGGCAAGATCACCCGTCCGAACGACGTGAGCGGATTCTTAGGGGACACCACGAAGTATAGGCAAGCGATGGCCACCAGCGACGCCAGCAAGTAGCCCAGCCGAATGACGTAGAGCCGGTCGACCGTGTTCCCCACGGTAACATGGGTGAGCTCGTTGGCAGTGCGGACCTGGAGCCCCCGGTACACCCGCTTGCTCATCTCGTCGCGTTGGAGTACTTCCGGCTCGCGGCGGAGCAAGAGGAAATTGATGAGCCCGTTCTTGAAGCTGGGCCGCGTCTGCTCGATGGTCTGGGCCGCGAAGACGGGATTGATCCGATGGACCAGGAGGGGCAGCAGCACGCGGACCACGTACCACCCCGCCACGAGAACCAGCACCGCCCACAACGCCAATCGGGTCCCCCGACCCAACCCCTCGCTAACCAGCCAGTGATCCGCCACGGCCACGGCCATCAGGTAGGCGAAGACCCCGATGCAGAGCTTCAGTGCCGCGACCGTCAGGTCCACGGCCCGCACGTGCCGCCGGGCCTCGTCGAGGCGGGAATCGATGTACGCCTCGGGGTCGACGGCTCGATAACCCGACGAGCCGGTCGGCGGCGCAACGGGGGGCGCAACTGGACTCGACATAGGTCTCTCCTCACAGGGGCCCCGGCAAGCGCTCCACGAAAACGACAAGGCTGCGTCCGCCGCCCGCCTCGCGTCCGCACCCACGACACACCGGCCCTCTGAGCTTGGGACACATCGGGCGGGGATGGGCAGAACACCCCCTCCGCGCCAAACGCCTTCCTCTCAACCTCAGACGAACGGGAGCGTCGGCCGGTTCCCCCCTATCCTGTTATTATAGACTGGGCTGCCAGGATCTGAACCATCCCGTCGGAATGCAGGGGCAACCCCCGTCTGATTTCTTGGTTCATGCCACTCGTTGGACCGCGCCCCCTTGGGTTTCGGAGTCGCAAGCGGGTTGCGACGCGACCAGGACAAAGGTCGGCTCACCCCCTATCGGCGGCATTACCCCCTACGACAGCAAGCCCGCAGCCCTCACCGCCATCATGCGGCAATGGACCGCGGACGGGTCCTTCGACCAACGCCGCAGCACGCTGGAAACCGGGTTCAAGGATCTCGCCGCAGGCTGGATTCAACTCCAGCGGCGGACCAGCTCGAACCGCAAAGGGACCGTGCTCGACGACGGCGTCCGCGACCTGCTCTTCGCCGACTCCGGGGCCGACTGGCTCTTCAACATCGGCAAGGACCTTGTCCAGTGACGGAATGCCTCTTGTGGACCGCGTATCTGAAGAGGTACGCTGTCGTCTTGGGAAGAGAGCGAGCAGAGACGCTCAATGGGTTTTCACAGTCCCGGGAGGGCGAGGCTCCTGCCGAGCCTGCGACGAGCCTACATCTTCCCACGTCCACGACGGCTCGGAAGGAGCCTCGCCCTCCCGGAACCACTCAAGGCCGTTTAGACCGCTTTACCATTCGGGAGACGCTACCATGAGCAAGGAGAATCGTTTGTCCAGACGTTCGAGCCTGAAGGGCCTGGGTGCGCTGGGGGCGGCCACGCTTCTCGACGGGGCCGCGACGGGAACATCGCCGGCGGCGGAATCGCAGGCCCCGGCAAAGGCCACCGGCAAGGCGGCCGCCAATCCCGTCGATCTTGCCGTTGCCCGGTTCGGGAAGGGGCATTCCTGTGCCCAAGCGGTCTTCTCCGCCTTTGCCGAGCAGATCGGAATGGACTACCAGACCGCGGTGAAGCTGACCGCCGGGTTCGGCGGCGGAATGGGCATGGGCGGCGTGTGCGGAGCCGTCAGCGGGGCGTACATGGCGATCGGGCTGAAGTTCGGCGGGGTAGAGCCCAAGGCCAAGGAGCAAACCGCCAAATTGGCCCGGGAGTTCGCCGAGCGATTCAAGGCCCAACACCGCTCGCTGATCTGCCGCGAGTTGATGGGCTGCGACGTGAGCACGCCCGAGGGGCGCAAAATCTCCAAGGAAAAGGACCTCCGCGACACCGTCTGCACCGGCCTCGTTCGGGACGCGGCGAAGATCCTGAGCGAGCTTCTCGCACAACCGAAGCGAAGCTAAAGGGACTTTCACAACAGGGGGACTTCCGAGCCGGGCCGTGTCGGCCCGGCGGCGCGCGGCGAATGAGGAATTCCGGGATACACGCCGGGCCGACACGGCCCGGCTCGGAATCTCCAATCTGTCCCGGAATCATGCAACACCGGTCTCCGTGGTAGCATGATCTCCCGACCGAGCGAGGAGGGTGCGGGGAGCTTGAAGTCACCCCGCTTCCGGACTAAAATCCACCCTGAAGGCAAGTGCTTTCCATGGCGATACACGATCCTGGGCTGAGCGAGTTCGCCCCACCCGACGCCGAAGTGGTTCTCCCACCGAGGATGACCGAGGAGGAGTTCGTTGCCTGGTGCGACGAAGACACCCGGGCGGAATGGGTCGATGGAGAAGTCGTTATGATGTCGCCGATGAATGATCCGCACAGCGACGTGGTGGGCTGGCTGGGGAGCTTGCTGCGGATCTTCGTCGAGCAGCACGATCTCGGCGTGGTTCGCCCCGAGATGCAGACCCGCCTGGCCAAACTGCGGCGGCGGCGCGTGCCGGATCTGTGGTTCGTGGCGAAGGACCGCGTCGGGCTGATTCATCGCACTCATCTGGAGGGGCCTCCGGATTGGGCGGTCGAGATCGTCTCGCCCGACAGCGAGGCCCGCGACTGGCGGGAAAAGTACCTCGATTACGAGGCGGCCGGCGTGCGGGAGTACTGGGTGATCGACCCCGCCTCCAATCACATGGAGGCCTACGCGCTCGGCGCCGAGGAATCGCAAGCCGCAGAGCCGGCCGTGAAGCGATACCGGCGTTTGCCGGAGGATCACGGGGTGATTGCCTCGGTCGTCCTTCCGGGGTTCCGGATGCGCGTCGCGTGGCTTTGGCCGGAAACGCGGGTGAAGGTGCTGGAGGCGCTGTCGCAGTTGGGCGTGCAGGGGACTCCCGCACCGTGAAGTGGGAGATGAAGTCATGTTCGCCAATGCTCGGAAATGGCTGCCGGCCTGTCTGGCCGGGATCATTGCGGTTGTTTGTCCCGCGGCCCGAGCGGGAGAGAAACCCTGGGACATGCTCACGGCCAAGCCGGAGGCCCTCCGCGCTTGGCAGGACATGCGGTTCGGCATGTTTCTCTGCTGGGGACCGGTGAGCCTGACGGGCGAAGAGATCGGCTGGTCGCGCGGGGCGCCGCGGGGGCACGGCTCGCTCTTGGTGCCGGGCCAGGGCCCGACGCCGGGCGACGTCTACGACAACCTCTATAAGAAGTGGAAGCCCGACCGCTTCGACGCCCGCCAATGGGTTCAAATTGCCCGCGATGCCGGCCAGCAATACCTCATCTTCCTCGTCAAGCATCACGACGGGTTCTGCCTCTACGACTCGAAGCTCACCGACTACAAGAGCTCCGGCCCGGAGTCGGCCTGGAAGCACGACGTGATGGCCGACGTGGCCAAGGCGTGCCACGAGGCCGGCTTGAAGCTGATCGTCTATTATTCGCAGCCCGACTGGCACCACCCCGACTACGGCACGCAAAACCATCGCCGCTATATTGACTACTTCCACGGCCAGGTGCGGGAGCTGTTGACCAACTACGGCCGGATCGACGGTTTCTGGTTCGACTTGGGCGGGAAGCCCGACGATTGGGACTCGGTGAAGCTGTTCCGCATGATGCGAACCCTCCAGCCATGGCTGGTGATCAACAATCGCTGCGGGCTGCCCGGCGACTTCGACACCCCGGAGCAGCGGCTCGGCGCCTTCCAACTCAAGCGTCCCTGGGAAACTTGCATGACCCTGGGCACGCAGTGGTCGTGGAAGCCGAAGGACGAGATCAAGTCGCTCAAACAGTGCATCGACGTGCTGGTCACCTGCGCGGTCCGCGACGGGAACCTGGCCCTCAACACGAACCCGATGCCCGACGGGCAGATCGAGCCTCGCCAAGCCGCGCGATTCCGGGAGATCGGCGCGTGGCTCAAGCAGTACGGCCGGAGCATCTACGCGACCCGCGGCGGACCGTTCTGGGGCCTGAACTGCGGGAGCACGCGCAAGGAGAACACCATTTACGTCCACGTTTTGAAGTGGTACGGCGATAAGGTGCTCCTCCCCCCGATCCCCAGGAAGATCGTTTCCTCCTCGCTGCTGACCGGCGGCACGGCGGCGGTGCGCCAGTCGCCCGACGGAATCGAAATCTCCGTGCCGCGCGAGCAGCGGCAGGAGTTGGACACGATCGTCGCGCTGGAGCTCGACGGCCCGGCCATGCCGCTCAAACCGGCCCAGGTCCTCTCGGGCTCGCTCACGTTCGGCAAGAAGGTGACGGCCTCGAGCGTTTATCCCGACCCGGTTGGCCGGCAATACCTGCCCGCCTTTGCCATCGACGGCGACCCGGAGAGCGGCTGGACCTTCGACCCGAAGCTCAAGTCGGCGTGGCTGGAGATCGACCTCGGAAAGCCCTGCACGTTCGACACGGCGGAGATCCACGAGCGTTACGATCGGATCCGCTCGTTCCGGATCCAGGTGAAAGAGCACGACCGATGGGTCACGCTCCATCAGGGAACGCAAATCGGGGAGCACTTCTCGATGACCTTTCCCCCGGTAACGAGCCGGTTCGTTCGCGTGGAGGTGCTCGACACCACGATCAACCCGCTGGTGGCAGAAGTCCACGTCTACCGGTCGAAGTGACGGAGCTTCGGCCGCCGCAACCCAATCTGCTCTCCGTTCTTGTTTTCCCTTTTTCCTCCTTTCCCCTTTTCCCTCTTCTTACACATCTGCCGCCTACTCCCGGTTTGGCCGGAGCTCATCCAGATAGAGGCCGATCTGGTCGAACGGGATCGGGCGCAGCCCAAAGCGGTCCAGCACGGCCGCGTCGGGCTTGAGCTGGAAGTTGAGCTTCTTGGCGTCCGCGAAGCCGGGGTCTTGGCTGGTGAGGTAGTTGTCGGCCAGGTCCTGGTGGCCCCCGTCGCGGAGCAGGAAATCGCCGCAGCCGACCACGAGGTTCCGCCAGACCATGTTCACGTCGGGGTTCTCGGCCAGTCGCGCCAAGGCCGGGTAACGCGTGCTGTAGGGCGGCTTGGCGACATCGACCGCCCGGGTCAGCGCGTCGACCACTTCCTTGCTGGCGAGGAACGACTTCCAGCGGTCCTTGCCCCAAGGCGAAAAGCTGATCGCGTGCCGGCACTCGATGAAGACGTTGTTGTCGACGACGTTCTCTTTGCCGCCGTGGATCTGGACACCGCCGAAATTCGCCCCGGAGCAGCGGTAGAACACGTTGCCGTAAATGAGCACGCCGCTGATGGCGTCGTCGAGCCGAATGCCGGCCTGGCCCAGGCTCTGCGGGCTGCCGATGTCGTGCCAGAAATTGTAGCGGAGCACATTGCCGCGGTAGCTCGGGTTGAACCAGATGTCGAGCCCGCCCTGGTCGTCCGACTCCGTCACCACGTGGTGAATCTCATTGAACTCGATCAGGTGATCGTTCCCCTCCACCCGCATGGCATGGCCGGGGGACTGGTGGAAGAGGTTGTGGGCGATCCGGCCGCCGACCCCGTCCAACAACACGGCCGGGGTGTACGTGCGGTCGATCCGCGAAAAATCGTGGATGTGGCAGTTCTCCACGAAATGGCCGCCGGGCGTGAGCGTCTTGCGGTCGCCGCCGCGGACGACCGTGCCGCCGCGCCCGAGCGTGTGGAGGTCGCACCCCAACAGGCCGTGGCCCGTGCCCCCGTCGATCGTCACCGCGGTCCCGCCCAATTGCCGGAGCACGCAGCCGGCCAGCAGGCACCGCTCGCCGCCGCGCATGAGGACCCCGTCGCTGCGGCCCAGCGTGAACCCCAGCCGCTCGAAAACGACGTGGGAAACGCCCTCCAGCCGCATCATCGGCTCGTTGAGCATCGACATCTCCACCACCGCACCGGACAGTTCCGTCGGCGGGTAGAAGTAGAGCATGCCGGTCGCGCGGTCCAAGTACCATTCGCCGGGCTGGTCCAGCTCTTCGAGCACGTTGAAGAAGTAATACGGCTGCCCCTCGCGGATCCCGTAGCCGGGGACCTGCACCGTAGTGACCTCCCGCTTCCGGGCGTCGATCGAGGCCACGCCCAGCGAACTGTCGGCCCAGTGCCAGAACCAATAGCCGTAGAGCCACGCATCATGGGCCTGCTGCCAGCGCGCCGGCCGGTCCCCCTCGTATTGGAACACGGCCCCGGGCTTCTCCGCGGTCCGACCGGGATGCACAACCTTGCCGACCGTCAAGAAACCCTCGTTGGGCCAGCGGGCAAGCTGCATGGGCTTGCCGTCATAGAACAATTCGACCACCGGCGACGGCCCCCAGCCATATCCGCGGGGAACCAGCCGGCCGAAATCCGCGACGCCGGCCGCCTTGAGGTCCAGTTCCACAACCTTTGCGCGGACCGATTCCGGGAGCCGGGCCAGGATCGCGGCGTTCTGGACCGGCCGGAAGTCCGAGAGCCGCACGCCCCCGCGGAGCCGAGCCGTTTCGCCCGGCACCGCGCGGTAGACGATCGGCGACTCCGCCGTGCCGGAATCCTCCGCCGCAAGTTGAAACGTCCGCGTGCGGCGATACTCGCCGCCGCGGAGCGTCACGGCCACCCCGCCCGGCGGCAACTTGCCGCGTCGCTTCAGCTCCCGCACGGCATCGCGTGCCCGCTCCAGCGTGGCAAACGGACGATCCTTGGTGCCCGGATTGGCGTCGGCCCCTTCCGTCGCCACGAAGAACTCCGCGCCCGGCGGCGGCCGCTTGGGGAGATGCACGCGAGATTCATCCGGATCCAACGCCGGCCTTCCGGCCCGAATCCGCTCCAACTCGCGAATCCGCTCTTCCGCTTCCCGGCGATGATGCGGCGGCGCTTCGGGCAGGGTCGCGAGCTTGGCGAACTCCGCCCGGGCCGCGTCGAAGTTCTCCTGGCGGACGTAGCTCTCCGCGATCCGCAATTGCGCGAGCGACTTGTACGGGGCCGGGGCGTCGAGGCTTTCAAGGATCCGCCTGTAGGCCGCCCGAGCCGCGTCGTAGTGCTTGCCGGCCAAGCACGTGTGGGCCATCTCCAGCCGGGCGTCGAGAAGCGTTCGCGGCGGCACGCCTTCCAGGCCCAATAGGTCCTTGTACTGCCGGTACGCCGCCGCCAAGTCGCCGGCTTCACGATACCTGCGGGCAAGACTGAGCCGGATGGACACCTTCTGCTCGGCAGGCACCTCGCCCAGCGTGAGGATCCTTTGGTACACCTCAGGGGCCAACGGCAGCCCGGGCTCGCGGCAGACCAGCGGCAGCAGGGCCTCAAGGGCTGTCTGGCGATGGCGATCGGCCACGTCGGCCGCCTCGATCACCCGGCCCAGCTCGGCCGATGCTCCCGCCAGGTTCATCTCCTGCTGGCGGACTTTGCTCAACCCGAGCCGCGCCAGAGCGACGTAGTCGGGCGCGAGGTCGTCCGCCTTGAGGATCTCGGCGTATTCGGCCCCTGCCGCAGCCAGGTTCTTCTCGGTCGCGAGGCGTGCCGCCGCAGCGAAGTGCCGGGCGACCGCGTCGGGCAGCGGGGCGTAGAAGTGGGCGTCGCGGATCACCTCGGCCGGCGAGAGGGCCCGCTGGTACAGGGCCACTTCTTCCACGTCGAGCATCACCGAGCCCCAGCCGGAATCGGCGAATCCGATGCGGAATTGGCCGCCCTGTGGCGGGGGAGCGTATGCGCCCGCGTGCGGGCCCGAGGCCGCCAAGAGGCCGTCGACGTGAATCCGCATCTCGCGCCCGTCCCAGATCGCAGCCAGGTGATGCCAAACGCCGTCGGCCACCGGCGCCGTCTGGATCCCGATCGACGAAGAAGGCTTGGGCCGGCCGATCTCGAAGCCGAGCGCCTTTTCAGGATACTTGAACGTCATTCGCCAGCCGTCCCAATAGCCGCTCCCGGTGGAGAAGAGCGTCCCGCCCGTGCGGATCGGACTCCCCTCGATCGAGCCCATGCCGCTCACGCGAACCCACGCCGCCACGGTCATTCCGTGGGCCGAGGCGTCGAACGGCTCGCACGCCAGGAAGCCGGGATCGAGCCGCACGGCCTTCTTCTCCGGCCACCGTCCGGCGATCCGCTTCCGCCCCTTCTCGGCCGACTTGGGCTCGGCAAGCTGATAAGCGAGCGAGGCTCCCCGGCCGACAAGGTCGCGGACCTGCCCTCCGGGCGTGCGGACTTCTTCGAAGGTGTAGTAGCGAACCAGGCCGGGAGTCTTCAGCATGGCCTGCCGGTGCTGGAGCCACGCCTTGTAGGTGCCGCCCGCTGAGGTTTCCTCCCCGCGTCCCGCAGCAGGAAGAAGCAGGTAGGCGAGGCAGAACCCCGCGCATGCGATCCGCACAGTACGTCCGAGTTTCTCCATGGTTCCTCTTCCTCCGAGGATTCGGCGATCAACGTTCCGGGGTCGAAGCCCAACGAACGCCCCAAGAGCGACCGTCTCGCAGCTTCCAAACGAGCCAATGTACCGTCCGAGAGCAGGCAGGGAAACCCCCGGCCTTCTTCGACCTGAGCGTCGCAGATTTCGTCCCGGAGGGACGGTTGAGAATAGCCCAGCGATTCATCGCTGGGAGCGGGATCAGCTAAGAATGCCGTTCGTCCCGTAGGGACGATTGAAACAACCGAGGCGTGGTTCACGTGTCCCTACGGGACACCTCTGCGTTATCTTGCCTTCCGACCCAGCGATGAATCGCTGGGCTATTGTCAAATGCCCCTCCGGGGCAAGCGACAGGTGCGTCAGGACAAGACATGGACGCCGGGCTCCGTGACCACGCTCGAACAACGATTGATTCTACCAACGCCACGCGGCCGGACCTACCATCCGTAGGTCTCGCCTGCCGGGCGGGACCTCTTCGTTGAGATTTCACTCGGTCTAAGGTCCCGCCCGGCAGGCGGGACCTACGGCACCACCAGCTCCCGCGTGCCGGGCTTGAAGTAGGGCGTCTTACCGGTGAAGCGGACGGGCGTGCGGCGCTCTTCCAGCCGGGCGATTTTGGAGAGGAGTTCGCGGGCCAGGGCGTCGTCCACTTCCCTGCGCACGTCGGCGAGTTGCTTCTTGCCCGGCCAGACCGCGTCGCAACGGATCAGGTGGACGCCGAACGGGGTGAGGACCGGCTCGCTCACCTGGCCCACCTCCAAGGCGAAGGCTGCACGGGAGAACGTCTCCTCCATGACGCCCCGGCGGGGAATCCGTCCCAGCCGTCCGCCCTCCTTGGCGCTGGGACCGGCCGAGTATTTTTGGGCGGCGTCGGCAAAGGAAATCTCCCCGGCGACGATGGAGCGGCGGATGGCCTCGGCCTGTTTCACCAGCTCGCTCCACGCCGCTCGGTCCACCCCGGACGACGGGCGCAAGAGGATGTGGCTCACGGCCAGCTCCGTCCCGTCGAACTCGCGGCGATGGGCCTCGAAGTACGCGGCCGCGCGCTCGTCGGTAACGTACTTGGCCAGATACTTGTCCCACACCAGCCCCCAGGCAAGCTGACGTCGCAGATCGACTTCGGAAAGCGATTGCTCGTGAAGATACGCGTCGAGCGTCCGACCCTCCGAGACGAGCTTCGCCTTCAGCGCGGCCGCCGCGGCGTCGAGTTGTTCGGCAGTGGGATACTCCTCGTTGCGCCGCGCGTAGGCGAGGACGAGGCGGCGGTCGACAAGCTCCGCGAGCACCTGGGCCTGGAGCACCGGCAGCGCCGCAGGGCTGACCTTCTGGCCCCGCGCGGCGGTTCTCACGAGCCGGGCCACTTCGCCCGCGTCGATCGGCTCCCCGCCGACCGTGGCTGCGACCGCTTCGGAGCCCGGCCCCGCTTGATCGTCGGCGCCGGCGCCGGCGATGGCGAACGTCACCAGCAGCATCAGCCCGAAACCAGCCTGTGTCGCTGGGGACATGGACGCAGCGAGAAAAGTACCGGTGCCCGTCCCCTCTTGCGACGGACCACGGGGGTGACGCCGCGGAAAAAGGGGACAGGCACCGTGGCGATGACCTTTCATCTTATGCCACAACGGTTTGAGCCACGGAGCCAGTCCCCTTCTGCCACGAACCTAGCGCTGTAATGCCGGGCCCGCCGAAAGAACAACTGTGGGACGATAGCTGTGGGGCACGTTTCCAACGTGCCGGGCACGATGGAATCGTGCCCCACGTATCAATCCCACCACCAGGCGTCGGCGGGCAGCGTCTTGATGGCGGATGTGGCGGCGGAGCGCTGCTGGTCGATCTTCCCGTCGCTGTCCGTTTCCATCGCGTAGCGTTTGGCGAGATCCGACGGATCGACCCGAACGCCGCCGCTCACGCCAGCCACAATCTGCGTGCGATTGACGATCCGGTGGTTGATCACCGACTCGACCGTCTTTGGCGCCGGCGCCAGCGGCACCGGGTAACCGTTGGGGTCGCCGAAGCAGGTCAGGTGCCAGCCGACCTTGCCGGCGAGGTCCTCTTCCCGAACCAGGGCGGCCACAAGCGCCAAATCGAAGAGGTTTCTCAACTCGGCGTAGATCGGGTACTGGCGGCAAAGCTCGCCAAAATGCTCGGTGAAGCTCCGGGCGAACTGCCGGTTCCACTCCTCCGACTCGCCCGTGTGGATCCGCTTGCCCTCGGCCGTGAGCCGCTCGTTCTCGCTTTGCACCTTCACGCCCTGGCCGCGCACGGCGAATGCACGGCGGTCCCGGGCAGCGAGCAGGGCATCGTAGTTCAGCGTGAACCACCAGCGGAGCACGCCCATCGGCGGCGCGGCCTGACCCGGGGGAATCTTCACCAGGTCCAGGTAGCTCACCACGCCCGGCACGCCCTTCTCCAGGCCCATGCCCACGAGCTTCATGCGGTAGTCGGCCTCGACCATCACCCGGGCCGCGCGGGTGCGGGCGTCGATCCCATAGACCTCGATGTCCTGCGTGCCAAGCTGCGCGCGCAACTCATCAAGCCACGCCTTGCGCTCCTGGGGCGACCGGATCGGACGCTGGCTCGACGCCTTGAGGAACTCCTGCACGTGGGCCAGGTTCTCCTGCCGGGGCGTGATCAGGCATCCGAACCGTTCCTGCCGATCGCCGAGTGTATGACGGAACACGACGACCAGATCGTCGAGCCGCACCACCGGCTCGCCCGTGTCGGAACCCACGATGCGCCCCTCGCCGTCGGTCCTCCAATCGCTGGCCGGCCCGGCCAGCACGAGGTCGCCCGATTCGGGATAGACGAACACGTACTCGATCCGCCGCAGACCGGCCAGCACGAGCATCTCGTCGCTCGGACGCCGGCCGGCAGCCAATCGCAACTGGACCTGCTTCTCCAGTCGCGGCAGCGAGACCATGCGGAGCCGCGACTCGCGGCGTACGTTCTCCTGCCGGGCCTTGGCAGCGCTTCGGGCCCGCAGACCCGACAGTTCCCCGGCAAGCTCCTCTTTCACCTTCGTGCGCATGAACCCTTGCGTATCCACGAGCACGCCGGAGGGGTACGGCGCGATTGAGCCCGGCCCGCCCACCCCATCCCACGAGGTCGGCGAAATCGTCGAGGTGATCAGATCGATGAGGCTGTCGAAGTCGGCCATGTCGGCGCCGCCGAAGGCGCCGACGGGCTGGGCGGCCATCTCCGCGAGCGCCCCGGTTCGAGCCCGATCGCTGGTGATCTCGGCGGCCGTGCGGAGCGAGGCCTCGCGTGCCCCGGCGCCAGCCTGGGCTTGGGCGATCTGGGCAAGCCAGCGATCCCGCTCTTCCGGGGTTGCAGCTTGCCGGGCGAGATCCAGGGCCGGGGCGAACTCGCCCGCCGCAAGGTGCTCCTGAATGCGTGCTCCCGCCCCGCCCGGCTCCGCCGCCTCCGCTGGTGGGTCGGCAAGTGCCCCCAACAGTGCAATTCCCGCCGCCCACGCCAAGAAAGCCACGATCCTCCGTCCCATCCGCCCCGCCATGGCTCTGCTCCCGCGCTGAGGAAACGACCGCTCCCCTCCGGATGATCGCCGGCTCGACCCATTCATTATCACGATTCGCGCAGAGAGTGCAAAGCGTTTGTCGCTTCAGGTAGGTTATGCTTCAGCATATCCTACTGCTACAATCGGCCAGACCAGTTTGCAGCATATCGCGTGGTCCTCATTCCACCGCTACGTGCAGAGCGGCGATTACCCGGCAGATTGGGGATCCTGCGAGCCCGCGTCCATCCGGGATGTCGACGCGGTTCTCGTCGAGTAGTGCGGAAGTAGGATATGCTGAAGCATAACCTACGGGCAGCCGCCTACGAGGAAGTACCCGATCAGGAGGCGGTGGCCGGTGCTCGTCTTGTCGTGGTCTTCCAGCACGCGGATCTTGAGCACGTGCTTGCCGGAGGGGAGGCCGCAGGAGAGCATCGAGTAACTCGTGCGAGGAAAATAGCGGCCCGGGGCGGTGTCGGACGTGCCGCGTTTCTGGCCGCGCGGCCCGCCGTACTTCGGATCGGCCGGAAGATTCTTGCCGTCGTCGATGGTCCAGGAAAACTTGCCGCCGTCCTTCTGCACGTTGAGGAACAGGCCCAGGGCCGTCCCCTCGAACTCAAACTCCAGCGAGTCGCCGGGTTTTCGGGCGTTGATCGTGCCGTGCCGGTACCGCCCCTTATCGGTGGGCGGCAGTACCTCCCACTCGCCCGAGAGCCTCGCCTCGGTCGGCGGGACCATCTTCACCCGGCCGAATTCCTCGCTGACCAACGGCTCGGGCAACTGCGGCTCGGGCAAAGGTTTCGCGTCGATCTGTGTTTTCAGGTAGGCGACGATCGTGTCGGTGTAGATCGTGTGGCCGAGGTCGTTCGGGTGGACCGAATCGGACATGAACACCTGGCCCGGAGCCTTCCAGTCCAATCGAGGGTCCTTGAGTTGCTTCTCCGTCGGCTTGGGGAGATCCGGCCGCTTGAGGGCCGCGACGAGCGGCGGCTGGAGGTCGATCTCGGGGACGCCGTAGTGCCGGGCCACCGCCGGGTGGCTGCCGCGCGGATGATTCAAAGTGCGGCTCGTGGTGTAAAGGAACACGATCTCCGGCTTGCTCTCGGAGGCCCAGAGCTGGCGCACAATCCCTTCCATGGTCGCCTTGCGGAACTCGTTCGTGGGACTGCCATCGTTGATGTTGAACTCCACGAAGACCAGGTCGGGCTGCTTGGCCACCACGTCGGCCCCGCAGCGGAAGGCCCCCAGGTCGCTCCCCGTGCCGCCGATCGCCGCGTCCACCTCCTTGAGCGTGGCCTGGGGGAACGTCTTCTTGAACCACGCGAACGTCTTCACGCGGTAGCCGGCCGCGGCGGTGATGCTGCCGCCGAAGTAGGCGACGGTCGTTTCCTTGCCGGCCTTGAGCTTCTCGAACACCCGGCCCAGCGACCGCACCGGCGGATCGGCGGCTACGGCGACTTCGACCAACAGGACAACAAGTAGTCCGGCAACGAGGGCAGCAAAGCAATTTCTTCTCATGGACATCATCCTTTCTTCGACACGGTAGCAGGGGCTACTGGGGTGTGGAGCCTGAAGGGCTCCGATAGGACAGCCCAGGGCAACGCCCTGGGTAACGGGTCGTCCGGTGGCACAGCCAGCCCTGAAGGGGCGAGATAGGCTTGGAAACTATGGTTCATCTCGCCCCTTCAGGGCTTGGATTCTCGTGGTCTCCGCGTTCCCAGGGCGTTGCCCCGGGCTTTCTTAGGAGAGCCCTTCAGGCTCCAATGCCTGACAACTGTCGTGCAGCCTCCTTCTCACTCTCGCAGCAACGTAACCGACATCAGCCCCACCACCACTTCGTTGGCCAGGCAGCGGACGGTGAGCGAGCGCAAGGGGCGGTCGGGCCGCAGCGGCAGGTCGAGGATCGTCGCCCGGCCCGAGCCGAGGTCGATCCGCGGCGGGTACGGGCCCGGGATGCAGAAGCCGTCGACCGCCACCTGGTAATCGGCCTCGATCGGCCACCACGTGGTCGGATTGTGGAGCGGCAGGCGATCCGCCGCGCCGTCGGCGTAGGTGATGAGGATCTCGCCGTTGTCGAGCTGCGAGTGCATGGCATGGGTCGAGCCGGCAACGAGGAACCAGGCGTGGCGGGCCCGGCCTGCCAAAGGGACCGTCGCCTCCGCGGGAAAATTCTCCCAGCGGGAAGTGAACGCCACGTTCGGCGCCGCGCCCGGGCCGGGCGTGGCAAAGGGGATTCCCGCGGGGCTCACCATGCGGCCCGCTGCACCCGCGGCGGCACGCAGGGCGGAGTCGTCGATCTTCGGGATGTGCTTGCCGCAGTAGCACCAGTCGCCGTAGCCGTGCAGTGGGATTTGCAGCGAGCAGTAGGGCGACCGCGGGGCGCGGTACTCGTGCTTGAAGATCTCGCTCACGCGATCGTTGAAGCTCTTGGAGACATCGACGCACTCGAACGACTTGGAGCCCAATTCCGAGGTCCCCTCTCCCTCCGGGAGAGGGCTAGGGTGAGGGCGATTGGCCGCTCCAATCCCCTCACCCCCAGCCCCTCTCCCGCGAGCGGGAGAGGGGAGCCTGTGCCAATCGACCACGGCGCCGCAGACCCGCCGCCCTTGGCCCAGGTCCACGACGGTCGGGTTCGTGCCCGGCACGAGCCCCTTGGCCGGCACGCGCAGGGCGGTCGAGGTCGATCGCGGCGCGATTTGGACTGGAACCGGCTGCGTGGCCGTCCCGCACGTGACCGTGGCCTGACCCGCGACCGCATCGCCCGTGTTGTTGCGGATCGCCAGCCGCACCGTGTGGCCCTCCCAATCGACCGACGTATCGCAGATTTCCAGCGGCGGACGGATCTCGAACTCGATCGGCATCCACCAGGCGAGCTTTTCCTGCTCGACCCGGGCCAGCGCGGTGCGATGCCCCATCGCTCCGGCCGCCGTCGCGCGAATCGACGAAGCCTCGACGACCGCATTCTGGAGCGCCTTCTGAGGATCGCGGATTTCGCGGATCAAGGCGGGCCGGGCCGTCACCGTGAAGGTTTCGCCCTTTCCCACCACTGCCGGGCACTGCGCCCGGGCAGGCTCGACGCCCGACCAGTGGATCTGCACTTTGGCCCCGTCGGCACTGGGCGCGAGGATCTCGATTACCGGCTGCCCCAGCGACTCGATGCACTTCCACGACGCCTTCTGGCCGCTGACGGTGACTTCGGCGACCTCCACCGCCCGGGCCGCGACCTGGAGCCGCAGCCGCATCGGGCGGTGGAATTTCGCGCGGACCTCGAACGATTGCGTGTCGCCCTGCCGCGCGTAGGTGTAGCCGACCTCCGGCGTGTCGATTGATGCGCTGGGCCAGTCCTTGGGCAGTCCGGGCCGGATCAGAAGCTCGCCGTCGAGGGCGTCGGGCACGATCCCAAAAAGACCCTCGACGAGCGTGCGGGCGTACATCCCCACGGTGTCGGCAAAATCGGTGCAGAGGCCGCCCATCCGCGCGTCGATCTCCGACGTGCCGATGCAGGCGCCGGGCGAGCGGCAGCAGAACATCGAATCGACGATCGCCCCGCGCCACAGGTCGTAAGCCTTCTGTGGCCGTCCGGCCTGCCAGTTGGCCAGCGCCGTATGGGCCACCTCCACTCCGCACACGTCGCGGATGCTCCAGATGAACGGCACCCAGTTCGACGACCAGAGCATCACCGAGCTGCCCTCGACCGGGATGTGCTCCATGGCCGTATCGACGTAGCGGAGCATCTGCCACGCCTGGAACGGATCGGGCACCAGCGAGTCGATCGGGTGATACACGCTCGGCAGCTCCGCGCTGGGGTGCAGACGCTTGAGCCCGAGCAAGTCGCGGTATTCGGCATACCAGCCGCAATGGGGCATCCACAGCACTCGGTTCATCGCCGCCAGGATTTTCTTGGCCTCGCGCTCGAAGGGCTCGGGGTTCTCACCGATGAGCCTCGCCAGCCGGGCCGCCATGAGGAAGGCGCGGTAATCGTAGGCCGACGCCTGGGTACACGCCCCGCCGCTGTAGTGATGGGCGTCGCTGATGAACGTGTTGGCCACGTTCTCGTAAAGCCCGTCGTCGTCGGGGTCGAAGCACCGCTTCTCCCACTCCAAGTGGGCCACCAGGGTGGGCCACATCTCGCGGACGAACTTGAGATCGCCCGTCCAAAGGAAATGCCACAGGAGCTGGTCGATGTAGACCTGCTGCATGTCGTAGGGCCCGCGGGCGTCCTTCGTGGGGTGCACGGGGATGTAGCCGCGGGTGTAGATCACGGAATCGGCGGCCGGGCGGGCGAGGTTCGATGCCTCGTCGGCCTTCGCCTTGCCCGTGGCCGGCTCCTTGAGCTGCACCGCGGCGAACGCGCGGAAATGGGTCTGGGCCCGATCGTGCCAGCCGAACTCGCTGGCCGCATAAGCCCCGCGCCAGCCAAGGTAGGGCATGTGCCAGGCCACGCCGCCGTGCACGTAGACGGGCGGGTCCCAAATGCCGTCGGCCGCTGAGCAAATCGCGGGCACGGCGGCGTTCATGGTCGGATCGGGCGTGCTCACCCGCACCCGCTCGGCGATCGCTCTGCGCCGTGCTTCCGCCGCCTGGAACCCTTGAGGCGATTCCGCGGCCTTCGGGGCTACGCTGCCGGGCGCGAGCCAGTCCAGCGAAAACCAGAGGGGCACACCGGGCCGGATCGCCCGGCGTCCGGCCACGATCGGCCGCTTGCCCCCTTGAGACGCCAGCAAGCCCTTGGGCGTGCGGAGCTGGTCGGCGTCGGCAATCTTCGGGTGCGAGTCGGGCGGCACCGTGCCCACCAGCGGTCGCCCCTTGTGGGCGGGCGAGCGAAGCTCGAAGCCGGTCGAGGTGATTTTGAACTCGTTCTTCTCGCAGTCCTCCGGCTTGAGCCAGCAGGCCGACTCCGGGCAGTAGGCGCACGTATCGAGATTCCATTGACTGAAGCCCGAGGCCCCGCCGAAGGTCCAGACCAACTCCACCGCAGGGACGTTCGCGCCCGGGACCACGCGGACCACGGCCCCCTCGCTCTCAGGCCGCGGGACGACGTCGATCGTCAGCGTCCCGGCCCCCAGCAAGCGATCGTGGATCTCGTACTGCATGGCCCCGGCGCGGTAGCGCGCCACGACCCGGTCGGCCTCCGAGAGCCACTTCGAGGCGTCGCCCGCCGCAATCCCCAGCCAGAGCGTGCCGCCTTTGCCGGGGAGCGAAAGCAGGATTTCCGGCAGGTCGCCGGCGTAGACAAAGAACGCCGTGTTCGACCCGTAGAGCGGCCGGTTGAATCGCTTGGCGCCGTTTTCGATGACGATATCCGGGCCATCGGGCCGGTAGCGCGGCGGATGAGCCAGTCGCGGCAAGGGGCCCTCCTTCGGCTCGCCCGGGCCGAGACGGTATTCGTAGACCATCGGGTCGCCGGTGAAACCTGTAGTGTAAAGGGTCTTCGCCCTATCTTTGGGATCGATCGCCACCGCCGTCGCTGTGACGGCCAGGCGATGGGTGCGCACAAGTTTTCCGTCGGGCAGGTATTCCAGCAGGACCTGGCTGCCGCCAGCGGCCCCGTCGAGCACGTAGAGGTGGCCGTCGCAGTCGATGGCGATGTCGTGCGAGGTGGGCGAAGAATGCTGCGCGGTCGGGAACTGGCGCAGGGGCCGGCCTTCGAGGCTCATCTCGTAGAGCACCGGCGACTGGTAGTTCATGGCCCAAAGGGTCTTGCCGTCGGAGGCCACGGCGCACGGATTGCCCGGCACCGCTGGCTTGACCTTCCTCGGCGCGGCTCCATCCTTCGGGAAGATCGTAATCACGTCCCAGGCCCCGGTGGCCACGAACCCGTCGCAGGCGGCCACGCCGTGGCCAAGGTACTTGACCGTGCCGCCGCCGAGGTCCTTGGCGGCCTGGTGTCGCCCCTGGCGGTCGTAGCAGCGGACCCAGCCGCCGAACTCGCCGACCCAGAAGTGCCGGCCGTCCAACGCCAGCCCGCGATTCATCCCCGAGCAGCGGAACACGGCTCGCTGGAGATGATAGGACCGTGTCTCTTCAGCCGATCCGTGCACCGCCACCGCCAGCACGGCGGCCACAACCGCCAACACGGCGAGCAGCGGACACCGTAGGACGGCCCTTCCAGGCCGTCGGAAAGGGCCTGAATGACCTTGAACGATTCCGGAATGATCGCCTGTAGGGAACGCCCTCCGTGGCGTTCCGTGCATTGCCATGGACGCCGCAATGCCGCACCCCGGAACGCCACGGAGGGCGTTCCCTACAGCCCGTCTCGGGACGTTTCGGAATCGTGCAACCTCATTTTGAAGGGCCCTCCTACATGATCTCCTTTGCCGCCACTCGAATGCCCGCGGGAGCTTTCCCATGGTACGTGCCTTTCATTTCACTGCAAGCCGCGCGGTGGTCGCCTCGTTGGTCAAGAGGTCGATCGCGCGGATTTCGTACTCGGCGGCCGGGTCGTTGTAGGCGATCGGGATATCAAACGTCTTCGCCTCTCTTCCGACAACGACGTTCTGATCGAGCCAATCGAGCGGCCGATCCCCCGCTTGGGCGCGAATGCGGAAGGCGTGCAGGCCCGCGGCGTTGGGAACCGAGATCGAGGCCTTCACCACGCTGCCGCGCTGGGCCGAAGCCGGATCAAGCGTGACTTGGGCGGCCGGAGCGGGCTTCGGGCAGAGCACGAAGAAACTCGCGCGGTTGGGCAGGAAGGTGGGCGCGAACCTCTCGCACCGGCCCAACGCTTTCCGGTTCCGCAGGTCGTACACGTAACGCGGGCCGGCGGCGGAGAGATCCACGAGAGCCTTCCCCTTCGGACCTCCCTGGCGCCAGAAGGCGACGATTTCTAGCCCGCCGTCTTGCCAGCGGATCGTCTCCAAATTACGGACTCGCCGGCGCGTGGCATCTGCAACGCGGATCGCCGGGCGGGCCCCCGCCAAGCCGAAGAGATCTCGAAAGACCGTCGCCGCCCTTTCCGGGGTCTCCGCAACGTTGATCTTGGGATAACTGGACATGGAGAAGTTGAGCAACACGGCCGCGCCGCCGCCCGCCTTGTTGACGATCAGGGCGGGAACGTGATCGGCCGCGGCCCGGCTTGCGGCACTGGGGCCCGCGATCTTCACGCCCGGATCGACGACCAGATTCGGGAGTTTCTCCCCCTCACTCGCGTCGGCGCCGGGACCGATCGCGGCCCGTTTGGCCGGCGGCTTGCCTTCGCGGCGGATGCCGAAGAGGTCGTCGAACACGCCCCGCTCGCGCGGCTTGCAGTGGTCGTCGTAGAGCCCGGGGCGGACGTCGGCGATCACGGCGCCCCCCTGTTTGACGAAGTCGCGGATCACTTGGGCCTCCTTGTCACCGATCGCCTCGGCGCGGCAGAGGATGAGGATCTTGGTGTGCTTCGCGTCGAACTCGCCCTGGCGCATCATGCGGTCGGTCACGTAGCGGAATTGGAGGCCCAGGCCGCGGAGCGTTTCGTGGAACCGCTGATGGGCGGTCTCGTAGTCGCCGTAGCTGGCCCCTTCGTCGAACCGGTGGGCGAAGACCGACGGATACGAGAAGAGCATCGCAATGCCGTCGTCCTGCATTTTCGATTGGAGGAGAAGGTCGCCCAGTCCGTCGCGCACGATCTGGGTATCGTCGAGGATCTCCTTGACGGCCGGATAGGGCCGCAGGTCCGGGGCCAGCCAGCCGTGGAACTGTCCGATGCAATCCCATCGCCACCACCACACGGCGTCCATGCCCCGCGTGACCATGCGCCAGTAGGCGGCCAGGAGCGAATCGGCGTCCTTGGTGTAGCCCATCCAGTTCGCGTGCGGCATTCCGGGCGGGGCGAGGGAGCGGATCACCTCGTCGGCCGTGCCGGGGTAGGGGGACCAGAAGGTGAGGCTCCGCACGATCAGGTCCAAATCGTCGCCGGCCGCGAACCGGCCCGCCCCCTCGAAGCCGGTCTTCGCCTGCGGGTCGATCGCCGCGTAGGCCCGGGCGTACTTCTGGCAGTACTTCACGTAGTTGCACGACTTGAATGCCTGCCGGTCAAAGTACCGCGGGTAGTTCTTCGCCGCCAGCGATGCCTGCTCCTCGTTGTCCTTCGGATCGGAAAGGCCCACGTCGTCCCACTTCGCAAACCGAGTGCCCCACGATGCGTTCAGGGCATCGAGGCCGCCGTAGGCCTCCTTCAGGTACTCGCGGTAGGCCCGGGCACAGTGCGGCGAGAGGCAGCAGCCGACGGTCTCGTTCTCGTCGCCGAGCGAGTAGACGAACGCCCCGTGCTGCCGCGTCGGCACGTAGTCCGCCGCCAGCTTGGCCACGTGCCGCTCGACGGCCGCCTCGTCGTTCCAGCAGAAGGGCTGCATGATGCCGTCGGGCGACTTGGGGGTCAGAATCCGCGTCGTATAGGGGATGTACCCCACGTCCTGCGCCGCCACACACAAGGGAGGATTGGCCGGATGCGCCAACTGGATCGTCACGCCGTGCTTCACCAGGCTCTCTTCGGCATACGGGGCCAACGTGCCCGTGGGGAAGTCCCACATCACAAAGTTGAACTGCCCCCGATGCCGCTTCGTGACCCGGAAATACTGGTACGCCCGGGCAACCTCCTGGTCGCCGTCGCGGAGCTGGGCCTCCACGGTGACGAGCATGGGCAGCCACGGCTGCACGGGAAGATCGAAGTCGACCCGGTCGGCCTTGGGCCGGAGGTCGGTCCGCACGAGCTCGCGTCGCCGGCGGTCGAGCAAACGGATGCGGACGATTTCGTTGCCGGCGGCCGGGCCGGCCAGAGTTGCTGTGCCGGCGATCCGCTGGCCGATTTCGCCCCAATCCTTGGCGAGTTTCACCGCCGCCACCATGCGCGGCGAAGTGACTCGGAATGCCAGCGTGGTCCACGCCTCCACGCCGGCCGAACTCACCACCCGACAATCGGCGTGATAGGAGCCCGCCGCAAGCGGCGGAAGCGGGAGATCGAGCGGCGTTTCGGAAGCGAGTTCTCGGGCAGGCCAAGGGATCGGCTCGTCGCCGGCCCCACGGATCGAGGCGTGCAGGACGAGCTTCTCACCCACGCCCTTCCCCGACCATCGCACAGAGAACGCCCGGTTCGGCTCGCCGCGGGCAAACTCCGGCTTGGGCAGGCGGGCCTCGACTCGCACGCGCGGTTCCTTGCCTGCCGCCCAGAGCACGGCCCGGCCGAGGCGCTCGTGCCAGTAGTCGTCCTCGACGGACCAGCCTTCGCGGTATTCGATGTTCGGCCGGCGCGGCAGGCGGACGCCGCGGCCCTTGCCCACCGAATAGGCATCGCCCAGCGGAGCAAAGGTCACGGAGGGCGGCAAGTCCTTCACGCGGTTCTTCTCCTTGAGCACGCGCGGGTCGTCGACCCCGACGAGCACCAGGCCCGCCCCTTCGGCCACCGCCTTGAGCAGCTTGTACTGGGCTTCCACGGGCAGGTTGGCGGGTGGCTGTTCGAGGAAGATGAAGCAGTCCCATTTCTCGCGGAGCAGATTGAGCATTCGGTGTACGCCGGTCTGGCCGCCGTGCCAGTGGACTTGCGTGCTATCGACGATTTGGGCCCAGAACACGGCCTTCGCGTCCAGATCGAACCGCTGGATCAGCTCCACGCACTCGCGGGGCTGGGTGTTCATGCCGCCGGTGAAGAAGAGCACGCGGGTCCGGCCTCCGGCATAAGGCCGCGCCCAGTCGGTGTGCGGCGTGGGAAAATCGAGGGTGAGGGCATGGTCGACCTCCAACTCCGCCGTTTCAAGGTCGTGCTGCGCCGGGCACCGCCCGGCGGCGATCCACCATGCTGCGACGACCAATAGCCCAACCATCGCGTGTTTCTTCATATCGTATCTCCGCGGCACGATCGTTGTAGGGAGCGCCCTCCGTGGCGTTTTGGGATGCGGCGTTGCATTATCCATGGCGATTCGCGGAACGGCACGGAGGCCGTTCCCTACAGGTTTAGAGAGTCGAAAGCAGTTCCGCCAGTTTCAATTCCCAGCGGAATCGCTCGTACTTCTCGACCGACTGGACCAGGAGTTCCTCGGCCCGAATGGTCGGCTTCCCGCCGGACGATTCCAGCAGGGGGGCCGACTGGTCGAGCCAGGCCCGGATCTCTTGCGTCTTGCCGGCCAGCGCCTTGCGGATCGTTTCCGACTGGAGGGCGTGCTGAAGCTCGGCGCGAAGGGCCTTCACGTCGAGGTTCTTGATCGCGGCCGGCGTGAAATCGACCGCCGCCAGCTCCTTGCGCACCAGGTCGGCGCCGGATTGCAGGCGGGCCAAGGAGGGGGCGTTGGCCTGGGCATGAAAATCCCAGAAGGCCAGGCGCATGCGCCGCGTCTGGGCCGGGTAGGAGACCCGCGTGGTCACGCCGTAGCTGCCCGGATTGAAGGCGATTTGCGTCGCCTCTTCCGGCAGGAGGAGCATCGCGCACGGCCCTTCGCCCTCTCCTTTGGCAACGTCGAACACCTCGTCGTAATACACGCCCCACCAGTTCTTGGCCGCGGGGAGCGTGACGGGCCTACCCTGCTCGACGAGGGTCGAGGGGGTGCGAATCCGTCGCGCCCCGTCCCGCTTGTTCCACGACGTGAAGTAGCTCGGATAGCACGCCAGGTGGAGTTCCACCGCATGGATCGGCTCCTTCGGATCGAGGGCGATCTCGCACAACAGGTGATCCCGGCCGGGAAGGCCAAGAAAACGCACGCGGACGTCGGCCAGCGGGTCGTGCCATACCAGGTCGACCATGGCCCGGCGAGTTCGCTCCGATACCGTCATGCTGCTCAGAGGCGTTCGCCGGCCGATGTCCTGCCCGTTCACCAGCACAAAGACGAATCCGCCGTGATACCAGTTGGAGGAACTCGGCTCCGGCATTCCGAGGTAGCCTTCCGAAGGGAGGAGTTGGTCGGGGTGCGCCGGGTCCACGGTGGCGTGGTATTGGATGCCGAAGCGGCATTGGCCGAGGGTGAACTTCGCCAGTTGCGAGCGGTGTACCTTCGCCTGGCCGCTAGGGGCCTGGTCCAAGGCCTGGGTCTGAACCGGGCCGAGATCGACGATGGCCGCCGGGCCTGTGCCCTCCTCCGCCTCGTTCGGCGCAGGTCTCCCGACCTCGCCGACACCCCCGACCGCAGGTCTCTCTGCGGCCTGGAGACCTTCGGTCCATGCCGTGGCTCGGTCGGAGACCGGCCACAACAACGGGGAGACCGTCCACAACAGGGAGGTGGGAACGTCAAAGAGGACCCATGCCGACGCGATCAACAGGAGTTGTCTCACGATTGTTCCTCCAGCACGGCCAGCGCGCCGCGGACGTAGCCGACCGATTCGGCCAGGCCGGCCAGCGGGTCGTTCTCATCCTTCTCGTGCTCGAACGAGACGATGCCGCAATACTTGGTCCGCAACAGTGCCCGGAGGAACCCGGGGATGTCGATCACCCCGCGGCCGACCTCGACGGTTTGCCCTTTGGCGTCTGCGGAAGAAACGTCCTTCATGTGGATGTCCAAGAGCCGATCGGCGTATTCTTGGGCCGATTCGATGGGATCGGCCCCGATCCGCAGCGTGTGCCCGATGTCCATGCAGATGCCGATCCGCTTGTCCAGGCCGCAGACCTTCTCGTAGATGCTCTTGGGCGTGGGATAGGTCTTGTCGCCCGGGCCGTGGTTGTGGATCGCCACCTGGATGTTGTACTCGCGGACCTTCTTCTCCACGAGGGGGAGCAGATCGGGCTTGGGCGAGGCAACGATCGTTTTCATGCCGGCCGCCTTGGCGTAGTCGAATGCCTGGTCCACGTCGGCCGGCTTGCCCATCGACACGACGCCGCAGCCGTAGAGCACCAGTCCGGCGGCCTTGACCTTGGCTGCGGCCGCGGCGATCTCTTCCGGTTTGGCGTTCAGCGGGAGATGGAACGACTTGAGGCAGATGTACTTCAGCCCGACTCGCCGCGTCATGGCCAGCGTTTGGTCGAGCGGGAATTTGCGGAGCGTGTAGGATGCCAGGCCGAGCTCGAAGGGCGGCTTCGCGGCGGGCCTGCGCACGCCCCCCTTGGCCGGACCCGGCTCCTGAGCCGCGGCCCCGCTCCCGGCCGCCAGCGCGGCGCCAACCGCGACCAGGAACTCCCGTCTGCCGAAGGAAGCCGATTTGTGTGCGCGTTCCTGCTTCGTCATGATCAGTCCCCTGTTGCCATCGACGATCAACCTGACGGAAAGCGTACTCCAAGGGACCAGAGGGAAGCAAGCGGCGTGAATAAAAAGCCTGGTGCAGCTCGCCTTGTTCGCCCCGCGCACGGACTTCCGAGCCGGGCCGACACGGCCCGGCTCGGACTCCTCCATCTCTTCGGAAAACCTCACGCCCCTAAATGAGGTTGCACGATTCTGGGAGTCCTCTCGTCCGCTGGACGGGAGGGCGAGGCTCCTGCCGAGCCGTATTGTCCAGACAAACGCCACTCCATTTCCGGCTCGGCAGGAGCCTCGCCCTCCCGGAATCACGTAACCCGATTCAGTACCGGTGGCGCGCGATAGTATTCGGCTTGGGCCGCCAGATCGATATAGCGGACCTGCTCGCCACACCGCTTCTCCCGGTCGAGGACCCGGTCGGTGTGGCAGGTCAAGAGGATCAAAACCAGCATGCCCGATTGCGCCTACAAAGGAACCTCCGTGTGCCGGACTGGCGCGCCCCAGGCGGCAAAGGCCGGGTCGTGACTCACAAGGATGATCTGACGTCGCTGGGCCGACGCCTGAAGGGCCGGCAGCAAGCGTTCACGGCGGCTGGGATCCCATGTAAGCAGGGCATCGTCGATTAGGAGCGGCAGCAGCACTTCCGCCCCCACTCGTCCCATGACCGCGATTCGCGCCGCCAAGGCCAGTTGATCCTTGGTGCCCTGACTCAAGACTGACAGGCTCACATCCTGCTGCACGCCGTTTCTGTCGCAGACCGTCATTCCCAACCGAAAGTCAGACGCCAAGTGGAATTGGCGATCGGTCAGTTGGGTCCATGTGGCCATCTGGTCGGTGATCCAACCAGCGATGGCCTCACAATGCCGGCTTGAGAACGCCTCGGTGGCCTCTCCGAGCAGGCTGTATGCACGACCTATGGCGCGACAACAGACCTTTATCTGCTCGATCTCCCGCTCCAGCTCATGTACTCGCGTCTCACCCTGGGCCGCATTGAGGGTCAGACTGGGCATGTCGGCCAGCTCTTTCCGCGCTGTGAATTGGTCGTCTTGGTTCGTTCGTAGTTTCTTCTTCAACCCTTCGATGGTGTTCTCCAACTCTCCCTTGCGTGCGTCGATCGCCTCAGCCGATAGCCTTCCGAGTTCCTCGGCCACGGGCGACTCTCGCGCCAGTTGATCGATCTGGCCACAACGCGAGACTCGGCCGTCCTTTTCTCTCTGGTGTTTCGCTTCCAGCTCCGCCACGTTTGCGACTTGAAAAGGACGGAGCACCGCGGTCAGTGTCGCTTGGGCTCCGCTGAGGTTCTGCCGAGCCGTTTGTGCCTTATGGAGGACTGCGGATGCTTGATCCACATCGCCGGAACAGGTTGCCAACACTTGCGGCAATGGAGCGGGCAAATTGGCGGGGTCAATCGCCGCACGCAGTTCGTCCTGTTTCGACTTCTGCGCCCGTAGGTCATCAACTTGCTCGCGGAGGGCATTGCGACGTGCAGCGAAGTGCGCGAGGCGGGCAAGGTCGGTTTCATCGGTCCAGTTCAGCGCGGCGTAGGCCGACTGAACCGCTTGGACCCGCGTGGCCAGGTTCGCCCGCGCAGTTTCAAGTTCCCGGACAAGCTCGGCGTGAGCCGGGTGCGGCCTCATCGGCCGGTAGGCGGCATACACGATTGAACCGAGAACGGTTCCCGCCATGATCCCGGCGGCCAGACCCCAACCCCAGGAAACCGCTGCACCCACGAGCGCCATGACGGCCACGGAGAAAACGAGTCCCGCAACAAGGGCTCTCCGCGCGCGCCGGCCCGGATCTGGTTGCGGGCACGCGGCTTCAACCTCTCGGGTCAGCCGCGCCACTTCCGCCTGGGCTTGGTCGCGGTCGCCGCAAGCAACTCGGAGCCGCTCCACCGACTCCAGGGCGCTGTCTGGCCAATCCCGCACATCCGCGTACCGCTGGTGAAGATTCGTCCACGCCTCTTCCAGCACGGCCGGATCTATGAGGGTGGCCCGTTGGAGTCGGTAACCCTCAAGCAACTTCCTGAGTTCCCCAATGCGTTCAACCGTCAGTGCTGGCACTTCAGGGGGCAACCCATCGAGTTCTCTGGAAGCAACACGAACTGCTTCTTGGGCCACGTTCGCTTGCGCAAGCGCTTCTTTGAGTTGCCCCGACTGCTTGACCGCCCCGTCATAATCGCGCGTCAGGTCGCGGATCCGTTTGATCATATCCAGCGCGGCCTCCGCCACCCTCCTTTCCTGTTCCAACTGCCCTTCTTGCCCTTCTAGAGCGGCAATTTCCTCCCGCAGTTGAACGGTCCTCTCCAAGTTAGCGCGGGTCGCATCGAGGTCCCTTATCAGATCGCTACGCTGCGTTTCGAGGTTTTCGAGTTCCCCCGCGTTTTTCGCATCCCGGTCGGAGAGGCCGGCGTTCGCGCTGTGCTTGGAGAGGCGTCGATACCGCGTGACGAGTTGTTCTTTGGCCTGATCGTAGGTGCTCGAGCCGGTTCCCGCGATCAATTCCTGCACGCATTGATGGCTGAGTTGATCCGGAATAGGCTGGGTCAGCATTGCCAAGTGACGAAAGCCTTGCCAGGTAACAGGAGCCCACAGCTTGGGCAGGACGTGGTCCGGCCAACGCCGGTGGTCCTGCGTCCTACCAGAAGGATTGTGTTTTCCGCGGAAAATCTCCTTTCGGGTCGCGCCTCCTTCCAACTCCAGGGCGATCAACTCGTGCGTGTCGAAGTCGCGCCGGACGCGCATGTGCCGGACCGTGTGATCCTCGATCCGGAGAAACTCCAAGACTCCCTGATGGGCCTCGCGATCCCCACACGACCAGTTGCGCTGCGTCGTGACTTCGGCTGCCGTTTCCCCCCACAAGATAAGGGGAATTGCCTCGAGAAGGGTCGTCTTCCCCGACTCGTTCGGCTGAAGCAACACGGCCACCGGCGCGTCGGAAAAATCGAACCGGTGCGTTCCGCGGAACGGGCCGTGATTGGTCAGCTCTACGCGAGTTATCTGCAAGCGAATCATGTTTTCCGCTTCAAGGCGGCTAGGGCTTCACGGAGCACAAGGTTCGCGTCGAGGTCGAGATCGTCCGGCCGAGCGCTATCGCGCCACTGCTGCCAGCAGCGGGCAAACTCCCCTTCAAGGCTTTGCTCCTGCAGGAGGGCCTCAAAATCCACGGGCTCCGCCAGCCGCAGATCCTCAGACTCGACCAGCGCGACCCTGCCCTGCTCCCGCAAGGTTTGCTCCAAACGATCGGCGAAATCCTCTTGCCCCGCCTGCCCGGACAGCCTGACAACGGAAATCAAATGATCGGCCTGGGGCAGCTCCGCACCAAGTCGCTGCGCCACTTCGGAAACCGTTTGTTCCGGATCGAGCTTCAGAGGGATACGGTGCCACTGCAACCCAATCAACGCCGGCTCGCTCGCCTCGGCAATCCTTGTCTGACTGCCTGCGGTCTCGACCAGCGTGACGGACCCCGAACCGGATCGCGACGGTGACGTATCCACGGGCGGCCCCGGGTAAAGGGCGGTGCACGGACCAAGTTCCCAGTGACTTCGGGCATGGATGTGCCCTAGAGCAAGGTAGCGATAGCCTGCCTCGGCAACCTGTTGATGGGAGACCAAAAAACAGCGTTCTCCCTCCACCAACACGCCCTGGAAGCGATCTCTCAGGGTCCCGTGTACGAGGGCCACGTCGAGCGTTCCACCATCGCGTCGCGGGAACTGGACTTCCCCACCAGGCGGCAGTTTTCCCGCCTCGTAGGCGACCGACGTGACAGCGACTCTTACGCCACCGTCCAGTTCGCCATCCCATACTTGGGTTGGCTGAGTCTCGGTCACCAGCCGCCCCGGCCAAGACGGCTCGCGATAGACGCATTTGGGATAGCTGTATTCGTCGTGGTTGCCCGGTACCGTGATTACCGGAACAACCCGAGCTATTCGAGCAATAGCCTGTCGGGTTTGATTAACAACACGATCCTCGGGGGCGTGACAGTGAAAGAGATCTCCGGCGATCAGTACCAATCCAACCCGGCTCCCTGAGGATTCGATCCAGCCGGCCAAACGGTCAAGAATGCCATCGCGGGACGCCTCCAACTTTGCAGCAATCGAAGGGAGCAGCTCTCGGCACTTGCACCAAACCGGCGCCCCAAGGTGCAGATCAGCCAGGTGCAAAATGCAGTCCCGCATGTCTTTGATCGCCTCCCTCCGTGTTGCATTTTAGCGGAGTCTGATCTTCAAGTCCACTTCGCCAGCAACTTGGCAACACTTCCGGCTCCAACACGACCCGCACGCTCGAACCCTCGGGGAGTGCCTCGCGAAGCGTCTGGAGCCGCTGGGCGCCGAGGTCATCCCCCGCCGCCCGCCGGCCGAGGTGAAGGTCCGACAGGTGAGCAATCAACATGGTCCTTGCCCCGCGATGGATCAGTCCACCCCGTTCATCTCAGAGCTTGACCTTCGGATTGGAGAACCGCAGTCCGTCGCCGTCGTGGAACGTGCCGTACTCGGTCACCTGCGCCCCTTCCGGGCCGGCGACCATGAAGTGCCAGGCGGTCCGGCGATTCAGATGGCCGATCTCGTCGATCGCCAACGCCTTGCCGTGGCGCGACTTCACCAGATCGCGCTGGCTCTTCGGGATCTTGACGAGCAGATCCGGCGTGGGATCGCCTTCGCCGAAGGTGTAGACCATGCCTCGGCGCGGCTGCCACGACTCCATTTTGGCCGCGCCCTTGGCCGTGGCCAGGTGGCTGTGCTCGGGGATCATCTGGCCCGGCAGGAGGTAGATCTCGTGCCCGAAGTAGCCATAGTCCTGGCGGTTGAGCCAGAAGATCCCGGCCATGCCGACCTCGGCGAAATCGCCCAGGTGGAAGTCGAGGATCCACATTTCCTTCTTCAACGTCTCGGAGATCGGGTAGCCGAAGCGGCGGAACATGTCGTAGTAGGCCTCGCGGGCCTTGTCGACGAGGAACTTGCCGTCGGCGCCGTAGAACTCCGCGCTCTTGTAGGTCTTCACTTGCGTCTCCCCGCCGGCCGACGCAGAACCGCTCCCCATCAAGCCCGCACACGCCGCGCCGGCCGCGGCCGCCATGGTGCTGCCGATGAGCGAGCGCCGGGTGATCGTGCTATCGTGTTTCCTGGCCATGAGTCTTCTCCTCGGTTGAGTCCCATCCGTCGGCCATTCAAACCAGGTCTTTCCACGCCGGCTCCATGGCCTCTAAGAACCTCTGGTAACGGGTATACTTGCTCCGGTAGAGTTCCGCAAGGTCCGGGTCGGGGAGAAATCGCCGCGAGAGCCTCACCATCGCCTCGCACGCCGCCCGGTAATCGGCGTGGATCCCCACCGCCACGGCCGCGCACATCGCCGCCCCCAGCGCCCCGAGTTCCGTCCCTTCCGGCACTTCCACGGGGACCTGGAAGACGTCGGCCACGATCTGCACCCAGACGTCGCTGCGGGCCGCGCCCCCGCTGGCGCGGATCCGCTGGGGCATCGAGCGGACCTTCAATAGCCGATCCCAATGGGTCCGGTGGCCGAAGACGACCCCCTCGTACACCGCCCGGGCCACGTCGCCTCGCCCGTGGCGGGCAGTCATCCCCACAAGGCACGCCGACGCATCCGGCGCGGTGTTGGAGCCGTAGAGGAACGGGAAGAAGAGAAGCCCCGACCGGGCGGGATCGCTTTGGAGCACCCAGTGGTTCACCAATTCATAACGGCTTTGCCCCTGCCCGCGGGCGGCTTGTACCTCCTCCGGGAACCACTGGCCGAGGAACCACTCCAGGTTGCTGGCCGAGGTCGCGCTCCCTTCGAGCATCAGGTAGTGGCCCGGCACGCAGTACCGCGAGGTCATGAAGACCTCGTGAACCACGGGCGTTCGGGATACATACTGATTGATCCCCCAGGTGCCGAGGGTCATCCCCAACTGGCTTTCGTCGGTCAGGGCGGAGGAGAGGGCGCAGGCGTCGATGTCGAACATCCCGCCGGCCACGGGCGTGCCGGCGACCAGCCCGGTTTCTTCCGCCGCAGCGGCGGTCACCGCGCCGCAGAGGTCGGCCGACAATCGCAACGGCGGCAGTTTCTCGCGCAACCCGGCGATTCCGAACGCTTCGAGCACCGCAAGATCATATTGGCCCGTATTCACGTCCAGCAGGCTCGTGCCCGACATGTCGGTCAGCTCGCCCCAAACCTCCCCGGTCAACCGCGACCGGATGAAATCCTTGCACATCAGGGCCCAGCGGGTCTTGCCGAGCACCTCCGGCTCGTGATCGGCAATCCACGCCAGGATCGCGTTGGGCTGGCCGGGCCAGAGGGCCTGCATCGTCTTCTCGCGCACGGCCCGGTCCACGCCCTCGGCCGTCCATCGCTCGACGTAAGCGCGGGCCCGGCAATCGGCGGAGAAGATCGCGCGGCGCACCGGGTTTCCCTCGGCATCGACCAGATACAGCCCGTTGCCGTGGCCCGTACACGCGACCGCGGCAACCTCCCGCGCCGAGACGCCGGACTTCTCGATCACCTGGCGCACCGAAGCCGCCGTGGCCTGCCAGAGGCGATCCATGTCGAACTCGACCCAGCCCGGGCACGGCGTGATCGCCTCGGTCTTGCTCGACGCCGTGGCCACTTCCCGCCCGTCGCCGGTAAACAGCGCGGCCTTGGCCACGGTCCCGCCGTTGTCGATCCCCAGAAGGTATTTCGTGGACATGCGATAGACTCCTCATTCCTCGTTCCCACGCTCCGCGTGGGAACGTTCGCTTGGGGACGCTCTGCGTCGCTGCTTGGCCGGGCCGCAGAGCGGCCCGACGTGCGTTCCCACGCGGAGCGTGGGAACGAGGATACTCCCGACCCCTTCTCGCACCAAGAACGCGACCACCGGTCGCGGCTTTATGGCGCCGCATGGTGGCGGCACGGGTCGCTCCCATGGTACAATACCCCCGGGCTCCCCAAAAGCCTCAGTCCCACCGGCTCACCTTCCCGCCTGCCGAAAGGATGCACGATGAATGGGAGAACCCTGTTTCGCCTGATGCTCGCAGCCTTCTGGATCGGATGGGCTCTCTTTCGCGCAACGTCGTCCCACGCCCTCGAGACTTCCGAAATCAAGCTCGGGCCGTGGCACACGACCGGACCGCTGGAAACCAAGAGCTTCGACGAATCGCTGTTCCCGGAGAAGGGCGTCGATCTGGCGGCCACCGCTCCCGGCGGCCGCGGACTCTGGGAGAAACACGCCGAGTGGGCCGACGGCCAGGTCCACGATCTCCCGGGCAGTTCCCGCGTTGCCACGTACCTGTTCCGGACGCTCGCGGTCCCAAAGCGGGTATCGGTCTGGGCCAATCTGGGGAGCGACGACGGTGTGGCCGTGTGGCTCAACGGCCGCTCGGTCTGGGCCCACGACGTTCCCCGCGGCGCGGCGCCGAATCAGGACCGCGTGCGACTGAACCTCAAGGGCGGTGAGAACCAACTCTTGATGAAGATCTACAACCACGGCGGCGGCCATGGGTTCTACTTCGCATTGGACGACGAAGACGCTTGCCTCGGGCGTCGCCTGGCGAAGCCGTCGGCAATCCCGCTCAGCCCCACGGCCCTGCGCCTGGCGATTGAGGACCTGATGCGGTCTCACCCCGCCGCGTACGCCCGCGGGCAGGAGTTCCTCCGCGCCCTCGAGCGATGGGAAGCCGAGTGGGAGGCCCTCGAAGCCGCCAAGGAGCGAGGGCAGGCCGTGTCCGACGAGTCGTTCCGCGCCAAGGCGGAGCAGTTCCGCGTGCTCCAGCGTGAGGCACTTCTGGCCAATCCCCTGTTGGATTTCGATCGCCTCTTGCTGGTCCGCCGCAAGGCGAACCAGCTCGGGCTGCCGCAGAATTGGCAAGGCAACTGCGCCTTGCCGCGGCATGGCTACGAGAACGAGATCGCCGTGCTCTCGCCGGTCCGAGGCGAGGGGAAGCTGACCACGCTCTACAAGCCGCCGCGCGGGGAGTTCGTCGGCGACGTCGATCTCCACTTCGACGCCGGCCGGATGCTCTTTTCGTCGCTCGGCACGCACGGGCGATGGCAGATCTTCGAGATCCGAGCCGACGGCGGCGGACTGCGCCAAGTGACGCCGGGCGACGAGCCGGACGTCGACAACTACGACCCCTGCTACCTGCCCGACGGCCGCATCCTTTTCTGCTCGACGCGATGCTTCCAGGGCGTCCCCTGCGTGGGCGGCGGGAACACGGTGGCGAATCTCTGCCTGATGAACGCCGACGGCAGCCACGCACGCCAGGTCTGCTTCGACCAGGACCACGATTGGTGCCCGACCGTCCTCCCCAGCGGCCGCGTGATCTACTCGCGCTGGGAATACTCCGACTCGCCCCACTACTTCACCCGGCTCTTGTTCCAGATGAACCCCGACGGTACGGGCCAAACCGAGTATTACGGCAGCAACTCGATGTGGCCCAACTCGATCTTCTACGCCCGGCCCGTCCCCAATCATCCCACCAAGATCGTGGCCGTCATCTCCGGCCATCACGGCGTGCCGCGCATGGGCGAACTGGTGGTGTTCGATCCGGCCAAAGGGCGGCACGAGGCCGACGGAGCGGTCGAGCGCATCCCGGGGCGCGGGCGGCACGTCGAGCCGACCATCCGCGACGGGCTGGTCGAAGGGTCCTGGCCCAAGTTCCTGCACCCCTATCCGCTCAGCGAAAAGTATTTCCTCGTCGCCTGCCAGCCTTCGCCGGCGTCCTTGTGGGGGATTTACCAGGTTGATGTGTTCGACAATATGGTGCTCCTGCGCGAAGAGGCAGGCTATGTTCTCTTCGAGCCGGTGCCTTTCAGGAAAACGCCCACGCCGCCGGTCGTGCCCGACAAGGTCGACCTCAACCGCCGCGACGCCTTGGTCTATCTCTCCGACGTCTATCAGGGCCGGGGGCTGAAGGGCGTGCCGCCGGGCTCGGTGAAGAAGCTCCGGATCTACGAGCCGCACTACGCCTACCCGGGAATGGGCGGGCACATCCATATCGGCATCGACGGCCCGTGGGACGGGCGGCGGATCCTCGGGACCGTGCCCGTGGAGGCCGACGGCTCGGCCAGTTTCCGCGTCCCGGCCAACACGCCGATCGCCGTGCAGCCGCTGGACGCCCAGGGCCGGGCCCTCCAGGTGATGCGGAGCTGGTTCACGGCCATGCCCGGCGAAACCCTCTCCTGCGCGGGCTGCCACGAATCGCAGAACACCAGCCCGCCGGCCAAGGCCACGCTCGCCGGCCGGCGCAAGCCGTCGGAGATCACGCCCTGGTACGGACCGGAGCGGGGATTCAGCTTCAAACGCGAGGTCCAACCGGTGCTCGACAAGTTCTGCGCCGGCTGCCACGACGGGCGCCCCGATCCTCCCGGGCGCCCGCTGATTGACCTCTCGCGCACCGCCAAGGGCGGTTGGCGCAACTTCACGCCCTCCTACGTCGCCCTGCACCCCTTCGTGCGGCGTCCGGGGCCCGAGAGCGACTACCACCTCCAAATGCCCCTGGAATTCCACGCCGGCACGAGCGAGCTGGTGCAGATGCTCGAAAAGGGGCACTATAACGTGAAACTCGACGCCGAGGCATGGGACCGCCTTACCACCTGGATCGACCTGAACGTGCCCGACCACGGGACGTGGACCGAACAGACCGGCAGGCGCAGCCCCTGGGTCAAGCGGCGTCTGGAAATGCGCACCCAGTACGCCAACCGGCCCGAGGACCCGGAGACCTTCGATCCGACGCCGACACCGGCCGTGGCGTTCGTGCGCCCGGAGCCCGTTGCTCCGCGACCGCCGCACGAGAAGATGCCCGGTTGGCCGTTCGATGCCGCGGAGGCACAGAAGCGCCAGGCGGCCTGCCAAGGGCCGGCCGCGATCCGCGTCGATCTGACGCCGGCCATGAAGCTCGACCTGGTGGCGATCCCCGCCGGGGAGTTCATCATGGGCGACCACGGCGGCGAAGCCGACCAGTGGCCCGAGAGTCGTGTGAAGATCCCCCGGTTGTTTTATCTCGGCCGCTTTGAGGTCACGAATGCCCAGTACGCCCTGTTCGATCCGGGGCACGACAGCGGCGTGATCAGCATGACCAACAAAGACCAGAACATTCGCGGCATCCCGGTCAACGGCCCGAACCAGCCCGTGGTCCGAGTCTCCTGGAAGGAGGCCATGGCTTTCTGTGCGTGGCTTTCCGCGCAGAGGGGCCGACGGTTCACCTTGCCCACCGAGGCCCAGTGGGAATGGGCGTGCCGCGCGGGCACGGCCACCCCGTTGAACTACGGCGACCTCGACACCGACTTCGGCCCGGCGGCCAACCTGGCCGACGCCACGCTGGCCGGCTTTGCCCGGGGCGATTCGCCCCAATGGCACCCCAAGGACTCCCGCTTCCGCGACGGGGCCCTGGTGACCGCCAATGTCGGCTCGTATCGGCCCAATGCCTGGGGCTTGTGCGACGTGCACGGCAATGCGGCCGAATGGACCCGGTCGTCCTACCGCCCCTATCCCTACGATCCTTCGGACGGGCGCGAGGAGCCCAACCTGAGCGAGCCCAAGACGGTCCGCGGCGGCTCCTGGTACGATCGCCCCAAGCGTGCCTGCTCCGCCTTCCGCCTTCCCTACGCGACCTGGCAAGGGGTCTACAACGTCGGCTTCCGCGTGGCGATGGAGGCCGAGTAGGAGAAGGGGAGAGGGGGAGTAGAGGAGTGGAGGAGAGGGACGAACCGTTTCCTCTTTTCTTCTTCTCCGCGTCTCCCCCTCTCCGCGTCTTCCTCCGCCTTGTCGAACCGCAGTTCGGCCCGTATCATCAGCGGATGGCCCTCGTTGCGCTGCGCGATGTTCATCTCGGCTTTCGCGGCCCCTTGGTGTTGGAGGGAGTCGACTTCACCTTGGAGCCCGGGGAGAGGGTCTGCCTCTTGGGCCGCAACGGGATGGGCAAGACCACGCTCTTGCGCCTCATTCACGGAGAAATCGAGGCGGACCGCGGGGAGGTCGTCCGGCAGCAAGGGCTCGTCACCGCCATGCTCCCCCAGGAAGTGCCCCAGGGGCTCCGCGGCACGGTGTTCGACGAGGTCGCCCGGGGGCTCGGCCCGCGCGCGGAGTTGCTGGCCGAGTACCACGAGCTGGCCAGGCGTTTGGCCTCGGAGGAAAGTGCCCAACCGCGGGCGACGCTCGACTGCGTTCAGCATGCCCTGGAGATCGACGGCGGCTGGCGCGTGCACCAGGAGGTCGAGGCGGTCATCTCGCGCATGACGCTCGAACCCGACGCCGACGTGGCCGCCCTCTCGGCCGGCATGAAGCGCCGCGTGCTCCTGGCCAAGGCCCTCGTCCGCGCCCCCGACGTGCTCCTCCTCGACGAGCCGACGAACCATCTCGACCTCGACGCGATCCGCTGGCTCGAAGAGTTTCTCCTGCGTCACAGCGGGGCGATCCTCTTCGTCACGCACGACCGGGTCTTCCTCCGCCGGCTGGCGACCCGCATCATCGAGATCGATCGCGGCCGGCTGACGAGTTGGACGTGCGACTACGCAACGTATCTGAAACGCAAGGAGGCGGCCCTCCAGACCGAGGCCCAGCAGTGGGCCGAGTTCGACAAAAAGCTGGCCAAGGAAGAGACATGGCTCCGCACCGGAATCAGGGCCCGGCGCACGCGGAATGAAGGCCGGGTCCGGGCCCTGGAGACGATGCGCGAGGTCCGCCGCGTGCGCCGCGAGCAGCCGGGCGACGTCCGCGCGGAAATCCAGGAAGCGGAGCGGTCCGGCCGCCTGGTGATCGAGGCGAAAGACGTCGCGTTCGCTTATGGCGACCGGTCCGTGGTCCGCGGCTTCTCGACGAGGATCATGCGGGGCGACCGGGTCGGCCTGATCGGCCCGAACGGATCGGGCAAGACGACGCTGCTGCGCCTGCTCCTCGGGGATCTCGCACCCCAGGCCGGGACGATCCGCCATGGCACGAATCTCGAGGTGGCCTACTTCGATCAGCTCCACGCCCAGTTGGACGACACGAAGTCGGTGCGCGACAATGTCCGCGACGGCTCCGATTGGGCCACGATCAACGGCAAGAAGCGGCATATCGTAGGATACCTCGAGGATTTTCTCTTCACGCCCGAGCAGGCGGCCGGGCCCGTGGCGCGGCTCTCCGGGGGCGAGCGGAATCGGCTGCTGCTGGCCCGGCTCTTCACCAAACCCTCCAACGTGCTGGCCATGGACGAGCCGACCAACGACCTGGACATCGAAACGCTCGAATTGCTCGAAGACCTGCTGATCGAATACCCCGGCACGCTCCTCCTGGTCAGCCATGACCGGGAGTTTCTCAACAACGCGGTCACGTGTACCCTGGTTTTGGAAGGGGAAGGCCGGGTGCAGGAATACGCCGGCGGTTACGACGACTGGCTGCGACAACGTCCGCCCGAGACGCCGCCTGAGCCCGAGCCGACCCC
>Ga0172371_10001391_pt1 | contig 38253 bp, 26 predicted proteins | sample Lak12m_FD_114543 | JGI IMG/M metagenome (GOLD analysis project Ga0172371, IMG submission 114543) | Freshwater microbial communities from Kabuno Bay, South-Kivu, Congo - kab_022012_12m | ecosystem: Environmental > Aquatic > Freshwater > Lake | place: Democratic Republic of the Congo: South-Kivu... | reverse complement strand
GGGCGGCGGCAGCCTTGGCGTCGTTCTCTGGAGTCGCGTCTGGCCCGCACGCGGGCCGATGGCAGCCGCGACCTACCGGGGGCCCCGTCGCAAGGCTGGCAGCCGTTTCTTGAAACCGCCCTGAGCCTTCCCGGGCAACCCTTGACGCGGGGAATGCCGCGGGTAAGTTTCCGGGCACCGTGCCGGGCCAGGCTGGCAGCAACGGCTGTACGGTGAGGACCCGAACCGGGGCACGTCGGGGCCGCGTCACGACGCAGTGAGGACCATGGCCAGGAAGCCCAAACGCCACATTCTCACCGGCATCGAGATCGGGACCAGCACGATCAAGGTGGTCATGGGGGAGTTCCTCCCGGACGGAGTGCTGGCGATCACAGGGGTCGGACAGGCGCCCTCGCTGCATGTGCAGAAGGGCGAGGTGCTTGACGTCGAGGGGGTCCGGGACCAGCTCGCCCGGGCGGTGAGCGCGGCGGAGAATGCCTCGGGCCAGGACATCAAGGGCCCCATCTTCCTGGCCGCCACCGGCGCCCATATCCGTTCCATGGTGACGGTGGGTCGCACCATGGTCCAGGGCCAGGGGCACCGGGTCACCGAGGAGGACGTGGTGACCGCGGTGCAGGCCGCGCGTGGCTACACGCTGCCCCCCGATCAGCGCAAGATGCACACCTGGGAGCGCAGTTTCCAGGTGGATGCCGGCGCCCAGGTGACCAACGCGCTGGGACGGACGGGCGACTGGCTGGCCGCTGAGGTGCTGCTGGTCGTCGGCGAGCACGGCCCCCTGGAGACGCTCTGCTCCATGGTCCAGGACCTGATGGGCTTCCGCGCCCGGGACATCGCCTTCTCCGGGGTGGCAGACTGCTTCGCCGCCTTCGGCCCGGAAGATGCCGAACAGGGCCACCTCCTCATCGACATCGGCGCCGGCGTCACCGAGTTCGTCGTGTTCCAGGGCAATGGCTGCTATGATGCCGGCCTGATCACGATCGGCTGCGACCATATCGCCAATGACCTGGCTATTGCCCTGCGGCTGCCGCTGGCGCGCTGCAAGGCCTTGGTGCGGGACATGCGGGAGATGGGCTGTTCGGCGGGCGTCTCCCCGCACGGGGAGGACCGCACCGTGGACATCCGTACCGGCCCGGGGGGCGGCCGGCGGGTGCCCTGTTCGAGCCTTGAGAAGGTCGTCGAGTTGCGGTTGGGCGAGGTGTTCGAGATCATCCGGGACCAACTCGACCGGCACCACGACCTGGAGCGCATCGGCGGCGGCGCCCGCCTGTGCGGCGGCGGCGCCCTGATTCCCGGCATCGACGCCCTGGCGCGGACGGTCCTGGGCATGCCGGCACAGATCGCTACGCCACGCCTCCTCAGCGGACAGCAGGACATCCTCACGGCGCCCCACTACATGACCCCCATCGGCCTGCTGCGCTGGGGCCGAATGGTGATGGATATCGACGGCGAGGGCAACCCGGTGAGTGTGCGCCAGCAGGTGCTGCGCGAGATGGGCCTGCTGACCGGTATCCTCAAAGACTCGCTCAGATTGTGAGACGACGGGCCATGGCGGACCCCGCATCAGAGTCCAGGGACAAGCCCATCCTGCTGCTCGGGATCGGCCGGGGCGGGGCGCATATCGTCAGCGTTGCGCGCCGGTCCTGTGCCTTTCCGGGGCTGCTGGCGGCGGCGGCGGACACGGACCGGACGACCCTCGACGAAGCCCAGGTGGACGAGAGGCTGCAACTGGGCGAGGCCTGGACCCACGGAGAGGGCTGCGGCGGCGATCTGGACCTGGCCGAGAGGGCCGCAAATGCCTCGGCCGAAGCGCTGCGTGAACTCCTGCAGGGGGCACGGATGGTCTTCGTGGTGGCCGGCCTCGGCGGCGGCATCGGCAGTACGGCGACGCGGCTGGTGGCGCGGTTGGCCCGGGAAGGCTCGGTCCAGGCCGTCTTCCTGGTGACGACGCCTTTCTCCTTTGAGGGCGCGACCCGGGCCCGCGTCGCGGAGCAGTCGGAGCAGCGCCTGCGCCTCGAAGCGCAGACGGTCATGGTGGTACCCAACAGCCTCCTTTTTGCGCGCCTGCCACCGGACACCGCCATGCCTCGCGCCCTGGACATCAGCGGCGAGCTCTTGGCCACGGCGCTGGCAGGCCTGGCCCACATCGGCTTTGCCAAGGGCCTGATCACGGTCGAGTGGGCCGGGGTCAAGCGCCTCGTGCGCCATCCGACCTGTACCTGCAGCCTCGCCCTGGGCCGGGGGCAAGGGCCGGAGGCGGCCGACGAGGCGGCGCGCGAGTTCCTGGCCAGCCCATTCCTGGGCGATGCGCGGCACCTGGAGACGGTCCACGCCGCCATGCTCACGCTGCTGGGCGGGGATGACCTCACCATCGGCGCGGTCCAGAGCTGCCTCGGCCAGGTGCAGGCCCAGTTCCCGCGCAATGCCCAGATCCTCGTGGGGGCCTATACGGACCCCCGCATGCAGGGCCAGATAGAGCTCACCGGAATGCTGGTGCACACGACGCTTGACGGAGCCGGTCGCCAGCCGGGACTGCCTGGGACGTTCCCGCCTGAGGAACGGCAAGGGACCCGTGCCGGACGGCCATCGGCCGCCGCGGATGGGCAACCCCGGCAAGCCGCACTGCCCTTTCCGGACCAGCAACTGGGAGTCTTCGCAGGCTCCCCACACCCCACGTTCCACGATGGCGAGAACCTGGACGTGCCGACCTTCCAGCGCCGGAATGTCCCGGTGGATCCCGGCGAGAGCCTGTGAACTCCAAGAACCAAGCTCCAAGAACCAAGCCCCAGGACTCAAGGGCTGCTTCATAAGTGCTAACTAAATAATGAATAATAACTTAGGACTCCGGACTTCGGACCGAAAGTCCATAGTCCATGGTCCATAGTCCACGGTCCCCCTGCCCCCCGGAGCTCCCGCATGTACATGCCATCGACGACGCGCTATGCCAGCATGCCCTACCGCCGGTGCGGACGCAGCGGTGTCCTGCTGCCGCCGCTCTCCCTGGGACTGTGGCACAATTTCGGCGGGGTTGACACGTTTGAGAACAGCCGCGAGATGGTCCTGGGGGCCTTCGACCTGGGGATCACGCACTTCGACCTGGCCAACAACTACGGTCCGCCGCCGGGAAGCGCCGAGGAGACCTTCGGCCGGATTCTGAAGGCGGACCTGGGGGCCTACCGCGACGAACTGATCATCTCCACCAAGGCCGGCTACCGCATGTGGCCGGGGCCCTACGGCGAGTGGGGTTCCCGCAAGGGCCTCATCGCCAGTCTCGACCAGAGCCTGCGGCGGATGGGACTGGAGTACGTGGACATCTTCTACAGCCACCGTTTCGACCCGGGAACACCGCTGGAGGAGACCATGGGCGCCTTGGACTACGCCGTGCGCAGCGGCCGGGCGCTGTATGCCGGCATCTCGTCGTACGGTCCGGACCAGACCCGGCAGGCGTCAGCCCTGCTGCGGGGGCTGGGCACGCCCTGCCTGATCCACCAGCCCTCCTACAGTATGCTCAACCGCTGGATCGAGGCCGGCCTGGTCGAGACCCTGGCCAACGAGGGGATCGGCTGCATCGCCTTCTCGCCGCTGGCCCAGGGGTTGCTGACCTGTCGCTACCTGGAGGGCATCCCGGAGGACTCCCGGGCCGCCAAGCCGCATGGCTTCCTGAAGCGCGAACAGGTCACGGCCGAGAAGGTGCAGACCGTGCGCCGGCTGAACGAACTGGCCACGGCCCGGGGGCAGACCCTGGCCCAGATGGCCATCGCCTGGGTGCTGCGCCACCCGACCATGACGTCGGCCCTCATCGGCGCCAGTCGACTGGCGCAGGTGAAAGACTGCCTGGGGGCACTCAACAACCTGGCCTTCTCGGCGGACGAACTGGCGCAGATCGATACGGTCGCAGGGAGGAAGTAGAGGGCCGTCTCATGCAGACCCTATGCCGCGTATGCCGCGTCGCCGGAGTCGTCCTGGGGCTGACCGCGTGGCTTGCCGGGGCGGAAGCCCAGAAGGCGGCGCCAGAGGAGCGCTTCGCCAGCGAGATCCGGGCCTTCCGCACCTGGGACAGCAAGAACTCCCTGCCGGCCAACGCCGTGCTTTTCATCGGCAGCTCCACCGTCCGCATGTGGCGCACGGCGGAGGCCTTTCCCGATCTGCCGGTCGTGAACCGTGGTTTCGGCGGGGCCCAGTTCCCCGACCTGCTGCGCTACCGCGACGACGTGGTGCTGCACTACCCCGTGCCCTCGTGCATCGTGCTCTACTGCGGCGACAACGACCTCGCGTCGGGGCGCAAAGCCGAGCAGGTCAGCGCGGACTTCGCCGAGCTGCACAGGGCGATCCGTGCGACCTTCCCCAAGGCGCCGCTGGTGTATGTCACCATCAAGCCCAGCCCCAGCCGCTGGAACCTCTGGCCGGAACAGAAACGGGCCAACGACCTGATCGCGGTACAGTGCGCGCAGGACCCGCTGGCGCGGGTGGCGGACATCGCCGCGCCGCTGCTGGCGACGGGCAGCCCGCCGGCGGCAGGGCTCTTCCTGGAGGACAAGCTCCACTTCAGCGACGCCGGCTACCGGATCTGCAACGATGTGCTGCGGCCGATCCTGACAGCGGCGCGGACGGGGCCGTAGCGGACGGGCAGCGGAGGGACTCCATGGTGACCATCGCACGCTCGTTGGCTCACGGTACGACGGCGGGCCTGGCGGTGCTGTCGGCCGCCAGTTGCCTGGCCGTCAGCGAGGACCTGGGCAACGGCTTCCGGCACCACGGGGTGGCCACCCCAGTCAGCAACCACCGCGGCATCGTGGCCACGGTCGACGGGCAGGACCGCAACGTGGCGCTGGTGTGGCTCTTCGATCACCGGGGCGGTTACGCCCTGCTGATGGTGGATGCCGAAACGGGGCAGAGCACGGAGTACCCCGTGCCCTTCCCGCCGGGCGGGGACTGTCCCTACGCGTCCATCCTCTCGAGCCGCAACCGCTTCTACACGCACTTCAACGGTTACTTCGCGGAGTTCGACCCGGCAAAGCAGGCCTTCACCTTCCACCAGCAGACCAAACCGCAGATGGCCATGGCCATGACGGAGGACGACCAGGGGCTCATCTGGTCGGTCACGTACCCCAACAGCGGCCTGGTTTCCTACGCCCCCGCCACCGGCCAACTGGTCGACTACGGGTACCTGAACCAGGAGAACTGGGCCCAGTACCAGCGCTCCATCGCGGCCGACGACGCCGGATGGGTCTACTTCGGCATCGGTAATACCGAGAGCCAGATCGTCGCCTTCGACCCGCGGTCACGCCAGGCCACGGCCATCGTGCCCAAGGCAGAGCGCGGCAAGGGCAATGCCGCGGTCATCCGGGATCTGAACGGCAAGGTCTACGGCCAGGCGCGCCCGGCCGTAGACTCGCCCTGGTACGAACTCTATAGGGGCCAGGTCACCGCCATCCCCAAGCCGGCAGCCATCAAGGCGAAGCCCTTCATCGCCAGCAGCCAGGGGCTCTTCCACCAGGCGTTCCCCGATGGCAGGCGCCTGAAGGTCTGCGACACGGTCGAGAAGGTGATCGTCATGGTGGACCCGGCCACCGGCACGGAAACGCGGAACTCCTTCGCCTACACCAGCGAAGGCGCCCACATCATGGGCCTTGCCGCGGCCGCCGATGGGACCGTCTGCGGCGGCACGGCGTTCCCCATGCGTTTCTTTGCCTATGATCCCGCCAGGGACCAGTGGGCCAACCGCGAGGCCTACGGGCAGTGGAACACGGTCTGCCCGTACCAGGACCGCTTCTTCGTGGGTGGCTATACGCATGGCTACCTGCTGGAATGGACCCCGGGGACCCCGTGGGTGCCGACCGAGAAGGGGTCTGAGAAGAGCAACCCGCGTTACCTCGCGGAGAGCGCGCCGGACATCAACCGGCCGCACGACCTGGTGGTCAGCCAGGACGGCAGCACCGTGATCCTGGCCGGCACGCCGGGCTACGGCTACACGGGTGGCGGACTGCTCTTCTGGGATCGCGCCACCGGAAAGAGCGCCCTGGTCAAGCATGGTGATCTTCTGCCGGAGCACTCCACCATGAGTCTGGCGCCGCTGCCGGAAGGGCTCCTGGCAGGCGGCACGACGACGGCGGCCGGCACGGGGGGCGAGCGCAAGGCCAAAGAGGCTGAGCTCTACCTGCTGGACCTCGGGACAAAGCGCATCGTCTGGCACGCGGCGCTCTTCCCCGGGGCCCAGGCCTACACCGACCTCTGTGCGACGCCGGCGGGGTTGGTGCTGGGCTTCGTCGATGGCCGGACCTTCTTCGCCTTCGACCCGAAGCCGCGCACGCTCGTCCACCAGGCCGCAACCGACGAGGCGTTCGGGTCGGCCGTCTCGCACCAGGGACCGCGGGCCTTCGTGCAGGCTGGCGACAGGATCTACGCGCTGTTCGCCAATGCCATCACCCGGGTCGATCCGCAGACGTTTGGCATCACCCTCCTAGCCAGGCCGCCGGTCGCCATCGCCGCTGGCGGCGATGTCCTCAACGGCCGGCTCTACTTCGCCTGCGGCTCCCATGTCTATAGCTACCAACTGCCGTGACACGGCAGGCCCCTGTCAGCGCACGGCGGAGGCCCGCCGCAACGCCAACACCCTGTCACCACGGAGATCCCGATGGACCGTCGACGCTTCCTGCTCTGCCTCTGCCTCGGCGGCCTGCTGACCGTGCTGCCGGCGGCCGCCGCAACGCTGGGCCTCAGCCCCGAGGGGGTCACCATCGACGCGGGTGCCGTGGGCCGCTTCGCCCTGGAGTACCCACGCCTGGGCGACAAGGAGATCGCGCCGGCTGAGAAACGCGTGGACGGCCAGCGTGCGTCATTGGTCTACCCGGGGGGCACCAGCCTCGCGGTCGAGCTCCGCGATGGCGGCCGCATCGCTTTCCGCCCCAGTGGATTGCCTGGCGACACCAAGCTGCGTTTCAGCGCCCTGATCGACTTCAGCTTCGGCGATGGCGGTCAGTGGAGCACCGACACCATGCCGCTGCAGCCGTTCCCCGCCGCGAAGCCCCCCAGGCCGTTCCTCTTCCAAGGCCAGGCACGGACGCTCCGCCTGCTGCGCGCCAACGGCGCCGGCTTGGTCTTCGCCATGCCCGAATACACCTACCAGCAGCTCCAGGATAACCGCGAATGGAACTGGAAGACGTTCGCATGGATCTCCTGGGTCCCGGTCAAGGCCGACACCGCCGAGTTCCTGCTGACGGTGAAGGACGTGACCCCGGCGGCGGGAAGCGCAGCCCCGGGGCCGCGGATCGACCGATTCGGCCAGGATGCCGGGCGGGAGTGGCCAGGCAAGGTCCACAGCGAGGATGAGCTGCGGGCCGATGTCGAGGCCGATGCCGCCTACTACGCCCGCTTCCCGCGGCGCTCGCTGGACCGCTACGGCGGCCTGGCCGGGAGCGGCGCCGAGCTGGGGCTCGACGCAACCGGCTTCTTCCAGGTCACGAAGAAGGGCGACCGCTGGCTGCTCGTCGACCCGGAGGGCAACGCTTTCTTCCACCTTGGCATCTGCGGCTTCAACCCAAGCGATGACTACGCCTTCATCGAGGGTCGAGCCGACGAGTTCGCCTGGCTGCCGCCGCTCGCCGACCCCCTCTTCGGCAGCGCCTACCACCCCGACGAGTGGTGGCACCCGCGGGCCTTCTCATTCTACGTGGCCAATGTGGTCCGCAAGCAGGGCAAGGCCTTTGTGCTGACGGACTGGCAGGCATGCATGGTGGAGCGCGTGCGGGCGCTGGGCTTCAACTCGGCCGGGGCCTTTTCGCAGGCGACCGACGCCCTGCGGGCGGCCTCGTTCCCGTATGTAGCCAGCCTGCCGTTGGGTACCTGGCGGCTCGGACAGCAGGTCCCGGGCCTGCGCGGCTTTTTCGACCCCTTCGACCCGGCGACCGTGGCCAAGATCGAGGAGCTCTTCGGCCGGGAGCTTCCCGCCCGCGCCACGGATCCCCTGCTGGTCGGTTACTTCCTCGAGAACGAGCAGGCCTGCGAGGACATCCCGCGGGTGCTTCCGGGCCTGGGCGCCGAGGCCCCCGCCAAGCAGCGTCTGGTGCAGTTCCTGCGCGAGAAGTATGCCACGGTCGCGGACTTCAGCCAGGCCTGGGCTCTCCAGGTACCGGCCTTCGACGCCCTCGCCGCCCGCGGACTACCGGTCACCACCGCCGCGGCCTCGGCCGACATGGACGCCTTCGTCGGGCGGTTCCTGGAGGAGTACTACCGTGTCATCGTCGCCGCCTTCCGCCGTCACGACGGCAACCACCTGCTGCTGGGGAACCGCTGGCAACCGGGCACCGCCAACAACGAGCAACTCCTGCGGACCGCCGGGCGCTTCATGGATGTCCTCAGTCTGAACTACTACACCTACGGGTTCGATACGGCCTACCTGGAACGGCTCCATGGCTGGGGTGGCGACCGGCCCTGGGTGCTCAGCGAGTGGCACTACGCCAGTCCGTCGGACTCCGGCCTGCCCGGCGGCGCCAAGGACGTGACCTCCCAGCGCGACCGCGGACTCGCCTACCGGCACTACGTCGAACAGGCCGCGGCCCTGGGGTTCGTCATCGGCCATGAGTGGTTCACCCTCATCGACCAGGCCCGCAGCGGCCGTTTCTTCGAGAAGACGGGCGGCGAGAATGGTAACACCGGCCTCTTCAGCGTCGCCGACCGCCCCTGGAGAGAGCTTGTCGAGGCCGCCGCCGAGACCCACGCGCGCATCTACGAGGTCGCCCTCGGCCGGGCAGAGCCCTTTGCCAGCGACCTGGCCCTGCTCCAGGTCAAGGCGGGCGGCACGCGGACCGCCAAGGTGGCACGCGTCTCCGACGCCCTGGCGGTCGATGGCCGCCTCGATGGCTGGCCCAACTTCCCGCCCGAGAGCCTGAGCGATGCAAACCAGGTCGTGGGCAGTGAGAAGGTCGGCCTGCAGGGCTCCTTCCGGCTGGCCTGGAACGACATGGCCCTCTTCCTCCTGATCGCCGTCAGCGACCCGACACCGATGCACAACGACCAGCAGGGCAGTGGCTTGTGGAACGCAGATGCGGTGGAGCTGTTCATCGGCCACGAGCAGCTCGAGAAGGCGGGCAGCCTGCTCTTCTCCGACCGCCAGGTGCTGCTGGGTGCGGGCAAACCCGAGGGCACGTGTCGCTGGCACGTGGTCAACGCCACCCCCGGCGCCCCGGGGTGTACCGTGGAGGCCATTCCGCGGGTCGATGGCAAGGGCTATGTGCTGGAGGCGGCAGTGCCCTTTGCCCTGCTCGGGTTCACCCCGAAGCCAGGCATGGTCCTGCGCTTTGACCTGGCCATCGACGACGGCGCCAGCGGCCAGGGTCGCCAGCGCCAGATCGCCTGGAATGGCACCGAGCGGAACTCGGGTGACCGCGGCGTCTGGGGCCGCGCGGTGCTGGCGGGGGAATGAGGCGGCACCGCCGCGGCGAATCAGCCCGCGCGGGCGAGCCGCCCGCATCGCTGTCAGGCTCGCGGAGCTCCGCCTCAGACCGCCAAGAGCTCCCAGCGGTCTGGAGGTCGGGATCTCCGCATCCCGGCGGCGGGTTACGGCCTGTCCCGCCATAGCCCACAGGGCGATGGCGGAAGGACCCGCCCTCCAGGCGTTCCCGGCTTGGCCGGGAACTCGCCCCAACGCTGCAGGGGTTGCGTCATCAAGCGCATCAAGGCCTTCCCCCGGGGCTGACAGCACCGCGGCCAGACCCGGGGACCGCTACCGCTAGCAGGCCCAGTCGCCGTCATGGACCCAGGTCAGGTGTTCAGGCCACGCCGTCGTAGAGGTACAGGCGTCCATCGGCCCACTGCTGGGCCTCGACGTCGGGAACGAAGTGCTGCAGTGGCAGAATCGGGTTCATCGCAGGGCCTCCATAGCCCCCCGTGGCGGCCGACCCCTTGCGGATGGCAGGACCCGGCAAGGGAAGCGAGCGCCATCACGGGCGACGGATGATCACCGGCCGACGGGCGGCGACAGGCACCCGTAGCCTGCCGCCCTCATGGATCAGAGGGACGACCTCGCGGTGGCCGTCGCCATGGAGGGCCGTGGCCTCGAGCGTGGCCGCATCCCACCCCGCGGGCAGGGGCGTCGCCAAGGTCTGGGGTGCGCGCGAGTAAAGGGCGATGCGGCGGTCGTCGAGCCGGCAGAAGGTGGCGCCATCCCGGGCGATCTCGACGCCGTCGACCGTGACCGCGTAGCGCAGGCCGTTCCAGTCCAGGTCGGCGAAGGTGCCCTCTCCGAACTCCAGGTGGACGCGGGAGCCATCCCGGGCGAAGCCTGTCAGGGGGCGCGTATGCAGACTGAACCACGGGACCTGCACGAGGTAGAACGAGTCCACCGCGAGGTCCAGGCTGGCGGGGCCGCCGAACAGATCCTGGCTGAAGGCGGCGTTGTAGAAGATCGACTCCAGCACGCCGGCGCCCTCGCCATTCAGCCCACCCCAGGCCGCCGACGTGCGCAGCAGCGCCGAGATCAGCGGGATGGGCTCCTCGCCGCCGAAGCGCTCAGCCTGGCGCCGTGGGGAGTTCCAGAAGTAGCTCATCCTGCCGACGAAGGGCCAGGACAGGCCTTCGGAGGTCACGTCCACCCCTCTGGCCGCAAACGCCTCCAGGACCGCCCACTTGGCATGCAGGTTGTCGACGGCGCTGGCGGGATGGCCCGGGTTCCAGTCGTGGCGAAGGGGGGCCGCCGAGAGGACGTCAATGTGGTAGGTATCGCGGATGCGGTAGCGCTCCACGGTGTAGCGGACGCGCTCCGGGCCGGGGCCCCGCATGTAGGCGGCCATGCCGATGATGTAGGACTGTCCCCCGGCCCAGATGCCACCGCGCATGGCGCTGCCGTCGGGGGAGCGGGCGATGACGCTCTCGTCCCAGGCGGGGCTCTCCGTGTAGGCGTCATCGTAGTTGTCGTGGAGGCTCACGGTGCCGTTGAGCTTCCGCCCCTCGTCCATCAGCCGCATGAGGCCATCGTACCCACCCAGGCGTTCGTTGACCTTGTCCACGGCAGGATAGCCGGTATCGTGGCCGGTGTACTGCCAGCCCACCAGGTAGGCCACCTGGGGCCAGTTGTCGGTGAGTGCCGCGAGGCGCCGGAGGAGGTCGGCGACTTGGTCGAAGGTCTGGAACTCCTTGCCGCCGGGCATGTCGCATAACACCTTGTAGACGAAGCGGTTGTCGTAGTAGCTGGTGGGGCGCGCAGGGAGGCCCTCGGCAAGGAGGTGAGCAGCGTCGAGCCAGGGCGACTGCGGGCTCGACGGCAGCACGCGGACCCGGCAGAGCGACCCTTCGTTCACCAGGAGGTCGGGCGTGGGCCTGCCGCCTGGGACACGGAAGGCCTTGGTCGTGCCCAGCGTGGTGCAGCGAGCCGCGCCATCGTCCACGGCAACCTCCGTCGTGTCGAGGTACGACGGCACCTCCAGGACCGCCGTGACCTGGGCATTGCCCACCATCGCCACAGGCATGGCAAAGGCCCAGTCGGTCGTCCAGCGGACGCGGCCCTCCCGAGCCTTGCCCACGGCCACGAGCTGGCCGCCGCCCTCGGGGTAGGCGAGCCACGCCGGGGCGTCGCCCTGCCAGAGCGTTGCCAGGGAGAGCAGGTTCACCTGCAGCAGCTCGAAGCCGGGATGCTCGGCGACGTCTTCGAGGGAGATGGCGAGGGTCGGGCCGCCGAGGGAGTAGCGCAGGGCAAGGTCCACGGCGGGAGTACCGTCGAAGGCAGCGGCGAAGGAGACGTCGATCCCGCCCGGCGAGTTGCCAGTCCGGCGCGTCGCGGGGACGAGTTCCACGATCCGCTCGGCCCGGTCCGCCTGGCGCAACAGGTTCGCCGTGGCCCGGGTGCCGTGCGCTTCGCCGAAGAGGACACCGCCGCCGGGAAGGCGGTACTGGTATGGCAGGCCATCCGCGAGGTCGAGTGTGACCTCGAGGGCCTCACTGCGCAGGACCAGCGGCTGCGCCGGGGCCTCCCGGCGAGCCCTCGCGGTCTGGGGCCTCGTCCCGCGCACGGCAAAGAGCCTAGCCTCGTCAACGGGAACGAACGCGCGCGCCAGGGGCTGTGGCTCCGGGGTCTCGCCCTTCCCCACCACCTGCACCTCGGCCACCTGGTAGCGGCCCATGCCGTCGTGGAGATCGGCGTTGCTGAACGCCAGCCGCCCGGCACCCGGTTCGTAGGCGCCGATGAGCAACCGGTAGGTGCCCGGGGCCGTGGTCTCCGGGATGGAGATGGGGAGAGGCCCCTCACGCACCAGGCCGTCCGCAGGCCAGCAGATGGTCGGGAGCTCCGGGGTGAAGTCCGCGCCGATCCCGGGGGCGTCGCCTTCAGGGGAGCGGACGTGGACGAAGACCACGCACCGCCTGGGCGTCGGGCCGCGGGCCAGGAACGTGTAGGTCGCCTGGATGGTGCCGCCGGCGGGGACGACGGTCCGGTCAAGGGCGATGGCGGCGATGCCGGGAAGCGCCTCGGCGGCGTGGGCGCACAGGGGCATGAGAGTCACCATGAGAGCTGGGAGAACTGGGCGCATGGGATCATTCCACGCAGTCTACAGTGCCTTCGGCGTAACGCCTTAGGAAGAGGAGGTTCGCCACCGGCGTCTCATAGGGGATGGCGCCGGTACCGAGGAGCACGTGGGCGCGCCCCCGCGCGAGGCGGACGACCTCATCCACCTCCCGGGCGATGTCCGCCAGCGTGCCCCGGGTGTAGAGCCCCGGGTTGAGATTCACTCGGACGGTCACCTCGGGATGGCCCTCCATCGCCGCCAGGAACCGGACCCGGTCAGTCTCGGCGGGGCAGATCACGAAGCGGGTCCCCGTGGCCAGGATCGCGGGCAGGATCGGGAGCGTGTTGCCGCCGATGATGCAGGGCACAGGCCGTCCGAGGATCGCGGCGGTGCCCTGCATGGCGCGCTGGAGCGCGGGCAGCTCGATGGCCTCGAACTGCGCCGGAGAGAGCAAGGGCGGCGCCGCGGCGGACTCGAAGAAAGCAATGCCCACGTGACGCTCCTGCGCCGCGCGCACCACCTCGAGCTGGCCGTCGGCAAGACGCTCCAGGAGACGTCGCAGAGGCCCCGGATCGAGCGCCGCGGCAAGCATCAAGGGTTCCAGGCCGACCAGGCTCTGCGCAATCGAGAAAGGCCCACTGACCGGCACCCGCACGTCCGCGTCGGGATAGGTCCCCTGCAGCCGTGCCGCCGTATCGAGCACCGACGGGATCCTCCCCCACGCCGGCGACAACGGCGGGATGTCGAGGGCCTCCTCGACGGAACGGTACCGCGGTCGGGTGATCGCCGGGATGCCCGCCCCGCCCGGATGGTCGACGGTGCACCCGTAGGCTTCCGCCTCCAGGTTATAGATGTCGATGCCCACCACCACCGGCGTGTGACGGTAGGTCTCGTAAGCCGCGGCATGGGCACGGTAGAGCAGTTCGGGGTCGCGCGACGCTTCCCACGGCGTGGCCCCGATCAGCCTGGCGGCGTGCTCATAGACCGAGAGCGATAGAGGAATGCGCATGCGTTGGACGTCCTCCGGGGACACTAGCGCGCGGTACGTCGAGGCACAAACGGCCAGGTCGCAGACCGGCCTCGCCACACCGTCAGCACCCCCGCACGGGCGCGGCCCCCGGGACTCGCAGGCGCTCGGCCTGATCCGTCCGGTCCGTCCGATCGGCCCGATCATGGGGATGGGCGCCGCCGGGGGTGGGGCATGGGAGGCATGCGAAGGATGGGAAGGATGGGATAGCGGGGGCCGGGCGGCGCAGACACCAAGGCCTGCCAGGAAGCGTCGCGGGCGGTGCCGGTGTGCCCTATCGGCAAGGGCGCCCACGTCACGGCCCTGGGCACGGGTACGGCCATCCGAGCGGGCCGGTACCCAACCGGCGGCTGCCCCCTCACGGCGTGGCGGCCAAGCGGTCGCCGGTTGACAAGGTCACGTTGTGGGTCCAGTATGGGGACGTAAAGACGACCGCTGTGGCTGGGTTGGGGAGACACATCAGCCCTTACCTGGCGGTCGCTGAGAGCGGTGCCATGGTCGTCTGGGGGCCGCTCTTGGGCGGGGCAGGAGGAGACAGACCATGCCATGCGGAGCGGAGGTGATCATCGTCCTGCTGCCCATGCTGGTGCCGGGGGCGGCACTCCTGCCGGCCGTCGCCATGGCCGCGCTGGCCGCGGCCGCGGCCCTTGGCTACACCGTGAGCCGCGGTGCCGACCGCACCCGTGCGGCAGGCATGACCGAGGTCGATGTCCAGATCGAGAATGCCGAGACGGTTACGGAGGATCTGCGCCTCGGCCAGCAGCTTATCCTCAACCGCGACGGCATCACGCTGGTCTTCAGCCGCGACCGTCAGGGCCGGGCCGTGGTCCGTGCCGCGGGCTGTGGCATGACCCAGGTCGCGCTCCGCGCCGCCGCCGAGGAGTTCATCTCGCACCTGACCCAGCAGTATGCCTACCACCGGCTGATGACGAAGCTGCGCCAGAAGGACTTCACGGTGATCGAGGAGTCGGTCGAGGCCGACCGGACCGTCCATGTCCGGGTCAGCGTCTACCGCGACTGAGAGGGGAGGAGCAGACCTGTGAAACGGCACGAGATCGAGTTCGAGGTCCAGCTCGGTGGCAAGGTCAAGGTCACGGTGGACGGCACCGATCCCCATATCTGCCGGAACCTCAAGGACTTCTTCGTCCGGGTGCTGCAGACGACGGATGAGGACGAGTTCGCTCGGCTGGAGTTGCCGGCCAGTCTGTCCGGGGTCACCATCGGCCACGAGCATCGGCGCCTTCGGGCTCACCGCCACGAGTGACCGGGTCAGCGACCGATGCGGTAGACGTGTGCGGCCAGGGCACCGAACTCGTCGGTGAGGGCGTATCCCCCGTCGGATGGCTGGAGCGTGACCGGCCGGCGCCCGCCGGGTTGGAAGATGCCGGCGGCGTCCTCGTCCAGGGCCTCCGCGGCGGCGCCGGGGGGCAGGCTCAGGCCGCTCAGGTTGAGGATGACCTGTCCGAGGCCCATGGGTTCGCCGGCGAGGTTCTGCGAGGGGTTGGCAGCGATGAGCCAGCCGACGGCGTCGGGCCCTGTGCCGACCTGCTTGGCCAGGGCATAGATGCGGCGATCGCTGGCGGGGACATCGCGCACGACGGGCCCCGGTGCCAGGAGGGCGGGGATCACGGCCTGCAGGCTGCGCACGACGCGGCCGACTCCCAGCCAGTGCTGCGGCTGAGTTGCGGGGTAGTTTTTGAACTCGTAGAAGAGGAGGCCGGTGACGTCCTGGGAGAGGGCGGTCAGGGCCAGCAGGCGCATTTCCGCTTCACTGGGGAGGCGCCGGCCAGCGTCCCACTGGCAGATCTGGATCACGGCCCAGGTCTGGGGCATGGGTGGCGTGCCGGCGGCCACAGCCCGCAACGGCCGGATCCGAGCGGGGAGCTCGCGCAGCGGCACGCCGGTCTCGATGGGGTACGGGTCGGGCGCGAAGATGTCCGCCGCGCGGGCGTACTGGAGGTCGGAGGCCGCACAGGACGCGATCAGGAAGGGATGGTCGGAGTCCAGCGTCTTGAGGTACCGGTACTGCTCCGCGAGGTCGGCCGCCGGGAAGCTCACCGAGGAGGGCTCATCCAGGAGGTACCAGGCGAGCAGTGCGGGGTGGTCCTTCCAGGCGCGCACGTTGGCCTGCACGGTCTGCTGCCAGTCAGCGAGGGCCCTGGCCCGCGCGTCGAGTTCCTTCGGCAACGTCGTGGCGCAGTAGGGCGGAGCGCACCCGGCCATCAGCTTCAGGCCATGGCGCGAGCAGAGGTCCAGGAGCCGCGTCGTGCCCTGGCGCAGGGCCTCGGGGGTGGCAGGCCGAACGACATCGGCGGGCTGCCAGGGCCCGGTCACGCCGGCAGCGAGTTGGGCGCCGTGGAACTGCATGGTATAGGTCTGCAGCAGGTTGAAGCCGGCGTCGTGCACGGCCCGCAGCCAGGAGTCGACCTGTTCGGGGGTCACCGGGCCGGCGTGGTGGCTGGTCGGGTGCGCGCCGGAGGCCTGATCGATGCCGATGCACGAGTATAACCCCAAGGGGAAGAAGGGCTTGCCATCGACGAGGAGGTAACCGCGTCCGTCCATCTGCCGGACACGCCACTGCAGGGGGAACGGTGGGCCCTCCTCGGGCGGCAGCGCCGGCGCTGCCGCGGGCGTGGCATCCGGGAGTGGCTCGAGGTCGGCCGGAAGGACCGTGCGGAACGAGACGTCGTCGAGCTCCAGGCCGTAGCGGGCGCCGGTGTTCACCGCCGGCGTGGTGGCGAACAGGAAGAGCTCCACGATCTCGGAGTCCTTGGTGCCGGGAGGCAGGTTGGGGTCGTCGTTCCAGCCGTAGCCGAAGGTGCCGCTGGCCATGGCGATGGGCGCCCACTGTCCGACCACCGGCTCCGAGCGGGCAACGCGCCACCAGTTCCCGGCCCGGTCATGCAGCAGACAACCGATGGCGCTGACCGGCCGGTCGACGCGGTAGTGAAGGACGAGGTAGCGGGCGCTGGCCCAGGGGATGGCCGGCTTCAGCTCGATGCGGGCCCCCTTGTTGGCCCAGGGCGCATCCGAGGCGTCGTGGAAGCGTGCCCGCAGGGCCTGCCGGCCGCCGTGGGGCTGGTCGGCGCTTGCCTCCAGGACGCAACCGGAGCCGTAGGCCTGCCAGCCGCCCGCGCCGCCGCCCTCGAAGTCCGCCTGCCAGGTGACTCCCGCTTCGGCGGCCCGGCCACTCCGGGTGCCGATGGAAGCGGCCACCAGGAACGCCAGCCGGAGACACCACCCGCCCAGCATCGACCGGGGCAAATACCCTTTCCGCCGCCATGCCATAGCCCGACACCTCTGCCGATTGCATCGCCAATCCCACCGGAGGCACGCAACAAGGTCGCGTCGGAAGCGCTGCCGTCAAATGGCCGGCCGGCAGCGACCGGCGCGCCGCCAGGCGCATTACCGGCGGGCCCACTGGCCCCATCGCCCGGCTCCCCGCAGCGGGTGGGCGCCCTGCCGGGTTGCGAGTACCTGCTTTCGCCCGCCGGTACTACATTCCCACCAGCCAAGGAGGCACAGGTCATGTCGCGACGAGTCGTGCTGGCGCTCGCCCTTCTCGGACTGGCTCCCGTTCGCTGCGCGCAGTTCGCAGGCGGCGACCCGCTGGCCCGCGGCCGGGAGTGGCTCGGCGAAGTCCGGCTACCCCCACGGAACTACGTCCGCAACGGCGGGTTCGAGGCAGGGCTCGAAGGCTGGCAGTACTTCGTGCACAAGGCGGGCGGAGTGGCTGAGGGCACCGCCTTCGCCGGTAACGCCTGCTTCGGGCTGGAGGGAATGGACGAGACGCGGCATGTCTACCTCTACCAGTACCGCGTGCCGCTCGCCACCGGCAAGGCCTACACTCTCTCCGCGGCGTTGCGGACGGAGGGCCTGTCGCAGGCAAACTGCGAGTTCGGAGTCCTGTTCCTCACCAACTACGGGTGGACCGAGTCGGCGGCGCTGAAGCCCGCGGGGCCCACCTCCGACTGGACCGTGCTCAGGACGACCTTCACCGCGTTCCCGACGCGGCCACGGCCGGACGGCAAGCCCGACTACAGCCTCGTCCTCTACTGGCCGCCGAAGAGCCAGGGCAGGGTCTGGATCGACAACGTTCAGATCGAAGAGGGTGACCAGGCCACTGCCTTCAGCGACCTCGACCTGAGGCCGGGCATCGGGGCCGTCGACCGGTTGCCCGGGCTGGCGGCGCGGGTCCTCTCTGCGCGGGAGGCGCTGGCGGCATTCCCCGAAGGACCCCTGATCGCCGGTCTGCGGCAGGAGGTGGCGAGGGTTCGCGGGGAGGCCGAGGCGGTCCGGGCCGACCTGCGGCGCTACGAGGTCCTGGATGATCCGAGCCGGGCCGCCCTCAGGGCCCGGCTCGACGCGGCGGAGGCCGCCCTGGCCGCAAGCCAGACCGTGGTCTGGGCCGGGCCGGCGCATAACCCGCTGAGTGATGTGACGCTCCCGGGGGAACGACCGGCTGACCTCACGTTCCGCTTCACCTGCGTGCAGGACGAGCACCGGGACGTCGCCATCAACGTGGCCAACCTGACCGCCACCGGTTTCGACGCCCGACTGGAGCTCTCGCCTCTCTACTGCGAGGCCCTGGCCACCGCCGTCAGCCCGCCCTGCTGGTCGACGGCCTACTCGGTGCCGCGCATCCGCGGTTTCGCGCGGCCGGACCAGCTCTTCTCCGATCCCCTTCCCGAGCTGGGCAACGCGGGGGTCTTCCACGTGGAGCCGGCGGACATCAGCCAGGTCATCCTGAGCGTGACGACCGAGACGCTTCTCCCTGGCCGCTACACGGGCGTAGTGACCGTTTCCTCTCTGGCGGACAAGGCCCTCAGGCAGGACCTGTCCGTCACCCTGGACGTGCTGCCGTGCCGTCTGCCACCGCTGACCAGAGTCGACGTCGCGGACTGCTACGGCTACGTGGACTATGCCTGGCGGCCCATGGTCGACCTGGGGGTCAACACCTTCACCATGCCCGTGAGCTGGATGGATGTGGAGTTCGGGCCCGCTGGAGCGCTGACGCGATCAGACTTCACCCGGCTTCGCGACCGGGTGTGGGAGATCTGTCCCGCGGTCCCCGACGCGCGCTTCCTCTTCCTCACTATGCAGGGCATGGTGCATGTCCTCGAGTCCCGGTACGGATGGACGCCGGACGCGGCCCCATTCGGCCTGGCCATGAAGGCCTGGCTGGCCTGGATGGCCGCGGAGATGCAGGCCCTGGGCATCGAGGCCAGCCGTCTGATCATTGAGACCTTCGACGAGCCCGGGCCAGGCGATCTGGCTGCCGCCGTGCAGATGGCGCGCTGGGTCCATGAGGCCGCGCCCGGAGTGCAGACTCAGTTCTACGCCAGCGGCGTCAGCCGCGAGCCGGCCTGGCAGGCGGCGGCGAAGGAGCACGACATCGTGGCCCCGAGCGTGGGGCAATGCTCGCCCGGGAACCTGGCGATGCTCAAGGGCCTGGGCCGGCGGCTCTGGGTCTACGACTGCCAGGCCAATGGGGAGACGTTCGACCCCCTGGCCTACTACCGGCTCATGCCTTGGATGTGCTGGGCCCACGGCATCACGGGCTGGGGCCACTTCCACTGGTTCAACACCAGTCATGACCGACCCTATCGCGCCTGGGACGGTGTCGAGGCCCAGAACCTGGTTTATCCGGGACAACCCGGTACGGCGCCCGTCCTGTCCCGGCGCTACCTGGCGATCCGGGCGGGCCATGAGGACTACCGGCTGTTGCAGGCGCTGGATCGAGCGGTCGAGCGCGCGACCCCGGCCCAGGCCGAAGCCGTCGGCCGGGCCCGAGCTTTCCTCCAAGGCGCTGGCCTCCGAGCGCTGGAACTGTCACCGCGTCAGCCGCACTACGAAACCCACATCGTGGACGGCCTGCCACCGGACCGGCTCGACCGGATGCGGGAGGAGGCCGTTGAGCGACTCGGGGAACTGCACCCGGGCCCCGGCGAACTCGAGGGTGAGCTGAGGATCGTCGATGGCGGCCTGGCGCTGGCGTTCGCCGCCCCCGCCAGGGGTCAGGCCGTCGTCTGCCGCAGGACCGGAGGCGGCTGGAGCCGCGATTCGAGCCTGGCCATCGCGGCGGGCCCCGCGAGCGTGCCCCTCGTCCCCGCCCATGAGGGCGACCATCGGTGGGTGGTACTGCAGGCTGAGGACGGTTGGCTCTGGGTGGGAAGCTGGCGGCCGATCCCCCGGGTAGCGGTCGATAGCTGTGCGCCGAGCTACACAGCCCGGCCGCTGAACGATGGGATCCGGATCGCCGCCGTGAAGTTCGAACCGCAGACCGCCTGGATCTCCTCAGGCGAGGCGGCCGAGCACTGGGTGGAGTTGGAGTTCGGCAAGCCGCGGCAGGTCTCCGAGGTGGGCCTGTGGTGGATGACGTTCACCGGGCTGCCGCGCAAGACGATGGTCCGGTACCTGGACGGCACGGAGTGGAAACCGGTCTCGTCGACGCCCGACTGGCGGCCGGCGACGGGCCCCGCTGAGACGGTGTCGTTCAGGCCGGTGACAACGAGCCGGCTGCGGGTGGTCCAGGCGGCCGGGGGCGGCGGCCCCGGGGGACCCAACCTCATGGGCTTGAGCGAGGTCGAGGTGCGCTGAGCCCCCGGCCGGTCACTTCATCTGCTTGCTCTTGCGGTAGGCAGCCAGGTACGAATCGCTGTAGATGACCTTGTTGAGCAGGAGGCTGGCAGTGACCATGGCGTTGGTCAGGTCCTCGTCCAGGGGGTCATGGATGGAGCTGTCGAGGCCGGCGGCCATGGCCATGACCAGGAAGGTGCGGTTGATCAGCGGCCGTTCCAGGGCGCCCTGGCTGAGGTTGCTGAGGCCGATGACGATGTGCGGGGCCGGGTCGGAGAGGACCTTGAACTGCGAGATGGCCTGCAGGACGATGCCGGGGGCGGCCTGGGCGCAGTTGAGCGGCAGGATGATGGGGTCGAGGAAGACGTCCTCGATGGGGACCTCGTTCTCCATGGCCGAAGCCACGATCCGCATGCCGATATCGAGTTTGGCCTCGACGCTGGCGGCCACGCCGTTCTCGTCGATGGAGAGGCCGACGATGCCGGCGCCGAACTCGTGGGCGAGCTTCATGAAGGCATCGAGCTTGTCGGCCTTGCCGGTGGTGGAGTTGATGATGCCCTTGCCCTTGGCGGAGGCCTTGGCCAGTCCGGCGCGCATGGTCACGAGGCTGGGGTTGTCGATGGACAGCGGGGCGTCGGAGACCTCCCGGACGGTCTCCACCAGCCACTCCATGGCGGCGACGCGCTCTTCCTTCGGCACGCGTGTGCCGACGTTGATATCGAGGGCGTCGGCGCCGACCGCCAGTTGCTGCTCGGCCATCTGCCGGACGGGTCCCTTGTCCTTGGCCAGGATGGCGTCGCCGATGGCCTTGAACATGCCGTTGATGCGTTCGCCGATGACGTACATGCTTGCTCTCCTTTGGGTTATGCCATGAGTCTGCGGATGGTTGTCTGGATGGCGGCGGCGGCCGCGGGATGGCGCATGACGAGGATGTCGCTACCCGCCTGCAGGAGAGCGGCCGCGGTGGCCAGTTCCCAGTAGACGCCGCGCTGCTGTTCGTCGCCCCAGCCGGGCAGTTCCTCGTTGGTGGCACGGGCTTCCTTGGTGCGCCAGGCCTCGGCGCCCACCATGCAGATGACGGGGACCGCCATGAGCCGGTCGCCGCCGAGGGCCGCCAGGCGGCCCCGCTCCTGGATGGAGAAGGTGTATTCGAGGCCGTAGCCCAGGGCGCCGGTGGTCTGGTACATCACCAGCCGGTCGAGGGGGAAGCCCATCTCGGTGACCAGCACGTTGACCTGCTTGGCGATGTTGATGTCGATGGGGCTCAGGCCGACGAGGCAATGTCCATCCGCGATGCAGGAGGCGACCAGGGTCTTGTAGTTGTCCTCGGTCACGCTGCCGAGGAGACAGCGCTCGCCGCGGGCGGCCTGGCTGCAGACGGGCAGGACCTGGTTGTCCTTCTCGGGCTGGTCACACCCCCAGATGATGAGCGGCACGCCGGCGGCCTTGAGCACCGCACGGACCGTTTCCGCGGCGCCGGCGGGGGAGGTGTTGCCGAGGTCGGGGTGGGTGCTCATCAGCCGCAGGCAGATGAGGTCGGCGCCATGCTTCTCGACGCAGGCCTTCGCCCAGGCGGCAGGATCCGAGACCACATCACCCCAGGCCGCGAGCAGTGGGGCCGGCCAATCGGTGGGAACGCAGTCCCAGACCTCCAAGGCCACGGCGGTGCGGTGGGGCATGGGCCCATCGAAGGCGGCAAACGGGAGCCCCCCGCCGCCGCCGACGCTGACCACCGAGGTGCGGGTACCGCCGGCAGCCCGGTCGGCCCCGAGGGTGACCGTGTTGACGGCCCCCGACCACTTCTCTCTCGCGTCCGCAAGCAGCGTCATAGGAGTCTCCTTTCGGCCAGGTTGTGGATCAGTTGGCGCACGGCGGTCAGCGCGGGCGAGTCGCCCGGCAGGTCCAGCAGCGAGCGGCCGGCCACGTCAAAGGCGGCAACCTGCGGGTCGGTGGGGATGACGGCCAAGGTCTCCAGCCCGCTCTGGGCGAAGACCGCGGCCAACTCCGGACTCAACGGCTGGTCGCAGGGGTTCAGCACGAGGAACAGGGCGCCCACCTCGAGGCCAAGGCGGTTCTTGATCTCCACGATGCGGGCCGCCGTCCGGGCCCCGATGACATTGGGGGGACAGACCACCAGCATCACCTCGACCTCGCCGTCGGTGCGCCGGCTGAGGTGCTCGAGGCCGGCTTCATTGTCGATGACCACGCCCTGGTACTGCGCACCGATCCTGCCCATGCAGTCGCGCAAGACGCTGTTGATGTAGCAGTAGCAGCCAGGGCCCTCCTGGCGCCCCATGACCAGCATGTCGATACCCGGCGTCTCGGCGATATCCTCGTGGATGAGCTGCTCGATCCACTCGCGCTTGGAGACGCCGGTGGGGACGGACTGGGGGTCCTGGCGCAGTTCCTCGCGCATGTCGCCGATGGTCTGCTGAGTAGTCACCCCGAGGCGTTCGGCGAGGCAGCTGTTGGGATCGGCGTCGACCGCCAGCAGCGGCTTGGTACCGCGCTCCACCAGGGCGCGGCAGAGCAGTGCGGAGAGGGTCGTCTTGCCCGACCCGCCTTTTCCGGCAATGGCAATGCGTACGGCCATCGTCCGCTCCTAGTTCTAGCCCTTGCCGGTCGCCCTGCCCACCGAGGGGAAGCACTCCACGTCGGTATGGGGGAGGAAGAGGCAGGACGTGTACTCGTTCATGTACTTGTGGGACGCACTGAGCTCCACGTAGGTCATGGCCGCGGCGATGCGGTCCTGGACGTAGCGCAGGGCGTGCTCGGAGAGCAGGACGGTCTTGGCACCCAGCACGGAGCCATTGCCGAGGACGTGGAAGACGCTACGGTCGACGTCCGGGAGGAGGCCGATCTGGATGCCCTGCTCGACGCGGAGGTGGTTGCCGAAGCCGCCGGCGATGTAGATATGGCGGACGTCCTGGAAGGTGAAGCCGAGGTGGTTCAGCAGGCAGTCTGCCGCCATGTAGATGGAGCCCTTGCTGTGGATCAGGTTGCTGATGTCGGCTTCGGTCAGGGCGATGTCGCGGCCGAGGGCAGTATCCTGGCCGGGGAAGAGCACGAAGGCCTTCTCGCCGCTGTCGGTCTGCTGCAGCCGGCGGCCACAGGTCTCGGGCACCCAGTGGCCGGCACGGTCGATGCAGCCGACGGACAGCAGACCGGCGACGGCGTCGATGAGGCCAGAGCCGCACAGTCCCAACGGCCGGCTGCCGCCGACGACGCGGCACTCCGCGACCTGGCCGCCGGGGCCCAGGGCAAGCCACTCGACGGCCCCGGCCGTAGCCCGCATGCCACAGGAAATGCCGCCGCCTTCGAAGGAGGGACCGGCAGACGCCGAGCAGCACATCAGCCATTCGGAGTTGCCCAGCACGATCTCGCCATTGGTGCCCATGTCGATCAGCAGCGACAAGTCCTCGCTGCGCGTCATCTCGGCCGCCAGGACGTCGGCCAAGACGTCGCCGCCGACGTAGGAGGCCACACAGGGCAGCGCCGTGAGCAGCCCCCGCGCGTTGATGGTGATGCCGACTTCGGCCGCGCGGATCACGGGCGGACTCATGGCACAGGGGATGTAGGGGTCGCGCCGGATGTGCCCCGGATCCAGGCCGAAGAGGAGGTGGGCCATGGTCGTGTTGCCGGCGCAGGAGACGCAGGTGACATCGGCCAGGCGGACGCCGGCGTCCACCACCAGGGCCGAGATCAGGCCATTGATATCGCTGACCACGGTCTCCTGAAGCTGGCGAAGCCCCTCGGCGGAGCTGGCGTAGAGGATCCGGGAGATGACGTCCTCACCAAAGGCGCTCTGGGAGTTGTAGCGGGCATTGGCGGCCAGGGTCCTGCCGCTGGCGAGGTCGACCAGGTGCGCCACGATGGTGGTGGTACCGATGTCGGCGGCCACCCCGTAGTTGGCGGCCGCCGTGTCTCCGGGCTCGACGTCCACCACCTCCACCGTGCCCCCGCGACTGCCGAGCAGCAGCGTCACCTTGAAGTCGTTCTGGCGGAGCGTCTCGGAGAGCCGCCGGAGGACGGCCAGGCCGGTCTGCATGACGGGGATGTCCTGGCGTTCCCGCAGCGCCCGGTACACGCGCTCCTGGTCGGGGAGGCTGTCGTCGAGGCTCGGCGGCGGCAGCTCCAGGTAGACCTTGCGGACCAGGGGTGCCGGCGGGAAGACGGTCGCCTCGCCGGCCGGGACGGAGACCTTGCCGAAGCGGTCGACATCGTCGGCCGCCAGGATCGGGATGCCGCCGGTACGGGACTCGGGCGGCACCTCGACCACCACGTCGCCGGCGACATAGGTCTGGCAGGCCAGCGCCGCGCCGCGCTGGATGTCATGCCGGTCGAGGAACATGTTGGGCTTGGCCGTGACCTTGCCCGACTTGACCAGCACCCGGCACTTGCCGCAGACGCCATCGCCATTGCAGATGCTGTTGATGGCGATGCCGGCCGCCTTGGCCGCATCGAGGAGAGAGCGCCCGGCCGCGGCGCGGACGGTCCGGTTCTCAGGCTGGAACGTGACGGCGTAGGTTCTCACACGCTCTGCCACACGGTTTTCAGGTACTTGGGCAGGCCGCTGGCCTCGCGGGGCCCGACCAGCACTTCCCACCCCGAGTCGTCCGTCAGGGCGCCGCTCATGGCCGCCACGTAGCCCGGGATGATGACCTTGCGGTGCGCCACCGCCTTGATCACGGCCTCGGAGTTGAGGAAGGCGGCCACCTTTTCCGAGGACAGTTTGTCGGAGGCGAAGGCCGTCAGCACCGAGGTGCCGTCGGTATCGAGCACGCCGATGTAGGCGGGGACCCGGCTCGCCTCCACCTCGCCCTGGACCGTGTAGTAGGTCAGGGAGAAGTTGGTGGTGATCAGCAGGGGCGACTGCGGCGTCACGGCCCCGACGCTGTAGAGCTTGGGCTCCACCTGCACAGGCTTGCGGGGGTCGGTGTAGAGGTTCTGGCTCAAGGTGAGCAGTGGGAGGATCTGTTCAGGGCGGGTCAGGGAGATGAGCACGAGGCCGGCGTACTTGGAGAGGAAGACACAGCCGTCGGCGACATTCTGCACGGGGTCAGCCTGCCGGCTGATGGCCATGCAGGGGAACCCGACCCCGTCGGCTTTGCGCTTGAGGGCCAGGCGGCGCGCGGCGGTGAGTGCCTGGACGGTAGCCGCCAGCGTCCCGGCCCCCAGATCGAGAACGAGGTCCTCGACGCCGGCCTTGCGGACCTGGACGGCCAGGCTGGCCACGGCATCCAGGTCAGGCCCGGAGACGGCCAGGGGGCACTTGCGGTTCCTGGCGACCTGGGCGAAGGCCTCCCAGCCCGCACCGGCGGCCGCGTGAAGGAGTGGCCGATCAGCCTCGCAGACGGCGGCGGCGGCATCGGCGTGGGCGGCCTGGCCGGTGATCAGTACCATGGGCAGCCCCAGCGCCATCACCGCCCGAACCGTCGCCACAAAGGGCTCCGCGGCGCCGCTGGCGTTCTCCACCGCCACCACGTTGACGCCGATAGGCATGCCGACGCGGATGAAGGACAGGGCCCGCACCGCGGCCAGGCGCGCCGCCAGGCCGGCCGCGTCGAGGGTGTCGGGGATGATGACGCCGATGCCGGGGGCATGGAAGAAGGACTCCTCGTGACGGAACATGACCGTCTCCGCTCCGATCTCGATGCGCTTGGCGGCCGGCCCGAAGCCGACCAGGCGGATGGGGGGAGCCGCGGCACCGGCGAGTTGCGCCCGCGCCTCGGCCGACACGTCGGGACACTCATCCAGCGTCGCCTTCTGGGTCGCCAGCTTCATGGCGAAGGCCAGGCAGGTCGGGCATCCGCATTTCTTGCAGTTCGTCTTGGGCAGCAGCTTGAAGACATCGAGGGCTTTGACCGCCATGAGAACCTCCTTGGGCCCGGTTGGGCGACCGCTCTAGATCAGTGCCGGCATCGCCATCGCGGGGTGACCGACCCGCGCCAGGTGCTCGACCAGTTCCTCCGCGGACGTGGCCACGGTCTCGTCCCCGATCTGCTGGACCAGGTCTGGCAGCCCTTCCTCTTTCGCCCGGGCCAGGAGGCGTTCGCCGTAGAACTCCTTGAGGTCCTTGGGCATCCACACGAGCCGGCCCAGACCGCCGTCGCCATAGATGAACTTGTGGCTGAGGACGTAGAGCCGGCCGACCCCGAGGAAGCCGGGGGTCTGGTTGCCGCCACCCACGCTGCCGGCCAGGGTAGAGAACGACATGCCGCAGGGGGTCATCCCCGAGTACTCGCGGTGGACGATCATGAAGCCGTTGGCCTCGGGCACCAGGGCCAGGATGCACTCGAAGCAGCCGCAGGAGGTCATGGGCGCGTCCATCAGCGAGTAGATGCTGATCTGCTCGATGGAGCGGTTCGAGTGGGTGTAGACGAACTCGTTGATGCCTTCCCACTTGCCGGTCTTGGGGTCCAGGACGCGGCCTTTCCGGATGGGCTGGTTGCCGCCGGCGGGGTTGAGCCGGTGGGCCGCCTTGCCGTCGAGCCAGTTGTAGGCCCCGCACAGGCCGAGGCGCTCGGGGCTGATGACACAGAGGTGGTTGGGGGCGAAAGACTGGCACAGGGTGCAGGAGTAGAACTCGTCGACGCTCTCGTCGGTCATACCCGCGAGACGGGCGTCGCGCTCGGCGTAGACCCTGAGAGCCTCCTCCATCTTCGCGGCGAAGGCCTTCTCGTCGGAGACGATCATGACCTGGACCTTGTCGATGATCTTGCCGTAGAGGGCGTGGATGCGAGCGTGGAGGATCTTGCCGAAGTGCTGCAGGCGGAAGCCGCTGGCGAAGGCGCCCTTGCTGATGCGGACCCAGATCTGGTCGCGCTGCCCCATATGGAAGATGCCCATGGCGTTGTTGAGGAGCAGGTGGATCTGGCGTTCGACGATAGACTCGAAGTCCTCGTGCATCTCGCGGCCGGACACCTCCACCAGGATGGCCAGGGGCAGGGCGCCGCCGACCTTGGCGGTATCGACCTCGGGGCCGATCACCTGGATGAGGCCATCCTGGATCTGCTCGGGTGGCCGGTTGCGCACGAACTCGAAGGCGGTGGAGTACTTACCGCCGAACTCCACGTGCATGTCCTCACGGCGGACGCGCTCGCCCTCGAAGGCGGACGAATAGGGCACGGGGATGTCGACATCGCTCACGCTGACCTTGACGCCGCGGACCTCGATGCAGCGGGCCGGGATCTTGGCGTGGTCCAGTTCGCGCACCACATGTTCGTAAGTACAGACACCGGTCGGCAGGATCTCGGGGATCTCGGTATCGGCGATGATGGGGAAGCCCATGTTGATGGCGCCGGCGCCAGTGGCGTACTTGAGGTCGTCCACCTCGCCCAGCGTGAGGCCGAAGGCGAAGACGCGCTCTTTGCAGTAGAGGAGGCACTTGCGGGCGTCGCCGGGTTGGATGCCTCCGAAGGTCATGGCGCCGCGGATGGCCCAGTGCAGCGGGTAGATGGCGGAGATGGTGTCGCGGCCGTAGGGCACGATGTAGGTATCCCAGCCCATCTCCACCTTGCCTTCGCGCAACTGGTCGATGATGCTGACGCCGTTGGCGGTCGAGCCGGCGAAGATCATGATGCTGTTCTTCTGGAACTCGCGGACGATGTGGACAGCGGTCTCCACGTTCGGCGCGGCGCCGAGGATGGCGGCGAACCCCGGCAGGCGCCCGTCCACGAGCTGGATGCCGAGGGTCCGCAGGATGGTATCCGAGAAGAACCCGTTACAGCCCGCCTGGGGCTCAGTGCCCTCGAGGTAGCGCAGGGCGCAGATGGCCTCTTCGGCCAGGAGCGTGGCGATGCCGGCGTCGAGGGCCGTGCCCAGGTAGGGGAACCAGAGCCGGTCCTGGGGAACCACGCCGAGCAGTTCCCTGGCGTGGGCCAGGACGGGTTTGAGCCCGCCCAGGGTCCTGATCTGCAAGCCCATGAGGGCGTGGGCCATAGGCAGGTAGTAAGCGGTGTCCGGGAAGCCGATGGCAACGCTCTCGCCCTTGGATTCGCGGGCGGCCTCGAACCCGGCCTCGGCCTGGCGGACAAGCTCGTGCGCGCCCCGGATGGCCGCGGATGCGATGATCTTGGACATGGTCTGGCTATCCTTTCAGCGTGTGCTTTCGGCGGGCGGCAACGTCAGCAGCGTCGCCGCCCGGGACCGAGCCTCGGCGCGGCGGCAGTCGGGGCACAGGTTGAGGAGTGCCCTGGGGAGCCTATTCTGTTCACGCAGCGCGTTCATCTGCGGAACCGTGGCGAAGGCCTGCCCGCAGGACCGGCAGGTGAACAGCGGCACGCGCGTGCCGAACTCGACCATGGTTCGTTCGCCCCCGAGGTCCTGGGCATGCAGCGCACCGGTGGGACACACAAAGACGCAGGCGCCGCAGCCGATGCAGGCCTCTGTCGGTGCCTGGAACGGCGAGGACACCCGCCGTGCGGCCCCGCGGAAAGCGTAACCGATGGCGTGCCGGCCAATGGCCTCGGCACAGACGCGCACGCACAGGCCGCAGAGGATGCAGCCGTCAGGGCCGACCTTCTCGTCACTCGGCTGGAAGCCCTCGTCTGGCGAACCGTACTCCGCGACCAGGCTCTGCAACACGGCGGCGTCCGGACAGCGCGCCAGCAGCAGCCCTGCGACCGCGGCCCGCACGCGCCGCACCCTGGGGCTGTCTGTCTGCACGACGTCGCCCCCCGCGGGGGCATAGTTGCAGGAGGTGACCAGCCGGACGCGCTGCCCCTGCGCCACCTCCACCACGCAGAGGCGACACGCACCGTAGGGCTGGAGGGCCGCGTGATGGCAGAGCGTCGGCACCTGGACGCCGCGGCTCCGGGCGACGTGGAGGACGGTCTCCTCGGGCGCCGCTTCAGCGGCTTCGCCATTGAGCAGGAACGCAGTGGTTTCGGTGCTGCTCATGGGCTTGCGGGTCTCCTCCCGGACTCGACGACGACGGCGCCAAACCGGCACGCCTGCAGACAGGCGCCGCACTGGATGCACCCGGACGAGTCGATGGTGTGGGGCTGTTTCCTCTTCCCAGAGATCACGTGCACCGGGCATGTGCGCACGCAGGCTCTGCAGCCCGTGCATGCCGTCGGCAGGATCCGGTGCCGGATCAACGCCTTGCAGACCTTGGCCGGACAACACAGGTCGTTGGTGTGGGCGAGGTACTCGTCTCTGAAGTAGCGCAGCGTGCTCAGCACCGGGTTGGGTGCGGTCCCTCCAAGGGCGCAGAGCGAGCCAGCGCTCACGGCTTCGGCTAGGCCAGCCAGGCGGGCCATGTCCTGGGGCTGCCCCTGGCCGGCGCAGATGCGCGCGAGGATGGCATGCATCTGCACCAGTCCCTCGCGGCACGGCACGCACTTGCCGCAGGACTCCCCCTTCAGGAAGGCCAGGAAATAGCGTGCCACATCGACCATGCAGGACGTCTCATCCAGCACGATCAGGCCGCCGGAACCCATCATCGAGCCGGCCTGAACCAGTTCGTCGAAGCCGATGGGTGTATCCAGCAGGCTGGCGGGCAGGCAGCCGCCGGACGGGCCGCCGGTCTGCACGGCTTTGAAGGCCCGCCCACCGGGGATGCCACCCCCGATGTCGAAGATGAGTTCGCGCAAGGTGGTTCCCATGGGGACCTCCACCAGCCCGGTGTTGACCACCTTGCCCACCAGCGAGAAGATCTTGGTCCCCTTGGACGTCGCCGTGCCGATGCTGGCATACCAGTCGCTGCCCCGCTCTAGGATCAGCGGGACATTGGCCCAGGTCTCGACGTTGTTGATCAGGGTCGGCTTGCCGTCGAGGCCCTTCTCCACGGGGAAGACGTACTTCGGACGGGCTTCCCCCGGCAACCCCTGCAGGGAGGCGATCAGGGCTGTCTCCTCGCCGCAGACGAAGGCGCCGCCGCCGCGCACCACGGCGATATCGAAGGCCAGCCCTGAGCCGAGGATATGATCACCCAGATAGCCCTGTTCGCGGGCCTGCCGGACGGCGAGCTGGATGTTGCGCACTGCCATGGGGTACTCGTCGCGGACATAGACGAAGCCCTTCACCGCACCGACGGCATGGGCGCCGATGAGCATCCCCTCGATGACCCGGTGCGGATTGCCCTCCAGGAGACTGCGGTCCATGTAGGCCCCTGGGTCGCCCTCGTCGGCGTTGCAGACGAGGAACTTCGGTGTGCCCTCGGCGCGCCGGCATGCGTCCCACTTCCGGCCACTGGGGAAACCGCCGCCCCCGCGCCCCCGCAGGCCTGAACGCATCACCTCTGCGACGACGGCATCGGGCGACAGGGCCAGTGCCTTGCGCAGAGTCTGGTAGCCAGCGCAGAGCCTGAGATAGTCCCCGATGTCGGTCGGGGAGATGCGTCCGTTGTCGCCGAAGACAAGCCGCCTTTGGCGGGCATAGAAGGGGATATCGGCCTCGTGCGCCAGGGGATCTCCGGCCGGTGAGTGGTAGACGAGGCGCTCGACCACCTCATCGCGTAGCACACTGCGCGCCACGATCTCGGGCACATCGGCCGGGCTCACTTTGCGGTAGAGGATATTGCCGGGGCGGATCACGACTAAGGGCCCCTGTTCGCAGAACCCGTGACAGCCGGTGGTGCGAAGTTCCACCCGGTCGCCGAGGCCGAGACGCCCGAGCTCACTGGCAAGGCCATCCGCCACGGCCTGGCAGTTGTAGGCCTGGCAACCGGTGCCTCCGCACACAGCGACGACCACGTGCTCGCGGTCAGGGCGCGTGGCCAACGCCGGGGGCTCGGCGCGCCGCGGTTTGCGGGCCGCGGGCACGCCCTTCTTGCCGGCGATCATGGCCATGAGCGTCTCGATGGAGCCCGGGGGCGCCGCGTGGAAGCCGCCATCGACCATGACCACGGGCCCCAGGGCGCAGGCACCCAGGCAGTTGACCGTCTCGACCGTGTACTCGCCGTCGGCGGTCGTCCCGCCGGGAGCCACGCCGAGCGTGCGGCAGACTTCGTCGAGGACCCTCGGGGCCCCGCGTACGTGACAGGCCGTGCCCAGACAGACCCTGAGCACATGGCGACCGCGCGGTGCCAGGTGCAGCGCCTTGTAGAACGTCGCGACGTGGTACACCCGGGCCGCGGACACCCCGAGCCCGACCGCCACCTGGCGCAGAACCGCCTCGGGTAGGTAGCCCAGGTCACGGTTCAGGTCCTGCAGGACGGGGATCAGCGAGGCGGACTCCGGCGGGTGCGATGCCAGCGTTCGGCCCAGTACTTCGGCAACGTGTTCATCGAGAGCCGCGTTCACGCTTCTGTCGCCTCCGTCGCGCGCTCGATCCGGAGTAGGAAGGCCTGGCGCTTGTCCTGGACCACATCCGCGACGTTCTCGAGAGTGAGGGCCCCGACATGGCAACTCTCCACGCAGGCAGGGATCTCGCCCCTGGCCGTGCGTTCGGCGCACAGATCGCACTTCACGACCGCGCCGTCCTTCGGGTCCATGCGGATGACCCCGAAGGGGCAGGCCAGGATGCACCAGCGACAGCCGATGCAACGCTCATGGTCCAGCGCGACCGGGGAGCCTGCGTCGCGCCGCCGGAGCGCCGCGGTGGGACAGACCTCGATGCACGGCGCCTTCTCGCAGTGCCGGCACTGCAACGGCGCCGAGAACGAGCCGCCCTTCTCAACCCACACGCGCGCCTTCGGGGGCTTCTCCTCCTGCAGCGCGCCGAGGAGCGTCTTGGACTCGGAGTGCGCCACGGCGCAGGCCAGTTCGCAGGAGCGACAGCCGAGGCACCGATCCGGATGGACAACAAGGAAGCTCTTCACGGCGTAGGCTCTCCGCAGGGGACCGGTCAGAGGGTGATGGGCTGGCTGTACATCAACGGCTTGAGCTTCAGGGCTTCGCGCTTGCGGTCCATGTGCTGCATCATCAGCCGCGCGGCCTTCACCGGGTCGTTCTCGAAGCAGAACTTGCCGCCGACCAGGGCCTCGACGTCCTGGGTGAGGAAGCGCGTGAGCTCAGGGCTGCCGAGCACGCGCATGGCCGGGCTGAAGTTCACATAGGCCCCCGAGGCCACGCAGTAGAAGCCGATGGCGATGGCTTTCTCGCACATCGCCTCGGGCGCGGAGCCGGCGATGGGCAGGTCGGAGAGCTTGTCGCCCAGGCCGCCCTCCTTGATCATCTCGCAGAGGGCCACGAGGATACGGCTGTTGTCGACGCAGGACCCGAAGTGCAGCACCGGCGGGATGCCGACGGTCTCGCAGATCTCCTGGAGGCCCTTGCCGGCCCAACGCGCGGCCTCGGGCTGCAGCAGGCCGACCTTGGCGCAGGCAGTGGCGCCGCACCCGGTCATGACCACCAGCACGTCGTTGGCCACCAGTTCACGCACCATCTTCACGTGGCAGTCGTCCTGAGTCTTGCGCACGGTGTTGCAGCCGATCACGGCCGCCACGCCGCGCAGGCGACCGGAGATGATGCCGTCGTTCAGCGGGCGGAAGGAGGCCCGGTAACGGCCGCCCAGGTGGGTGAAGGTGTTGCCCACGGTGAAGCCGGCGACCAGGTCCGTCTTGTGCTCGGGGATATCCACCGGACCACGGTTGGGGAAGTTCTCCACCGCCCGCCGCACGATCTGTTTGGCGATATCGTAGGCGTGCTCCTCCTCGAACTGGATATGCTCGGCGCCGTTGATGTGGGCCTTCTTGCTGGTGGTGATCACCTTGGTGTGGAACCGGGCGGCGTGCTCGGTCACCGCGGGCATGATGCACTGCACGTCCACCAGCATCACGTCGACGGCCCCGGTGGCGATGGCCAGTTCCTGGTGCAGGAAGTTGCCCACCACCGGCGCGCCCTGGCGCATGAGGATCTCGTTCGCGGTGCAGCAGATGCCGCCCACCATGATGCCATTGGCGCCCTTCTCTTGGGCCAAGGCGAGGAGCTCCTTGTCGCGGCTGGCCGCCACCACCATCTCCGAGAGGGTCGGCTCGTGACCATGCACGACGATGTTGACCGCGTCGCGGCGCAGGACGCCGAGGTTGACCTGGCTGCGCACCGGCTGCGGGTCGCCGAAGAGCACGTCACCGCAGTCGGTGGCCAGCATGGCACCGGCCCAGCCGTCCCCCATGGAGGTCCGTAACCCATGCATGATCAGGCTCTTATAGTCCGCGTCGACACCCTCGTGCGTGCGGTGTAGGGTCTCGACGATCTCGTGTTCCACGCCCACGGGGATCAGTCCGAGCCGACGCCAGTTCTCGACCGTCGCCTTGGGGGCCCGCAGGGCCGGGTAGCGGATCTCGCCCTCCTGCTGGCTGAACTGACCCCTGGCCACCTCGGCGAACTCCCTGGCGATCTCGGCGTCCGTGCGGTCCTTCGTCTCGATGCCCCAGTCGCGGGCCAACTGGCGCAAGCGTTCGGGGCTCTTGATGGCGAAGCCTTGGGCCTCGCCCTTGGCCGTGAGCAGCAGCGTGCGGACGACGTCATGGCCGTGGTCCGAGTGGGCCGCCACCCCGGCGGCGACCTGACGGATCAGGTGTCGCGCGGCAATGGTCGACGCGGTGGCGCCGCAGATGCCCTGTTTGGGGCCGCCGTCGAAGGGGTTGATCCGGCAGGGCCCCATCTCACAGATGCGGCAACAGATCCCCAGTTCGCCGAAACCGCAGCGCGGCTCCTGTTCATCGAGCCGGTCGTGGGCGGTCGCGAGGCCGCAGGCCGCCGTACGGCTGAGCATGGCCTGGGCGGCGGGATCGGCACTGCGGTTCTGGATGGTCGACTTTCGCATGGCAACTCCTTAGTGGGAAGGCGTCGCATCTCGGCGGCAGGCCAGGGCGCGGACGATCTGGGCCACGACCGTATCGACGTCGGGGCTGACCCCGGCGGGGCAGCGGCCGGCACGTTCGGCCTCGCCGATCCGTTCATCGTAGGGGATGAACCCGGCGAACTCCAGGTCAGGCAGGGCTTGCCGCAGGAAGGTCTCGTCGGCCGGAGTCCGGATGCGGTTGCCGACCCCGACCACCCGGTGCAGCCGGATGTCGGCCGCCAGCCGGCGGATGCGCCGGACCGTCTCCACGCTTGCCCGGGACGGCTCGGAGACGATCACGAGCTGGTCCACGCTGTCTACCGTCCCGCGGCTGAGGTGCTCGATCCCTGCCTCCATGTCCACGACGAGCGCCACGCCCTCCTCCAGCAGCAGATGCGAGACCAGCGCCCGCACCATCGCGTTCTCCGGGCAGTAACAGCCGGCCCCCCCTGTCTTCACCGCGCCGGCGACCAGCACGCGGACACCGTTCACCGTCTGGGCATAGGCCGCGGGGATATCGGCCACGAAGGGGTTCATGCGGAACATGCCGCCACTGGTGCCGGGCCGTGCCCCGGTGCGTTCCTCGATGAGGTCGACCAGCTTGATCAGGGGCGCCACCGTCTCCGGGGCCGGGTGTCCCATGCAGCCCAGCAGGGTCGCATTGGGGTCGGCATCGAGGGCGAAGACGTCGACGCCCTGGCGCGCCAAGGCACTGGAGAGCAGTGCCGCAAAGGTCGTCTTCCCGACTCCCCCTTTGCCGGTGACAGCGAGTTTCACGGTTTCGTCGTCTCCGCGGGTCTGGCGGTCGCGGTCGCCGGCGGCGCCGCTTCGGCCTTGGGGATGTCGGGCTTGGGCGGTTCGGCGACGGCCACGGCGGAGTGGTCGCGGTGGAGGTAGTAGTTGGCCCAGCCGGAGGTGTTGGCCAGATCGCGCCGGCAGGGGGGTATGCAGCCCTGGCGGAGCTTCTCCAGCTCGTGGCTGCTCTTCAGGCGGCGGTAGATCTCGGTCCAGGCGCACGACTTCTCCTTCGGGAAGCCCTCGCACATCCCATCGACGCTGCCCCCGCAGGGCCCATTCCGGAGCTGTTTGGCGCAACGGCTCATGGGACAGCGGTAGGCCAGGTCCAGGAGGGCGCAGTCGCCGCAGTCACGGCACTCGAACATCACATGCTTGGCCCCGAACTCGCCGAGGTGCGATCCCGCCGCCAGCAGGGGGTGCCGCTCGAGGAAGCGGTAGTAGCCGGCGAGGGCCTTGTGCCCGAAGCTGTCGCGCTCGAAGGCGTGGCCGTGGGCCTGCAGCATGAGCGAGTAGGCGAGGGTCTTGCTGCCGGGACCGACGCGCCGGATGGGGTCCTCATCGGGCGTGGTGATGCGGTACTCCGTAGGCGGCGGGAAGGCATAGTACTCGCCGGGCCGGCCGAAGCAGAGCTCGGGGATGAACTCCTCCCAGCGGGGGGCGAGCTCCAGGCCGCGCCGGATGACGGTGGCGAAGTCCTCGGTCTTGAGGGCGAAGCCGCCGATGTGGACGCCGGCGAAGCCCATGCCCTTGAACATGGCGACCATCCTGGCGGCCCGTTCCAGGCGCTTGCCTTTGCCCTTGTCGGGGTCCTTGGCCTCCTGCTCCAGGGTGGCCACCAGGGCGTCCGTGACCACGCAACCGGGAACCGTGTTGGCGTTCATCGCCTTGGCCGCGCCGGCCGAGAGGACGTAGACATTGCCGAGCACGGGGGTCTTGAGGCCGCGGCTGGCCAGGTAGCGCCGGATCTCGAGGAACTTGCGCATGTCGTAGCCGAGTTGGGAGATGATCAGGTCGGCGCCGGCGGCGATCTTGCGCTCCATCTTCAGGTACTGGCAGAGAAGCTCCTCTTCGCTGAACTTGAACGGCGAGACCGCCGCCGCGATGAGGAAGTCGGTGGGTTTCAGGCGCTGGGTGGTGCCGGGCTTGCGTCCGGGCACCTCCAGGCCGCGGTTCATCTCCTTGAGGAGCGCGACCGCCTGGACCGAGTCCAGGTCGAACACGGGGCTGGCCTGGCCGCCGAAGGCCCCTGGGGCGGGGCAGTCGCCGCTGAGGACGAGCAGGTCCCTCACCCCCGCGTGCGCCAGGGCGCTGGCGCGGGACTCCATGGCATTGCGGTTGCGGTCGCGGCAGGTGAAGTGCACCAGGGGCTCGCCGCCGGCCTGGACGACCTCGCCGGCCAGGATGTCGGGGGAGATGGCAGGTCCGCCGCCGGGGTTGTCGGTGAGGCTGACCGCATGCACGGTCACCCCCGCGGCGGCGATCCCCTTCGCGAACTGGGCCGCGGCCTCGATGGCCGGGCCGTCGTACCCGCGACCGGGCACGAACTCGCAGGTGATCGCGAACGACCCGTCGGCCAAGGCTTCTCTCAGCATGCTATCGCCCTCTAGAACAGGCCGCGCACGGCGCCGGTCTCCACGTCTACGTCAATGCCACGGAAGGCCGGGTTGGAGGCCGTGCCGGGGAGCAGCCTGATCTCGCCGGCTACGGGCACCACCAGCCCGGCGCCCTGGTAGATGAGGATATCGCGGATGGGGAGCGTCCAACCGGTCGGGCGGCCCTTGATGGTCGGGTCATGGGAGAGGCTCAGGTGGGTCTTGACCATGCAGGTGCCCAGGGCCGCGGTAGCGGGATCGGCCTCCAGGCGGGCCGCCTTGGCCGCGGCGGTCTCGGAGTAGGTCACGCCGGCGGCCCCGTAGACCTCCCGGGCGATGAGCTCGATGCGCTGGCGCAGCGGCAGGCTGAGGTCATAGAGGAAGTGGAAGTGGTTCTTCTCCTCGCAGGCCGCCACCACCGCCTCAGCCAGTTCGCGCGCGCCCTCGCCACCCCGGAGCCAGTGCTGCGACAGCGCGCAGAGAGCCCCGTTCTGCTCGGCAGTGCGGCGGATGGCCGCGATCTCGGCCGGGGTATCGGTATGGAAGCTGTTGATGCAGACCACCGGCCGGACGCCGCTCCTGCGCACGGTCTGGATGTGGGCCACCAGGTTCTGGCAGCCCTGCTCGACCAGGGCCACGTTCTCTTTGGTGTAGGCTGCATCCAGGGGGATACCGGGCTTCACCGCGGGGCCGCCCCCGTGCATCTTCAGGGCCCGGACCGTCGCCACCACCACCACCGCGTTCGGCCGCAGCCCCGAGAACCGGCACTTGAGGTTCCAGAACTTCTCGAAGCCGATGTCGGCGCCGAAGCCGCTCTCGGTCACGTGGTAGTCGGCCAGGCGCAGGCCCAGCCGGTCGGCGATGATGGAGCTCTGGCCGATGGCGATATTGGCGAAGGGGCCGGCGTGGACGAAGACGGGCTGGCCCTCGATGGTCTGCAGCAGGTTGGGGTTGATGGCGTCGATCATCCAGGCGGTCATAGCGCCGTCCACCTCGAGGTCAGCCGTGGTCACGGGCGCGCCGGAGCGACGGTACGCGACGATGATCCGGCCCATGCGCTGGCGCAGGTCGGCCAGGTCCCGGGCCACCGCGAGGATGGCCATGATCTCGCTGGAGACGGTGATCTGGAAGCCGGACTTCATGGGCACGCCGTCCATCTTGCCGCCGTGGCCGATGGTGATGTTACGGAGGGCCTGGGCGCAGAAGTCGATGGCCCATTTCATCTCCACGCGTTCGGGGTCGATGTCGAGGCGCTTGAGGCCGCGCTTGGCCAGGTCGGCGTCGGTGTAGTTGGCCTCGTGCTGCAGGCGGGAGGTCAGCGCCACCATCGCCAGGTTGTGGGCGTTGGTGATGGAGTCGATGTCGCCCGTCAGGCGGATCGAGAAGGGAGTCAGCGGAATGCACTGCGCCAGACCGCCGCCGGCGGCGGAACCCTTGATGTTGAAGGTCGGCCCGCCACTGGGCTGGCGAATGGCGCCCGCAACCCGCTTGCCGAGGGCGCCGAGGCCCTGGACCAGGCCGATGGTGGTGGTGGTCTTGCCCTCCCCCAGCGGCGTGGGGGTGATGGCGGTCACGTCGATGTACTTGCCCACGGGCGCGGACTGCAGGCGGCTCAGGGCCCGGATAGCGTCGACCTTCCCCACCTGGCGGCCCATGGGGATCACCTCATCGGCCTGCAGGCCGAGCCGGGAGGCCAGCTCGGCCAGGGGCACCATGTGCTTCTCACACTCGGCCGCGATCTGCCAGTCCTTCAGGGCGGTGGGGTCCAGTGCTGGTTTTGCCATGGTGAGGCGTGATCCGTTTATCACCGGTCTGCTATATTGCCTAGGTTGCCCTGGAGCCGTTCAGGGCGACTCCCGTCCGGCAGCGGTCGCCACCTGTGCCTTCGTCGCGTGGCGGCGACCTTCCGGATGCCACATTGTGGCACTTGTGTCTACCAATACACGTACCACATTGTGGTTGTCAAATGCAATTTGTAGAAAAGTGTTGGGGGGGTGTCGGGGGAGGGGTGGAGGACCCCCACCCGGCAAGGGGG
>Ga0172371_10001390_pt1 | contig 38262 bp, 27 predicted proteins | sample Lak12m_FD_114543 | JGI IMG/M metagenome (GOLD analysis project Ga0172371, IMG submission 114543) | Freshwater microbial communities from Kabuno Bay, South-Kivu, Congo - kab_022012_12m | ecosystem: Environmental > Aquatic > Freshwater > Lake | place: Democratic Republic of the Congo: South-Kivu... | reverse complement strand
CGCGCCCTGGCTCCGAAGCGTCGCAAAGGACGGCAAAGCCCGGAGGGTGAAGCCGTGCTAGTCGCACTGCGAACCCTTCGCAACGAAGCAGATGCGGTCATATCGGCTCGCCCCGACTCACAAGGCTCGTGTGGGACTTGCTTCGGCTCACAGGGTGAGCAAAGCATCGCCCGGAGGGTAAATACTCTTTGTTATTATCTTGTATAAAACAATATTAATATGAGAATTTTGAAATATTTATGAATAATCCAGGATAGAAAGGGACGAATGATGAGTGGAACAAAGAAGCTGATGATCCTGGCGGCCGTGGCGGCGGCCGCGGTTTCCATCACCTGGGCGGAGAATGCGCCCGCGCCCAAGCCCGCGCCCTTTCGTTGGCCCGAAACCGCCGTTTTCGCCCGGGCCGGATCGTTTTCGCCGGGCGCCGATATTTTCAAGACGGTTTACGGATCGGGATTTACGGCCGGCGGCGAGATCCGGATCCGGTTGGCGAGGCGCTTGAGCATGTCCCTGGAAGTGCAACCGTTCAAAAAAACCGGGAAAATGACCGTGACGGACGAGCCGACGAAGATCAAGACGACGCCGATCTCGGCCCTGGCGACATATCATTTCTTGTCCGGCCGATTCCAGCCGTATGCCGGAGCGGGGATTTGCCTTTTGTCGTATCGGGAAGACAATCACCTGGGCTCCGCGGACGGCTCCGGATTCGGCTTCGCCGCTTCGGTCGGCGTGACGGCCCGATGGAAATTCCTGGGCGTCGACGCCCGGGTGAAATATTTCTCGGTCAAAGCAAAGACCGAAACGGAAAAGGTCGATTTCGGCGGCCTGGTTTTCGACCTGGGCGTCGGCGTTTTCTTTTAATGTTCTCTTCCGTTTGATGTAGGTATGGGAGAGAAGGACGGGATTTTAGCCTGCTCCTTTATCGGGTGTATAATTACCATGTGACTCTTCCCGAAGCGGCCGCGCGTCCCGAGAAGAAAGCCGCCCGCATTTTCCTGCTATTGTTCCTGGCCGGGGCGGCGATCCGGGCGGTGGACGTTTTCCGGCCGGCCGACGGCCGGATCCGGGAATCGTGGCGGGAAAGCGATTACGCCGCCGTCGCCCGTAATTTCGCCCGGGAAGGAATGAACATCCTTTTGCCGCGGATTGACTGGAGGGGAAACTTTCCGGGATATGCGGAAATGGAATTTCCGATCATCCCCTGGACCATGGCCGTTTTTTATAAAATATTCGGCGTCCATGAGGAAATCGGGCGGGCGATCCTCTGGCTTGTTTCCCTTTTGACGCTGCTCGTCTTTTTCGCCCTGGCCCGGCGTCTTTTGCCGGCCCCGGCGGCGACGGCGGCGTCGCTTTTCTTCGTCCTCAGCCCCCTGGCCGTCCGGGTTTCCAATTCCCTCCAACCGGAAGGGCTGATGCTCCTTCTCCTTCTCGTCAGCGTTCATTTCTTCCTTTGCTGGCTCGACCGGGGTGCCCGGTCGGATTATTGGATTTCGCTTCTGGCGACCGTGGGGGCGATCATGGTCAAGGCACCCGCCGCCCACATCGGCCTCGTCCTGGCGGCTCTCTTGATCGCGAAAAAAGGATTCCGGGCGCTGCGACGGGCCGACGTCTGGATCTTCGGAGCGCTGGCGTTGCTCCCGGCGGCGGCCTGGTACGTCCATGCCCACCGGTTCTATCTCGAATTCGGGCTTTCGCTCGGTCTCAGCAACGAAACCCATTGGATCGGCTGGGATCTTCTCCGCTCGCCCAGGCAATTTCTCTTTTTGGTCTTAGGCGCTGCCCGGACCGAAAGCATGTTGGTCTGGACGCCGTTGGGGTGGATTTTTTTGGGGGCCGTCTTTTTCGTCCGCAAGGGAACGGACGTTTTCAAGGTCGTCTTCTGGTGGCTGGCCGGGATCGGCGTTTATTTTCTGGTCGCGATCCGGACGATCGGCGACGGCTGGGCGGCGTATTATCACGTTGTCGCCGTCCCCCCGGCGGCTCTGGCGATCGGCGCGGCGATCGACGGGCTGTCCCGAAGGCATCCTTTCGATCAGCGACGGTTCGAACGCCGCGCCGTCGCCGCCGGATTGGCGCTCATTTTCGGCTTCCAGGCCTTCCTGGTTGTCCGGGATTTTCACCCCCGGAAGTTTGAGCCGTTTTATGCCTGCGCGAAAGCCTTCGCTCCCTTGATTCCCAAAGGAGACCTCATTCTGGTGTCCGGCGGCCGGGCCAGGGACCAATTCGGCCGGTCCGTCGCCTACAATGCTTCATACTTTTTCTACTGGCTGGATCGCAAGGGCTGGAACGTTCCCCTCGAGGACGCTTCGCGGGAGGCCGTCAGCGAATTCGCCCGGAGGGGAGCCCGTTTTTTCGTTTGCGAGCGCGGCTTTCTCTCCTGGAGGCCCGGCCTGGAAAGCGCGCTCCGGGCGGCTTTTCCGGTGACGGCGGAGTGCTCCGAGGCGATTCTTTTTAAAATCGGTCCCTGACGTATCCTGGATTATGCACGAAGGGTAAATACTCTTTGTTAGCCTCTTGCTTAAAACAATATCAAAATAAGAATTTTTAAATATTTATGAATAATCCAGGGTAAATCGATCCCTGACTTACATCGCTTCCAGGGCGTAGAAAAGCACGAACGCGGCCGCGACCGCGAACATCAGCGGATGGACTTCCCGGAGCCGGCCGCGGAGCAGCTTGATCAGAACGTAAAGGATGAATCCCAAACCGATGCCGTGGCTGATGCTGGCGGTCAGGGGAATGGCGATGATGATGAGAAACGAGGGAAAGGCCTCGTCGAACCGGTCCCATTCGATTTCCCGGACGGCCTTCATCATCAGAAAGCCGACGAAAATGAGGGCCCCGGCCGTGATCGGCGTGACCGTATGGCCGCCTTCCGGGACGGTGAAGCCGCCCGCGGCCAGCAAGCCGTATTGCTCGGCGGCCGGAATGACGATCCCGCCGCCGATCATTTTGATCACCGGAGTGAAAAACGCGGCCGCGGCGAAACACAGGCCGGCGACGATCGGCATCAGGCCGGTCCGGCCGCCTTCGGCCACGCCCGCAGCCGATTCGACGTACGTCGTGATCGAGCTTGAGCCGAACAGGCCTCCGGTGACCGCGCCCAGCGAATCGACGACGAGGATCCTCTTGATCTCCGGGACTTGACCGTTCTTGTCCAGGAAACCGGCTTGCTCCCCGACAGCCACCACGGATCCCATGGTGTCGAAGAAGTCGATCAGCATGAGGGAAAAAATCGCCGCGATCAGGGATGGAGTCAGGATCTGGAACAGGGCCGGTTTCCCGCCCACCGTTTGAAACGGGGCGAAGAACGTCGAGAAATCGAGCGGCGCGGCGATCGTCTCCGGCCAGCGGACGAGCCCCAGGACCAGGGCCGCCGCCGTGGCCGCGCCCAATCCGATCATGATCGCGCTCTTCCAGCGCATCGCCGAGAGGATGACGATCACCAGCAGCCCGATCAAGGCCACCCAGACATGCGGCTTGCCCAGGTCCCCGATCTCGACGAGGGTCAGAGGCGCCGGCCGGACGATCCCGCCGTCGTTGAGCCCGAGGACGGCGATAAAAAGGCCGATGCCGGCCCCGATGGCCCGTTTGAGGTTGAGGGGGATACTGTTCATGACCGCCCGGCGGAGCCCAGTCAGGACGAGGGCCAGGATGATGAGGCCTTCGACGAAGACGACGGCCATGCCCACCTGCCAGGGGACGCGGGCCTGCTGGAAGCCGATGACCGAGAAGGCGAGCACGGCGTTGAAGCCCATGCCCGAGGCTAGGGCTAGGGGCCGGTTGGTCGATAATCCCATGAGGATGCTGACGACGGCCGCTCCGACGGCCGTCGCCGTCGTCGCCGCGGCGAAAGGCACACCGGCCGCGGCCAGGATGCCGGGGTTGACGAAGATGATGTAGCACATCGTCAGGAAGGTCGTGATCCCGGCGCCGGTCTCCCGGCGGGAGGTCGTCCCGCGTTCCTCGAATTTGAAGAAATTTTTCATGAGCCCGCTTTCATGACTTCAGGATTTCCTCCGCCGCCGCGGATGCCGTCCGCAAGACCGCGTCGACATTGGCGGTGGAGTCCCGGATGAAGGCCGTTCCGGTCCAGAACACACCCGGCAGAAGGCCGCGAAATCCGGATTCGACCGGCGGCGGACCGAACGACGGAAGCGGTTGGGCGCAGGGCTCGCGATGAGTCCGAACGTCGACGACGTCGCTTTCCGCCAGGTCGGGGAATATCCGCCGAAGACCGCCAAGGAAACGTTCGGCGACTTCGGCGTCGGTCCTCCGGTTGAGATCGTCGTCGGCCGTGACGTACTTGGGAAGGTAGACCAGACAGCGCCCCTGGAACGGCTTCGTTCCAAGGACGTTCGTGCTTTCAACGACACCGGTGAAAGGAAGGTCCGGGTCGAGGAGATTGATCAGATAGTACGGAGAAAGGGAGCGGCGGAGAACCGCCAGGACGCAGACGACTCCAAGATACTCGATCCGGCGGGATTGTTCCCGGGCCGGATCGGCGGCGTCGGCCGCGGCGATTTTAAGGGCTTCGGTCATGGGGACGGTCAGCAGAACCCGGTCGAACGTCCGGGGGCCGGCGGCCGAGTCGAGAACAAGTCCGTCCGCCGCCGGCCGGATCGATCGGACATCGGTTCCGAGCTTCATTTCCACGCCGGCGCCGCGAAGGGCTTTTTCGGCGGCCTCCAGGACGGGAGCATAGCCGCCGAGGAGGCCGCCCATCCGTTCCCGGCCGCCGCTTTTCTCCCTGGCCCCGAACAGCCGCTTGATCGTCGCGTCCATGAAGGAGGCGGGCGTGCGGCCGGCCGCCTCTCCGAGCTTGCTCCGCATAAGCGGATCCCAGAAGTTTTCCGTCACCTTCCGTCCGAAGCGGCGGACGAGCCATTCCCTGGCTGCGGGCTGCTCCGAACCGCCGGGCGGGGACGCATGGGCCGTCCGCAGAATTCCCCATCCGAGGCGAAACTTCGACCAGAGAGAGAGGAAGGGAAAAGTAAGGAAATCAAAGGCCGAGGCGAAAGGAACCAGGCGGCCGCGGCCGTAGAACCCGGCCTTTGAAATCCTCCAGTCGATCGCTCCGCCCATCCCGAGCTCGTCGAGAAACGCAATGGTGGCCCGGTCCGTGGGAAGGACGACGTGATAGAAACGGTCGACGGCCGTTCCGGCGATCGTGACGGGGGCGCAGAGGCCGCCCAAATGCGGGGCCTTTTCGAAAAGCGTCACTCGAAACCGGCCCGAGCGGGCCAGCCGGAGAGCGGCCGATATCCCGGAAAGGCCGCCGCCGACGACGGCGAGGCTCTGACTCGAACGGGAATCCGTCTCCGGCGACATCCCGTATCCCTAGAGCTTCCTTAAAGGAGTGGGAAGCTGGATGCGGTCGCTGTCCCCCTTGGTGCAGTCGCGGTAGGTGATGCTGGCCAGGTAGAAAAGCTCGGCGAAGTAGCGCTTCTTCTGCAGGGCCAGCAGTCCAAGGCTGATCAGCTGGATGGCGACCATGAGGGCGATGCCGCCGACGATGAAGGAATGCGGGGCCATCTGGAAGGCCTGGCCGACCGCGTCCGACAACCGGAAGGCGAAAGGCAATTCCTGGGGGGCGAGGGCCCGGTAAAAATGGATCGTATGCCGCGCGGTCCAGTAAAGCGGGTAAAGCGATAGGATGAGAAGGATGAACCCGGGCACGATGTAGAACAGGAACGGCCGGAAAAGGAATCCCGAAACGACGCTCTGGATGACGCTCCGCATCAACCGGACGTTGGAAACCCGCCGGCGGACGCGCTTTTTGGCCCGGCCCGCCTGTTCCGTCCAGTCCAGGACGGCCGGGATCTCGACGATCCGGGCCCGGAGGATCTTGGCTTTGTTGATGATCTCGGGGTTGATGTCCACGTCCATGGCCCACAGGCTCAGGGAGCGGATGAACGTTCCGTCGTACGCCCGGACCATCCCGGTGATGTTGGTCAGCTTGTCGGAGAAAAAGTCGCGGGTGGCCATCCGGCAGAGAAACCAGTTGGCCGCCCGGCTCAGGGTCCGGCGGAAGAAGGGGACGGCCACCGTCCGTCCGCCCTTGGCGTACGGCGAGGCGATGACGATCTTGGCCCGGCTCGAGATCATTTTTTCGATCAGGCGGCCGATGTGCTCAGGAGCGTAGCTCAAGTCGGCGTCGATGACGACGACGATGGCCCCGTGGCTGCCGTGGAAGGCCGTCCGGAGGACCTGGCCGAGACGGAAGTTGAGCGGATGGCGGAAAACACGGACATCCTCGCGCCCGGCGGCATAGGCTTCGGCGATCTCGCCCGTGCCGTCGCGGCTCCCGTCGTCGACGATCAGGATCTCAAACCGATATTGGGGAAGCGTCTCGAGATATTCGTCCAGGCGCTTAAGATTCTTTTGCAGGCTGGCGGCTTCGTTGTAGGCCGGGCAGACGATCGAAACCAGCGGACGGGGATCGTGGACGTTCATCGGACACCTCTTGCGGGAAGCGCCGGCGCGGCCAGGCGCCGTTCGGCGTATGCGCCCAAAGGTAGGATATCAAAAAATCCGGCAAAAATATCGAGAACTTCCGCGACCAGGGCCCGTTTCTTCGCCCGGTCCATGGCCATGGCCGGGAAAAAGCGGAGGGCGGGGGCGTCCTCGCCGCTGAGAAAGTCGAGGGGATGGAGGAGGAAGCTGACGCCGGTCCGGCCGGCCCGGCACAAACCGAGGGCCGCTCGCAGGTACGTCCGCATCAAGAGAGGGGAGATGCCGCCGAGGTAAAGGAGATAGCTCAAATGGAACGGCGTTTTGACGATCGGCGTCGTCGTCACCGGGATTTCCAGCAGCGTCGTCCGTCCGTCGAGGATCCAGCGGTAGGGGCGGACCGGCCGGAGACCCTCGGCCATCCCGCCGAACAGCTCCTTGCGCTCTTCCTTCTGCCGCTCGGTCAGTCGCGACTGCATGAAATAATACAGCCGGCCCAGCGGTCCGATGAAGGTCGGGAAGGTGGAAGCGTCATAGAGATAATCCCGGCCGGCCAGGATCCGGAGCAGGTCCGCGCTCCAGCTGAAGCCCGGACCGCGGAAACCGCGGGGCCGGAGGCCGGTGACGGCGGCGATCGCCTCTTCCGTCCGGACGATCTCGGCCTCGATTTCTTCTTTCGTTTTGCGATGAAGCCAGGGCTCGTGGTCGAACGAATGATTGCCGACCTCGTGGCCGGCGGCGGCGAGCATTTTCAGCGGGGCGGCGTTCTCCGTCCTGACCGCGTCGCGGCCGACGATGAAAAACGTCGCTTTAAGCCGGCGCTCCGCAAATAGCTCGAGAACGTCGGGAATCAAGCGGCCGAGATAAGACGGATACTCTTCCCATCCGGCGTCGCCGTGCGTTTTCATATAGGACCAGAGATTATCCAGGTCGAAGGAAAGCCCGGCCGCCGGCTTCCTCCGCGATTCGCTCACTTGGATTTTCTTCCCCGGGCCGCGGAAAGAGCCCGGCCTTTCGCCGCCAGGCTCAGCGAGGATCCCCGGAAAACGGGGAGGGAATCGACGGCAGCGGGGGCGACGAGGCGGCAGCCCGTGACGCACGTTCCGGCCAGGCGGCTGATCTCTTCGAACGAAAGGCGGTTGAAGGCGTCGGGAAAAGCGCCGTTGACGAATTCGACGAACGCCTCGATCTCGAGGGCGGTGCCGCGTTCGACGGCCCGGAAGCTCTCGACGGCGAAGGCGATCATTTCTTCGGTCGGGGCGAGACGGCCTTTGCCCAGGCCGGGGATGTCCGGCTGCTCCGTCCGGGTGTGCAGATGGCAGCCGTCGAAGACGGCCGGCCGTCCGGAAAAAGCCCCGAGGATGCGGGGCCATTCCCGCCGGTAAAAATCATGGGCGGCGCAGACGATGATCCCGTCGGCTCCCGAGAGGGCTTGATCAAAATCCCGGGTGAAGGCGCCGGTCAGGTTCGTTCGGGCGAGGTTTTGATCCTCGGGGCGGACGTAAGGATCGTGTAGAACGACCTTGGCCCCGCGGCCGACGAGATCCGTAGCCAGGGTCAGGGTCGGCGAATTGCGGGTGTCTTCGGAATTGGGACGGTAGGCGGTTCCCAAAAGCACGATCTTTTTCCCGGCCGGCGAGCCCCATAAACGGGCGATCCGGTCGGCGGCCAACCTGGGCGAGGCGTCATTGATCCGGCGCGATTCGAGGATGAGGCTGGCCGACATGTCCCGGTTGGCCTTGATCATCCGCCAGAGGAGCAGAACGCCGTCTTTCGGAAGGCAATGGCCGCCGACGCCGATGGTCGGGACGAGCAGGCCGCCGGTGGGCACCGCGGCCGCGTCGGAAGAAGCCGTGTCATCCCAGGCCAGGCGCTTGTTGGCTTCTTCCCGGAGAGCGTGAAAATCGATGTCGAGATCGTCGCAAAGGCGGACGATCTCGGCCGCCGCGGCGATCCGGACGTCGCGATACGCGTTTTCAAACGTCTTGACCGTTTCCGCGGTCAGGCTGTTGGTCGGGTGGAGGCGCCCGGCGGAAACGATCGATCGATAAAGCGCGGCCACGTCTTCGGCCGTACCGGGAGCGAGGCCGCCGACGATTTTATCCGAGGTCCGGATCCGCTCCAGGAGAAAACCCGGCATCACCCGGTTGGGGCTGTTGGCCAGGCGGATGTCGCGGCCGTCCTCGAGGCCTTCCGCGGCGAAGGCGTTCTTCATCACCGTGCCCATCGTCGTCGGGGCCAGGGTCGATTCGAAAATGACGAGGGGGCGCGATTTTGCCGGGCGGTCGCGGAGCACCCGCGCGGTAGAAAAGACTGCTTCCAGAAGCGGGCCGTAATCCGGGGCCAGCCCGCGCTTGTCCGTCTGAACGCAAAAGAGGATCGTGTCGGCGTCGCGGAGAGCGGCGAAATCCGACGACGCGGACAGGACCCCGGCGGCGACGGCGTCGCGGATGATGGGCTCGAGGCCGGGCTCGATGCCGCCCAAGGGGGAGCGGCCGGCGTTGATCGCGGCCACTTTCCATCCCGAGGTCGGCGAATTCCGCTGGATCAGGACGACGCGGGAGGGGGCGCCGGGCAGGGGAGTCCGGACGGCGGCCAGGGCGGCGGCCATCGGGACGCCGACGACTCCGGCTCCGACGACGGCGATTTTTTCGACGATCATGCGCCTTCCTTTCCGGCCCCGTCGATGAACGTCCGGAACCAGAGCTCGATGTTCAGCAATCCCCAAAGCTTGCGGTCATAGGCGCCTTCCTGGTCGATGAGGCGCTCGACGACCGCGGCGTTGAAGAGCCCGCGCTCGCGACAGGCCTTGGAGAGCAGGACGTCGTGGACATATCCCTTCAGTCCGTTGTGGACCCAGAGGTGAAGCGGGACGGGGAAGCCCATCTTGTCCTTGCGCTTGAGGACGACCGGCGGAATGATGTCCCCGGCCGCGATCTTAAGGATATGCTTCAGGTCGCCGCCCTCGAATTTCAGCTTCGGCGGCATCGAGGCGATGAGCTCGGCCATCCGGCGGTCGAGCAGCGGGCAGCGCGATTCCAGGCCGCAGGCCATGGTCATCCGGTCCTCGACGTGGAGGAGGGCCGGGAGGCTGGCGGTGATGTCGAAGTGGACCATTTTGTTGTAATAGGATTTCGTCTGCGGATGATCGAACACCGCGCAGAATCTCTGGAAGATGAGATCGTCGTCGAATCCGGCCCGGAAGTCGGTGGAATAAACGCTCCGGTCGCCGCCGCTTCGGTCGATGAGGCGGAAGTAGCGGGCGGACATCGGATCGAACAGGCCGTCCTGCCAGAACCGGCTGAGCATCGGCGTATACCTACGGAGCACCGGGAGATTGGGCAGGATCGATTTGAGGGTGACGATGTGCTCGCCTTCGTCGTTCGTCTCGGTGATGGCCCCCTTGAGGGCCTGTTCCAGGTAAGCGACGACGTACCGGGTATACCCGCCGAAGATCTCGTCGCCGCCCTGTCCGCCGAGGATCACTTTGACGTGCTTGGCGGCTTCCCTGGCGACCATGTACTGGGGGAAAAGTCCTGGTCCGGCGGCCGGCTCGTCCATGTGATAAACGAGGTCGGCGAGGGTGGCCATGAAATCGGAAGCCTGGGGAAAGATTTCCCACATGTCGGCGCCGGCCAGCTTCACGACTTCCCGGGAGAACGGCGTCTCGTCGAAGGCCGGATCGTCCTTGAACGCCCCGGTGAAGCAGGTCAGCCGGCCCGGCGAGTGCAAAGCGGCCAGCATCGTCACGATGCTCGAATCGAGGCCGCCGCTGAGGGTGGTGCCGACCGGCACGTCGCTCTGCATCTGGAGGCGGATGGAATCCTCGAGGAGGTCGCGGAGCTTTTCGACGAAATATTCCTTGGTGTGATAGGTGTCGACCGCAAAATCGAGATCCCAATAGCGCTCGAGCCGGCCCGTCCCGGAGGCCGTGTCGATCAGCAGATAATGGCCCGGACGGATTTTATGGATGTCCTTGAAAAAGGTCTCTTGATCCAGAACGTATTGGAAGACCGCGTATTCCCGGATGGAATCGATGTTGGCTTCGGCCTTGACCTCGGGATGGGCGAGCAAGGCCTTGATCTCCGAGGCGAAGAGCCAGCTTGGGCCGGTGTCGGTGAAGTAAAGCGGCTTGAGCCCGAAGTGGTCCCGGGCGGCCATCAGCCGATGGAACCTCGGATCGTAAATGAGGAACGCGAACATCCCGTTGAGATGCTTGACGCAATCGGGGCCGAATTCGAGGTAGGCCTGGAGAAGGACTTCGGTGTCTGAAGCCGTTTTAAAGGCCCGGCCGCGCCCGCGGAGCTCTTCCCGGAGATCCTTGTAGTTGTAGATCTCCCCGTTGAGGACGATGGAGACGCCCTCGGCGGTCATGGGTTGCCGGCCGGTCTTCAAATCGAGGATGGACAGGCGCTTGTGATAGAAGCCGACCGGCCCTTCGACGAGCTCGCCTTCTTCGTCCGGGCCGCGGTAGGCGATCCGCTCGGCCATGCGGTGAAGGACCGGGGGTTCGACGGACCGTCCGTCGCGGTTGAAAATTCCAACGATGCCGCACATTTTATGGCCTGTCTCCCGTCGGCGGGCGGAAGGATAGAGACTTCCGGCGCGCCTTGACGGAAGACATCATATCCAAGGCCATCCCCCCTGGAAATGCCCCGGCCGGGTGATTCCCGGGGTGATTATCGGTTCGCTGCTCTCACCTTTAAAGGGGAGGAGAGATCTGAACGAATATGTTTATTTTAGGCCGGCCAAAACGCGATGGGTTCTGGATCGGAACATACTAAAACCTACTCACGGATCGATAAAATATTTGGTTCTCTTCCAATTGTTGTGGGAAATTTGCGGGAAGGACGGCTTCCGCTCCTCGCCTGGTTCTTAACGGCCTTTCTCGATTTTCCGGCTTGGCTCCGATGGAACTCGCCTTCATCTCCTTAACTTTACGGCGGCAGGTGTGAGGGCTCAGACATCATCGTTCGGCCGGCTACTTCCGAGCCGGCTTCCCAAGCATGATATCGAGAAAGGCCTAAACCAGGCGAAGTTCGCGCCAGCCATCCTTCCACGATTTATTTTTACCCATAACGAATGAAAGAGATCCAAATATTTCTGCGAAGCGATTTTTCTTCAAGTTATCGTTTGATGTTTTGGTGGACACTCAGAATCCCACCCATCGCCAATCGGACGGCGATCAGAAATATTTCCTAATCAGGGGATATTCGTTCGATCTCTATTGGGGTTATAATGAAGACATGAAAACTCGGGTGATGATTATTTTGTTTGGAGTATTTCTTGCAGCTTGCGTCCCGCTGGCCGCCCAGACGCCGCAAAGCTATTTGACCGTTTTCGGCGGGATTCATCACCATCAGGTGGCGGGGACGGTCGAAGAATATGTCTTCGGGGAGAACGACTTCCCCGTCATCCCTGCCCATAACGGCTATCTTCTCGGCTTTTCCTACCTCGGCGCGATCGGCAAAAGGATCGGCCTGGAAATCGACGCCCGCTACATCGGTCCGGCCAACGTCGACCTCGAAGATCCGTCCGACGGCGATACGATCGGAGTGAAAGCCGGGCCGCATGCCCCCCTGACGGCGAATTTTTTGTTTCTCCCGTTGCCCGGAAAAATCCGCCCGTATCTGGTCGCCGGCGGCGGGGTGGATATCTTTCTGGGAAAAGGCGGAACATATACGTCCCGATACGGCTACGAAATCGAAATTCCCAAGCCGACATCCAAGGAGCGCTTCGACGCCGAGGCCCATCTCGGGGCCGGCGCGTTTATCGCCATCGGCGAAAAATGGGGCGTCCGCCTGGATTCCCGCTACCTCTGGATCTTCGACGACGGCGATATGATCGGCGGAATATCGCTGGCCGCCGGCCTATATCTATCCCTCTGAGCCCAGCGTCAACGGATTTTTTTCTTGCCGATCCCTTTTCCCGAAACAGGATCTCCGTTGAGCTGGAGATGGTACGCCCGCCAGCCGAATTTCGGGATCGTGACCGTCAGCCGGTCGGCCTGAAAATCCACCGTTTCGTCGGTGGGCGTTTCGATGAGCGACGTCCTGCGGGCCGAAAGGATTTCATAGACGCCGGGGTTGAGATCAAAGGTCGTTTCGTCTCCTGTCTGGTTCCAGAACCGGACGACGATCCCGCCCGCGGCGGTATCTTCGGCCGGCTTGACCGCCCAGAGAAACACGCCGGGATTTGAGCTCGAAAAGAGGGACAGCGACCGGGCCGGGAGCTCGGTTCCTCCGGTGATTTCGCCGGCGGTCAGCGGATTTTGATGCTCGAGGGCGAAGCGCATCGCTTCGACCGCGTCGAAATCGCCGTGCGTTTCGAGGCCGAAGCGCTGGAGGAAATACGCGTCGCCGCCCTGATTGGGAATCCCGAGGGAGGGCCCGTCGACCTGGCCTCCGGCCAGCAGGGAAAGCTGCGGCGTTTGGGCGTCGAGATAAGAGGTGGAGCTGGATCCCCGCCGCATGAACGAAAGGTCGGGGCTGGAAATCGTCAGGCCGGTCCCGCCGGCCGATAGGTCGGCGAAATGGTTGAGGGTCAGCCAGTCGGTGCGGGCCGCCTTGGGCGCATATTGGCCGCCGTCTCCGGCCAGGCGGGCCGTCAGGACGGCTCCGACCTCTTCGTGACGGAGACGCGGAGTGTTGAGGTTGAGGTTGAAATCCCAGGTCCGAACGTCGCCGAAATTCTGCCGGATCTCGTTCCGGACGTCGATGCGCGGTGAATCCCGGTAAAGGGTGATGGACGTGGTGTGAGACAACGGACCGGACGAGGTGATCCGCAGGGTCGCCGAGACCGGTCCGGCGTTTTCGACCGCAACCGTCCCGCTGCCGGCCCCGAGGTCGTTGATCGACCGGCCGCCCGAGGCCTTGGCCATTTCCCGATTTCCGCGCAGCTTGTCGATCAAACTGATGATGGCTCCGTTGGCCCCCGCCTTGAGCCGGTAAAAGGAATTTTCGAGGATGTTGCCCTCGGCCGTTGGGCCGCCGCTCGAAGCGCTCCCCGCTCCGGAGACGATTTGGTAGGTTTTATATCCTACGGGCGGAACGCCGTTCGCCCAGATTCGGAGGTATGTCTGGCCGTCAAGGGTCACGATTTGGGAAGGGACTTCCGCTTCCGTGGCGGCATCGATGACATGGATGTCTCCCGACCCTGAGTAGGGGAGATCGGCTTCGCCTGTCCTCTCCCAGCCCAGGGGATTGAAGACAAAGAGTTCGCTGCCGGAGCCGGCCCGGTAAATCATGCCGCCCAGGGCTGCGCGGGCATCGTCATAAAGCGCGTCGACGTAGGAAGCGATTCCGGCGGCCCGGGCCCGCTCCCAGGCGGCCCTCTGGTCGCGGGAGATGGGGCCGTCGGCCGTCCAGTCGTGCTCATAATACAAGCCCAGGTCGACGTAAGCCTGCTCCCGGGCGTCTTCGCGGCCGCGCATGAAGCTCGAATCCGCGAGTGTCGCCAGGGCGGCCATGGCTTCGGCGGCCCGGAGCTTTTCCGTCGTCCGTTTGACCGAGGCGGTCACCTCGGCCATGGAGGCCGGGAGCAGGTCCCATTCGTTGCCGAAGCTCAGGCTTTGGGCGGGAATCGAGCCGCCGTATGTCCGGGAGAAATCATCGAAGAAATCGGTGATGTTGGAAACGATGACCTTACGGTCTCCGGTCGACTTGGCCTTGGCCGTCTGGACGAAGGTGTCGGTGGTGGTTTCGAGATCGTCGCCGCCGTAGCCGAAAACGCCGATGACGTTTTGGGGATTTCGGGCTTGGAAGCCGGCGTCGGAGGAGACATAATCGATCGCCGCGGCTGTGGACCGGGCTTCAGCATATCCGCCGATGTCGTAATAATTGCCGCGAAGCATGGAATACCATTTGGTCAGGATCCGGCTGCCGTCCAGTCCCGTCCACCAGTACATGTCGTGGGGCCGGTCCCAGGCGTTGGGGACGCGCGAGGCGCACCCGCAGATGCCTTTCCAGAAATAGGAGGCGCCCGCGCCCGAAAAAAGCGTCCCCAGGCCGAAGGGGAGGGTCTGGTTTTCCTGCGATAAGGCCAGGGTCAAATCGAGTCCGTAGCGGCGCTCCAATTGCCCGGCGTAATACATGCTCCGGAGGACCGCCTCGGCCGGCATGGCCCCGTAGTCGAGGTGAAGCAGGGTCAGGGGGACGCCGATCGAGCCGTCTTTGATCCGGTTGATCAGACGGGTGAACTCTTCGGTCGACCGGTTTTGTTCAAATTCCCGGATCCAGAGGGTGCCGTCGGGGTTGAACCGGCCCCGGAATTCCGCGGCGTTTCCGCTCGTCGAGTCCGCCAGGTCCAGGTAGTAGTCGAGCATGCCGAGAAACGCCGCCCGGAAGCCGGCCTCGTCGGACGTCCACATGTAATCGGTATGATTGTCGTCGGCGATATAGATGCGTTTCTGCTGGGCGGAGAGGGGTGAAGGGGCCAGAGAGGAGAGCAAGCCGAGCGCCCCGAGGATCACCGCGGTTTTCCCGTTCATGGCGACTCCTTCTTTTTCAATATAGGTTGAATGCCGCTCAGGATCAAGTTTTGGAATTGATTCCGCGGCGGGGTTATGTTAATTTTTCGGACGACGATCGCGGGAATAAATTTAAGGAGAAGTTTCCGATCGTGGCCGCTCATTCAGAATCGTCCTCCACGGCCCGTTGGCTTCTCGTCGCCGTCCTGGTTTTCGCCGCGGCGATGATGATCGCATTCCGGGCCTCGGAACAGACCGGCGACAGCCTCGAATACGCCCAGGCCGTCCGCAGCGGCATGCTTCTTTTCCATCCCCATCATCTTCTCTTCAATCCCATCGTCCGCCTTTGCTGGAAGGGTTTGGCCGTTCCGTTCCCGTCCATCGACCCGATCGCCGCGGGACAGGTCCACAACGTTTTCTGGGCCCTCGTCCTCCTGGCCTGTTTTTTCATTCTTATCCGCCGGATGACCGGCTCGGCCGTGACGGCCGCGGTCTTCACCCTGGTCTTTTTCGCGACGATCGGGATCTGGCGGTATGCCACGTTGGTCGAAGTCTATATCCCGTCCATGGCTTGCACGGCCGTCGTCCTCGTTCTTCTTTACCGCCGTCCGGGGCCATTTCCCTTCGGCCTTCAGGCCGCGGTCGTCTTTCTCACCGCTCTGGCGATTCTCTATAACCAGATGGCGATCTTTTTCATTGTCGCCCTGGCGATCCTCTGGACGCCGCGTTTCGCCGTCCGGGAGATCCGAAGAACGATCGGCCTGGCCGCTGCGATCGGAGCCCTTGTCCTGGGATCCTATGTCGCGGCGTTCCTGACGACGGGCGGCCCGAAAACGCCGGCCGGATTCCTGCACTGGTGCCTGTCCTACGCCTTCAATCCGGACCCGTCGTGGGGATCGTGGAAAAACATCTCGGTCGTCGGGATGTCGAAGGAATTTCTCAGCTTCGCCCAGAACGTCATTTTCGTTCCCCGGACCATCCTCGTCCCGATCGCCGTCCTCTCCGGGCTGATTTGCGGGATGTTGACCTTCTTCTTCGTCCGGTCGATTCTCCGGCGGAAGCCGGAAACGAATTTCCGGTCGGCCATGTTTTTCTGGCTTCTGGTCAACGCCCTTTTCATGTGGTGGTTCAGTCCCGGCGGAGAGGAGCTGTCCATCCCTCTTCTCCTTCCCGTTCTGCTGCTCATCGCCCGGATGCTGGCCGACGCCTGGGAGTCCTCTCCCAATACCGCTCGGATCCATAACCGGATCCTGGCAATCTCAGCCTTCATCGGGGCCGTCGTTTTCGTCATCAACCTCGTCGGGGCCGTCCGGCCTGCCCACGCCTCCCGGGGCGAAGCTTACGGGCGGGCCGCGCTTCTTCAGAGCCATTCTCCGGCCGAGGCCGCGATCTTCACGGATTTTGAAACGGCCGAAAATCTCGAATACTATTTCAACCGGTCCCGGGCGATCAACGCTCTGCCTGTCTTGTTTTCATTTTATGATAAGCGTGAGCTCGAGCCGGCGATGATCCCCGACGCTTCACAACCCATCCTTGCTTCCGTCGAAAATCTCCAGCCCGGGAAAAAACCGGCCGAGATATTCGGCGGCGAGGCCCGGCCTCGGGAATGGCGGGCGTTCATCGAATGGATCTGCGGCTGCGAGATCCGGGACAACCGGGTGGTCGCGGCCCGGATCCCCTCAGCCGTCCCCGGCCTGTCGGAATGTCTGCTTTTAAGCGAGGAGCGGCGGCCGGTGGACGGGCTTCCGGATTTGTTCCGGCGGCTGGATGAAACGACGGCCGTCGTCGCGCCTTCCTTCGCCGGCTCTTTTTCGGCCTGGCTCGAACGGCATCCGGCCGAAGCGCGCTAGGATTTGAGGCGTTTCGCCTCGTAGAGCCGCTTGAGGATCACCGCGTCGTACTCGCGGGCCGGGCTTTCGCAGATCACCAGTCCCGCGGCGTTCAGGTCATTGGCCGCGGTGATCCAGTCGCCGTAGCGGAAATCGGAATCGGACAGGTTGAGGTGCTTGAGCTCGCCTTTGTCGCCATAGGCGATCCCGGAGAGATGAACGTGAAGGTCGCGGAGGGCGGACCGGCCGAGGCGCTTTTCGATCTTGCGCAGGGTCCGGTGGAAGTCGACGTAGGTGTTGGCTTTGCCTTCGCGGGCGTGAAGGTGGGAGAAATCCAGGCAGGGGGCCAGGCCTTCGACGTCCCGACACAAGGCGATCACCTCGTCGAGCGAGCCGAACTGCGACCGCTTGCCCATCGTCTCGACCCGGAGCGCGACCGGATTGTGTTCGGCTTTCAGGACGGAGAGGATTTCCCGCAGGGCCTTCCGTATGACCTCGAACGTCTGCTCGGGCGTCGAATCCCCGTAATAACCCGCGTGAAAGACGAGGCTCCGGCAACCGCATAACGCGGCCGCCCGGGCCGAGCGAAGGAGGTGTTCCCGGCTTTGGAGGCGGGTTCCCATTTCCCGGGAATTGAGGTTGACGTAATACGGCGCGTGGGCGCTGAGGGCGAGCCCCTTCTCCTCGGCGGACCGGCGGATCTTTTCGGCCGTTTCCGAGCCGAGCTTTACCCCGTGGACGAACTCCATTTCCAATCCGTCCAAGGCGAGGGTTTTGAGATGGGCCAGGGCGGCTAAAGTCGAAGTCTGCGGTGTCGAGTCGGGTACGCCGGCCGTGCCGAAGAGAAGATTTCTAGCAAAAGTCATCGGACGTCCCCCGTTTTCCGAGGTATTCCGAGACGATCCGCATCGCGCAAAAGTCTCCGCACATCGAGCAGGCCGGGGAATGGGTCCGACGCGTTTTTCGGACGCTGCGGAATTTATCGGGATCGATGGCCCACCGGCTCTGGGCTTCCCAATCCAGGCGCTTGCGGGCTTGGGACATCTTCAAGTCCCGTTCCCTGGCCCCGGCCACGCCTTTGACGAGGTCGGCGGCATGGGCGGCGATGCGGGAGGCGATCAATCCCTCTCTCACGTCGTCGACGGAGGGGAGCCCCAGGTGTTCGGCCGGCGTGACATAGCAGAGAAAGTCGGCTCCGGCCGCGGCGGCGATCGCCCCGCCCACGGCGCCGGAGATGTGGTCGTAACCGGCGGCGATATCCGTCACGAGGGGGCCGAGGACGTAGAAGGGCGCTCCCTCGCACAAGCGCTTTTCGAGCTGGATGTTCATGGCGATCTGATCGAGAGGCACATGGCCGGGCCCTTCGACCATGACCTGGACGCCGGCCCGGCGGGCCCGCCGGACGAGCTCGCCCAGCGTCAGGAGCTCTTCGATCTGGGCCCGGTCCGTGGCGTCGGCCGTCGAGCCGGGCCGCAGGCCGTCGCCGAGACTGAGGGTGATGTCGTGGCGCTTGATGATCTCGAGCAAGCGGTCGAAATGCTCGTAAAGAGGATTTTCCTTGCCGTGATGAAGGCTCCAGGCGACATGGAAAGCCCCGCCGCGGGAGACGACCCCGGTCGTCCTTCCCTGGCCGCGAAGCCGTTCGATCGCCCGGAGCGTCAGGCCGCAATGGACGGTCATGAAGTCCACGCCTTCAACGGCCTGGGCTTCGATCGTGGCGAACAGGTCGTCGACGGTCAAGTCCACGATCGAGCCGCGGCGGGCGATGGCCTCGATCGCGGCCTGATAGATGGGGACCGTTCCCAGCGGAACCGGGGCGGATTTAAGGATCGCCCGGCGGATGCCGCGGATGTCGCCGCCGGTGCTGAGGTCCATCAGGGCGTCCGTCCCGTATTTCAGGCTGATTCGGGTTTTAGCCAGCTCATCGGACCGACGGGGGAAATCCCGGGACGTGCCGATGTTCACGTTGACCTTGGTCCGCAGGCCCCGGCCGATCCCGGCCGGGCGGAACGGATTATGGGCGGGATTGTGGGGGATGACGACGTCCCCGGAGGCGACGGCGGCAAGCAGCGACTCGACGGGGACGCTTTCGGCGCGGGCGACGGCCCGAAGCTCCTGCGTCACCCGGCCTTTCCTGGCGGATTCGATTTGTGTCATGATTTTTCCTGATTTAAAAGAATAGTTTAGCCGGGTCAGCGGACGAATTCAACCGGATGGGGCGGCCGTTTACTTCGCCGCCGGCTTTCTGAGGGCCCGAAGCTTTTCCAGGTCGGCCGGATCCAGGGTAAGCTTTTCCAGCCGTTCCGGAAGAAACAGGCTTTCCGCCTCCGCCAGCAGCTTGGCCACTTTCTTCTGATCGCCTCTCGCGGCGGCGCTCAGAAGCAGGAGAGCCGCACCTTCATCCAGCCAGCGTTCTTCGACGGGAACGTTTTTGGTCAGGGAAAGGAATTTTTCGAGGGTTTTGACCGCGCTTTTCGCGTTTCCGGAAAGATAATCGATGCGCCCGACTTCCAGATGGGCGAGGATCTCGGCGGGATTTTGCTTGATCAAACGCCCGAGCGTCTCCCGGGCGTTTCCGTAATCGCGGACCTGGCGGTAAAGGAAAGCCAGGTTGTAATACGCTGCGGCATCGCGGGGATCGGCCTTGATCGCCTCGCGCAAGTCCCCGATCGAAGCCGTGCCCGATTCCAGCCGGGTCCCGGCCTGCGTCGTCCCGGCTGCCGCTTGCGTCGTCCCGACCGGTTTTTCTTCCGGTTTCTTTTCCGGAACGGAGATCACTTCAACCGGCGCTTTCGTTTCTTCGGATTTCTTTTTTTCCGGGGCAGGGGGGGCCGTCGGGCGCTTGGCCAGCAGCTTGTCCAGCTCCCGGCGGGCTTCACCCGGAAGGTCCATCGTTTTCAATCCGTCCCATCCGACATTGCCGGCGGCCGAGGCGAGGGCGGCCGCGGACGGCTCGGCCTGGCCGAGGGCCGCCCGCGAGAGGGCCAGAAAGACATATCCCCGGGCCTGAGCTTCCTTTTCCCTGGCCAGGCCGAAAACGGCGATTTCCAGGGATTGGACGGCCTGGGCGAAATTTCGGGTCAAAAAGGACGCCTCCCCGGACTCAAGCCATTTGTGATAAAAAGGATCCGTATTCTGTCCGGAGACGGGCGGGCGAAAAATGGAGAAAAAAAGGATCGCCGCCAGAACGATCCTGGCCGCGCCTTTAAAACGAAATTTCATTATTCTCATGGTGGATTCGGGTTTTTTATACCCCGGATCGGCGGGATTGTCAAAATTCATGATGATTCTCCTCTGAAAAGGTGAGGAAGAGAGGAAAAATGTCACCCCCGGCTTCATCCGTCCGGACGATTGTTTTAATTCTGGACAAGGTTCATCCTTTTGCCGTCGGATGAGAGTATTTTTTTGACCGCAAGCTTCATGCTTCCGGCCCGACGGGAAGGCCGCGGCTTTCCCGACGGCGGTAGCCTGTAAAAAAGCGCCATGAGCATCGCCCAATCCCCCGAGCCGAACAAAAAGCCCGATCTGGGTTCCGAGAAGCTCGTCAAGAACACGGGACTCAACTTCCTCGGTCTCGTCGTCCCGGCGATGATCGGTCTGGTGACGGTCCCGGTCGTGATCCGCTTTTTAGGCACCGACCGGTTCGGCCTCTTTTCGATCATCCTGGCCGTCTTCGGATATTTCGCCCTGCTCGACCTGGGCCTCGGCAAGGCGGCCATCAAGTTCAGCGCCGAGGCGATGGGGCGCGGGGAGATGAGCGACCTGCCCCGGATTCTCTGGACGACGGTCGGATTGCAGACGATTTTCGGGACGATCGGCATGGCCGCCATGATCGCCATAACGCCGATCCTTGCCGAGCGGGTTCTGAAAATCGCTCCGGCCAACCTGGCCGAAGCCAAGGGCGCGCTCGTGATCATGGCCGTCTCCCTGCCGTTCGCGATCGTGACCCCGGCGATCCGGGGCGTGCTCGAGGCGGGCCAGCGCTTCGATCTGGTCAACGCCGTCAAGATTCCGACCAACGCGCTGATTTACCTTCTTCCGATGATCGGCGCGCCGCTCGGCATGGGCGTGCGGGGCATCGTTCTCCTTCTGACCGTCTCCCGCGTCCTGACGGTGTTCGTCTGGATCGGACTGGTTCTCCGCGTCTACCCGGTTTTGCGGACTCGGACGTTTCTGCCGCGGGGGCGGCTCAAAACGCTGTTTGTCTTCAGCGGCTGGAACGCCCTTTCGAGCTTCGTCTGGTTTTTCCTGGTTTCCGCCGACCGCTTCGTCATCAGCCGCCTGCGCGGCTTGACCGAAGTCGGATATTACGCGGCCCCGTCCGAAGCCACAGCCCGGATGGGCATGTTGCCCGGAAGCCTCGCTCTGACGCTTTTTCCCGCTTTCAGCGCCCTTGAAGGCGGAGGAGAATCCGAAAGGTCGAAGCAGCTCCTGTCCCGCTCGCTGAAATTCATGTTGATCTTTCTCGGCCCGCTGGCCGCGGGCTTGATCGCCCTGGCCGGATATATCCTCCGGCTGTGGCTCGGTCCCGTGTTTGCGGTCGAGAGCCGGTTTATCCTCCAGATCATGTCCCTGTCCTTTTTAATTTCGGCCCTGGCGTATGTCCCATACAGCTATCTCCAGGGCCTGGGACGGGCCGACATCCCGACCAAGTTTCAAATCATCGAGGCCGTCATGTTCGCCCCGCTTCTCTGGTTCGGGGTCAAGCGCTTCGGCCTCGCCGGCGCGGCGGCGGCCTGTGCCGCGCGCGTCCTGTTGGACCTGGTTCTGTTGCTTGCCGCCGCGGGCAGGATCGGCGGGATTTCGCGGCGGCGGCTTGCGGAGGCGGGCCTTTTCCGAATCTCACTTGCCTTGGGTATCTATACAGGCGCCCTGTTCGGGGCCAGGCGGCTGCCCGTCGCCCCGCTCTGGATCATCGCCGCGTCCGCCGTTTATGTTTTTTGGACCTGGCGCTGCGCCTTGACCCCGGGGGAAAGGCGCGGCTGGCTCGATCTCAGCCGCCGGTTCCTCGGCCGCATCATCGACAAGGAGTCCGCCGCCTCTTGAAAACCGTTTTCATCGCTCTCTACCAGGCCTATCCGCCGGAATCCGGCTCGGCCTCCGTGTCGTTCCGCGTGGCCAAGGCCTGGCCCGGCGACAAAGTCTTGATTCATCTCGACGACGGCCGGGCCCCGGACCGAACGCAGGAAGGTCTCCGTTTGATCAATCACCGCCTGGCGACGAACAGCCGCCTGCGCAAGCTGGCCGGCCTGGCGACCCGGTTTTCCGGGATCGCCCGTCAGACGGCCGCGGAAAAGCCGGACGTCATCGTCTTTGAAGGCGGATCCTGGGCCCCTTATTACGACCTGCTTCACGTCATGCTCCGCCGCCGCTGCCGGCGGGCCGTCTTTGTTTACCACGCCCACAACGTCGAATGGATCCTCCGCCGCGAGCGGCGGGACCGGGCCGTTGTCACGGCCGCGACGAAACGGGCGGAACGGCGGCTTTTCCGGTCGGTGGACGTCTCGACGGCCGTATCCGAGGTCGATGCCGAAACGATCGATCGTTTATACGGCATCCGGCCGCGCCTTCTTCCCAACGGGATCGATGCGGCGGCTTTCGACCGGATTTCCGCCGCCGACATCGCCGCCGTCCGTCAACGGTATGGCCTAAACGGCCGGGAGGTCCTGTTCATGGGCCTTCTGGGTTTCCCGCCGAACGATCATGCCCTCCGTTTCATCATGGGCATCTTCGATCGCGTCGTTCAAGCGGTTCCGGACGCCCGCCTGGCGGTTTTGGGCGGAACGGCCCCGCAAACCGCTCCCTGGATGGTCAATCCCGGGATGATTCCTTTCGCCGATGTGCCGGCCGTCATCCGAAGCGCCGTGGCCGGCCTGGCTCCGGTCTTTTCCGGTTCCGGAACGCGGATCAAGATTTTGGAATACGCGGGCGCGGGCATCCCGGTGGTCGCCACGACGAAAGCCGCCGAAGGGCTCCCGCTCAAGGACCGCGAGCATCTCCGGCTCGCCGACGATGCCGCGTCGTTCGCCGAAGCGGTGATCGCGCTTTACCGCAACCGCCCGGACGCCGAGGCCATGGCCGTCCGCGGTTCGGCCGAAGTCCGGCGGCTGTTCGATTGGCCGCGTCTGGCCGCTCCGATCGCGGCCGAGGTTGCGGCCCTCGTCGAACGGAAAAGGGGAGCCGGGAAATGAATCCGCGCGTCAGCGTCATCGTTCCTTTTTTCAACGTCGAAAAATTCATCCGAAAATGCCTGGACTCGCTCCGGCGCCAGACGCTGAAGGAGATCGAGTTCATCCTGGTGGACGACGGCTCCCGGGACCGGTCCGCGGAGATCGCCCGGGAGTACCTGACCGACCCGCGCTTTTCCCTTCGGATCAAGGCCAACGGCGGATTGAGCGACGCCCGGAATTTCGGGATGAAGCTGGCCCAGGGGGAATACATCGCCTTCGTCGACAGCGACGATTACGTCGAGCCCGACATGTACGAAGCGATGCTGGCCAAGGCCGTCGAGGAAGACGCGGACCTCGTCGAGTGCGATTTCATCTGGGAATACGAGAGGAAATCCTTCGTCGACCGGACGAAGGTCGGGCGAAACGTCCTGGCCGACATCCGGGTGATGGCCTGGAACAAGCTCTATCGCAAAGCCCTGATCGACCGGTTGAAGCTGACGTTCACCGTCGGCGTGCGGTACGAGGACACCAACTGGTGTTATAAAATCGTTCCCTTCTCAAACCGCCTGGCTTCCGTCAAAAAGCCTTTCTATCATTATATTCAGCGGAGCGGATCGATCGCCAACACGCACGACGAAAAGGTCCGGGACATGTTCGTCGTTCTGGACGACACCCTGGATTATTACGATCGAAAAGGCATCGCCGAAAAGTATCAGGTCGAGCTGGAATATCTGTACGCCCGTTTTCTTCTGGGAAGCTCTTTTGTCCGGGCCGTCGGCATCAGGGACAAAACGCTGAGAAAACGCGTCTTGGTGGAAAGCTGGAAGCTCCTGAACACGAAATTTCCGCGATGGAAGAAAAATTCGATTTTAAAAAGCAAGAACGACGCCAAGCACTTATATTTCAAGCTGCTCGGCCGGAAACGGTACCTGCTGAGCGCCGAAATCATCCGCCTGGCCGGCCTGGCCCGGACGAAAATGCGCCGGCAGAACCGGGAGAAGGAACCGGCTCAAAAGGAAATCGCATGAAGCGCATGAACGTGCTCATCTCCGCTTTCGCCTGCCATCCGCCATTGGAAGCCGGCGCGCCCGAGGAGGAAAAGTGGCTGGCCTCGGGCGAGTCCATCCTCGGCTGGAACATCTGCAACCAGGTCGCCCGCTTTCACGAGACCTGGGCCATCACCCAGGCCCGCAACCGCCCCGGCATTGAACGGGCGCAGAAGCGGGGCGAGGGCGCGGGGATTCATTTCCAATACATCGACTACAAGCTCTGGTGGAAGAAGCTCTGGAACAAATCCTTCCCCCTTCATTTTTATTATTATTTCTGGCAGTGGCTGGCCTACTTCGAAGCCAAAAAGCTGCGGAAAAAAATCGCTTTCGACCTTTTCCAGCACGCCACGTTCGCCAACGACTGGATGCCGGACTACAACGGGGCGCGCCTCGGCCTGCCCTTCGTCTGGGGGCCGATCGGCGGCGGGCAGAGCAACCCGAAGGGATTCGCCCGGGAATACGGGAGAATCGCCCGGGTGCTCGAAGTCTACCGGACGGCGGCCCAGGAGCTGGGACGGCGGATGATCCGGGGGCGGCGCCAATGCGTCCGCAACGCCCGGGCGATCCTGGCCTGTAACGAGGAAACGCGGTTGAAAATCCCGCCCGCGTATCGGGACAAGGTCCGGTTTTTCCCGGTGACGGGGATCAACCGCGACGACCTCCATGAGCCGGTCCTTCGGCCGGAGGCCGGCGGAGCGTTCCGCCTGCTGACCACGGGGCGCCTGGTCCGGTACAAGCGATTCGATTTCTGCATCCGCTCGGTCGAAGAGTTTCTCCGCCGCAATCCGGGGACCGACGTCCTTCTGGAAATCGTCGGGGACGGCCCCCTGGGCCCGTCCCTCAAAGCCCTCGTCCGCGAGCTGCGGATGGAGAAGCACATCCATTTCATTCCCTGGATGCCGCGTCAGGAATTGATCGCCCGGATGACCGAGTGCGATGTGTTCCTCTTTCCCAGCCTGAGGGAGGGGGGAGGGATCGTCGTCATCGAAGCGATGGCCTGCGGCAAGCCGGTCGTGGCCCTCAATTCCGCCGGTCCGGGCTTTCACGTCCAGCCGGAATGGGGCATCAAGGTCGAGCCCGTCAATCCCTCTCAGGTCGTGGCCGACCTGGGATCGGCCCTGGAACGCCTGTGGAAGGACCCCGAGCTTCGCTTCAGACTCGGCCGGGCGGCCAAGCGCCGGGCCGAGGATTATTATCTCTGGGACCGCCTGGGCGAGCGGCTGCGGGACATTCAGGCCGAGGCCGTAGAACATCCCCTGGAAGCGGAGAAGGGATGATCTTCGTCCTCGTCCTCTGGCTGCTGGTCTGGGGGGGGATGTTCACCAGCATCGATCCCATCCTGACCGGAGCGTTCCTCAAATCGCCGATGGGATTGGTCCAGGGAATCCGCGCGTTGTTTCCCATTTTCGCTGTTTTCCTCTGTTTGCTTTGGACGTTGAAGGATCGGCCGACGTTCCCGTTCCGGCGAAATCCGCTCTTTTTCTGGTTCGGATACGTCGGCGTCGGGATCCTGTCCTCGCTCTTCCTGTCGCTCGAGCCGCTGACGGCGATGTATTGGGCGGGAAATTACCTGGCCCCGCTGATCGTGACCTGGTTTGCCCTGGAACGACCGAACCCCTGGGAATCCCTGCGCGGCATCATTTACGCTAATTATGCGATGTTCCTCCTGATCGGTCTCAGCATTCTCCCGGAGGCCTTGCGGGTGGGGTGGGGGAACCTGCCCCGCTTCAGGCAGTATACGCTGATGTTCGGCCTCGGTCAGATCACCGTCAACGGGGCCGGGCGCTACGCCCTGGTCATCATCATCGTGGCCATGGTCCGGTTTTTGATGAGCAAATCCCGAAACCGTCTGTTTCTGATTCCGGCCGTCATGCCCTTTCTCTTCCTTCTGACCCAGACGCAATCGCGGACCGCGCTTCTCGGCCTGGCCGTCGCCTCCATCCTCTTCGTCATCCTCCGGGGAAGCGACTGGCGGTATCTGCTGCTCGGGCCGGTCGCCGGCGCCATCGTCTATGTCAGCGGCATCCAGTGGAGGTCGCACGGAAGCATGGACCGCCTGATGAGCCTGACCGGACGGGAATACACCTGGCGGATGGGCTATAACCTCATCAAGAAATCCCCCTTCCTCGGCTGGGGATTTCAGGCCGACCGGATCATGATGAATTCGGAGCACATGCACAACTCCTATCTTCACGCCGGGATTCATACGGGGATCATCGGCATATTTTTCTTTGTCGCCGCCCTCGTTTCGTTCTGGGTCATGGTCTTCAAGTCGCGTCTTCTGACCCGGGCGAAATATTTCTCCGGGGAGCGCCGGCTGCTTCTCTTCGAATCGATCATGATCGGCGGCTTCCTGACCGCGCGCGGCTTTTTCGAGTCGACGGCCGCTTTCTACGGCGTCGACCTTCTTCTGTTCGTTCCGGCGATCGCCTATGCCGCCCTGGCCGCGGCTCACGATCCGACCGAAGAAATCCCCCTTGAGGAGACGGCTCCGGCATGCGCATCCTGATCCATACCATGTATTACCTGCCGGACATGGGCAGCGCCCCCATTCTGATGGATGAGCTCGCCTCATCGCTGGCCGCCCGCGGCCATGAAGTGGAAATCATCACCACGCTTCCGCGGCCTCCCCACAACCCCGGGTATGAGGGACGAATGTTCGTCCGGGAAACGCGGAACGGCGTCTCGGTCAAGCGCTACCCCACGAATTTCACCGCCCACCCCGTCGGCCGGCTGATCGCCTGGACGATTTACACCCTGGCCACCTTCTGGAACCTCCGGACCGTCCGCCGCGGCGACATCGTCTTTCTCCGTCTCCCGCCGCTTCAGCTCGGCCTGACCGGCATCCTGGCCCGCCTCTTGCGCGGGGCCTCGGTCATTCTCAACGTCCAGGACATCCATCCCGACCTCTCGATCGAAGCGGGGATCCTGCGCAATCCGGCCGCGATCCGGGCCGCCCTCGCTTTCGAGAAGCTGATCTATGACGGTCACGAGCGGATCGTCGTCATCAGCGACGGTTTCCGCCGCAACCTTCGGGCCAAGGGCGTCGCCGATGAAAAAATTGCCGTCATCCCCAACTGGGTGGACACGGAATTCCTCCGGCCGCTGCCCAAGGACAATCCGGTCTCCCGCCGCTTCGGGCTTCACGACAAGTTCGCGATCATGTATTCGGGGACGATCAGCATCTCCAGCTTCGAAACGCTCGTCCGGATCCTGGAAGCCGCCCGGTTGCTTGCGGACGATCCGGAGATCCGGGTCGTCATCGTCGGCGACGGCCTCAAGCTCGCCGACCTCCGGGCCAGGGCCGAATCCCTGAGCCTGGGCAACGTCGTTTTTCTCCCGTTCCAGCCGTATCCCGACCTGCCCCGTCTTCTGGCTTCGGCCGACGGGTTGCTCGTTCCTCTCGACAAGGACAAGTCGCATCTTTCGGTCCCGTCCAAGCTCTACAATTTCCTGGCCGCCGGCCGGCCCATCCTCGGCCTGGCGACCGAATCCTCGGAGGTCTATCAAATCATCCGCGACGCCGATTGCGGACTGGGCGTGCCTCCCGACGATCCGGTTCAAATCGCGGCCGCGGTCAGGGAGCTGAAAAACGATCCCGACCGGCGGGCCCGGATGGCCGCAAACGGCCGCCGGCTGGCCGAGGAAACCTATTCGCGCCGAAGCGTCATCGCCGCCTTCGAAAAGCTCATGACCGGGCCCGGAGCCGGCCGGGGGAGCGTCCGTCCGTGAAAACGCCGTTCTGGAAAGCGCTCTTTCTCAAGCGTCCGTTCGACATCGGATTGTCGTTTTCCGGGCTCGTCCTTTCCTCACCCCTCTGGATCCTCATTCCCGCTCTCATCAAGATCGAGGACGGCGGGCCGGTGTTTTACGGCCAGGACCGGGTCGGGAAGAACGGCCGGATTTTCCGGGCCCTGAAATTCCGCTCGATGCGGACGGACGCCGAAAAGGACGGCCCCCAACAGGCCGTCGAACACGACCCCCGGATCACCCGGATCGGCCGGGTGCTGCGGGCCACGGCCATGGACGAGCTGCCCCAGTTGGTCAACATTTTCAAGGGAGACATGAGCTTCGTCGGCCCGCGGGCCCTCCGGCCCCATGAAAAGGAAGTCCACGGCGATCCCGACCGGCGGGACATCCAGGACATTCCCGGTTACCGGGAACGGCACGTCGTCCGGCCTGGGCTGACCGGCCTGACCCAGGTTTACCTTCCCGGCGAAACCCCCCGGCGCAGGAAATTCCGGTACGATCTGCTTTACATCCGGAAACGGAGCTTCTGGCTCGACCTCAAGCTTGTTTTCCTGTCTTTTTGGATCACCTTCCGGGGGAAATGGGAATCCCGGGAAGACAAGATTTAACCTGGATTATTCATAAATATCTCAAAATTCTAATATTTATATTGTTTTAAGCAAGATGATAACAAAGAGTATTTACCCTTCGGGCGAGTCGATATGACCGCATCTGCTTCGTTGCGAAGGGTTCGCAGTGCGACTAGCACAGCATCACCCTCCGCGCCTCGCATCTGCGGCCATCTCGACTCGTGCATAATCCAGGTTAAGCGTCATTGATTCCCACGGGGAAAATCGTGATAATACGATCGGCGATTTTTTCGCCGTCGACGAGAGATTGAAAGAGACGAAGATCTTGAACGGAAATACGGATGGAGATGTATGACGCGGCGGTGATCGGAGGCGGGCCGGCCGGCCTGCAGACCGCCCGCTTGCTGGCCGAAGGCGGAGCCCGGGTCCTCGTCCTGGAGAAAAAAGAGGAAATCGGCCGGAACGTCGTTTGTACGGGCTTCGTCGGCCGGGAAGTTTTTTCCGAGTTCCGCGTTCCCGCGGAAATCATCGGGCCCGAGATCCAGGAAGGAAAAATCGTTTCGTCCACGGGCCGGACGATCCATTACCGCCATCCGGCGCCCTTTGCCGCGGTCGTGGACCGGCGGAGGTTCGACGGCCTGCTGGCCGGGTTGGCGGTCGGCGCGGGCGCGGGAATCGAGACCGGAACGACGGTCGGCGGAATCTCCGTTTCCCGCGACGGCCTGGAGATCGAGGCCGTTGCCGCCGGCCGGCTGGTTCGGCGTCGGGCCCGCCTGGCCGTCCTGGCCACGGGGATCGATCGCCGGCTTCACGCCAAAATGGGACTGACTCCGCCCGGGAGAATCGTCCATGGCGCTCAGATCGAAATCAGGGACGATTCGCCCGCCTTGCCGACCGTTTTCGTCGGGCCCCCGACGGCCCCGGGCGGTTTCGCCTGGTCCGTTCCGGCCGGGGAAGGCCGGATTCGGGTCGGGCTGATCACCGACGCCCATCCTGAAAAAGCGTTCCATGATTTTCTGGCCCGCTTCTATCCCCGGTTGGACCTGGCCGGAGCCGGGCCGAAGCTGGAATTCAAGCCCATTTCCCAGGGGATGGCCAAGACGACGGTCGGAAACCGCGTTCTGGCCGTGGGAGAAGCCGCCGGCCAAGTCAAGACCACGACCGGCGGAGGAATTTATTACGGATTATGGGGCGCCGGCCTGGCCGCGGAGGTCATCCTGGCGGGCTTGAAAAAGAACGCCCTCGATGCCGCTTCGCTGTCCCCGTACGAGAGCCGGTGGAAAGCCGGCCTGCGGAAGGAAATCTCGGTGGGTTATTATGCCCGCAAGATCTATTCGTGGATGAGCGAAGGGCAATTCGAAACTCTGTTCGCCCTGGCCCAATCCGACGGCATCATCCCCCTGATCCAGAAAGAAGGCCGGTTCGACTGGCAGAGCGGAGTCATTCTGTCGCTCTTCCGGAAAGTGGCCGTGGCCGAAATCTTCAAGGGGATGCCGCGGAAACCGGCCCTCTTCGACCGCTTGCTGAATTGACCGTTCCGATCCGGTAAAACGAAAACCATGCGTCGCGCAGCCGCTTTTCTTCTGGGCCTTGTCCTGCTGGCCGGGGCGTTGTCCGCCCAGAGCTACCAGGTCTTCGGCGACGAATACCAGCGCCTCCTGCAATCCCGCTGGCATCTCGGGCCGTTGCGGCTTTTCCCGACGATCGCCCTGCGCGACGTCGGATACGACGACAACCTCTATTTCGGCAGCGACGACGGAGCGCCGAAGGAGGATTTCACGGCGACGCTCTCGCCGGAAATCAAGGCTTATTGGCCGCTCCGGAACATCTTCATTTTCCATTTCCGGGAAAATCCCGAATACGCCTATTATCACCGGGAATCGCGCCAGAGGGCCTTCACCAACAGCTACGGGGCCGGCCTCCGGATGCTGCTCTTGGGACGGTTCGTCCTTTCGGGCAGCTTCGGCAACGACGTGCACCGCCGCCGGCTCTCCTCGGAGTTTCAGATTCCGGCCAACGACCGGACCCGGAGCTATCAATGCGGCCTTTCCTACGAAACCGCCCGGAAAACTTCGATCAATCTCACCGGCGCCGTCCGGAAGATCTCTTACGAGGAAATCAATTACAATCCCGAAGACGGTCCCGTTTCCCGGCTCCTGGATCGTGAAGAACGGGAAGTCGGGGCGGAAGCGTATTATCAGCTTTTCGCCGATGGATTTCTTTTCGTCCGGGGAGAGGTCCGGGAATACCGCTTCCTCGACGACCAGGCCCTCTGGAGGAATTCGGAGGCGGCGTCGGCCTGGGCCGGAATCCGATTCCCTCTTCTCGGCCGGATCCGCGGCCTTTTGAATCTCGGCTATAAAAAGTTCGATCCCAAACGGGCCGGGGAAGCCGCCTACGCCGGCCTGGTCGGCAACACCGGACTCGATCTGAGGACGGGGCGGTTCGCCGTCCGCCTCGATTTCTCCCGGGACCTGGTTTTTTCAACCTTCGCCGACGTCTATTACTTCATCGAAAATTCCGGACGCCTGGGCGGCTCCCTGTATTTGACCTCGTTTTTAAAAATCAATTATGATTATTCATCAGGGCGGGCGGATTATTCCACCCGGGCGGGGGAGACGGGCGCCGAGGGGCGTGTGGACCGGCGCCGGAATCATTCCGTGGGGCTGCTCGTCCGCGTGTTCAAAACGGCCGGGATCGGCATCTCCTGGAACGCCGAGCGCTGGACCTCAAACCTCGGGGATTTCGCCCGGGCCCGCAATTTCCTCGGCGTGGCCTTCACCCGGAGCTTCTGACGACAAGGAGACGCGCATGAAACATCGTCGATCGGCCGCCGTCGCGGCGGTCATCTGCCTGGCCCTGGGGGCGGCGGGGCTGTCCGCCCAGGAGACCCAGGAGCCGGCGGACAGGTTCGTCACGGAATACCGCATCGGCCCCAAGGATCTTCTGGAGATCAAGGTCCGCGAGGACGTCAAGCTCAACACCGAAGTCCGGGTCACGGAGCAGGGCAAAATCAACCTCGCCTATATCAACGAAGTCAATGTCGAAGGCCTGACCACGGCCGAATTGGAACGGAAGCTGGCCGAGCTGTATTCGCCGTATCTGCGCGATCCGCATGTCGCCGTCACGATCAAGGAGCGCCAGAGCAAGCAGGTTTCCATCCTGGGGGCCGTGTCGAAGCCTGGTTTCATCCAGCTGTTCGGCCGGACGACCCTGCTGGAAGCCATCACCGCGGCCGGCGGACTGACCCGGGAGGCCGCCCGGGAGATCATCATCATCCGGACGTTCCCGGACGGGACGACGAGCAACTTGAAAATCCCGATCGACGATCTCATGCTGAAGGGCGACCCGAAATACAACCTTCCCCTGGAAGCGGGGGACAGCGTCATCGTTCAGATCGACCGGACCGTCCAGGTCTACGTCTACGGCCAGGTCAAATCGCCCGGGGCCCTCAACGTTCTTCAATCCCGCATTCCGACGGTCACCCAGGCCATCGCCCAGGCCGGCGGATTCACCGAGCGGGCCGCCCGCCGGCGGGTGGTCGTGACCCGCAAGGGGGCGGACGGAAAGGAACAGACGTTCGACATCAACGTCGCCCGGATTCAGTCCAACCGGGATTCGGATTTTCAGCTCCAGGACGGCGATACGGTTTACGTTCCCGATACGATCTTTTAGGAAAAAACTGCGGCCGCGTTCGGGCCCTTCATCCCTCGACCGACCGGCCCTCACCCGTAAAGGGGAGGGTGGAGGGAAGAAAATCACCGGGGAGTTCATCTCCCCCGACGATTGTTCCCCGGCGGTTTCGGGATTAACTTGTCGGTGAGTGAGGCGTCGACCGCGCCAGGAGTATAAGCTCGAGGAAGAACATGAGCGCCGATCATTCCGCAAACCGGAAAGACATCAACCTTCTCGAATACTGGGACATCGTCTGGAAACGCAAGACGATCGTCCTGGCCGCCCTCGGGGTCTGCCTGGCCCTGGTCGCGGTCCTGTCGATCACCCAGACCCGCCGGTACACGGCCACGGCCCAGATCCTGATCGAGGACCAGGGGTCGAGCACGTTCAATCTCCAGGAATACCTGAACGCCTCGACGTCATCGGGCGACGATTTTCTGGGAACGTATTTCAACACCCAGCTGCGGATCATCCAGAGCCGCAGCCTCGCCGAACGGGTCGTGAAAAAGATGAACCTCGGCTCCCGGATCGAATTCCAGGCGGAAATGAAAAAGCGCAGGTCGATTCCGGAAATCATCAACTATCTGGCCACGTTCCGTTGGCTCCGGCCGAAAGCCCGGCCGGCGGACGGGACCGGCGCGGAAGCCGAGGCTCTTTACGCGGGCATTCTGCTCTATAACCTGTCCATCAAGCCGCTCCCGGAAACCCGGCTGGTCGATGTCAGCTATACGTCCACGCAGCCCCGGTTCTCGGCCGACGTGGTCAACACCCTGGTCGATGAGTACATCGGATATACGATCGACCTGCGTTCGGACGCGACCCGGCAGACGTCCGATTTCCTGACCGAAACGATCGCCCAGAAAAAAGACGAGCTGGAAAAAAAGGAGCGCCAGCTCCTGCGCTATTCCGCGGACAAGAAAATCCTGCCGTTGTCCGACAAGGATTCCAACACGGCGTCCCAGTATGCTTCGGCCGCGTCGGCGTATTCCGGCGCCCAGGTCGCCCGGATCGCGGCCCAGTCCAAGTACCAGGAGCTGCAGAAGCTCCGGATCGACGCCCTGCCCCAGAACGTCCCCGATCCGACGATCCAGTCGCTTCGGACCAATTATCTGTCGGCCAAGACCGAGTACGATGAAAAAATCGCGACGACCTACACGCCCAGCCACCCGGAAATGATTCTTCTCAAGGCCAAGGTGGACACCCTGGAAAAACAGCTGCGGCAGGAGATCAGCAAGGCCGTCGACCTGGCTTATAACGAGTATTCCCAGGCCCTCAACAACGAAAACCGTCTGCGGGACATGCTCGACACCAAGCGGACCGAAGTCACCCAGCAGAACAACGACTCGCTGTTTTATACCGGCCTGAACACCGAGGTCGAAAGCCTCCGGACGCTGATCTCCGACCTCACCGCCCAGCAGAAAACCACCGAGGTCTCGGCCCGGCTGAGCGGCCTGAAGACGAGCAACATCAAGATCGTCGATCGGGCCCTCGTCCCCGACAGCCCTTCTTCGCCGAACGTCAAGCGCAACCTCATCGTCGCTTTTCTCCTCGGCTTGATGCTGGGCGTCGGCCTGGCCTTCGGGGCCCATTTCCTGGACAACACGGTCAAAAATCCCGAGGACCTGGACAAGCTGACCGGGCTTCCCTCGCTCGGATTGATTCCCCATTTTTCGCCCAACGGCTCGGGGAAGGGGGGAGGCGTTTACGCCTCGCCTTACGGAGACTCCGCTTCCCAGAGCACCGAAGCGTCCAAGGTCTCCGAAGTCGAGCTGATCAACCATCTGTTCCCGAAGATCTCGATCGCCGAGGATTACCGCAACGTCCGCACCTCGATCCTGTTTTCCCGGGTCGACAGCGACCAGCGGGTGATCGCCTTCACCAGCACCCAGCCCCAGGAAGGGAAGTCGGCGACGATCTCCAACATCGCCATCTCGTTCGCCCAGATGGGCGAGCGGGTCCTGGCCATCGACGCCGACCTGCGCAAGCCCCGGCTGCATAAGATTTTCCAGGTCCGCAACACCGTCGGCCTCAGCGACGTCCTGACCGGCCGGATCGAGCTCGACGAGGCCGTCCAGAGAACGCCGGTCTCGCATTTCTTCCTTCTACCGAGCGGCCCGCATCCGCCCAACCCGGCCGAGCTCCTCAATTCCCGGAAGATGAAGGAGCTCCTGGCGACCGTCCGGGACCGCTACGAGATCGTCCTGATCGACCTGCCGCCTGTCCTGGCCGTCGTCGACCCGGTGATCGTGGCGGCCATCGCCGACATGACGATCATCGTTCTCAAGACGGGCAAAACGACCCGCAAGCCGCTGCTCCGGACCATCAACGAGCTCCGCAAGGCCAAGGCCCGCATCGCCGGCGTGATCTTCAACGACGCCGAAAGCAAGAAGAACGCTTTTTATACCCCCTATTTCCAGTACGAATACTACCAGGATCCGGGCATCGACGAAGAGAAGCTCCAGAAGGAAGCGGCGAAGAGGAATTGATCCGGCCAATGGACAAGAAGCCTTACGTTCCGGCCCCCGAGCGCCCCGATCCCGCTTCCCTTCACGGGACCGACGGCTTGAGCTCCAAGGACCGGCTCTTGAGGAAGATCTGCGATTACGGCATTATGGCCCTGCTCGTCTGGACGCCCCTGCCGATCGCCTCGGTCCAGCCGTGGTCGGTTCTGGTCATGGAAATCGGCGTGTTCGCCCTGTGGGGCATCTGCCTCTGCATGGATCAGAAACCGCGGCCGGGGTCGAAGCTGAAGGAGGAGATGCGCCGCCTTCAGCCGATCTTCATCGGGCTGTTTCTCTTTCTCGGTTTTCAGATGCTTCCGCTGCCGGCGTTCCTCGTCCGCCTTCTCTCGCCGCGGACCGCGGCTCTCCGGGACCAGTTCGTCCCCGCCTCCGCCCAGGCCAAAATAACGACGTTCTCCCTCCTTCCGGGGGCCACCCTGGCCGCGACCTTGGAGCTTGCGGCCTACGTCCTGATGGCCGCGCTCATATTGAAAACGGTCACCCACCGCGCCCAGATCCGCCGGATCATGCTGACGCTGGTCGGCGTGGGGATCTTCGAAGCGCTTTACGGAATTTTCGAGCTGTACCGGAACAATCCGCATCTGCTTTTTTACCGCAAAACGTTCAACCTCGATTCCGCCACCGGAACCTTCGTCAACCGGAATCATTACGCCGGTTACCTGGAGATGGTGATTCCGCTGGCCCTGGGCCTCCTCATCTCCCGGTTCGACCTGTTCGGCGAGCCCGGCACGCCTTTCCGGGCCCGCCTGGCCCGGTTCCTCAACCGGGGCCTGGCGACGAACATCGTCCTCGGCGCGGGATTGGTGGTCATGGCCGTTGCCCTGATGCTGTCCAATTCCCGCTCGGGCGTCGTCATTCTCGTCTTGATCTTCGTTCTCATCCTGGTGTTCACCGCCCAGGCCTTCGGCCATACCCGGATGCAGCAGGGATGGGTTCGGACGGTCATTCAGATCACCGCCCTGGCCGTCATCGCCATCGGCTTGTACGTCGGCCTGGAGGCCATGATCGGTCGATTCGCCGTGGACAAGCTGTTGCAGGAAGGCCGGCCCCGGTATTGGGGGGCGGTGATGACGATGATCGGCCAGTTCCCGCTTTTCGGCGTCGGGCATGGCGCGTTCGGCAGCGTCTACTCGGCCTACGACACGGCGGACATGGAATTCGCCCTCGTCCACGCCCACAACGATTACCTGGAGACGCTCAGCGAGCTGGGGATCGTGGGCGCCGGACTGCTGGGCTTCGCCCTGGGATATCTGCTGTGGAAAGCCTTCCGCACCTGGATCGCCCGGCGCCACCCTGAGCTCAAGGGGCTGGCCCTCGGCTGCCTTGTTTCCACGGCCGCGATCCTGATTCACAGCCTGACGGATTTCAACCTTCAGATCCCGGCCAATACCCTCGTTTTTTCCGTCGTCCTCGCCCTTACGGTGAAGACGGCTTATCACCGGAAAACCTGACATGAACCGTCGTATCGTCAAGCCGGCGTTGTTGGCCCTGGCCGGGCTTTTGTCTGTTTACGTCTTTCTGGGCGAATATAAAGCCGACCGGGCGGCCGAAGGGATTTTGCCGGCGGACGCGGGGACTGAAAGCGGTTTCCCCTGGCTCAACAACCGGTTCTACCACGCCCGCGGCAAGGCGCTGTTCGAACGCGGCGTCAACCGGCTGGGCGAGCCCGCCCTTCGCGACGCCGACTTCCGCGCGGCCTATCGCTCCTATTTGAAATCCCTGGCCCTCAATCCGTTTTCCGCCACCGCCCATTTCGATTTCGGCCAGGCCCTCCAGTATCTGAACGCCCTCGACATCCCGTCGACCGAACGGTACGCCGACGAATACCGCAAGGCGGCCGATCTTTCCGGCGTGGACACGGCCATCTATCGCGAAGTCGGGCGGGTCCTCGTCTCCCGCTGGTCGGGCCTCGCTTCGGAGGACCGGCTGCTGGCCCAGGAGATCATCCGGAGCCAGCTGTCCTTCCGCGGCCCCGACCAGGAGTCGCGGCTCGACGCGTTTTTGCGCCTCTGGGATCTGAACATCCGGGACGCGGCGGTCCTCGAAAAGACCCTTCCGCCTGACGCCGGAATCCTCCGCCGGACGGCCCGATTCCTCGGCGAGCGAGGCATTTTCGAACAAACGCGCCTGGCTTGCCTGGCCAAGGCGGAGACCATCGAGTTTGCCCGGGCAGAGGAAGAGGCGCGGTCCGGACAAAGCAGCCTCAACGCCCTTCGCTCGGCGGAGGCGCTCGACCATTTCCGGGCGGCCGACCGGCTGTTGGACGGGATCCGTTTCGCCCAGGATCTTTTACCCGGCGACGGCGACATCGCCGCAAAGGAATTTTCGGAAGTGCGCAAAACGGTCCGGCTCGGCATTTTAAAAGCCCGGATCGATGCGGCGGCTGATCCGAAGGATTATTTCGAGGATTTTAAAGCTTATCTCGATGTCGAGGACGGCGTCGCCGAAGTCAAAGACCTGGAAACCCTGCTCGCATCCCGCGGCGTGGTCGATGAGCGTCCTTCAGCGGGCTTTGTCGACATCACCCGTCTCTCCATGCGGCTTCTTCTGGATTTCAAGCAGAGCCGCTTCCGGGACGTCGTCCAGAGGGGAGAGGCCCTCTCCCGCAATGTCCTGGTCGTTCCCGACGACCAGCGGCGGGCTTACGGCGCGATGTTCGAGATCATCGGAGACGCCTCCCAGCGGCTCGATAATCTCTACGAGTCCAACGGATACTATGAAAAAGCGATCGAACTGGGGGCCGAGGGAGCCGTCGTCCGGATCAAGATGCGCCGCAACTACGAGCGCTTGAACGAGACGGTTTCGATCCGGAACCTTCAGGCGCAGATCGACGCCGGGCTCTCTCCCCGCGAGAGAATCCTGGCCGATACGGTCTGGGAGGCCGGCGTGTCCTATTTTTCCCCGCTCGTCCTCGATGAAAAGCCGTATCGCTGGAGAGTCGAGCTGGCGGACGCCGCCGCCGGATCCCCGCTCCTTCTTTCGATCGTTTTCAACGGGCGGCTCTGGAGCGAGGAATTCATCGAAGCGGCGTCCTTCGAAGTCTCCCTTCCGGCGAAATTGGGACACAATGTCCTGGAAATCACCCCCCTCAACCGGCCTTGCCGCCCGATCCGGATCACGATCGTCCACGAGGAGGAGGGAATCGGGGCGGATGCGCCGACGCCCGTTCGGGTGGTAAAAAATGAGGCAAATTCTTCAAAAAGAATATCTTGACAAAAATATCAGATTATGTATATATTATCATCGCCAAGGTTTAGGAGGATGCCATGTTCGGGATGAAATTTAAAGGTCGTCTTCTTCCCATTTTTCTTTTTCTCCTTCTGATCGGTGCGGGATTGTCCCTGGCGCAGACCTCGGAACGGGGCCATCTTGTCGGGACGATCTTCACCCAGGACGGAAAAACACCCATGGCCGGGGCGGTTGTCCGGCTGAAAAACATCTCCTCGGGCGCGATCATGGTCGCCGTGCCCACTGATGCCCAGGGATATTTCCGCATGGAAAACCTGAGCAAGGGGATTTACCAGTTCGGCATCTCCACCGCCCAGGGCGATTTCAATTCCAACGAGCTCATCGGCATCCTGGCCAACGAAACGACGAAAATTTCCCTGGCCCTCAACCCTTACGAAACCGGCGTCCAATCGGCCGTTCAGGAAGTTCTAAGAGAACAGGCCACCGGCGAAGGGGAAAGCCGCATCGGGCGTGTCGTCCGCTACAACGCCTCGACCAAGGAAGCGGAAGTCTTCATCGAGAAAGGCGTTCTGCAGCTCGACGACCGCGT
>Ga0172371_10001389_pt1 | contig 38268 bp, 34 predicted proteins | sample Lak12m_FD_114543 | JGI IMG/M metagenome (GOLD analysis project Ga0172371, IMG submission 114543) | Freshwater microbial communities from Kabuno Bay, South-Kivu, Congo - kab_022012_12m | ecosystem: Environmental > Aquatic > Freshwater > Lake | place: Democratic Republic of the Congo: South-Kivu... | reverse complement strand
CAGTTGGCTGATGGTATTCTCTCGCATGTGGCATATCCCTTTCTCCGCTGAGAATTGACGGCGTCTCGACACCGCCATGATATGCCGCCCCTCAGGGCATCACCAACTTTCGCGCCTTTCTCGCCAACCGTGTGGCCAAAGCTGTCGGGGTTCAGGGCATAGGCGTTTTCGGGATCAGCCGCCGAGTGGAAGGTATTGGTGCCATACTGCGTCTGGATCGCGGTGCGCGTGCCGTCCGGGGCGACATGAAACAATGTCAGGTTGCTGTTGTCGTTGATGTTGGCAATCTCTCCGGCCGCGTTGCGCAATTCGAAGGTCGCGTTGGGATCTGTCAGCAAGGCCGCCGTCGCTCTTCCCGAGGCGTTGGACGCTACCATGAAGCCGATCTGATCGCCGGCTTGCAACTCGACCGTGACAGAGGACTGTCCGGGGATCAGCGTCCCACCCGAACCTTGAGCCGACGCGTTGGCGAACAGCACCTCGACGTCGGTGATGGTACCGTCTTCATCGATCTTGTACATCACCAGCGAATTCTTGAACCCCGCCCCTTCGCTGATGAATGTGACGGTTCCGGTGTAGTCCTCGGCGATCGTCAATTGCGTCATGTCCAGCAAGCCCGGCCCGCCGCCACCATACAGCGCGTCGTTGCCGGTGCCGCCGTAGATCAGGTCGCTGGCGCCGCCGCCATGGGCAAGGTCATTGCCGGCGTTGGCGTTGATCGTGTCGTTGCCCTGGCGGCCCGACATCACGTCGCTGGTGTTGCCACCGTTCAACGTGTCATTTCCACCTGTCCCGATGACAGGCGTGATTGCGTTCGTCATTTCCTTGGTCCTTTGGGTTGAAACTCGGCGTTCGGAGGGCAGTCGGGGGCATTGTCTGCCCCCCTCCGGCTTCAGGCCCGCACGTCCCGCTCGGGCCGATTATAGGCGTCATCCAGGCGGACGATGTCGTCTTCGCCCAGATAATCGCCCATCTGCACCTCGATGATTTCCACCGGGGATTTCGTCAGGTTCTCCAGCCGGTGAACCGCGCCTTTGGGGATCATCACCACCCCACCCGGCTTCACCTTCATCACGGCGTCGTCGACGGTGATCGTGGCGGTGCCTTCGATCACCACCCAGCGCTCGGCGCGGTGGTGGTGGTACTGCAGCGACAGGCGGCCCTTGGGGTTCACGCGGATACGCTTGACCTGATGGGCGGCGCCGCGGTCAAGGCTCCAGAAGGCGCCCCAGGGGCGTTCTTCATAAAGCGGCGCATCGGCGGGAACGGCGGAAGCGGCGGGGGTGATCAGCGACTGGAAGGTCATGGTTTCGGTCCTTTGATGTGAGATGAATGGAACTTACCAGCCGATGCCGCAGAGGTTCGCAGGCTGGTCAGAGCGGGATTTCCACAGGCGGGCCACATCGATGGCCGGCTTGTCGGTCGCGGCCGCAAGGGCGCGGTACTCGTTGTGGGCATGGGTCACGATGACGGCGTCGGCACTGGCAACCGCCTCGGCAGCGCTGTCGGCCAGCATGCCGCGCAGACCGTTGGCGAGTTGCCCGAGGCCCCGCGAGGCATGGGCGACATAGGCCAGTTGCGCCTCGATCCGGGTGTCAGCGGTGATCGCCGGGTCATGGGCGGTGATCTCGATTCCGCACTCCAGAAGGTCGGCCATCAACTCGAGGATCGGGCTTTCGCGCAGGTCGTCGGTGCCGGGCTTGAAGGCCAGGCCGAGGACGGCAACCTTGCGCGCCCCGGTCGCCTTCACCATCTGCGCGGCGTCGGCGATATGGGTGGCGTTCGAGCGGTCGAGGCTGGCGATCAGCGGCAGGTCGACGCCCAGCTTGCCTGCGATATGGGTAACGGCGCGGACCTCTTTCGGCAGGCAGGAGCCGCCATAGGCAAACCCCGGCTTCAGGTAATAGGGCGAAAGGTTCAGCTTGGTGTCGCGAACAAAGATTTCCATGACCTCGTGGCTGTCCACGTCCAAGGGCTTGCACAGGCGGCCGACTTCGTTGGCGAAGGTGACCTTGGTCGCGTGCCAGACGTTGTCGACATACTTCACCATCTCGGCCACCTCGATCGAGGTGACGATGGGGTTCGTGTCCACATCGGCATAGAGCCGGCTCATCAGATCGGCCGTCGCGGCGTCAGTCACGCCGATCACGGTCTTGGGCGGGGCGTGGAAATCGGCCACTGCAACGCCTTCGCGCAGGAATTCAGGGTTGAAGCAGACGCCGAAATCGCGGCCCGCAACCAGGCCCGACGCAGCTTCGATTTCCGGCACCATGACGCCCAGCGTCGTGCCGGGGGGGATCGAGCAGCGCATCACGACGACATGGAAGACGCCCTTGCGCGCCAGACCCGCGCCGATGGACCGGGCGGCGGCGCGGATGTAGCGGTCGTCGCAGCCGCCATCGGCGGCGGTTGGGGTGCCGACCGAGACGAAGGTCACGTCGGTCTCGACAACCGCCTGCGCCAGATCGTCGGTGGCGCTGATCAGCCCGGCCGCGACGCCCTTGGCCAGAAGGCGGCCTAGGTCCTTCTCGTGGATGGGCGAACGGCCTTCGGCAATCGCCTGCACCTTCATCGCATCGACATCGACCCCGATCACCCGGTGGCCAAGACCGGCAAGGCAGGCGGTGGACACGGCACCGACATAGCCCAGGCCCACGACCGAGACGGCGGGACGCGGGGCGATCTTCAGGGCGGGGTGAAAGCCGTTTTCGGCGGATTGGTGTAGCATGGCAGGTCTCCTTTGCGTTGAGACCCTTGTGCCAAATTGTTGATTTCAATGCCCGCGCGCCCCGGGATGGCTCGGGTGAGCAAGCGGCTGGGCCCTTGGCCCGTCAGGGCAAGCGACCTATCCAACCGAGCGGTATGGCCGACCCGAAAGGATAGGGACTCCGCCCGGTTACGTCGACGGGAACGCGGGATGCCGACGCGCCAGACACCAGCCCGCGACATGGTGGATCACGCCAAATGCCCCCTGATCGAGCCGCTGGTCAACCTGCGCCGCGGTCAGAACCTCGGCCTCGGCCGACTCGCTTGCGTCCTGCAGGCGCCCTTCGGCTGGCAGACACCCCAGAGCGAGGAAATAGTGCCCATGCCCGCCCCGCTGGTTGCCGTTGTCGACATAGTCGCCCAAGGCAACCAGCTGGCCGGGTTGAAGACCCGCCTCTTCGGCCAGTTCGCGTCGGGCTGCGGCCACGGCCGTCTCATCCGGGTCGAGAAAGCCGCCCGGAAAACTCAGGCACTCGCGCCGTGGTCCGTGTCTATAGCCGATGAGTGTCAGGATGCGGCCATCGGGCAGGACCGGCACTACCACTGCAAAAGATCGCAGGTCCACCTGCCAGAAATCGGGAATGACATGGCCCGGCGAAACCTCCACTTCCTCTCGGAACACACGCAAGTAAGGGGCGGCGTCGAAGGCAAGGACGCGAGAGAGGGTTCTCCAGGAGGACATTCCTTGCGCCTCAGAACAACCCCGCCTCCTTGGCGATCATCGCCGCCTGGGTGCGATTGTGGGCGCCGATCTTGCGGTAAAGCGTCTTCATGTGCAACTTGACCGTTGGCTCCTGGATGCCAAGGTCGCGGGCGATTTCCTTGTTGGCCTTGCCTTCGCAAAGGCCTTTCAGCACTTGCACCTCTCGGGGGGAAAGCTTTTCGGCCAGGGGATTGACCGACGTCACCTCGGGGGCGGCGGTCATGAAATCGATGGGGGCGTATTGTTCGCCCATCGCCATGAAGCGCACGGCGTTGACCAGGGACTTGGCGGGCAGGGTCTTGGGCAGGAACCCGGCGGCGCCCATTTCCAGCGCCTGTTCGGCCACCTCGCGCGAGGCGATGCCCGACATCAGGGCCACCCGGGCTCCCTTGCCACCTGCCAAGGCAATCTTGAGGCCATCAAGCCCGTTCATCCCGGGCATGCCGTAGTCCAGCAGGATCAGATCGAACGGATCAGCCCCCCCGACCGCCGCCATGGCCGATGGCAGGTCACGCGCCGGGGTCACGTCGATCTTTTCCTGCCGGAACCACAGGTCCAGCGTGTCGCGCAAGAGGTCATGGTCATCGGCAATCAGGACACGCATGGCACTATACCCTTGGTTTTGCGCGCAGTATGGCGGTTTCCGCCGCTACGACAAGCGCGTTGCGGTCAACAGGCTTGGCAAGGATGGCATCGAAGGCCGCACCAGCACGCCCGGCAACCCCGGCCAGCGCGGTCACCAGAACCACGGGCAAACCCGGCGCGCTGGTGCGGATTGAAGCGGCAAGCTCGGCCCCGGTCATGCCCGGCATGTCGTAATCGGTGATCACGAGGTCCCAGGCCCCGGGATCATCCTCGATCGCGGCCAGTACATCATGGGGTTCGGTCGAAGGGGCCACCTCGGCCCCTGCCGCCTCGAGCATTGCGGTCAGCACGTCCAAAAGGTCCTTCTGGTCATCCACCAGCAGGATCGTGCGGCCGGCAAGGCTGCCGGTCAGCCCGGTGACCGGTGCGGTATCGGCGGATACCTCGGCCACGCCCATCGGCCAGAGGATGGAGAACCGTGTCCCCTGCCCGGGCTCCGTTTCCAGCCGCACCGCCCCGCCATTCGCCACGACAACCGACGACACGATGGCAAGACCTAAGCCGGTGCCGTTGTCGCCTTTGGTGGAAACGTAAGGTTGGAACACCCGAGCCGCGAGGTCGGGGGCCATTCCCGTTCCGGTATCGGCGATCCGCAGGACAGCATAGGCGCGCTTTGGGTCTGCCGTGCCAACTGCGAAAGGACCTGTCAGGTCGTCCATCCCGGCTTGTGCAAGGCCCACCGCGATTTCGCCCGGGTTGGTGCCGATTGCGTCACGGGCGTTGATGACAAGGTTGAGCACGACCTGCAGGATATCGGTGACATCGGCGTTGGCTTCGACCGCCGTGTCCGGCATGGCGATCGCCAGACGATGCTGAGGTTTCAGACTGGCGCGCGCCAGGTCGACGGCATCGCGCACCGGCTGGCGCAGGTCGATGCGTTTGCGTTCGGACGACCTGGCTCCCATCGTCAGCAATCGACGGACCAATCCCGCAGCCTGTCCTGTTGCCGCCTCGATCCGGCCTGCACCGGCCGCGATCACGCTGCCGGGTTCGGCGGCCGTGCCGATCAGCGAGGCGCTGCCCGAGATCGTGGCCAGAAGGTTGTTGAAATCATGGGCCAGCCCCGCCGCCATCTGGCCCACCGCTTCGCGCCGCTGGGCAAGGTGCAGTTCTTCACGCAAGCGCTCGCGTTCGGCAGTCTCGCGGCGGCGGGCGCTGACATCGCGTGTGATGCACAGGATGCCGCCATCGTCCTTGAGCGTCAGCGACACGTCCTGATCGACGGGCTTGCCATCCAGCGCCCGACCGATGATTTCGCCCGCCCAATGGCCCTCATTGAACAGGCGCGGCATGGCGTTTGCCTGCATCCACGCTTCTTCGTCCGGGCCATAGAGCGTGGACCACGGCTTGCCCAGCGCCTCGGTCAGGATCGAGCGTTCGCGCAGCGCTTCGGCCTCGCGCAGGCGCAGCGCCTCGGTTTCGGACAAGGCCGCGCGCACGGCCTCGGCTTCCAGTGTCAGGCGCTGGTTCGCTTCGTAAAGCTCGCGGCTCTTGGCTTCCAGCAGCGCCTCGGCCTCGGCCCGCGCCTTTCGTTCCCGTTCATACCGGGCGCGGGAGACAGGCAGATCGCCTGTCGCCTCGTTCATGCCGGGGTCTCGATCTTGATCTGGAAATCAGCCTCGGTCTGGCCAGCGCTGATGCGGTTCTGCCGGTCGATCCGGGCCGTCTCGCCGAAATGCGATACGCAGCCTTCGATCAACCCCTGACAGAAGTCGGCCAGCGGGCGGGGTGAGCGGTAGGTCATCTGCATCGTGCCCGCATCCGGGCGGGCGGTGTCGAACTGCGGCAGATCGGCATCGGGGTAAAGCTTGCGCACCTCGACATGGATTTCGCCTTCGATTGCCGCCAGCATGTCCAGGCTGCCACCCTTGCCGACGAAGAACCCCGGGTAGTGCCTGGAGAAGCTTTTCATCATCCAGTGACCGAACAGCCGCTGCAATTCGGCCCCGGGAATCCCGCTGTGCTGCGAAAAGCCGCGGACCAGCACTATCAACTCCTCACAAGGGTAATTGCCAACGCTGGTGTAGGCCCCACCCGAAGGCAGGGCGGCCTTTTCGATCACACCGTCAACCACCGCTTCGCCAAAGGCGTCTTCGACCATCGACAGAAGTTCGACAAAGACCATGCCCTTCATGGATCACCTTCCAAATGTGGTGCGGGAAATCATCAGATTGCCGTGGCTTCCAGATCCGCCAGCCGGAACGCCCTGCTCGCCAAAGGTGAATACACCAAGCCAGGGCACATCTCCAAGCGCAGCCGCGATGCCGCTCTGCACCTCGTCCATCCGGTCGCGCACGGCCAGCATGCAGCCGCCGCAATAGACAACCAGCGCGCCCGAAACCGCGCCGCCTGCGTCATCATGGGCCTGCCGCGCAATGCGGCCCGCGCGGGACACCAGGCTGTCGGCGGACCCTTGCATCTGCCAGATACGGTCGCCCGCGCTGAGGTCGGCAAAGAGATCAAGCGAGCCGTCCGGGTTGGCCACGGCAGGATGGGCCAGCAGGTGAAAAGGCACTCCCGCGATCTGCCGCGTGACCCGGCCCAGTGGCCAGAGCGTCGCGGCGGCAAGGATAGAGACGGGTTCCGCACCCGCCATCGGCACGGCGCCGCCGGTCCAGCGGTGATAGACCTCTGCCGCGGGTTGACCGTCGATCTCGAACAGGCGCCGTCCCGAAACGCGGGTCACAAGGCCGCTTTCGCCCATGGGGGCGTAGCCGCTCTGATAGGCAGAGGTGATCGGCACCGACGGGAACAGGACCGAAACCACAACCCCGTCCGCATGGGTCTGAACCGGCCCGAACTGTGCCCATTGCCCGGAGACGTCATTGTCGGCAGCACTGCCGCCCACGATCAGAACCCCCGGCCCGACGACGCTGCGAATGCCCTCGATGACCTGTTCTTCCCGCCCGGGCGCGACCGTCAGCCAGACCAGATCCGGGATTTCCCCTATCCGCCCCGAGGCCGAAAGAGCGGCCTCGGTCACCTGCCGCGCTGCGGCCAATGCATCGGCGCCCAGGTCGGCCGAGGCCGTACCATAGCTGCCCTCAGTGTCCCAGATCGCCAATGCGCCAATACCCGCACCGCTGGCGATGCTCACGCCCGCCTGCGTCATGATGCCAAGGCAGGACGATCCGCCATGCAACGCCGCTGCCGGAAAAGCAGATCGAGCCTCGTCGGCCAGAAGGGCCGCCCCGCAGCCGACGCCGAAATGAACCGCCACGAAGTGGGGTTGCCCGACGCCATCGCGGGCCAGGCTTTTCAGGATTTCGGCGACGGCCAGATGAGGGTCGCCGGCGCTGGACTGTGCAGTTGCGATCTTCATGTTCACCTCGGCTTTTTGCATCACTACACGGGCGCAAGCACAATCCCCAGCGCGCAGCCGGACAGACCCCCTATCCGATCGGGTAGGGGGCCGGTAGCAAGTCTGAGGCCGCACCGACTACTCGGCTGCGAACCGATAGTTGTCGCGGACGAGCCGCGGCGGCACCGGCGCGAAACCTTCCGCCTGTGGTGCCTGCCGGGCCTTCAGCCGGGCGACGGCCTCTTTCACCTCCTGCACGCGGCTTTTGTGGGCCACCAGGATCGCATCGCCCATCGCGACCACGATCATGTCGGACAGGCCGATCCCGACCAGTTCCACACCCGGGGTGTCGGACCTGAGCAGACTGTCCTCGCAGCCGATGGCGGTCACGTCCCCAGTCGTCACCATGCCACCCGCATCTGACGCGGTTTCGCGCCAGATTGCGTCCCAATCGCCCAGGTCCGACCAGCCGGCGGCAAAGGGGACGACGCAGAGGTTCGCCGCCCGCTCCATCACCGCATAGTCAACCGAGATGTCCTTGGCCTTCCCCCAGGGGCCAGCCGCCAGATGCAGCGCATTTCCGGCCACGTCGGCATCCCGCACCGCCGCCAGAACGGGCAGCATCAGGTCGCCCGCATGGGCCCGGAAGGCATCGATCAGCGTCCGAGCGCGGGCCAAGAAGATGCCCGCATTCCACAGGTAGGTGCCTGCGGCCAGCATCGCCTCGGCCTGCGGGGCCTTGGGCTTTTCGACGAACCGGGTCAGCGGAAGCGGACGCGGCCGGAAATCGCCAGGGGCCGCGCCCAGTTCCAGCCAGCCATAGCCGGTTTCTGCGCGGGTGGGACGAATGCCGAAGGTCACGATCTGACCGTCGAGCGCTGCCGGGGCCCCCGCAAAAACCGCAGCGCGGAACGCATCGGCATCAGGGATGGCATGGTCCGAAGGGGCAACCAGCATCAGCGCCTCGGGGTCCTTCTCGGCCAGATGCAAGGCCGCCGCGAGGATCGCCGGGGCGGTGTTGCGCGCCGCAGGTTCGATCATCAGGCATGCGGGGGTGATGCCCACGTCCTTTGCCTGATCCCGGGCGATGTCCAGATAGGCGCCTGCCGTCACGACGAAAGGCGCGGCCCAGCCGAACCCCGACAGCCGCGTGAGCGCCGACTGATAGAGCGTGTCCGCGCCCATCAGCGGAGCAAACTGCTTCGGCATCTCCTTGCGCGACAGGGGCCACAGGCGGGTGCCAGAGCCGCCGCACAGAAGGACGGGGGTGATCGGGGTCATGGTGGCATTCCTTTTCGGCAGGCGTTGCATTGCCAATGTGATGCCACGCCACAACCCGAAGGTGCGAGCGCGCCGCCGGATGCCGCAAGCGATCCTTTGAGCCATGCGCGATCCGAACGGATAGGAGGCGCGACCCGACCGGGCGCGTGACGCTGCCGATGCCCGTCTGCCGAGGTGCGGCTGGCTCAGGTAGATTGCGGGTCAGACACTTCCCGGAAGGACTTCTCCCATGACCGCTCAACGCCCGCTGCCCAGCCTGCCGATGACCTGCTTCAAGGCCTACGATATCCGTGGGCGACTGGGGCGTGAGCTCAGCGAAGACATCGCCCGCCGCATCGGCCGGGCCTTTGCCGAGACCTTGGGTGCTGCCCGGGTGGTGGTGGGCCGCGACTGCCGGGCCTCGTCGATGTCGCTGTCGGCCGCCCTGATCGACGGGCTGCTGGCCGCCGGGGTGGAGGTGCACGACCTTGGCCTTTGCGGCACGGAAGAGATGTATTTTGCCACAACCCATCTGGGTGCCTGTGGCGGGATCGAGGTCACGGCCTCGCACAATCCGATGGATTACAACGGAATGAAGATGGTCGGGCGCGGTTCGGCCCCGCTGGACCCGGCGACGGTTATGCCGAGGATTCGCGCCCTTGCCGAAAGCGGTGCCTTTGCGCCTCGCAGGAGGGGTGGCCATGTGGTGGACGCTTCAGCCACACGCGCGGCCTATGTCGAACGCGTTCTGTCTTTCGTCGAGGTGGCGGCGCTGCGTCCTCTGACCATCCTCGTGAATGCCGGCAACGGCGCGGCCGGCCCCACCTTCGATGCGCTTGCGGATGCGCTGACCGCGCGCGGCGCCCCCTTGCGGTTTGTCCGCATGCACCATGAGCCCGACGGCAGCTTTCCGAACGGCATCCCGAACCCGCTTTTGCCGGAGAACCAGCCGGTAACGGCGCAAGCGGTTGTTGCCGCAGGCGCAGACTTCGGCGTGGCATGGGACGGTGACTTCGACCGCTGCTTCCTGTTCGACCACAAGGGGGAGTTCGTGCCGGGCGAGTATGTCGTGGGCCTGCTGGCCCAGGTGTTTCTGGCCAAGGAGCCTGGCGCCACCGTCGTTCACGACCCGCGCGTGCAATGGAACACCCAGGCCGTGGTCGCTGCGGCAAAGGGGCGGGCGCATGCCTCGCGAACGGGGCATGCCTTTCTGAAACAGGCACTGCGCGAGACCGGCGCCGTCTATGGCGGCGAGATGTCGGCGCACCACTACTTCCGCGACTTCATGGCCTGCGACAGCGGCATGATCCCCTGGCTGCTGATTGCCGAACTTGTCAGCCGCACCGGGCAAAGCCTTGCAGACCTGCTGGAAAGCGCGCGAACGGCGTTTCCGTCCTCGGGCGAGATCAACTTCCGGGTGGAAGACGCCCAGGCTGCGCTTGCCCGCGTCGAAGCGGCCTTCACCGCTAACGGGCCCTCGGTTGACCGGCTGGACGGGTTGTCGCTGGCGTTTCCCGACTGGCGGCTGAACCTGCGGGCGTCGAACACCGAACCCCTGTTGCGGCTGAACATCGAAACGCGGGGCAGTGCCACGGTGCTGGCTGGACGGGTGGCCGAGGTCTCAGTGCTTATCGGCGGCACAAGGGGGCATTGAGATGAAGCGACTTCTGCACAAGCGGGCCAGCGCTGCAATCGCGCTGGCACTTGTTCTGGCAACAACAGCCCTGACGCCGGCACAAGCGCAAAACTTTGCCGAACTCCGCGAGGTGCTCCAGTCCGCGACCGATCCGGTTGAAACCGCAGCCGCACTTGCGGCGCTGACCGAACTTGCAGAAGACGGGCATCGCAGCGCCCAGGCAGAGCTTGGCCGGATCTGGGATCAGGGCATGGGTGTGGCGCCGGACCCGGCGCAGGCGGTCCGTTTCTGGTCGATGGCGGCCGATCAGGGACACGCCGGTGCGCGCAACGAACTGGCGCGTGCGCTGCAAAGCGGTGCGGGTATCGCAGCCGATCCGGTCGAAGCTGTCAGGCTGCTTCGTATCGGCGCCGAGGAAGGGCATGTGCCGTCCATCGCCAATCTTGCCCGGGCGCTGGAGACCGGCACGGGCACAACACCGGATCTCGCCGAGGCCGTGCGACTTTACGAACGCGCGGCGGCCGAGGGGCAGGCCTTTGCCCGCTTCAGGTTGGCCTTGGCCTTGGCTGCGGGCGCTGGTGTGCAGGCCGACCCGGTGCGGGCGGTCAGGCTTCTAGAACAACTCGCGGACGAAGGCTATGCCGCCGCGCCTTTCGCACTGGCCGAGGCGCTGATGGCCGGGCGCCCACGCGCCGCCGAGCGCGACCGGGCGCTTGCGTTGTGGTTGGCCGAGGCCGAGGCCGGCAACGACCGGGCGCTTTCCCGGCTTGCGCGGAACTTCCCCAATGACTACGTGCGGCTGATCCAGGGCGCATTGATTGACCTCGAGGTCTATCATGGGCGGGCAAATGGCCTTCTGACCGAGCGGACAATCCTGGCCATTGCCCAGTTCTGCCGCGAACAGGGCATCGGGAATACTTGCCGCCACGGGCCGATGCGATCTGACGCGGCGCGGGCGCTGGGTCAGGAACTGTTCCCACGACGCGGCTGACAGACCTACCCGTCCGGATAGGTCCGTCAGCCGACCGCGCGCCGCTTCCATCCCAAGGCGGGCAGGCGCGGGCCAGCGGCATCGGCTAATCCTGCATCACCAACCAGCAGGAGGTTACGGTGTCTCGCGAACGGGAACGGCAGAAAGAGGTCAGCGCGCGCGGCGATGTGCCGGGCGGGCCGACCGACGGACCTGCGACACCCGGTGTGCACATCATGCACGAACGCCCTGCGCCCGAAACCGAACCCTATGTGATTGCCCCGCTGATCGTCGCTCTGGCCAGCGGCCGGCGGATCACCATACGCAAGTGGTCGCTGGCCGGGATCCGCGACACGTCACTGGAAGAGGTCGATCTGGACGGTGCGCGACTGTGCATTCCATTCCAGGGGATTGACGTAGCCTTTCCGGTCCGGTTCTCGGCGTCTTCCGATGGCAAGCTCTGGGCGTTCGATGGCCTTACAGGGCGCCAGCGTGAGGCATTGGGACTGTTCTATCGTAACCTTCTGACCGGAAAGATGGCGGCGACGGATGAGGTCATCACCGCGCTCGACACCCCCGTCGATCTGATCCCGATGGGCGAGACCGAGGAAGAAAAGGCCGCTGGGCTTGCGAGGGCGAAACCGCGGGTCCTGCGCGCGATCTGGAATGTCGCCTATTACATCGGACTCTTTGCAGTGGTTGTCGGCGTGCTGGGCAACGCAGTCTGGAAGCGCCTTGATCATGTGGCGCTCACGAATGCACGCTATGTGGCACCGATTGAACAGATTGCAGCGCCTGCCGCCGGATTCCTCGCCGAAATCGCCGCACCTGCGGGCTCAAGCGTTGCCGCAGGCGATCTTCTGATCCGGCTGTCTAACCCGGAAGCCGCCGCCGGACTGGCAGAGGTCCGCGGCGCCATTGCGCTTGTCGAGGCGCGTCTCGCGGGAGCCGAGGCCCGCCTCGAGGCCCACATGCGCAATGCACCCGTGGAGCGCGAACACGCCACGGATATCTCCGGGTTCGATGCCGGACTGTCGCTAGTAACGGGGGACTTCCACGACACCCGGCAAAGGCTTGAGCAGGAGGTCCGCCTGATCGAGCTGGAGTTGCGCGCCCTGCGCTCTGATCGCGGGCGCCTGCGGGAAGCCGAACGCGTTCTCGAAATCCGCGCCCCGGCTGATGGCCGGGTTGACCGCCTGCTGGCGACCGAAGGCAGCTTCTTGCGGATAGGCACGCCGCTCGTCCAGTTCGAGGCAGATACAACCCGCACTGTCATCGGCTGGGTCGACGGCAGCGAGGCCGCGCATCTTTGGCAGGGCATGCGGGCCACGGTCCACTATTCCGTATCCGGTGAAAGGCGCAGCCTGCCCGCCCGGATTTCCCGCATCGAAGCCGGGGCAGACCCGCTGCGTCCGGATGCCTTCGGGTTGATGGTGCATCTCGATCTTCCGGGGCTCGGCCTGGACGAGGCGCGCGCGCTGCTGCCGCACAACGCCGCCGTCGAGGTGCGCCTGCACCGGGATCTGGCGCAACGCTGGTTCGGGATCGGGGGCTGATCATGGAAGCGCCTCACGGAGACTATGCCTTCTCCAAGCACCTGAATGCCTGGCTCTCGGACCTGCGCCGCCCCGCCCCGCGTGGGCTGGTCAAATGGACACCCGCTTTCCTTGCACACTATGCGGCTCTCTGGGCAGTGATCGCGACCCTGACGACGATGACGCCCAACCGCTTCTTCGACCCCGATCTGCGACATGTCACCATTATTCTGGGCGTACTGGGGCTGTGGCGGTTCGGCTGGTGGTTCACCCATGCCGTCCGCGCCGAGTATTACCGCCGTCTCAAATGGCCGCCGATGCGCCGCGCGGCATCGGCCCTGTGGGCCGCAGGCTGGCGGCCGCGCCGGGTGCATATCCAGATGACGACCTATTACGAGGAACCGGCGATCACCCGGGCGGTGATCAGCTCGATCCTGCAGCAGGTCCGGCGCGAGCGGATCCCGACCTCGCTCTGGATCGGGACAGGGTCGTCCTATGACGAACTGATCATCAAGGACTACATGGAATCCCACGGCGCAGACCTGCCTGCGGGCCTGATGGACCTGACCTTCATCCGGCAGAACCAGCCCGGCAAGCGCATGGCCATCGGTCTGATCCTGCGCGGCATGGCGCGGCGTGGGGTGGACCCGGACGATCTGGTGATCTTCATGGATGGCGATGCCGTCTATGGCGGCGATGTGCTGGAAAAGACTCTGTCGATGTTCGGTGCCGACCCCGAGTTGCAGGCCCTGACCACGGATGAAGAGGTCATGTGCTACGGGCCGCGCTGGATCGGTGCCTGGCTGGAGATGCGCTTTGCCCAGCGAAGGCTGGCGATGCAGAGCCATGCGGTGTCGAACCGCGTGCTCACGCTGACCGGACGGATGAGCGTATTCCGCGCCCGCTACATCGTGGATGCTAAATTCATCCGCACCATCGAGGCCGACCATCTGGATCACTGGCTCTGGGGACGCTTCCGGTTCCTTTCGGGCGACGACAAGTCAACCTGGTATCATCTGCTCTCGAAAGGGGCGAAGATGATCTACGTCCCCGATGCCACGGTCTATACCATCGAGGTGATCAAGGGTTCCGGCATGGAGCGGATGGTCCAGAACTTCCGCCGCTGGTCCGGCAACATGCTGCGCAACGGCGCCCGTGCCATCGCCCTGGGCCCGCGCGCCATGCCGTTCTTCATCTGGTGGTGCATCGTCGATCAGCGCATCGCGATGTGGACGATGATGGTCTCGCCGGTGCTGGCGGTCTTTGCCACGATGATCGATCCGATCTACATATGGAATGTGCTGATCTGGATCGTCGCATCGCGGCTGGTGCTCTCGAGCTTCCTGTACACCTATGCCCGAAGGCCCGACCTTTCCTGGCCGTTCATCCTCTATTTCAATCAGTTCATCAATGCAGGGGTGAAGATCTACATGATCTTCCACCTCTCGAAGCAGAAATGGTCCAACCGCGGCAACCAGAGCGCTGGCGAGGGTACGGGGATCAGGGAGCGCTTTGCGCTGTTCCAGCTCGGAACGACAGTTGCCGCGTTCATTGCTGGCCTTGCGATCTATTCTGGTGTGCTGCCGTTCCAGTGAGTGGTGCTGCGCGAGCGGCGAGGGCCTACCTTGGTTGGGCGCCGTAACGCCAACACCGAGAACGTTGCGAATGCGGACACTTGAAAGCAGCGCAGCGAATGACCGCTCCCCGCCCCTACCGACACACCCTCGATTGGTCGCGCAGCACGGCGTAGTCGCTGAGCATCCGGACGATGACCGCGCCTTCTGGCAGCGAGTCGACCACGTCGGCGGCCCGCGCCTGATCGGCGGCGGTGTAGTCTACCACGGGCGGGCAGGGTGTGCGGGTCTCAGAACCGGCCGTCACGCAGCCGGTCAGCCAGAGCATCGCGGTCAGGAGGGCGTCGAGCATCTGGCGGTGGACAGCATCGTTTCTCTCTCGGGCATCAAGCCGTTCGGGGGCGCGCCCGGCGCGTTCACCGGCACGGCGCAGGTTCAGAAGGAACAGCAGGATCGCTGCGGCGGCGAGGATCAGGCCCAGCGCCTTGCGCGCCGGGCCATGGGTGAGGAGCCAAAGGGTCACCGCTGGACCCGCTTCCAGTCGTCGAGCCGCGCGTGAATGGTGACCGCGATGCCGATCAGTGCGATGACGATCAGTACCCAGCGCAGCGTGTCGAGGTAGGGCACAAGCGGCTGGATCGTGGACTGGGTCTCGGCAAGAACGTCCTGCAGCACTTCCACCCCGGCCGCGCCGACAGTGGCCGCCCCAGCCGCGCCGCCACCACGCAGGGTGCGGCTTTCCGACAGGACTTCGCGTGCAGGCGGCAGTTCCGGAGCGAAGGGGACAAGCCGTGCGGGGAAGGGATCGCCCCAGGATCGGGCGGGCCCACCCGTCCGGGCAAGGTGACCCAGACATCCCATTCCTGCAGTGCCAGTCGGAAGACGAGGGTCTCTGCCCGCGCGCGGTCGACCAGCGCGCCCTTCTTCTTCTGGACCGCCAACTGGCGCTCCTGCGCTGCATAGACCGTGAGTGCCGTGCGAGCCGTGATGTAGGACGTCGTGTCACCGGGGCCGCTGGCCAGCCCATCCCCACCCAAGCTGCGCCGCTGCTGGTCCGGGTCCGTCATCTCCGCCCGCCGCACATCCGAGGCCGCGGCGTTGATCGACCCGTCGTCGAAAACCACCAGCCGCCCATTCTTGCGCGCCTTCTGGACCCCGCCGCGGGACAGGCCAGAATGGGCCGCGTACTCGCGTTCGCTCATGCCTTTCATGGCGCTGTGATGCTAATCAAGATATTGAAAATAAACAGGAAAAGATAATCATTCCCGTTGATTGTGTCCGCCGTCAGAGCGAGTCTGTTCCCATCAACAGGCCGCATCGCGCCGACCCCCAGGAGGGCTTCACCATGACCACGACCACCATCCGCATCGACTACTCCACCCTTCCGGAGGGCTTCGATCTGAGCCGCCCGGACTGGACCTGCACCGGTTTCGTTCCGGTCAGGTGCTCATGTTAAGCGGCCCTCTGTTCGAAGGCCACGGGTGATTTCCAGCCGAGGGCCGAGTGCTTCCGGCGTGGGTTATAGAAGCCGTTGATGTATTCGAAGAGGGCGACTTCGACCTCGCGACGGGTTTGCCAGTTGCGACGCCAGACCAGTTCGGCCTTGAGCGATTTGAAGAAGCTTTCGACGGCAGAATTGTCGTAGCAGTTGCCTTTCCCGCTCATCGAAACCTTGAAGCCGTGCTTGCGCAGCAGCTTTTGATAGTCGTGGGCACAGTATTGCGACCCGCGGTCCGTGTGATGAAGTGAGGCCCCGAACGCCATTGGTCCGAGTGAGCGGGCCGAACGCCTGGTGATGGCCTTCGGATCGCGATCGCCATGTTCAGGGCCCGTAAGGCGAGATCCTGCTTCATGCGATTGCTGATCGCCCAACCGATGACACGGCGCGAAAACAGATCAATGATTACAGCCAGATAAACCCAACCCTCCCGCGTCCAGATATAGGTAATGTCGCCTGCCCACTTCTGGTTCGGCCCGCTCGCCGTGAAGTCCTGCTGCAGGAGATTCGGCGCGATGTTGAAGGCGTGATCGCTGTCGGTCGTGCGCTTGAACTTTCGGCTTCGGATGACTTGGATGCCGTTCTGGCGCATCAGACGGCCCACCCGGCGCTGGCCGACACGGATGCCCAGCTCGTTCAACTCCTCGGTCATCCGTGGTCGCCCGTAGCTGCCCAGGCTCAACCGGTGCTGATCGCGGATATGGGCGAGGAGCACCATGTCACGCCGCTGGCGATGCGACGGGGGCCTGTGCTTCCAAGCATGGAGCCCGCGCTCTGAGACGCCCATCAGGCGGCACAGATGGCCGCGGGTCAGGTTGCCGCGATACTCGGCAATATACTGAAACTTCACGGCTTTTGAGCCGCGAAGAACATCGCCGCTTTTTTTAGCACCTCCCTCTCCTCCCGGAGTATGCGGTTCTCTTTGCGAAGCCGTTCATTCTCGCGCAGAAGCTCGGCATCCTGCGCGGGAACCTTGGCTTCCTCCGAAACCGCCCGAACCCACTTGCCGAGCGTCGAAAGCCCGATCCCCAAATCAGACGCAACCTGACGCCGTGTCAGGCCACTGGTGAGCGCAATGCGAACCGCATCCCGCTTGAACTCGTCGCTGTGTATCGCTGCCATATCCGGTCTCCTTGATGGCGAGTATCGCTCTCAAAAGACCGGAACGGAACCGGTGCAGGTCCAGACGCCATCGCCGAGGTCATCGAGCAGGCGCTGCGCGAGAGCGGGATCCCGGCCGAGGCGTCCGACGTCCTGTCGCACCTGAAGATCGAACTGCCGACCGCCCAGCTTGGCGCTGCCAGCCGCACGCTGGCGGAGATGCGGCTGATCTGACCGGAGCGATCAGAAAGCACTGATATTGCTCCGATTTGCCTACGATCATCCGCCCGCCAGAGCGATGGTGTTCGCACCAGAACGATGCAACTCACCGAAGGATGCCCCGCCATGACCACCCGCCGTACCGCCTCGAACGACAAAGCCTTCGACGCCTTCATCGCTGCCAAGGCAGAGATCGACGTGATGCTGGAGCGCCTGAAGGCCCTCAGCGACGACCACTTCGAGACCCACCCCGACGAGATCCATTGGGGGCATGTCGGCACGCTGAAGCACTATGCGGGTCTGCTGCGCCAGATCACCGACAGCGCCTTCAAGGAAGGCGAACACGCCGCCTGACGCGCCCACACGGCGCGACGGTCGCCCCGTCTGATGACGGGGGTGAGCCCGGACCGTGGCCCCAGTGGGGCCGCGTAAGCCGGGCGAACGTCCGTAGAAGGCGCGCATAGCGCGCGCCCAAAGCCTCGGAGGCCCCGATGACCACCCTGTCCGACACCCAGTCCCTGATCCTGTCCCGCGCCGCGACCCGGCCCGGCAACCTCGCCCTGCCGCTGCCCGAGGGGCTGGTCGGCGCCGCCGCCAAGATGGTGGTCGGCAAGATGATCGCCCGCGGATGGCTCGAGGAGGTCGAGGCCAACCTGCGCCGCTGCGAGCCGATGTGGCGCGAGACTGACGACGGCCACGGCACCACGCTGATCGCTACCGAGGCCGGGCTGGAGGCCATAGGGATCGAGCCGCTGGCGGCCAGCGCCGTCGCCAGCGTGCGGAAGGCGAAGCCGAAGCAGGAACCGGTGAAGACGCCCGAAGATACCGACACCGCGAAACCCGTCGCCATCCGCGCGGGCACCAAGCAGGCCCAGATCATCGCCATGCTCCAGCGCCCCGAGGGGGCGACGGTCGCCGAGATGGTCGAGGCCACCGGATGGCTGGCCCATACCGTCCGCGGCTCGATTTCGGGCGCCTTGAGGAAGAAGCTGGGCCTGCCCATCGCCGCGGAGAAGGTCGAGGGCAGGGGGACTGTCTACAGACAGCTTTCGCTCTGACCAGCGGCGGACTGTCCAGGCTGGCCTGCTTGCAAACCGGGATCCAGGGAAGTGCGGCTTTCGACTCCGGACATAGCGCCGGGCCGGAAGTTGACATGTGGGGGTAAGCGAGACGGCATCGCCTTCTCGGGTGTGATCCGTACTTTGCGGCATGAACGCGCCGGATCATGGATGACTCGACAGCATTGCTTCCGTAGGAAACAGGTTTATCAATGGGTTGCGACTACCGTGCTATCACCTGAATTCGGACGCGTGGCATTTGACCCTCGATCCCGCCCCTTTCCTATCGTCCTGCGTTTCGATTGATCTGGAGGTCGATCTGAAGTCTGCGCGGATCTTTGCCTTTGCGGCGGTGCGGGGCGAGCGGGCACTGGTTCACAAGGGCGCAGCGTTGGAGCCCGCGCTGGACCGGCTGGAGGCGCTTTGCGACGGGGCGTCGCATCTGGTGGGCCACAACATCCTGCGCCATGACCTGCCGCACCTGGTGGCCAACAGGGCGCGGCTGGCGGGGTTGGGGGCCGCGCCGATTGACACGCTGTGGCTGAACCCTTTGGCCTTTCCGCGCAATCCCTATCACCATCTGGTCAAGCACTATCAGGACGGGCGGCTGCAGGTCGGGCATGTGAATGACCCCGAACAGGACGCGCGGCTGGCGCTTCAGGTGCTGTCCGACCAGATCGAAGTCTTCGCCCGGCTGGGACAGGAGGCGCCGGATGCGGCTCTCGCCTATCACCATCTGACGACGCGGGGCGAAGCCTCGGCCGGGTTCGATGCGCTGTTCCAGGCCTTGCGCGGCCCTGCACCGGATGAGGGCGCGGCCCACACCGCCATCCGCCGCCTGCTGGACGGCCGCGCCTGCAGCCATCGGCTGGAGCAGACCTTAGGTCGCCTGTCCGATCCGCGCAACGGCTGGCCGATGGCCTATGCGCTGTCATGGATTTCGGTTGCGGGCGGGGACTCGGTGATGCCGCCCTGGGTGCGGATGCAGTTCCCGCAGGCGGGGCGGATCGTGCGGCATCTTCGCGACACCAACTGCGGCGATCCGGGTTGCGCCTGGTGCACCGAGAAGAACAACCCCAATGCCGCTCTGGAACGCTGGTTCGGTTTTCCGTCCTTCCGCCCGCAGCCGGTGGATGACATGGGCCGCCCGTTGCAGGAACGGATTGTGGCCGAGGCGATGGCGGGCAAATCGGTGCTGGGCATCCTGCCCACCGGCACCGGCAAATCGGTCTGCTACCAGATTCCGGCGCTGTCGCGGTTTGACAAGACCGGAGCGCTGACGGTGGTTATCTCGCCGCTGGTGGCGCTGATGGCCGATCAGGTGCAGGGGCTGGCGCGGGCGGGGATATCGGCGGCGGTCACGGTGAACGGCATGCTGTCGCTGCCCGAACGGCATGATGCGCTGGAAAAGGTGCGGATGGGCGATGCGGCGATGCTGCTGATCTCGCCCGAACAGTTGCGCTCACCGTCGATCCGGACGGTCCTGCAACAGCGCGAGGTCGGGCTTTGGGTGCTGGACGAGGCGCATTGCATCAGCAAATGGGGCCACGATTTCCGGCCCGACTACCGCTATGTCAGCCGCTTCATCAAAGAGTTCTCCGGCGACAGCCCAGCGCCCGTCTTGTGCTTGACCGCCACCGCCAAGCCCGAGGTGGTGCGCGACATCCGTGACCACTTCCAGACCCGCCTTGGGGTGGACCTGATGCTGCTGGACGGGGGCGCGGTGCGCACCAACCTTTCCTTCGCGGTGCTGCCCACGCAAAAGGCGACCAAGCTGACGGATATCCTATCAGCAATCGAAGCAAACCTGCCGCCCGAAGGTGCGTCGGGGGCTGTGGTCTACTGCGCCACCCGCGGCGCGACGGAAAAGGTAGCGGAGTTCCTGAAAGGTCAGGGGCTGGCGGCGGATTTCTTCCATGCGGGCCTGCCGCCCGACCGCAAGCGCGATGTGCAAGAGGCGTTTCGCACTGGCCAGTTGCGGGTGATCGCCGCGACGAATGCCTTTGGCATGGGGATCGACAAGCCCGACATCCGGCTGGTCGTGCATGGCGACATTCCGGGCTCTTTGGAAAACTACCTGCAAGAGGCGGGCCGCGCGGGGCGGGATCGTGCGCCCGCCAACTGCGTGCTCTTGTTCAGCCCCGAGGATGTGGAGCGGCAATTCTCGCTGTCTGCCCGGTCTCGTCTGGCAAGGCATGAGATCGGTGCGATCCTGAAGGCGCTGCGGCGGATGGAAAAGCATAAGTCAGGCGAGGTGGTCGCCACGCCGGGCGAGATTGTGCGTGAGGAAAAGGATCAGGAGTTCGAGCGCGACAAGACCACCGACGACACCCGCGTGAAAACCGCTGTAGCCTGGCTGGAGGAAGCGACGCTGCTTTCGCGCGAGGAGAACCGGGTTCAGGTGTTCCCGTCATCGCTGCGCATCCGGTCGGTCGATGAAGCGGCAGCGATCCTGGAGCGAGCGCAGATCACCGGTGTCAGGCGTACGCAACTGATGGACCTTGTGCGCCACGTGATGAATGCGCCCGTCGATGCCGGGGTTTCGACGGATGACCTGACCGGCGCCTGCGGCTTGTCGGGGCGCGAGTTGCACCGGGCCTTTGCCGATCTGGAGGCGCTGGGCATCGCCAGCAACGACACGGGCATCACGGTTTATGTGCATCTGGGTGTAGAGGATGCCTCGGCCCGCCGTCTGGATCACGCGGCCCGGATGGAGGCCGATCTGATCACAATGATGCAAGAGGCGGTGCCGGACGCCGAAGGGTCCGAGGCGCAGCCGTTGAACCTGACCGAAACCTGTCAGGCCTTGCGCGACAAGGGGCATGCCCAAATGCGGCCCGATCTGGTGGAAACCATCTTGCGCGGCATGGCGCAGGATGGGCGCGATCAGGATGGCGGGCGGGGGAACCTGACGCTCCGCAAGGTCAGCCGGAACACGATATTCGTGCGGCTGGAGCGGTCATGGCCCGTGGTCGCCCGCACCGCCGATCTGCGGCGGCAGGGCGCGCTGGCGTTGCTGGTGCATCTGACGGGAAAGGTGACGAAAGGCACGCGCGGCAAGGATATTCAGGTCGAAACCACCCTTGGCGCGATGCTGGATGCGCTGAACGGCGACGCGCTGCTCAGGGCCGAGGTCAAGGACATGACCCGCCTGATGGACCGTGCGCTCTTGTGGCTGCACGAACAGCAGGTAGCCACCTTGGGTCGGGGCCTGACGGTGTTCCGCCCGGCGATTACGGTGCATTTGAACCCCAAGGGCGGGCCCTTCACCGTGCAGCACTTCGCGCCGCTGGAGGAACACTACAGCGAGACGACGATCCAGACCCATGTGATGGCCGCCTACGCCGAAAGGGGGCTGGAGACGATGGATCAGGCCCAGCGCCTGTCCGAGGATTACTTCGTGCTGGACCGCGACGCCTTCCTGCGCCGCTGGCTGCCGGGGCGCGGTACGGAAATCCGGCGGCAGACCACCGGCACCTCATGGCGCACGATTGTCGATGCGCTGGACAACCCGGTTCAGGCCGACATCGTCCGCGACGACCGCGAACAGACGAACGTGCTGGTGCTGGCCGGGCCGGGGTCGGGCAAGACGCGCGTATTGGTGCATCGCATCGCTTACCTTATCCGCGTGAAACGTGAGGACCCGCACGGCATTCTGGTGCTGACCTACAACCGCCATGCCGCAGCCGAGATCCGCGAACGCCTGCGCCGCCTGATCGGGGACGATGCGGCCGGGGTGACAGTCTCAACCTGCCACGCCTTGGCGATGCGGCTTATGGGTGCGAGCTTTGCAGGCGATCACGAGGGCCCGCGCGATTTTGACGGCATCGTCATGCAGGCGGTGGCCCTGCTGCGCGGGGATGGTCTGACCAAGCCCGAGGCAGAGGCGCTGCGCGAGACGCTGATCCAGGGCTATCGCTGGCTCCTCGTGGATGAATACCAGGACATCGGACCCGAGGAATACGCCCTGATCGGTGCCGTAGCGGGGCGGTCGCTGGAGGATGACCTGCGGATCAGCCTCTTTGCCGTGGGCGACGATGACCAGAACATCTACGCCTTTGCCGGGGCCAGCATCGACTTCATTCGAAGGTTCGAAGCCGATTATGCGGCGAAACCAGTCTGGCTGACGGATAACTACCGCTCCACCGCCCATATCATCGCGGCGGCAAACGCCGTGATTGCCCCAGCGGCCCAGCGCATGAAGGCGGGCCATGACATCACGGTGAACCGCGCCCGCGCCAAGGCGGTTCCTGGGGGCGCTTGGGCGGCGCTGGACCCGGTGGCGCAGGGGCGTGTCACCCTGCTGGACGCAGGCGGAGATGCCGCGCAAGCCGTGGCCGCGCTGGACGAACTGCAGCGCCTGTCAAGGCAGGACCCTGACTGGTCCTGGCGGCAATGTGCCGTCGTTGCCCGCGACTGGCGGCGTCTGGAGCCGGTTCGCGCCTATGCCGAGACCCTGGGTATTCCCATCGACATGGCCAACGAGATCCTGCCCAGCCTCTGGCGCCTGCGCGAAATGCAGGGCTTTATCCGCGCCCTGCTGGCAGATCGCACCCGGCTGCTGACCATCGCTGATCTGGTCGCGATCCTGAACGCGCAGCCGCAATCGCGCTGTACCGACCTGATCGGCGAAGGCATTGGCACCCTGGCGCGCGAACTGGTGGAAAAGGCCGCCCCGGTGCCCGACATCGTGCAATGGTTCGGTGAATGGGCGCGGGATGTGCGGGGTGAGCAGCGGGGGCTGCTGCTGATGACCGCCCATCGCGCCAAGGGGCTTGAGTTCGATCATGTCGCGATCCTGAACGGCGGCTGGGACCGCCCCTCGCGCGGCGAAGATGCGGACGCCCCCCGCCGCCTGTTTTATGTCGCCATGACGCGGGCGCGGTCCACGTTGACCGTACTGACCGACGGACCGCATGCCTTCGTGCAGCCTGGTGCCGCTGTCCTGTCCCGCCGCGTCACTCCCGATACCGCCGCCCTGCCGCGCGTCCGACTGCGCTATGTGCCGCCGGACCCAAAACTGGTGGACCTGTCCTTTGCCGGGCGTCTGCGGCCGGATGATCCGTCGCTGGCCGCCATCGCCACCGCCCGGCCGGGCGACCCCGTCCATCTGATCCGCGACGGCGACCGCTGGCGGATCGACAACGCCCAGGGCCAGACCCTTGCGCGCCTGTCCCGCGCCTTTGCCCCGCCCGAAGGCACCACCTTCCAGCGCGGCGAGGTTGCGGCCATCCTGCATTGGCGGCGCGAGGATGGGGACGAGGACTATCACCACCTGCTCCGCCGCGACGAATGGGAGGTGGTCCTGCCCGAACTGGTGTTCGAAGCCGGGGCGCACGCTGTCATGGCGGATCAGAACGGCAGCTGACTTCCATGATCAGGGGTGGTCTTGGCCAATCCATCACGGATCGAAAAGGGTGGCTTCCGCTGGCTGGATTCCGGCCAAGGTGGCTTCCCCAAAGTGGATTCCCTGGATTCCGCAAAAGAATCCAGCACGCCAAGATCGTGATTAAGTAAGCCATTGATTTATTGTAATTTACTGAGATGGCTTCCGCGAAGTGGATTCCGCCTGGACTCCCCGGTGAAACTGCCTGTCGCTAGCGAAATGCCGCGCTGCGCCCCCCCGCATACATACGGGGCCGGGGAGGAACCATGCCGTGGGGGGATGGGGCGGTGAACCCCATCGCCCAGCGCCTTTGCGTCAAGCGCCGGGTCGGTTGTCGAGGTTCTTGTTAAGCACCTGCTCGATGTTCTGGCTCCAGGCCGCTTTGAACGCCGGATCCGAGGCAAACAGCTTGTAGAGCTCTAACTCGTCCTTCCGCCTTTTCAGCATCACATCCTGCAGCATCTTTTCTAATGCGAGACCACGATTGTAGGGGTCAGCATTGTCCTCGTACTTGGCGGTGTAGTCCGGGTGAGCACGGATGCTGTTGACGATATTGACGAATTTGACCCGCTGCTCCTCTGGCGTCGCGCTCCAGCCCTGAAACCACCGCTCGTTGAAGCTGCGAATGATGTCATCGAGAGGGTCGGTTTCCGGATCGCCGTCGCGGTTGCCACGCGGGTTCGGGTTTTGCGGAGTCAGTTCCGTATCCGACGCATCAAGACCGATTTCATGGTTCAGCTTTGTGCGCTCCAGGCCGTAGGAGGACAGATCAACGGCCTCCAGCAGTTCATCAAGCATGTCCTGGTTGGGATCCTTGATCTTGAGTTTGGGGATCAGGAACTTCAGCAGCCAGAACAGCTTTTCCCATTCCAGCACTTCAAACGGGATGATCGACGCCATCTGACCGTAGATTTTCACGAACTGTTTGGCCTTGATCTTGAAGTCGATCTTCTCGGCGTCAGGCAGCTCCAGTTCGGCGTTGAAACGGTTAGCCGCGATGTCGATGATCGGGCTGAGGGTCTGGGCATCTTCACCGGCAAAATACCGGGTCACGAAGTCTTCGACCTCCTGCCACTCGTACACTCCCACCTCGTCCAGTGCGTCCTTCAGCTCGTGCAGCACGTTCACATCCGTCGCTTCGGACAGCGTGGTCACGGTGTAGAATGGGTCGAAGGCCGTCTTGATGTCATCGACGCTGTTGAAGAAGTCGAGGATGAATAGATCCTCCGTCCGCTTGCCCAGCTTTGGGGCCGAACGGTTGAGGCGGGACAGTGCCTGGACGGCAAGCACGAACTGCAGCTTCTTGTCCACGTACATCGCGGTCAGCTTGGGCTGGTCGAATCCGGTCAGGTACTTGTTCGCCACGATCAGCAGCCGATAATCGTCGGTGTCGAACTTGTCCCGCGTTTCGCTTTCGGGAAAGCCGTTCATATCGGCTTCTGTGTGTTTCACCCCATCGACGGTCTTTTCGCCCGAAAAGGCGATCAACGCCTTGAATGGGTTTCCCTGCGCATCGAGCAGCTTGGTCACCGCCCTATAGTAGCGGATCGCGGCCTCGATGTTCTGGGTGATGATCATCCCCTTGGCCTTGCCGCGCAGCTTCTTCGTGTTCACGACCTGCGGGATGAAATGGTCCAGCATGATCTCAGCCTTGGTGTTGATCGTGTGCTGGCTGCGTTCGACATAGGCTCGCAGCTTCTTTTGGGCCTTCTTGGTGTCGAAAAGCGGGTTTTCCTCCACCGATTTCTGGATTTCGTAATAGCTTTTGTAGGTTGTGTAGTTGGCCAGCACGTTGAGGATGAAGCCCTCTTCGATGGCCTGTTTCATGCTGTAAAGGTGAAACGGCTTGAAACTGCCATCCGGCTGGCGCTCGCCGAATTTCTCAAGCGTGGTCGCCTTGGGCGTCGCGGTGAACGCCAGATACGATGCGTTGCCGCGCATCTTGCGTGACTGCATTGCGGCCAGGATGCGGTCCTGCGGATCATCTTCGTCCGGGTCCACATCGCCCGCACCCATCGCGCGGTTCATGTTGTCGTGCGCCTGGCCGCTTTGGCCGCTGTGCGCCTCGTCGATGATCACCGCGAACCGCTTGTCGCTGAGGTCAGCAATGCCGTCGATGATGAAGGGGAACTTCTGGATCGTCGTGATGATGATCTTCTTGCCATTCTCCAGCGCCGCTTTCAGGTCGGCCGAGCGCAGGGCCGGGGCAACGATGTTCTTGACCTCAGAGAAATCCTTGATGTTGTCGCGCAGCTGCTTGTCCAGCAACCGGCGGTCCGTCACCACGATGACGCTGTCGAACAGCGGCTGGTCCAGTCCGCGCGCGCCGGGCAGGCTGCTGCTTTTGGGATAGGCTTCGATCAGCTGATACGCCGCCCAGGTGATCGAGTTCGATTTGCCCGACCCCGCCGAGTGCTGGATCAGATAGCTGTGGCCGACACCGTTGGTGGAGGCATGGTCCAGCAGGCGGCGCACGACGTCCAGCTGCTGATAGCGCGGGAAGATCAGCGATTTCTTGGCCAGCGGATCAGCCGTCTTGCCCTCTAGCAGCACGAAATGCTGGATGATGCCCGCAAGGCTGGCAGGCAGGAATACCTCTTCCCACAGATAGGCGGTCTTGTGGCCGTTGGGGTTGGGCGGATTGCCCTCGCCGTTGTTGTGGCCCTTGTTGAACGGCAGGAAAAAGGTGGCGGGCCCGGCCAGTTTGGTGGCCATGAACACCTCGTCGGTGTCCACCGCCATATGCACCAGCGCGCGGCCGAATTGCAGCAGGGGCTGGGTGGCGTCGCGGTTGTCGCGATACTGTTTCTGGCCGTGAAAGCGGGCGGTCTGGCCGGTCCAGGCGTTCTTCAGCTCCACCGTGATCAGGGGCATGCCGTTCAGGAACAGCACAATGTCGATCTCTTCCAGCGGGTTGGCCTGCGAATAGCGGACCTGGCGGGTGATGCTCCAGATGTTGGCGGCGAAGTTTTCATGCACGCGGGCGGCAGAGCTGGCGAGCGGGGCGGGGTACATCAGCGAAAAGAGCGCGTCATCGACCGGCAGCCCCTTTTTCAGCAAATGCAGCAGGCCTTGCTTTTTGATCATGCGATCAAAGCGCTCAAGGATCTTGGCCTGCCAATCGGACGGGTTGCGCGATTGAAGCTTGGCCAGTTCCTTGGCTTGGGTGGTTTCCAGAAACTGCCAGAACACGGCGGTATCCAGCGCGAACTGGGCGTTGAAATCACCGGGCAGGCCGATGCGATAGGGGCCGTCGCCGACCGGGGCGGGCGCGCCTGCAAGCTCTTCGGTCGAATGGCCGGTCAGGTGTTTCTGAATGGCCTGTTCAAGTGCGACTTCGCGTGTGTTGCTGACCATGCTACCCCCTAAATGACTTTGATCTTGCCGGTGACGGCCGCGTTGATCAGGCTGGTTTTGTATTCCTTGAGCGCGGCGATCTGGCGTTCCTTGATCTCAATAGCGTTGCGGAATTTTTCGGATTCTGCCTCAATAAACGCAATGATTTCGGTTCTCTCGTCAGCTGGTGGAACTGGGACGCGAACGCTTGCCAATCTGTCCCGAGTAAGCTTTGGCTGCGCAGAGCCAGAGATATAGACAGTGTAATCCGCCGCGCTGAGCAATTCGGCCCAATATTTGAAGCCAGGGAAAAGTGGCTCAAGAATGTGCGCGTGATTGTTCACCCAGTATTTGCCGGTCGCGACAAAGGCCAGTGGTGTCGATTTGCTGAGAAGATTCGCGCCATCTTCCGCGATCAAGATCAGATCCTCATCAAAGATGTAATCCTGAACATAGTCGATGATGCCGCTTGCCCCGTAGTAGGGGTATTCCCCTTGCTTGCCTTCACGTTCAGACGCACTGATGGGTATTCGTTGGTAGTTCCGGAATCGGAAAGCATATCGAATGGACTTCACATCCCAATGCTCGGGGATTCGGCCGATCCAGTCGATGCCGCTGTCTTTCATTGGGGCGGCAGGGTTCAGGCCGCGGGTGACGGCGTCCTGGATGATGATCTGCCGCCGCTCGCGCAGCAGCGCGATCTGGTCTTCCTTGATCTTCACCGCCCCGTCGATCTTGGCGCATTTGTCATCAAGGAACGCCACGATGGCACGCTGTTCCGTAAGGCTGGGCAGCGGAATCGTCAGATACTTGAAGTCGACGTAGGAGAGGTTCTGGCGCAAACCTGATCCCAATCCGTAAAAGACCTTCTTCACGTCGTATGAATGCAAGAGGTAGTGCAAGAACTCGGCATGAGCGTTCCGCTTCGGACGAAGGTTGATGTATGCCGAGGTGATGATCCCATGGTCCTTTGCCAACCCGGTGCGAAGGCTGGTGACATCGTTCTGAAGGTCGGTGCCGCGAATGATGATGTCGCCGGGCTGAACGATTTGATAGGTCTCATAGCTTTCGGGGACCAGTCCGGTCATCTTGTCCTCGTCTTTGACGATGACGCGGCCATAGCTGAGGGAAAGCACGGTGCTTTCCTTCATGCCTGTGTTCTTGTCCTTGTTCTCGTAGATGCAAATCCGGCCGGGACCAACTTGCCAATCAGCGGGCACTTCGCCAAGCCAGCTGGCGTGGCTGTCCTTGTAGGCTTCGTAAGGTCTGAACCCCAACCCCTCCATCACTCCACCTCCGACAGCGCCGCGACCGGCACACCCAGAATATCCGAGATCAAGCCGTCCGCCTGCTGTTCCAGCGCCACAATATCCGCCGTCACCTGATCAAGCCCGCGCAGGGGTTTGTGGCGGTAAAAGTATTTGTTGAAGCTGATCTCATACCCGATCTTGACCGTGTCGAGGTTGATCCAGGCCTCATCGACATGCGGCTTCACCTCGGCCCGGAAGTAGCGGTGGATGCTGTCCTTCAGCGGCACAGACTCGCTGTCGCGCAGGTCGGCGTTGGAGGCATAGGTCAGCCAGCTGCCATCGGGCTGCTTGTACAGGCCAAAGTCGCCCAGATCCGCCACATCGCAGCCCAGCCGCGCCGTCATCGCCGCAAGTTCGGCGCCCGACAGGCGCAGGGATTTGTCGATGACCTTTTCGGCGTCCTCGGAATACCAGCTGACGGCGTTCAGGATCGCGTTCTTCTCGGTCGCCGACAGCTTGATCTTGCGGGCCTTCAGCGCCTTGTTCACGCGTTCAACAAAGGCGTTGTAATCGGCGGTCTCGTCGGTGCCGATTGCCTGCATCAGCGTGTGGCCATGGGCCAGAAGTTCGCGCAGGCGTTTCCAGTTGGCGGTATCCAGCAGCTTGGCGCGGGCGCTGGCATTCAGGGTGATGCCCTGTTCCTCGCACCAGACCATGATCGGCTTGGCCTGGTCCTTCAGAAAGCCCGCGTCATAGACCGCATCGCCATGGGTTGCCCAAAGATACTCCATCGGTTCACGCAGGGATTTCTCGAACCGCAGGGGGGCCAGCCGTTCGCGTGTGATTTGCGCACGGCGGCGGTCGGGGCGTTCAATGGTGACCTTGTGATAGCCGAAATCGGTGTTGTCGAAGATCTGCACGGCAATGCCGGTGGGATCGCCATTGGCGTCGAGCTGGCGTTCGACCGGCTGGAAGGCAAGGTAGGCGCTGGTGATCGCCTCGATATGTTCGGGCGCAAATTCGCAGTTCTTGTCGCCAAGGTTCTTGCGCAGCTTGCGGTACAGCAGGTTTGCGTCGATCAGTTGCACGCGGCCGCGCCGGTCAGCTGGTTTGGCATTGGTCAGCAGCCAAATGTAGGTGGTGATGCCAGTGTTGTAGAACAGGTTGTTCGGCAGCTGGATGATGGTGTCGAGCAGGTCGTTTTCGATGATGTGGCGGCGGATGTTGGATTCACCGCTGCCCGCGTCGCCGGTGAACAGGCTGGAGCCGTTGTGAACGCTGGCGATGCGCGCGCCGACCGCGCTGTCCTTGGTGGACTTCATCTTGCCCACCATTTCCATCAGAAACAGCAACTGGCCGTCGCTGGAGCGCGGCGTTGCGTCCTTGCTTTCGATGGTGCCCCAGTAATCGGCCAGTTCGACCTTGAAGCGCGGGTCGATGACGTCGTTGCCGTCCTTGATGTGCTTCAGTTCGCTGTTCCAGCTTTTGCCGTAGGGCGGATTGGACAGCATGAAATCGAAACGCTGGGCGGCGAATTCATCGGTTGAGAGGGTGGAGCCGACTTTGATGTTCTCCGGGTTGTTCCCCTTGATCATCATGTCGGACTTGCAGATGGCGTAGGTCTCGTCGTTGATTTCCTTGCCGTAAAGGTAGACGTCGCCGGTTGCCTTGATCGAGCCATCGGGGTCGATGACGTAGTTTTGCGATTCCGTCAGCATGCCGCCGCTGCCGCAGGCGGGGTCATAGATGGTCATGACCGGGGGCAGGCGGTCCTTGATCGGGTCAAAGACCAGGTGCGTCATGAGGTGGATCACCTCGCGCGGGGTAAAATGCTCCCCGGCCTCTTCGTTGTTTTCTTCGTTGAACTTGCGGATCAGCTCTTCGAAGACATAGCCCATGCCAAGGTTGCTGAGGGCCGGGAGCGTGTTGCCATCGGGGTCTTCGACCGGGTGCGGCGTGAGATTGATGTAGGGCGAGATGAACTTTTCCAGCACGTCTAGCAGGACCTGCTTGTTTGCCATGTGCCGCATCTGCTCCAGTAGCTTGAAGCGCGAAATGATCTCTTTGACGTTGTCGCTGAACCCGTTCAGGTAGTCTTCGACATTGGCCAGCAGGATCTGCTGGTTGTTGGTGGCGGTGGCGTGCAGCTGTTTCAGCGTCCATTTGCTGGTGTTGAAGAAGACATAGCCGGAAGCGGCCTTGAGCGGGGCATCGTCCAGTTCCGTCGCCTTCATTTCGTCTTTCTGAAAGCGAACTTCTTCCAGGACGGCAGCCTTGGTGGGTTCAAGCAGTGTGTCTAGGCGGCGGAGTACCACCATTGGCAGAATGACATCGCGATACTTGCCGCGGACATAGACGTCACGAAGGCAGTCATCCGCGATGGACCAGATGAAGGAGACAAGCTTGTTGTGGGCAAATTGGTTCATGGGTGGGTTCAGCAGTCCTGTTGTCATGCCGGTACCTGGGGCGCGGCAATTTTGTTAATCGAATTAGGCGGTTGGCCCTCGATGCTGTCAGTCACCGTATGAGGTGAACGATGATGTCGCAACGGGTTGGTTCAATCTTGGGGTGATCGCAGCTCTGCGTGGGGCCAGTTCGACCGCCGCGCTGTGACGATCTGGGCCTTGAGCTGCTCGATCTGTCTGTAGAGAGCCTGGCGCTCCGCCACCGCAGCCGCAACTTTGGCCTGCGTTTCCTTGTCGGGCAGCGGAATTGCCAAGGTTTTCAAGTCTTTCATCGCAAGTGTCTGAATCGCAGAGCCCCCAGCCAAAGACTTCAAATGCTCCTGCACCACCTCATCCGACAGATATTCGTAAAGGACGTGTGGGGAGAGCTTATGCCTGCCTTTGAGACGCAAGATCATCAGAGACTGGCCAGCTGCCCAGATGGTCGATGATCCGTCCGCTGGCACGTCGTCAGGCACGATTCCGACCTTGCCGACAGCACCTTTGAAAGCAATCAGCACGTCACCCGGCCGCAGTACCTGATTGGCGGCCTTTCGGAACTGCACCCGATCAACGGAAATCGTGCGCGACGGATCAGAGATATTGCCGTTCTCTGCAATGTCCGCCGGTGCCGCCTCAAGAACGATGTACTCGCCGCCTTCCTGTTGGGTGAGCGCCGCTGGCCTGATCATTTCAACCAGTTCCGAAAGTTCAGCAACCTCTGACTTCGCAAGTAATTGGGCAATCGCATCACGGGCGTGGCGATCAAGGTAGCGATCAATCGTAAGGGTGTAGCCTTCTTCTTTGATGCTAAGCACGTCGATGTCACGTGCGAATGCTTCGTTCCCTGTCAGTTCGACAGCTAGAAGCTCTGACCAAGCAACGCCTTTGCGAATTTCCAGTCGACCACGCTCCCGTCGGGAAGCGAACTGTTCGTCGGTAAGGTTGACGAAGCGGATCGCCGCGTGGCTGGCCCCCTTCGGTGAGAGCAGGAGGAGCGCTGTATTGATCGACGTATTTTGAAACATCATGCTCGGCCCAATGCCCATGACCGCGTGCAGACGGCCAGAGTGCACCAGCTCCTCGCGAGCAATCGCTTCAACTCCGACGGCGCGGAACAACGCCCCTTCGGTGACAGCCAAGACAGTTCGCCCTCTCGCGTTCTGCAGAGCATCGGCAATTGCAACGGTTTCGCTGGATATGCGACCATGCCGCCCGCCGAAAACCCCCAAGTGGGAGAGCGTGGCTTCAGGTACGTCTCCAGCGCGAGACATATCAAAGCCAAACGGCGGCATGATAAGTTCGACATCGAAATAAGGTTGGCCTGAACGCGTCCAAGGGTTCGATTTGCTGAACTTGATGTCGAGGTCAAAGATTGCGGCCAACTGTCCGAGAACGCGGCTGTCCTGCTCCCGGCCTGCATATTCTATGATGGTTGGCTGTGCATATGTTTTGCGATCAATAGCGAAAAGCAGTGCTGGTCTCAGGCTTGCCGGGTAAGAAAAACGTGCGCTTTGCGCGTTTCCCAATAGGCCAAGAAGCTCTTGTGCCGCGTCCTGCCGGATCCAAAACTCACCAAAGTCGCGGCTCGCATTGGCGTCCAGCATCGCGGACACCTCGGACAGTCGAAGGTCCAGTGGCGCGTCAAGAAGTGCTTTGGCGGCAACCTGGATCAGTGCGGCACTGCTCGGCTGCTCATGACCGTACGCGACGAAGGCTGTGTCACTCCAATCCGCTCCCTCTCCCCTATTAAGGTTCGCGGCGGTTTCGATGATCGCGGTCACGATTTGGCTGGAAGAAAGTGACGAACCACGCAGATTGTTCACGATTTCATGAAAGGTCATGTGAATTCCAAAGTCAGGAGTTAATTGTTTTTGTCATGGCCCGGCAAAAGCTGTCGGCTCGGTACGTGGTGACCAAGCTGTCACCTGCCGCGATTACGACAACGCCACCTTTGCGGTCAGCGTCGTCGAGGAACTTCAGCTTTCGCCGCAGCTCTGACATCTCTGCGCGGATGGTCTTGGTGTCGAGGACATACCGATCTCCTTCAATACGGCCGAGGTCTAGGGCAAGGCTGACCAGCTCCTTGCGGATGCCGCGTTGGTTCATGCGAGCGTCAATGTGTGTGGTGGTGTGCATCGGTCGCCTCCTGTCGATGGATCATATATGAGACACGCCTCAGCAGAAATCAATAGCAAACGTAAAAAAGCAGCAGATAATTTTTAAGGAAGGGCGGTGTGGATCGACCTGACCTGACTCGCGTGCACAGCAACCCACCACGGCCGCGTTTTCGGCATCGCCGCCGTCACCTCGACCTCCCGCAGCATCCCGCCCACGATAAGCCCCTCTCTGACCCAGCCCAGCGCCTGGCACCAGTCGTCATAGCCCCGCCGGGCGGCATCGATCTGCTGCGGATGCGGCGAGAACGTGACCGGACATGCCAGGATGTCGATGGTCTTCCATGTGGCGCGCGCGCCCGCTCCACGCACCCGGATGCGCTCGGTGCCAACGACGATGGTGCCCACATGCGCCCCATGCTGGTTCTGCTTGACGATGGTCGGCACGCAGCGCGGGACGGCGCCCGGCATCCAGTCTGGGGTCAGCCCGGCGCGGGCCAGTTCGGCGACGCGGATCGCCATGCGCTTGCCGCCGAGGCTGTCGGGGATCCCGGCGACGGTGGCGGCGATGACCTCAGCGTCCTCGTGGGTGTAGCCGCCGATCTTGTGCTGGCCACCGTCGATCTTGCAGCCCAGCACGGCGCGCTGGAGCAGGACGTATTCCAGGCCGAAGCCGAAGCCTTCCTCGGTGACGTCCTTTGGCAGCGGCAGTTCCAGCTGCGCCTGTTCGATCCGGAACGCCCATTCCAGCGCCGCCTGCACGCCCAGCGCGCGTTTGATCCTTGTGCCGCTGACGCGGCCGTGGAAACTCATAGCTGCAATCCTTCAAGGAAATCCATCTGCGCCGGGCGCTGGGCCGCATCGGTCGGCCGCCAGATCCACGGGCCCGAGGCCATGGGCAGCTGCGAGAGAGCGCCACGCATGTGCTGCTGCCAGAGGGTGAACTCCGTTGCCGAGCAGGCGCAGAGCGCGTGCCCGATGGGCCAGCCCATCAGCCATCCGACGAAGAGTGGGTTCAGCCGCCGCCGCGACCGGCCTTTCAGGATCCGCCGCGAGGCGGCGCGCCCATGCGAGGCTGTCATCGAAGCCCAGAGCGGGCGCGAGATTGGGGCGTGCGGCGAGGACCGCGGCCCATCCGGCAAGGTCGCCGGGGCCGGGCGGGTGAAGCCCTGCTCCGCCCGGTAATGCAGGAGGTCCATCCGGGACTTGCCGTCGGTGCGGATGATGCTCGCCTCGCTCGACCCTTTCCAGTTTTGCGCGGCCGGGGTTGGCCAGTGGTTCGGCAGGGCCTTCGTGATGCCCAGCGCCAGCGCCTCGGCCTTCCGGGTGAACCGAAGGTCCGCGACAGCGAATTCGCTGTTCCCGGCCGGGTTGTAGCTTCCGGTGCCGGGGTGCAGGCTCATCGGTGTGGGCCAGGATGAAGATCCGCAGCCGCTCATGCGGCGCGCCGACCTCAGCCGCCGAGAACAGGCCCGCCGCAGGTGTGTAGCCCAATCCCCAAAGCTCGCGCAGGACGGTTTCAAGGCCGAGGGTGACGTGACCGGCGACGTTTTCGAGGAACACCCATTCGGGACGGCATTCGCCGATGACCCGCGCAACGTCGGGCCAGAGGTGACGGGGATCGTCGGCGCCGCCGCGCTTTCCGGCCGCGCTGAAGGGCTGGCAGGGATATCCGGCGAGGACGGCATCGAAGGCGCCGCAGAAAGGCCGGGCGTCGAACGTCCGCAGGTCGGTCCAGATCGGCGCCGGGGCGAGGTACCCTGCGCGCTGGGCGGCGATGAGGACGGCACGGGGCCAGCCTTCCCATTCGACGAAGGCGCGGGTGTGATAGCCGGGCTCGGCGAGCATGAGGCCCAGATCAAGGCCTCCGCCGCCTGCGCAGAGGGAGAGTCCGTGCCGGGGACGTGACACCATGCCATTCACCGCACCCCGCGCTCACGCAGGCGTTCCGGCGTGACCAGCCCCCGGGCCAGCATGGCGTCGCGCATCGTGTTGCTGATCGCGCTGACCGGCAGGTAGCGGTCGGAGTTGACCAGATCGGCATAGAAGGCAGGCAGGTCGCTGATCGGTTTTGCGGTCGGGGCCGGGGCAGCCTTGGGCTTGCGCCGTTTCCGCCCGGCATCTTCGACCTTTCGCTGGGCGGCGCGCTGCATGGCCCGGTCCAGCGCCTTCGGCCCATCGGGCGGTTCGGGGTGTTCCTGGCGGCTGGCCTCGGCGGCAGCGATGATCTCCGCCTCGGTCAGCCCCAGCTCGTCGCGCCAGCGCTGGACGTGCAGGCGGGGCGGCCAGCCTTGCCACCAGCCGGGCAGGGCGGCGGGGTCGCGGCCGAGTGCTGCGAGCAGATCCCCGAAAACCTCATCGGATACGCCTTCGCGCGCCTGCGCGCCCTCCTCCTCCTTTACTGGTTTACTTAGAGGTTCCCTTACAGGGTTAGTGTCCGAAATCCGGACACGGCTTTCGGCATTTTCCGGACACGGCTCTGCCGGAAAGTCGGACACGGCTCCCGCGCCATCCCCGTGTCCGAAATCCGGACACGGCAGGGCGTCTGCCGTGACATCCAGGGGCGAACCCTCTGCCATCTCGGCGATTTCTGCATGGGTGCATTCCCCGTGTCCGATTTCCGGACACGGCACCACAGCCACAGGTGTGAAGCCCGGCTCGAACCCCAGGATGTAGCGTGTGGGCAGCTGTCGCTTGGTCACGGGGTCAAGCCGCGGCACCCGCCGCAGCAGGCCCACGGCCTCCAGCTGGCCAAGGTGATCGTTCAGCGTCGACCGGCTGATCTCGCAGTCATGCGCCAGCCGGTCCTGCGAGGGGAAACAGCCGTAATCCGGATTGAACCGGTCGCAAAGGTGCCAGAGCACGATCTTGGTCGTGGGCTTCAGCCCGCGCTGCTTGATGGCCCAGTTGGTCGCCTCGTGGCTCATGGCGCGGGCCTCCGCGGGGCAGGGGCGATGCGCGTGGTGAAGCCGTGATCGGCAAGCGCGCCCAGCGCGTCGTCGAGACTGCGCACCAGCGCCCAGCCGAACCCCTGCGCCTGCACCGCATCGCGGAACGCTTCCTGCTCCGGCCGGAGGCGCCCCTTTGGCGTTTTCAGTTCGAGGAACAGGACGCGGCCGTCGCAGATCACCATCAGATCGGCGAAGCCTGCATAGACGCCCATGCCGACAAGGATCGCCTGGCGCTTGGCCCCGCGGGGCCCGGGCTCGGTCACCTCGTTGGCGCAGTGGTGGATGATGGCCGAGCGGGGCAAGGCAATGCGAAGCGCCTGCACGACGGCGCGCTGAAGATCGGCCTCGGGCGTGCCGCGGCGCATCATCGCGCAGCCCTCCCCTGGTCTTCGCGCTGGGCACGTTGCACCGGGCGCCGCGCATCAACGACGACCAGCAGGCGCTGGGCATCAGCACGCTCGCCCGGGGTCTCGCCATGTTGGACCAGCACGTTGCAGGCGAGGCGGATGAGGAGATCGCTGTGATGCGCGACGTCGGCGATCACGGCGCGGGCCTCGGCCACGCGGTCGGCGGGCCAGGCGGGTGTGCGGGGATGGATCGTCATGACCGCCCCCGCGTCTTGCGCACCGGATGGGCCTGTTCCTGAGCCCTGATCCATTCCTGAATGGCGGCGCGGCGATAGAAGGTCTTGCGACCTATGCGTGTGCAGGGCGGCCCCTGGCGGCGGGCTTCCCACCGGGATAGCGTGTCGGGCGTCAAGCCCAGCGCCCGGGCCAACTGCTCCCGGCTGATCCAGTCGGCCAGCAGGTCGGGGATGTCCTCGTCAAGATCGGTCTGAATGTCCTTCATGGGCTGCTCCGTTGGTCTTGCGCCCCTCTGGCGGGGGCCGGGTCAGCGAAGCAGAGCGCGAGGACCGGAAGACAGGCGGAAGGTGGAATTGCAGTCCTCCGACCTATTCCACCCCTTGTTTCATTGGACTTTCCTGGCTGCTGCGAGTCAGGGCTACCTCAGGTAAACGCCTCCGCGGCCGTCATCTGAGGCGGTTCCGGGCGGCGATGTGTGCGCGTGCATTACCGCTCCCTCCGGGCCGGGCGCTTTGACCTGCCTTCGGACGGATTCGGCGCTTCCGAGGGGAGCGGAACTGCCGGAATGGGTCGTTCCGGTCGGGTTCCGCAGGCACTCGACGATATCCACAAGTTCTTTCTTTGTTCGCGACGAGCAGCGCAGGATTGTGGTTGCGTGCTCGCCTTCCGGATGCATAGATTCATGGTTGAGCAGTCCATAAGAATCAAAACGACGAACGCAGTCGGATGTGCGCGCCGGTCACGGTGTGCCTCTGGCCTACAGGCGGTTTTCCTCGACGACGTGCTCTGAACCCTGAGTCGGCCCACGTGCTCGGCACGGCGGGTCACTTGTAACCTGCATGCCGACGGCCCAGGCCGAAGGATGCCGCATGTCTGAAAGGAGTTTCCCAATGCCTCTGCCCCCCGTCGCATTCTTCTCGATCTACGAAATTGCCGTGCGCTGGGGTTGCCCCCCGGCCGATGTGGCGGGCTGGGCGGCGGCAGGGCATCTGCATGTGGTGGCGGGCATTCCTCCCGTCCTCTGCGGCGACGAGACGGTGGCCGGGATGGTCCTGGTGCCGATGGCGGAGCTGATGGGGATGTTCCGGCGCATGGGACCAAGCGACGAGCAGGCGCGTCTCAGGCGGGTCATGCCGCTGGGCTGCAAGACCTGGCTCACGATCACCGATCCGGCCGAGGGGGTTCTGGTCCGGTCTTCCGACCTGCTGCTGGATTCCGGAACGCTGCAAGCATTCGAGGAGGAGCGCGATCTGCTGCGGCGCCCGGCCTCCACCATCGGGGCCAGCCCGCGCTACGATTGGGATGCGATGTACGCGTGGCTGACGTGGTTCCTGTTCGAAAAGGGCGTGCCCGATACCCAGACCGCGCTGGTCACGCTGGTGCAGGACTGGTTCGTCCAGAACTCGAAGTCGGGGGAGGTGCCGGATGAAAGCACCATCCGCAAGCGGCTGTCCTCGCTCTGGCGCAGGTTGCGCGGCGAGGATGCCGCGTGAGGGTCAGGCTGATTTCGGCAGGTCGGCCCCGTCCTGCGCCGCGTCATGCACAAGGCGCGGTCGCGGACGCAGGAGGCTGGCCACCGTGTCGACGCCCGCGCGCAATGGGGAATCCATCAGATGCGCATAGCGCTGCGTGGTCTGCATCTGGCTGTGGCCCAAGAGCTTGCCGATCATTTCCAGCGACGCGCCACCGCTGACCAAGAGCGAGGCGAAGGTGTGGCGCAGGTCATGTATACGGACGTCGGCCAACCCGGCATCCTTCTGCACCTTGGCCCAGAAGCGGCGGATTTCCCGCACGGGCTGGCCCACGGTGTCGCCGGGGAAGAGCCACGGGTTCCCGCTCGGCACCGCCTGCTGGCGCAGGCGCACGATGGCCGCGACGTCCTGCGAAATCGGGACGCGGTGGATCTTGCGCTGCTTGGTGGTCGAGGCGGGTTT
>Ga0172371_10001388_pt1 | contig 38271 bp, 37 predicted proteins | sample Lak12m_FD_114543 | JGI IMG/M metagenome (GOLD analysis project Ga0172371, IMG submission 114543) | Freshwater microbial communities from Kabuno Bay, South-Kivu, Congo - kab_022012_12m | ecosystem: Environmental > Aquatic > Freshwater > Lake | place: Democratic Republic of the Congo: South-Kivu... | reverse complement strand
TTTGGTTTTTGTGGCTCGCCACCCCCTATTCCAGTGGCTACTGCGAGCATGTTTATTACAAATTGCACAATCGCAAACGCTGACAAAATAATAATCAGGCCAACAACCGCATTTCGCAGTATTTTTTTACCATATTCAATCTTTTCTTCATTACCACCGGCTGTCATGATTGTATATCCAGCCCAAAGTATCAAACACATTGCTATTAAGCCCAACAGACCCAAAACCACACGCACAATACGCGCGATTATCAAACGGATGTCAGCTCCGCTTAAGCCAATATTTTGCTCAACCGGTGCCATGCCAAAATTTGCCTGCGTTTCTTTAACAACTTGGGCATGAGCTGGAAAAACCAAAAATAAAAGAACCGCCACAAACAATACTGCTGTTAAAAGCAGGGCGATTCTTTTGGAACTTATTTTTTTCAAAATCCTCGAAAGCATGGGACCAAGGATTGAAAATTAATTAATTGTTTGAAAGCAATTTTTCAACCAACAAACGAACTCTGTTTCCATCAGCGCGGCCCTTAATTTCCTTCATTGCCACCCCGATAACTTTTCCAGATACTCCACCGACATTTTCACTTATAATCTTTTTTACCAACTCCTCTAACTCTGCGTCACCCATCTGTTCTGGCATATATGACTGCAACACCGCAATTTCAGAATTGGCTTTATCCACAAGATCTTGTCTGTTTCCACGAGTAAAATCAACAATAGCGTCTTTTTGCTGTTTTATTTGCGTGGAAATAACTTTCTGGATTTCCTCATCAGACAATTCTTTGTGTCCGTTGTCTATTTCAGCGTTTCTTATCGCAGACCAAAGCATGCGCAAAATAGCGACTCTTGATTCATCGCGATTTTTCATGGCTTCTTTTTGTGCTGACAGAATCGTCTCGCGCAAAGACATAGACTTTAATACTTTTTATATTTATTTTGTTCCAGCTCTTCTGCTGGCAGTCTACCTACTTTTCGCAGATAATTTAATTTGGAGACCTTGTGCAACAGCTCTACTCTGTTTTTCTTTTGCAAGTTTTTACTCTTTTTATCCTGATAAAATTGAACTTTTCGAGCCTGCAAAAGCTTACCGGACTGCTGCCAACGTCTTTTCACGCGACGTATAAATGATTCAAACGATTCTCCGCGTTTTCTTTTTATCTCTGACACAATATTCACCTCCTCTGGTGAAAAATAATTAATTAATAAAACCTTAACCTATATTATATATGATACCACAACAATTATTATATTTCAAGAGCGTGGTATTTATACCTCTCTTTTTTTCTCTATTGCGGCCTTCAACTTCTTCTGATCAACAATTTCCTGGATTCCAGATTCCATATCACGGATAATAATCGTACCATCCTGAACCTCTTTTTGACCCAATATCAACGCGTAAGCGGCGCGTAATTTGTTCGCTTGTTCCAACTGCGCCTTCAAAGCTCCCTTTCCTAAATTGTGATGCAAAATAATTCCTGATCGGCGCAAATTTTCTATAATTTTGAGCGCCTTTTGTCTTGCCTGCTCTCCAAGATGAGCAAAATACACTGTGTTTTTTTCCAGTGGCAGTTTCGCGTCTTTTTGCTCCTGCGATTCCTGTTCTGCCTTTTTTCGCAACACAGACGCCACTCTTTCTAATCCAATAGCAAAACCACAGGCTGGTGTTGGTTGACCACCCATTTGTTCTACTAACAAATCATAGCGTCCTCCCCCACCAAGAGCGCTTTGTGCTTTTTCTTCTACAACATCTTCAGCATAAAGTTCAAACACTGTTTCTGTGTAATAGTCCAATCCGCGGACAAGTGTTGAACGCAACATGTATGGCACATCAGCTTCATCTAAATATTCCAAAACTTTCATAAAATAATTCTTTGACGCTGTTCCAAGCCAGTCAATAATTTGTGGCGCTTCTTCCAGAATCGGCTGACATTGCTCATTTTTACAATCAAGCACGCGCAAAGGATTTTTTACAATTCTTTTTTTGCAATCCTGGCACAAATAGCCGCGTTTTGTGCGCAAATAGCCTGTTAGCTCAATTAAATAATTCTGACGATCTTCTAACGTTCCAATACTATTTAAGTGTACAACAGATTTAATTCCCAAATCGCGCAAAAAATTATATGCCACAGCAATCAATTCAGCATCCACCACAGGATCATGCACGCCAAAATTTTCACATCCAAATTGATGAAACTCGCGATATCGTCCTGCCTGCGGACGATCGTGGCGAAACATTGATCCCCAATACCACATTTTTACCGGCTGTGAATACGTGTGCATTCCATGATATATGTATGAACGAACAGCGGACGCGGTTGCTTCTGGACGCAAACAAATTTTTCCACCATCTTGATCTTCAAAAACATACATTTCTTTATCAACAACATCTGTGCCACGGCCGATTGAACGAATAAATAATCCGGCATCTTCCAAAACAGGTGTCTCTATATATGAAAAATTATATGCTGAAGCTATCTGTTCAGCAATTCTGCGCATTTTACACCACATTTCGCCGTCTTTTGGCAAAATGTCCTTCATTCCACGGAGCAGCACCAATCCTTTTCCTTTTTTTGTCACTGTTTCACTTTGGTCTTCTGAATGGACTACATGCCTTGGCTCGTCAACTGATTTTTCCACCGCCTTTTTTTCTTTTTTTATTAGCCTTTTTCTTTTTTCTTTTTTTTCTTTTTTAGCTGTCATATTTTTTAATATTCAAATTTTGGATTTTCATAAACTCCTAATCTCGTTGGTGGCCAACCGCGAAACCATGCCCTACCGGTTATAACTTTAGCGTTAATTGGCCCGAAGCGCCGCGAATCATAACTGGCGTCCCGATTATCGCCAAGAACGAAATACTCATTTTGCCCAAGCGATGTCATTGTGGCACCCGACGTATCTTCTCCATCCAAATATACTTCTTCAACAACCTTACCTTGAGGAAATTGATCATTATAAATTACAATTTCATTATCTTCTATTTTTACCCTTTCATTTGGTAAACCAATAACACGCTTTAAGTAGTAATCGCCGTTTCCGAGCGGTGATTTAAAAACCACAACTTCTCCGCGTTTTGGTTCTCGAAAGCGATAGGAAATCTCATCAATAATAAGATAATCGCGCTCATAAAAATTCGGTTCCATTGACTGTCCGCGCACATAAAACGGCTTGAACAAAAAATACCTTACCATGCCAATTGTGATACCTGACAAGATTGCCAATTTCAAAACCTCAAGAAAAAACGAGCCCAAAGAAGCAAGAAAACCCCTTTCTTCATTCTGCGCAATTGGATTTTCCACCGGATTTTCCTCTTTTTTATTCCAAAACATATTTGTTAATTACAACAAATCAATCAAAAATATTATATAACAAAACTTGATAAAAAGCAAATCCAGCACCCTCGTCGACAAAAGTGCTGGATTAGTGGGCGACTCAGGGATCGAACCTGAGACCTCGTCATTATCAGTGACGCGCTCTAGCCAACTGAGCTAGTCGCCCATGCGTGGACGGCACAAGAGTCGAACTTGTGACCCCTACAATGTCAATGTAGTGCTCTAACCAACTGAGCTAGCCGTCCAATTAACCACAGCCCGAGGCTGGTCTGGGCCCGAGGCCCATCGGCCTGGGGTCGACGCCTTTGGCCGAAACTGAGCTATGCGCGCTTGATGACAAAATAATACACCACATTTAAAAAAAAGTCAAATAGAAAAGCCATTCTCTGGCTATTCTATTTGATCCCCTAGTTAAATAAACCGCGCTGATCTATATCCCTATTTTGTAGGTGGGTGGCCGCAATCATAGTCCACGGACCATGACAATGTGGGCCTCCCAATATAGAAAAATTGTAGAATATGATAATGCGCCGTATATCTTTGGGGATCAGTTATATTATATAACAATCAATAACATCCTGCAAACAATGTCAAGAGTGAGGCAGGCCCCTCACCAATCCAAACCACGTTCTGTGACTTACAGCTTGCAAAAGCCGAAAACGTCTGATGGCTTGCGCACTCAGTAATTCAACAAACTTATTTGGGATTGGTGAGGGGGCAACGTTGTTCTGTCCCCCCCTCTTTCATCTCCAACCACCCACCGTGAAGGTGATTGTGATCGCGTTACCATTGGGCACAGAGATACGAACACTCATATCGTGCCCGTCTTTGATGAAAAAGAGCCCGCGGTGTTGGTCAACTGGTTCAAATCGTTTCTCAACTTTACTCATGAAAAAAATACCCATTTTTTCGAGAAACAATCTGACAACCTCAACATCTTCGTTGAATATCTCAACCAACACCCTCTCAGCCTCGTCAACACTCCCTTCACAATACATCCTTACAGCATCTCTCATTCGCTCTCCAACACAACCCATGACACCCCCCTGCCTTGCGGTTTACCGCGGTTTAACAACGTTGCCAAACAAAAAGAACAACCCATTCTATCATATATAGAATGGGTTGTCAAATATCCAATATTGAATATCAAAATATCTAATTACTCGCCATATCTTGCATACTCCATCACAACGTCCCTTTTCGCAAACCAGTGTTCAATTTCATGCTGTGCTTCTGATGGTGTTTCTGACGCGTGTAAAATATTCATTACAGCGCGTTTTTCTGTATTCGCGATTGCTGGAGAATCATTTGAATAATCTCCGCGTAAAGTGCCCATATCAGCCATATATGGCAAAGTTGCGCCAGCAATTTTGCGAACCATATCAACAGCATGCACACCTTCAACAATCATGCGCACTAATGGAGCTGAAGTCATATAATCCACCAACCACTTGCGAACCATTTTTCCTAATTCTAATTCATCAGCAGAACCAAGGGCTGTAACCGGATCAATTCCATATTTTGAATAAGTTGTAAGTGTTTTTTGACCAAGTCTGCGGATCCATGCCTCATCTTTTGGATAATGATTATCAATTTGCTCTGTTGTTGGCTTAAACATTTCCAAAGCAACTATTTTCAAATCACGCTGTTCAAACCTGCGAATCACCTCGCCAATAAGACCCTTCTTAACTCCGTCTGGCTTAACCATGACGAATGTTTGTTCTTTTTTGAAATTTGCTGTGTCCATAATGAGTGAAATTAATAATTAGATTGGTGATATTATAGTATAAAAGTCATAATTCGTCAATACTACTCAAAAACCCAGTTCTCTTTTTCACAGGCGCATCTTCTTTTACATACACCACATCTCCGTCACCAAACACACATCCTCCTTCATCCATATCAACTAATTCGCGATTAATTTCTTCCAAAAACATACTTGGCCCGCCCTGAAAACCGCCGAATGAACTGACTGTTGAGTAGGTAATGTGCAAATGCTTTTTTGCGCGAGTAATTGCAACATAAAATAATCTACGCTCTTCATCTAACCCTTCACTCTCACGCAATGCGCGCTCATTTGGAAATTGACCGTTGGAAACGTTAATGATAAAAACAGCGTCCCATTCCAATCCTTTGGCTTGGTGGATTGTGGATAAGACGATTTTCTCATTATAAGATGGTACTGTATTTCTAAAACCCTCCTGCAATGTTGACTCAGCGAGAAATGAATTCAAATCTTGCGCCTTGTCTGCAAAATTCGCCAATTGTTCCATATCCTGCAATCTTTCGCGATAATCGGGATATTCATTTTCCAAATATTCAGCATATTTGCTCTCCATCACAATTCTAATCAAATCCCCTGCCTTGACATCTCTGGCATTTTTGAGTTTATCATACACTTGCATAAAATCATTCCACCCCACCATCGCCCTGGCTGGCAAGTCAACGTTCCCCTCTCCTTGTAGGAGAGGGTTAGGGTGAGGTCTGACAACTTGTCGCAAAATCGCGTCAACTGTAACATCGCCGATGCCCACCTGCATTCTCAACACTCGCCTCCACGCAATCTCATCTGTTTCATTATTTAAAATTCGCAAATACGCAAGCGCATCTTTTATGTGCGCGCGCTCAAAAAATCTAATGCCACCGCGATAATCATAAGCGATCCTGCGCTTCATTAATTCCATTTCAAGAGCTTGCGAATGATGCGTTGCGCGAAATAGCACAGCAATTTTTTCTGGCTCAATTCTCTCTCCAATTAATTCCTCAATTCTATCTGCAATATATTTTGCTTCATCGCTCTGCTCATCAAATGATTGAATTTCTGGTTTTGTGAATTTTTCCAAAACACTTTTAAGATTTTTTTGATATTGTTTTACATTGTTTGAAATAACATCATTTGCAAGATTGAGAATATCTGGCGTGGAACGATAGTTTGTTTCTAATTTAAAAATCTTTGCATCTTTGTATTCTTGCTCAAAATCTAAAATATTTTTTATGTCTGCGGCACGAAAAGAATAAATACTTTGCGCATCATCTCCGACCACAAGTAAATTTCTGTGTTTATCTGCAAGTATTTTGATTATTGAAGCCTGAATTTTGTTTGTATCTTGATATTCATCAACTAAAATATAATGGAACTGATCTTGATGTTTTTCACGTATTTTTTCAGACTGCTGTAAAATTCTTAACCAATTCACTAACAAATCATCAAAATCCGTTACATTCCCTGCTTTCTTTTTCTTTTCATAATTATCTGCAATGTGGTTAATAACATCTGCAATTGCTAAAAAATGTTGGTGTTTTAAATCCAATACATCCTCAATTGTGGTCTCTGCGTTGCGCGCGAAGCTAATGATTGATTGCAACACTGCTGGCGATGGAAACCGTTTTTCTTTTCTATCAATCCCCTCCTCTTTTAAACATTGCTTGATCAAATTCAAACTATCATCAGCATCCAAAACAGTAAAATTATTTTTGTATCCCAAAAACGTGGCGTATTTTTTTAAAATTCTATAACCAATATGATGAAACGTTCCTGACCATGGCAATAAAACTTCACCGCCAGTCAACACCCTCACCCTCTCTATCATTTCGTGTGCCGCCTTATTCGTAAACGTTACTAACAAAATATTCTCTGGCCTCACTCCTTGCTCTAATAAATACGCAACGCGGTAAGTAATTGTTCTTGTTTTTCCACTCCCAGCCCCAGCCAAAACCAAACAGGGTCCGTTTCCGTTTTTTACAACATCTAGCTGCTCTTGATTCAAATCGTTTCCAAAGTTGATCATAAAAAATCAAAACTCAAATGTCAAAACTCAAAACTGTAACTAAAAACCAAAAACTTTTGAGATTTGAGTTGGTGGTTTTGATTTTTGAGTTTTGCGTTTTGAGTTATTCTATCACTAATACCACTTTCCGTCCATTTTTAACATCCCCACCATTCCAGTCGTGTATTGCATTCATCAAAACATCATACTCATAAGCATAATTTTTGCTCCACCCAGAGCCTGGATCATTAGTGATAAACTTTGTTTCTGTGTAACCACGAATAATCAGTGTGTGATATTCTGGTCCGCCATTTCTAAAATACGGGTTAGGCAAAATCTTTCCATAAACAACAGCCAACACCGGCTTCCCACTCGCAATAAATTGCTTTATCTGTTCAATCGTCGGGTCAATCACAAGTTTTGACTTTTGAGTTTTGACTTTTGAGTTTGAAAAATACTCGTCAACAACTTTCGCAATCTTTTCCATTTCAATGCTCTTCCCCCATCCCTGTTTTTGCTCCCAATCCCACATTCGTAGTAGTTCGTCTTTAGCAAATAGCGGACTTAAATTATATCCTTCATAATAAGCATCTAACATTAAGATCGCCGCTTCTTCGCATAAATTTTGCCACGGTTCGCTCCAATCTTTTTCCGGCGCTTGCGAGGTGAATGGTACATTGAGATTTATCTTGAAAGGCAATTTTACAATTGTTGTAGGAATCGCAATCTCACTCGTAGTCGCACTTAATTTCTCAATTTCTAAATTACTTGATTTCTTTTCCGTCTCAATATCTTTAATATCTACAATATCTTGAATATCGTTCGCCTTTTGTTGCCTTTTAATTTCTGTAAACTCTCCACGCCAAATCCAAATTGTTCCCAACAAAAAAAACGCGCTTAACGAAGCGCAAACAAAATTTAAAATAATATATGATGACTTGCGCATAAAAAAGTCACCTCCGGATCCCCGATGTGACCATCGGGGATCCGGCTTGGGGCCCAAACATCATGCGGGTGTCTGACACCCCGCAACCACACGCAGGTCTGTCTGCCGGCGCTTCTTGTCCGCCAAAAGCCTTTCTGCCACCGCTTCGGTGACATTCACGCTTCCACAATTGGTCCTTCCGCACTTGCCGCAGACGTGTTTATAGTCCGCACAGTGCGGAAATGTCTTTAAGTCGGGCGGACTACCGCGTCTTGGTGAAACTTCCGCCAAATCGGTCGCGGCAAACTCAATGACAGCCGAACATCCACCACATTTGACAGAATTCGGAACAGACTTCTCCATAAGAGAATCCATGTACCCCCCAAGCACTAAGTTAATTGCGTTGACTGCGTGGTTATATTTGGTACTCCATTGTCCTCCTTTATAATGTAATCTTACCCTATCTTGCTTTTTTAGTCAAAAAATGATAATATCAAATCTGTAAATCCGGATTATCCGTAAATCTGTAGGTATGTTTTTTCAAATCACCCACGAAGACAAATCATGCCAAGCGCGAACAGGGGTTATCCACACAGACCATGGCGATATTGAAACGCCTATTTTTATGCCTGTTGGCACGCAAGCAACTGTAAAAAGTTTGGACAGCGCAGACATTGAAAATCTTGGCGCGCAAATTATTTTAGCAAATACTTATCATCTGCACCTGAGACCTGGCGAGGATTTGATTTCTGACTTTGGCGGTCTACACAAATTCATGAACTGGGACAAACCAATCTTAACTGACTCCGGCGGGTTTCAAGTGTTTTCATTAGGAAAAAGAAAATCCCCCCTCCTTGTAGGAGAGGGTCAGGGTGAGGTCTCTAGCGAACACTCCAAACTCGTCAATGTTGACGAAGACGGCGTAACTTTCACATCTCACCTGGACGGAAGCACCCATCGCTTCACACCAGAATCTGCAATTGAAATCCAGCACAAACTCGGCGCTGATATTATTATGGCGTTTGATGAATGTACACCCGACCAGGCTTCGCAAAGCTACACCCGGCAGGCCATGGAAAGGACACACAGATGGGCCGAACGTTGTCTCGAATACCATAAAAACATTAAAGCATTAAAGCATAAAAACAGACAATTTTTGTTCGGGATAGTGCAGGGAGCTAATCATGAGGAATTGAGAAAGGAATCCGCTCGCGCAATCTCCGCCATGGACTTTGACGGCATTGCCATCGGTGGTGAGTCAGTTGGTTTTAATATGGAAGCAACAAAAAATATTTTGGACTGGGTAAACCCAATTATTCCAAAAGATAAACCACATTACACAATGGGTGTTGGCTTTGCTCCGTCTGACTTGTTTGAAGTAGTTGAAAGAGGTGTGGATATGTTTGATTGCGTCGCACCAACGAGGATGGCGCGTAATGGCAGTCTATTCACTCACAAAGGACGCATAAATATAAATAATTCGGAATTCAAAACTGACAAATCACCCATTGACCCACAATGCACTTGCCCAACCTGCAAAAATTACACTCGCGCATATCTCAATCACCTTTTCAAATCAGAAGAACTCCTCGCCTATCGCCTTGCAACAATCCACAATGTTTATTTCTTTTTAAATTTAATGTCTGAAATTCGGCAAGCGATTAAAGAAGATAGATTTTTAGAAATAAAAAAAGAGTGGGTATAAAAAAATCCCGACTTAATCGGGATTTATTTTTTAACTTCTACCTCGTGGTTTTAATGGCTTACGCCCAGAACCCTTTCTTCCCAACAATTCTCTCTTACTTCCCACATCTCTCAATCCCATCAATTCATTGTTACCTCTCAAACCAACATCTTTTCTTATGCCAATTCCTTCATGAGATCCATGTGGGTCACCACGTAATCCTTTCTGTGGTTCATTATTACCATAGAATTTAATATTTCCAACTCCCTCTTCTTCATCTTCTTTCTCCCCTTCTTCCTCTTCCCCTCTTATCAATATCGCCTCTGGATCTTCATTGTCTATAACATCATAATTTACTGTTCCTGCGGATGGTAAAGCATCGTAACGAACAAATTCTTTTGGCTTAGTCCCACTCAATCTTACACCTTTTTCTGCTTTCCACCTACCTTGCTGACTAAGCGGAATTTTTCCGCCCTTTTTACCACCTTCAACACCACCATCCTCTTCTTCACCAAGAGGACGAATTGGCACCCCCCTATCAAATAATTGTTTGAGTCTTTCGCCTTCTAACATAAAAATTGTATTAAGTATATAATATATTATACCACATTTTTTGCCTTTTGTCAATAGCCATTTTGACACAAATCAACATTAATGCTATAATAATTTTACAAATAAATTCCATCAAGGTGACATTAGATGGCAAATGGTCATCTTTTTTTATTCATTAAATATTTGATATGAAAAATTTCAAATACCTAGACATTATCACAGTTACATTCGCAACTGTCTTGATTTTGTCCAACATCGCGAGTTCAAAAATCGCCGCGCTTGGTTGGTTAAGTTTTGATGGAGGAACAATTTTATTCCCGCTCGCCTACATCTTTGGCGATGTGCTGACAGAGGTCTATGGTTATGCGAGATCACGCCGAGTTATTTGGATTGGCTTTGCAATGAATTTATTAATGGTTTTGGTGTTTTTCGTTGTTGGCAAACTTCCAGCAGATCCAACATGGGGATTGCAAGAATCATACAACAATATTTTGGGAGTTGTGTGGAGAATTGTGTTGGGAAGTTTGATTGCTTATTTGACCGGAGAATTCGCCAATAGTTATATTTTGGCAAAATTGAAAGTTAAAACACAAGGTAAAAAATTCTGGCTCCGCGCAATTGGGTCAACAATTGTTGGAGAATTTTTTGACACCACCATATTTTTGACAATCGCATTTGCCGGCATTTTGCCATGGGACTTAATTTGGATCATCTGGCTGACAAATTATGTATTTAAGGTGTCAGTTGAAGTTGTACTGCTTCCAGTCACATACCGCGTTGTTGGGTGGTTGAAGAAAAAAGAACAGGAAGATTATTACGATACTAAAACAAATTTCAATCCGATTAAATTATAATTAAAAATCCGCCCCGGGTTCATCCAGAGGCGGATTTTATTGTTTATATTCGTTTTCTTCCTGCCCTGCCCGGTTTTCCACCACCTTGACCAGCTGACCCAGAACGCATTGAGTCTGGATTGGGAATTATCAATTTGTTAATTTATCAACAACAGCATCCCACTGATTCGGTTCATCAGAACCAACATCCTCTCGTGCCTGAGCCATCATGTCGCGCCACACTTTTTGTTTTTGACTTTCTGACAGCCAACCACCCTTTGATAGCTCTGCATCAAATTCTTTACGAATTATTCCTAGTTTCACTGCCTGCTCATCCGGACTTAATCGACCGCGTATTATATCGTTGACCAAATGAATATACATCACTAACCGTTTGCGTTCTTTTAAATCAACTACATCCCTGGTCTCTGCAATCTGAGATCCATCCTTCAAACTATCAGCACGTGCATGTTTGTCATCGCCTGGCAACTCGCCACCACCTTGTCCCATTTGCTTCCTAATTTTATATATTCCAACTTTTCTTTCTAAATGATCGCCTCCACCTGTTGATTGTTCACTCATATTAAAATTACTAATAAATAAACATAGCATCGCCAAAAGAATAAAAACGATACTTTTGGTCAACTGCTTCTTGATAACATTGTAACATAAACTCTCTATCCCCTGCAAATGCGCTGACGAGCATAAGGAGTGTGGACTTGGGGAGGTGAAAATTTGTTATCATTGCGTCTACGACTTTGAATTCAAAACCGGGGGTGATAAATAAATTAATATCACCATGGAAATTGGATATTGGATATTGGATATTTTTTGTATCTTGTATCTTGTTTCTTTTTAGAGTAGCAACTCCTTCCAACGTCCTCACAGTCGTTGTCCCAACTGCCACCACTATTCTCCCATCTTTTTTCGCTAAATTAATTTTATCCGCAGTTTCTTCGGAAATCTCCACCCACTCACTATGCATGGTGTGGTCTTCAACTCGCTCTGACTTGATTGGAAGAAAAGTGCCAAGTCCAACATGCAAAGTTACTTCTGCAAAATCCACGCCTTTGTCTTTTAATTTTTTGATTAGTTCTGGGGTGAAATGAAAACCTGCTGTTGGCGCTGCAACTGATCCTTCATATTTAGCATAAACTGTTTGATAACTTTCCAACTCGTGCGGTTCGTCTTTTACATACGGTGGCACAGGAATGTGGCCGTATTTATTTGCTTTTTCGCGAACAATATCTGCATTTTCAGAGAACTGAACGAGGATTGTCCCGTCCGGCTCTTTTACCATAACATCGCATGAAAAATCCGAGGCAAATTTTACCTTCATCCCCGACTTAACATGTTTGCCCGGCTTTGCAAGCACTTTCCACACACCTTCATTTTCCATTTCTCTAACCAAAAATATTTCCACAGGTTTTTTGTGTTCAAACAATTCTAGTCCGTCTGGTGATTCTAATTGGCCAAACAATCTTGCTTTAAAAACTTTGGAATTATTCCAAACAATCAAATCTCCTTTTTGAAAATAATTGATGATATCATGAAAAATTTTGTGTTCAATTTTTTTATTTTTTCGGTCAACAAGCAGCAGGCGAGATGAGTCTCGTGGAACCGCAGGGGTTTGTGCGATCAATTGCGGCGGTAAGTTGTAGTCGAAATCACTGGTTTGCATAAAATAAAATTCAAAACTCAAATGTCAAAACTCAAAACTATAACTAAAAAATTAAAACTTTTGAGATTTGAGTTGTTGGTTTTTACTTTTGAGTTTTGCGTTTTGAGTTATTTTAGGTACTTCGCCACATTCAAATTGTGTTCATCAAGCGTCTTTGCATAATGCATTACTCCATCACTTCCACTCATAAAATATACATAATTATTTTTCTTTGGCTCAAGTACTGCCTTAATTGCATCAAAACTCGGATTGCAAATCGGCCCCGGAGGAAGACCTGGGTATTTATAAGTATTATATGGTGAATCAATTTGTTTATCTTTCGCGCTAACACCAGGATCATTTTTGCCAGTAACATAATTTACAGTCGCGCAAGATTGCAAAGCCATGCCTTCATCAATCCTACGCAAAAATATATCAGCCACAATTGCCATATCTTCCGGCGTGTTTGCTTCTTTTTCTATGATTGAGGCAAGTGTGAGAATTTCGTGCACTGTCATGCCTGATTTTTGAAAAGGTTCCGGATAAAATTCAGTTAATTCATCATGTCTAGCAATTACTAATTTCAACATTATATCGTTGATAGTCGCATCTTTGTAAACTCTGTAAGTATTGGGCGCCAAATAACCCTCCAAACTCGCTTTTTCTGGTCTGCTTTCCAACTCATTAGCAAAACCAATCTGCCAATACTTATATGGATGATTAGTAAATTCTAATACAGCATCAGTACTTGTCGCCATACCCTCTTTTACCAAATAATCAGCAACGCGTCGCAGATTCCAGCCGGGTATTATTGTTAGTGTAACTTCTGGACGTGGCGGCGGAGGTGTGTATTTTGGACGATGAAAATGGCGGTAAACCTTGTATCCACCAACAGTCGACAGACAAACAGCAATGAAAACTGCGCCTATTATTTTGTAATTAGTATTTGACATTATATTAAATATTAGATATTGGATATTAAGATATTACACGAATTCTTTCCAGCGCTCACGCGCCCAAGTTAGGCGTTCTGGCACCCCAACATCAATCCACGGCCTATCTGACTCATAAACATACAAATCTTTCATTTTAGGAAATACATCATATTCAATGCTAAATTCATGCTGCTCTGGAAAATATTTTTTCACGCTTGAATTAAAAATATAAATTCCACCATTTTGATAACCAGATTTATGAATTCCTTCTTTTTCTTTAAACGCAGTGAGGTGGAAATCTTTTCCATATTCCAAAGTACCATAACTTGCCACATCATCTACAAATGACCCGAGAATAATGCCATCACTTTCTGGCTTGAGATATTTGAGCATGTCAGACAAATCAACAGTTGTCAAAACATCACCATTCAATATTATTGTTGGCGCCTCTGGTTTTTCCACATATTGCAACCCATGTTTAATCGCCCCGCCAGTTCCCAACTTTTTATCTTCAATCGCGTAAATTAACTCTAAATCATTTCTTTCTTCGCCGACTGTATCAAATAACTCTTTAGCAAGATGACCTGCGGCCAATACAACTTTTTCAATTCCAACTTTTTTCAATTTTTCCAATTGCCAATCTAAAACAGTCTTCCCTCCGATTTCGAGGAGGATTTTGGGTACGCTTTTTGTTATTTCTCCCAGACGAGTGGACAAACCTCCGCACAAGATAATAGCATTCATAAATTCAAATATTGGATATTAGATATTAGATATTTTATTGGGTGAATTAGATAATTAGAAATTATATAAATTTTCTGACGAACTTATATACCCCATACTTCCACCCACTCAAAACAACATCAACTGCTTCTGGATACTCGCACACTTCCCCACCAAACCCTGCCTTGAATCTTGTTACTCCTGTCCAACGATGCGTCGCGCTCCAACAAAGATTATGGAAACATGTTGATGGTTCGTCTTTTTTGGCCGATGGAGAAATTCCCCAAAAGTCATAATATTTGCAACTCAGTTGCATTGCCAATTTAATTCCTTCCCATTGCAATAAATACGGCGCCATTAAATTGCGATGTTCATTCGCTGACGCGCCATGCAAATATGTACATGTATTTCCAAATTTGATGAGTAAAATTGTTGCAACCGGCTGATCCTGATAATACGCGGTAAGTTGGTGAGTGAAATCAAATTTCAACATTTTTTCATAATAACTTTTATCATGACTTTTAAATTCATCTCTTTCTGTTGTGGTCTGATTGAGCTTCCAGAACACGTCAATATTTTTTTCATTATTTATCTGTATTCCCTTTCTCTCTGCCAAATTGATGTTATAGCGAGTTTTTGAGTGCATGGCGTAAAGGAGATCTGACTCGATTTTTTGTAAATCTAAAATCAATGTTGTCTGTGGCTGTCGGTTTGAAGTATTTGATATTTGATATTTAATATTTGATAATTGTAACGTGGGTTCAATTCGCAAAAAAGAAAAATTTAATTTTTTTAAAAAATTTACCAAAATTGAAAATTGTCCGCCAGAGGCGGATCCGCCTTGGGCGGAAAAATTGAAAATTGAAAATTTTGGTAGGTAAAGATACTTCATCCCCATCCCCAATCTGTGTTCAAACCCTTGTCCTTGCCATACCACCCCACCATTCTCAACCGTCTGCAACCTTAACACTGACTTACCTGTAGCAACCTGAAATTCGCCCCACTCCCATGACTGTAGAAACTCCGCATGTCCTTGCGAGAGAAGCCACGCATCCCACTCTTTTTTATTGTCGCAAAGTCTAATTTCCATGAATATATAATAACGAAAATCGACCAAAATAGCAATCCCTTGACTTTACAGCCAATATCTGATATACTGGTAACAGTCAAATTTTCCAACCATTTGGAATTTGTTATTTTGAATTTGTAATATAATAAATATGGGATTGCCAAGCAAACGACGTACTAATAGATCAAAACGCGACAGAGCTTCTCACTTCGCTCTTAAATCAATCACTACGGCAAAGTGCGCAGAATGTGGAACACATGTATTGACACACCGCGCATGTTCAAAATGCGGAACATATCGTGGTAGAAAAGCAATTAATGTACAAAAAAGAGAGCTCCGCGCAGCTAGAAAAAAGAAGAGTGGAAAGTAAAAGAAATTCAGAAATTAGTAATTCAGCAATTAGGTAAACAATAAATTTCTCAATTTCTAAATTACTTAATTACTTTTATGTCTAATCGTCATCTCGCAAGATCAATCGCAATGCAGGCCTTGTATCAGTGGGATTTTAAAGGTAAACCAGCCTCGGTTTTATCCGCGATTGTTGAACAAAACATGGCGGAATTTGGCGGCGGACTTGATGAAGATGCTGAATTTGTGAGCGAAACAGTTGATGGTGTTGTTGAGCATTTAGACGAAATAGATGAGACAATTCAAAAATACGCCACGAATTGGCCGATGGACCAAATTACCATTGTTGACCGCAATATATTACGCATTGGTGTATATGAATTGAAATTCAATGAAAAAATTCCTGCCAAGGTCGCTATCAATGAAGCAATCGAGATCGCCAAATCATATGGTGGTCAGGCCTCTGGAAAATTTGTAAATGGTGTACTGGGCGCAATCTTTAATGATTTACAAAAACAATAAATATAATTTAATATGCCAGCTAAAACAATTGCCGCATATAAAGAACGGCATTTTGACAAGCTGGAGGAGAGAATTGGCATCAAATTTAATGATCCCAATTATCTCGTCCAAGCGCTTGTCCATCGCTCTTTTTTAAATGAAAACCGAGATTTTCCGCTCGGGCACAATGAGCGTTTAGAATTTTTGGGGGACGCTGTCTTAGAGCTCGTTGTAACAGAGTTTTTGTTTACAAATTATTTAAATCCCGAAGGCGAACTAACCAACTGGCGCGCAGCATTGGTGAATGCCACGATGTGCGCTGAAATTTCTTCTGACCTTGGCGTGGAAGAATATCTGTTTTTAAGCAAAGGTGAATCCAAAGATGAAGGAACCAAGGCGCGTGAGTATATTTTAGCAAAGGTTTTGGAGGCGCTAATAGGCGCTATTTATATTGATCAGGGATGGGACATGAGCATGCAGTTTATTACACGCTGGGTGTTATCCAAACTTCCAGAAGTGCTGGAACAAGAAACATGGGTTGATCCAAAATCACGCTTTCAAGAATCAGCGCAGGAAATTGTTGGTTTGACTCCAAATTATAAAGTACTAAGCGAAGAAGGCCCTGATCATGCTAAAAAATTCGTAGTAGGAGTATATCTGGATAAAGAAAAAATCGCAGATGGAGAAGGTACAAGCAAGCAGGAAGCACAAGTCGCCGCTGCTGACAACGCACTAAAAGTTAAGGGATGGAAACGGTCAAAAACACAAATTATTCCGAGAGATCAAAAAGAAGAATATCTCGGGTGAAACCCGAGTTGCGCGCTGCTAGCTCAATTGGTTAGAGCAGGGGCCTCTTAAGCCCAAGGTTCTGGGTTCGATTCCCAGGCGGCGCACAGAACAATCTCAAGGGTTCTCAGCCAAAGGCTGATCCGCCTTTGGCGGAGATCCCCTGGCGACCCACAAATTCATGCCCTCGTCGTTCAACGGATAGGACGCCAGGCTTCGAACCTGGTGATGTGGGTTCGACTCCTGCCGAGGGCACTAATCAACCTGTGTCGTACTAGTTGCAGTGTCTTCTGGCGACACCAAAGATATTTCTTCCCCAATCAAATTTATTTCTTGATTGGTAACAGTGTCAAAAGCTTTTATTTTAACATTGGACATGAGTTGCGTCTGTGTCGGATTTTTTGAATTCAACAAGAAAGCAAACTTCAAAGCCAGAACATCCACACTAACCGGCATGCTAGAAATTTTCCACGTTAATTTTTTTGTTGTTGAATCAAACACTGCCTCGCCAGCTGGTTTTGTTAGTTTTTCTGCCATCCAACCAATGTCGCCATAAATATCAGCTGACAGTTCAATATCTTTTAATTCATGGAAGCTGTTTGAAAGCACCCAGGTTACAGCGTGAACTTCTCTCCCCTGCTTGTCTGAATGAACACCATCTTGCACATCAAGAGCAATGTCTGAATTTACTGTCATTTGTATCTGATTGCTAGATAACAATTTTGCTCCAGCTTCGCTGGTATATTTTATTTCTGCAATGGCTGTCATTAGGAACGTGGTGAAATCAGTTAAATCAACCGATTGTTTGGCTTTTAGCGGAATGTTCAAATCAATGTGAACCTCGCCTCCTGCCGGTATCAAACTTAATTCTTTAACATGCTTTGAACCCCAACTTATTATTCCTCTTCTAGTAATCTCGCTTATTTGCTCTCCCAAGATATCGCCATTAGCCGGATCATTCAATTCTTTCCAATTCAGCATGCTTTTTTTATCAACTGAAGGGGTGTCAAACACTAACCGAGCGCTTGCGCTTTTTATTGGCGACTGTCCTGAATTTTTTATTGCCAAAGTAACATTCAGTGTGTCGCCTGGCTGGACAATGAAATTAGTCAAAGCCCCATTAATCGCCAGACTCGCTGACAACTCAGATTTTAGAAGTTTAACTTTCACCGCCTGTTGCCTTAGTATAACCGGATCTTCCAGCTTCTTAGCATCTTTCCACGCAATAACTTTAAATAATACTTCAGCTTCTTCACTGCCATTTTCAGGAACAAAAATACCGCTTAATTTTATTTGTTTTTTTTCTTTTAAATCCTTGAACGACCACTGATAAAGATTCCCACCATCGCTTTCTGGTTTTGCGGAAACCCTGCTAAACGCCTTACCAGGTTCCAACACTAACGCCAAATTCTCCATATCTTTGTCTGTTTTCTTGACATCTACAACCATATCAACCGCTGTATTTGCCACAACCTCGTTCGGTGCCTGGACAGACAAGCTAACTGGAGCATCTGTAATAGCAATATTTAAACTAGCAACCTTTTGAAACTCAGAACTGAAATTTGCTGGGACATAATTTAAAAACACGCGAAAGGACGCCTTTTTATCAAGATCTCCAAAAACCTTCCCAACTAAATCAATATATCCGCCTTCTTGTGCGCCAAGTGACCCAATGTTCCACTCGTCTTTTGCTTCATTTGACGGTGTTTTACTGGCATTAACAAAAGTAAATCCATCAGGATATTTTACTTGCAATACAACTTTTGATAATGGCACATTTTGCGCATTTCGATAACGAATGCGATGCGCGGAATCCTCGCCAACTTTAATTTCTGTGATACCAGTCATTGATAAAATAACATCCTCTTCTATAAAATGCGATTTTGGCTGAAAAAAGAAAAATCCGGCCCACGCCACAGCACCCAGAAACAAACACGCAATCATCAAAAACATTAATGCTCGTAAAAAGCCATGACTTTTTTGTTTTCTAAAATCAGTCATGTCCGGCATGCTTCCATCTTCATTTTGATAAATCTGCTTGAGATCTTTGTTCATCCTGTGCTCAACAACTTCTGGTATTTCAATACTCTCATCCACAACTTTTTTCTTGCGTGGCGCTCGTTTCTTTTTTGGAACTCCGGAAATTTCTTTTTTTGTGAACTCCGGCTTGTTTTCTGCAGTCATAATGTTTTTGAAATATTTTTTATTCTAAAGATTTTTCCATTATCAAGCCAAAGACCATATCTGTTTTTAATTTTCCACCATACTCAGCACCATTCAGCGCCAATGATAAATCCTTGTTTGTTTCCCAAACCGGCTCCCAAGCATTTGGATAAATTATCTGTGTTGTAAACTGACTATCAATTCCAGATTGTTTTTGCACCAACAAACCATAAGATGAATAAACCTTCTTTTCTGTTCCAGTCAGTAACGCGGACTGAACCTTTGCTAAAACCATCTGTTTTTTTGTCTGAACTACAATCTTTTGGGCGGCTATTGCCTTGAACGGTAACTTGTATGTTACATACGCCACACTTGTTTCTCCAGGCGGTGTGATTACCCAATTGCCAAAAGCAGTTTTCCCAAATTCTTGCGTAATGCGCGTACCAGTGCCCTGATGGACAATCTCACCAGCTTCAAACAGTTGCAAATCAGTATCTATTTTGTACCACTCTTCCGGAACCTTAAACATCTGCTCTGGCGGAGTGGCAAAACCGCCCGCCTCAATCAGTTCCGCACCAGAAGGAACATAAACACGTAAATAATCTATATTATCTCCACCATAAAATTGTTCGTCTTTTGTGCCGTTGTTTTTTCGTTTGATAACTACAGTATCAATAATTGACCCATCATCCTGCACCACTGCTTGATGATCTATTGTCTGTTCCATTCGCGCGTCTGATTTATTGCCACTAACACTCGTATTTACAACAAGCAGATAATCTTGTTTATCATTTGTACTTGCGATTTCTCCTGTCCATCCAAATTCCTGCAAACCAGCCAACTCTTTTGTTTGATTTTCCACAAAAACCTGAATCTCTTTTTGCGCCAGTGCTTCATGCAATTCAGCCGCCAGTCGCACAGCGCTAATTGTGTTTAAACCCTGCATTCGATTAAGTAACTGGCCAGCCAGATCCCCGATTACCTCCTTTGGTTTGTTTTCTTCTTTGTCATAATCAACTTCAACTTGTTTTTGCAATTTTACTAACGCGTCTTCTGAAGCGACCTGCATTCCGAATTTTTCTACGCTTAAAGGCCCAAGTACTGATAAGAATCTTTCTAACACAGTAGCATTAATAGCGATTACGCCGTCAACAGTTGAATTGCGTCCATGTTGATAGAACCATGCGATTTTTTTCGCAGCAGTTGGAAAATCAGGAAACCAATTTGCGTCTTGAAAATCCCAACGCTTGTTAAGAACCTGCAACGGGGTTGGTGGTTTAATAAACACATCCAACTGACCCTGCAAATCATATGTACCGCCTGCTGGAATTTCTAAATTAGTAACTCTACCTTTTTGCACGTCTAGAATAGCAAAACTACCCATAAATCCGCCTGTTGGCCGGAGTTCGTGGGGATTCTGAAACATAACTAAGTAGCGTTTTGGCTGTTCTGAGCCAAGCAAAGCATCTAGCGACTGAGAAAGCAGGCGGATATCCTTCATGTCATTTACAAATGTTGAGAACAAAATTTTAAAATCGTAAAATGACTGTTGGTATTCAACAGGAATGATTGACTCATCTACTTGTAACAGATCGTTAATCGCCTCTTCGTACTGCGGAATTGCGCTACGCAAATGTTCTGCTAAAACTGATAATTTCTCTGTCATCGGCAAATTCACACCCTCACCAGTCTCTTTAATTCCCTTTACCAAATATGTGTTGCCGAGCGCCAAATGGTGCCCTGCCAAAAGCAAATGCTGTCTGCTTTGCACCTGTTCTCCCACGATTGGCAAAACACTCATTACATACACAAGGGCTTTATGATCTTTGTCCAGAATGTTTTGAGCTGTACTAAATGATTCTAACGCTGAATTTAAATCTGACTGTGCTTGCAAAAAATTCGCCTGTAATGCCGCGACAGTTGATGATTGCAATGACAAAAACGCGTTTGAACTCTGAGTAACAACTTGCGCTCCATCGCTTCTTAATTTTTGATAATATCCAATTGTCGGAAACGGAATTGCGACGCATAAAAATAAAACAATTGTCGCAACAGCAAGTCGGCGATAGTTGAACGATAATTGAATATTTGATATTGGATATTTAATATTTGTTATAAGGCGTTTAATAATCCGCCCCAAATCTTCGGTGTGTTTTTTTTTCACAACCATCTCGACTGCTTTATCCGTCAATTTTGAGTTTTGGTTTTTGAGTTTTGAGTTTTCTTTTCGCACCATCTCTGCCAAATCAACCACCACCCTTTCCTCTCGTAGGTGCGCTTTTTCCTGAAACGCGTTTACTCCATCCAGCGGACTTTCTTTCCTTTGTTCTGTTAGATCAACAATATGTTGTGATTTGATGTGCTGTGAAGCAAACCTAACATAAACCAATTTTGTCTTGGCTTCAACTTTTTTTCCTCCTTTAAGAGGGCAGTTGTTTTTTGTGTGTCCAGGTCTACGGCAACAAGAACACCTGCGTTTGAGTGTCATGATAGTATTATACCACAAATATCATTTATCATCTATCATTTATCGCTGCTTTATACACACCCAGCGTCTCCCTCGCCAACTTGTTCCAAGAATAATTCTTCAACAACTCTCGCGCGTTGTTTTGCAATTCAAACCGCACATTCTCATCAATGAGTCCGCGATGAATAACATCTGCCATTTGTTCATAATTCTCCGGATCAAAATACAACGCAGCGTCGCCCAACACTTCTGGCATGCAAGAACGGTTGGATGAGGCCACAGGAACCATATGAGACATTGCCTCAAGAGGAGGAAGGCCAAAACCTTCGTAGAGTGAGGGGAAGATAAACAAACGAGCGTTTTGATATAGAGAAATTAGTTCCTCGTCGGAGACATTATTTAAGTGAATGGCTGATTGAATATTGGATATTAAATATTGGATATTATTGTAAAAATAATTGTCTTTACCAACCAACACCAACTTATACCCATCACTATATTTCTCACAAAATATTTTCCATGCTTTGAACAGGCCTTTTAAATTTTTATGCGGATACGCCGCCCCGACGTACAAAACATACGGACAATTTGGATATTGGATATTAGATATTGGATATTTATTTCTTTCCTGTTTCTCGGTCGTTTCAAAAGGTGCTTGATACCCCACCACCATCTCCTCCATCTGCACTCCGAGCGTTTGATGAACATCTTGTTTCGTAAACTCGCTTGTCACAATAATTTTCTTTGCCCGCTTGACCGCGTGCCGAACAGCCATCCGATGCGCTTTGTCTTTGAGCCAGAACTTGAGAGGTCCAAGAGTTGTGGCTTCTGGACGAGGAAAATGATACATTGTTAAATCATGAATCGTCACAACAAACGGCTTGTTATACAAAATCGGCACATTCCAATGTGGAAAATGCATCAAGTCCACTTTCTCCTTATCAATAATTTTCTTAAACTTCACCTGCTCCTTCCACACATACCAAGGAATATCCGCGACAACGATTTTAAGTTCCCCTCTCCTTGTAGGAGAGGGCAGGGTGAGGTCTCTGGGGTCTCGGTGGTTCACAAACAACACAAACTCATTTTCAGAGTCAATCTCCAACAAATGCTTTACCAATTGTTGCACATATCTCCCAATTCCGAAACTGGAAGACATCATCCGACAATCTATACCTATTTTCATATATGAGTATTCTATCAGAAAACCTTATAAAAAACAAAAAGACCCGCCTCTGGCGGGTCTTGAATATCCAATATCTTAATATCCCAATATCCTCGTCAGTCCTGGTACGGCGTGCTCAAACTCGTAGCGCAAGCATAATCTTGTGTTCCACCCAAAAACTCATTTACCTTGCTATAATTTGTCTGACACAATTTACCACTTACAGAACTAAAATTCTTGTACGGAGGCGTGGTCCAGGACTGAGCCATCATTTTTGTTGCTCCGGCTTTCGCGCCAGCTTCTGTCTTATAGCCCTCAAAATACACCATCTGCCCTGACTTGACTGCTACTTTTGCTTCTGTTCCAGAACCCACACCCTCGGTGGTATAACTCAAAACCTTGAACGTACCATTATCTGCGAGAGACACCGTATATACATTCACAAACGCGTTAGAAAGATTCTTTGATTTCGTATAATCTTTATGCGCTGGATAATCATTCACACTGACTGGAAACACAACTGCTGATTTTGTCTCATCATAAGCAGGCAATATAGCTGGCGAAGTTGGCGCTGTCTCTGGAACATCTTCTATCACATCTTCATCTAGGTTTATCTGCGACGCATCAAACGTTGTATCCACATTTAGAAATACGCCGTATTTTGCTGATCGTTTTGTGTAAGTGATTTTAATCGTCATATCACCATCTGCGCGATCAATTTCTAAGCTCTTTCTAATTGGTATACGATAATATTTTTTATCAGCATTACTCAAAGTAAGCCACACATAATAATTATTGTATGTTCTGACTTTAATATTCATTTTACTATTATGCTTTATAGTATTATTAACACAAGCACTATAAAGACCATCCCCACCCTCACTGTTTCCACAAAGCATTTTACCAACCTTTTTTTTGGGTGAAGTAATTGGCCTAACCGCTGTTGTTGGAGTTGGTACTGGTGTTGGTGTCGTTGGCACAACCGTAGTTGTAGTCTGAGGAGTTTGACCACCAGAAGTTGTGCCTTTTCCAACCAATTTCACACAATTTGTACCAAGTACATGATAATAATCTGCTGAATATCCTTTTGAAATTTGAATTTTCTCGCCGTCCTTGCCCCAACCCATAATTGAATCGTTTACCAACCAGATAAATGCATCATTATAGCCTATACAAACTGTTTTTTCTGGTCTTTGTTTACAATCGCCTAAATAAGAATCTCTTTCCACAAAATCTAAAGGACAAACAGTGGATGGTCTGCCTGCAGTATCTGTTGATTGTGTTGGCGCAGCATATGCAGACGTATTATATTTGAAATACACAAAATCCGACCACAAGCTATATGTGCCATCTGGATACACAGCACGCACTTTAGCGCGGAACTGGTTATCACCAGCTAATGCTGGTGTAATTAAATATACAGCGTTTGCAGTCCATGTGTTCACACTAGACCACATTGATGACCCACAAGTATCACAAGCCACTTCTAACTCATATTTGCTCGCTGATTTCACAGGCGTCCATTGTACTTCTGCTGTACGTGGGTAATTTGTCAAAGTTGTGTTATTAAATGGAGCAAGAATTGTTGGTTTTGCTTTTGTGTCATAAATCACTGTTGGCGTGGTTGGTGTAGTCGGTGAAGTGTTGGAGTCAGTAGAAAAACCTTCAAATTTTACATAGACGACAAAATCATTATTTGTCTCACTGCTTTCAACAACACTATTATCAGCATCAACTTTGAATGATAATTTGTGCACGCCAGTTCCAAGCGTTAAATACGCTTGTGTCCAAATATCCTGCTTTTCTCCAACATCCAGTTGTCTGTTTGTTTGCTGTGAAGTCAAAACACCATCAAAACTAATAGCATTGCGGTATACTCCACTCTTCGCGCTACCATAATTCTTGTCAGCATAATACAAATTAAATGCTGGTTGGCCACCGCTTATAAACAACGCGTCCGACGGAGTTAGTGTAATGGTTTCATTCCATTTCACTTCTTTTTTGTTTTGTCCGATGCTCAAATATCCGTACAAACCGAGATCGGCTTTGGTGTTTACTACCTGAGGAGCAGAAAGACACGCACCTTCTTTGCAACCAAAAGGACACTCTGTCTTTTTATGAGTATACGCGTATGTTGGATCACCTGTTAAACAAACAAGCTCATCTACTGTGATAGAATCAACGCATGATTCCACAACTGTTTTAAAACCATAAGTCGGAGTAAAAACATCAAGAATACCTTTCACAGAAGTGACATTTCCACCGTCTGAATCTTTACACGTTGGCTTTGAGGCCACACAAGCGCCCAAATCACAAGAATATCCATTATCGCATTTTTCGTAAGTAATATCCCATTGTCCACCATTGCAGGTAAATTCCACAACTGTTGCTTTATCAAAACAATAATCTTCGCCTGTTGTAAATATTGTTCCATCTGAATAACTAATAGTATTTTTACCCTTTATCATCTTATCATTGGCTCTATCTGTTTCTTTGCAAATTTTTGTTAAATTACACTCATTTGAAACACTGTATTTTGCTAAACCACATTTTCCTGTCACCCTATCACATGAATTAACACAAGACGTTTCCGCTAATTTATTCCACTCTTCGGCGCTTTTGCAAGTCGTAGCATCCCCCTGCCTGACTTCCGTTGTATTTTGGCACATCCAATAAGCATTGCGGAAATATGATGTTTCGGCTTTTACAGAAGAAGCAAAAACCAAACTAAAAAGGCCTACAATAAAAATCCCTAATGTAAGCCACTTTAACCTACTCACTTGCATAAAAGAGAGATTAAAATTAGTTAATTTTTTGGTCTGGATGACAGACATAGTATTAGTATATCATAATATACACATTAAAACAAGGAAAGTAACAACCTCGCTGAATCTTCCCAATTAAATTTTTGCGCCTGAACAATGCCTTTCCAGCTCATTTCCTGTCTTAATTTATCATCAGCGAGCACCAACTTCATCACCCCGGCAAGATCTGCGACATTGTTTGGATTCACATAATATGCCGCGTTTCCGCAAACTTCGCCAAGAGATGGCCTATTGCTCGCGATAACTGGCACGCCAAATGCCATCGCCTCTAAAACCGGCAAACCAAAGCCCTCGTAAAGCGAAGGAAAAACAAACAGCGCGGCGTTTTGATACAATTCCGTCTTTTTTGTTTCATCAACATAGCCAACGTATTCAACGCCAGGGGTGTTGTTAATGAGCGCCACGAGCTTATCACTCTTCCAGCCCTTGTCACCGGCGATGACCATGTTGTAAGTTGTAAAAGTTGTAGAGTTGTAAAGTTTTCTGTATGCATCAATCAGAACCTCAACATTTTTCCTCGGCTCCAACGTACCCATGTACAAGATATATTTATTATTTGATATTGGATATTGGATATTGGATATTGGATATTGACAACCATGTCCAACTTTTACAACTTTACTACTTACAACCTTACAACTCTCAATCACGTCACGCCTCGTATTCTCCGACGGCACCAAAACCACGTCCGCTCTTTCACACTGCTTTTTCGGACGCAAAAACCAATGCCATAATCGTTGTTTGAGCGTAAAACATTCTGGAAGAAATTCAAAAGACAGGTCGTGGATTGTGAGGATAAATTTTGTCTTGCGCGAAAGGGATATAAAATTAAGATTTGGAGAAAAAAAATAATCCAAATTCCCTGCAATCAACTTATCCAAATTGACCAAGCCGAGCCATAGTAACAAATTGAGTAATTTGTTCGGCCACCACAACCCAACATAGTGTACGTTAATTTGTTCCCATTTTGGAATAAATTGCGAAACATCCTTTGAAGAATTGTAAAACAAAAAATACTGGTTTTCTTTGTCCATCTTAAAAACAGCGTTGAGAAGTTGATAAGTATACTCCCCAACACCAGTACGGACAGGATTCATTAGACAACGAATGTCAACGCCTATATGCATAGCATGCATTGATTTTGGCCCTGCTTGAACTCATCATATCTATCTTCAACATACTTCCGCATCTTGTCTTTGAAAACCACAGTGTCATATTTCATCGCGTGTTCGCGGATTTTGGCGCTATCCCAATTTTCATGATTAAAATTTACAACAACATCCAAAAGCGAATTCCAGTTCTGTTCTGTAAAAAATACACCTGTCTCGCCCGGAATCACAGTTTCTGTAACACCGCCGACAGGATACGCGATCACAGGTCTTCCAGATGCCATTGATTCAATTGGTGTAATGCCAAGGTCTTCAACCTGTGGATGAATGAAGGCGCGAGCTTTTGACAATAATTTCGCTTTTTCCTCGTCGCTAACCCGACCAACAAATTCAATATTTTCTTTGGAAAACTTTTTTAAATTTTTCAATTCCGGGCCTTCACCAAAAATTTTAAGTTTGGATTTTTTTAAACGATTAAACACTTGTACTAGCAAATCAAATCTTTTGTAAGGCACAATGCGTCCACCTGCCAAATAATAGTCGCTGATCTCCTTGCTAACAAAAAAACGACGAGTATCAACGGGTGGATAAACTATATCACTTTCTCGACGATAATATTTTTGAATCCTGCCATGAACAGTGCAAGAATTTGCAACAAAATGATCCACCCTATCCACGCTCATTTTATCCCACATTCGCAATTTATGAATAAGTCGTGGAAGTTGTGATTTAATCAAACGATTGCACCTGAGATCCTCTATATACTCATGCGTATCAGTCCAAAGATAACGCGTTGGCGTGTGACAATATGAGATATGGAGCGTGTCTGGGCGAGTAAGCACGCCTTTGGCAAACGCAGATGTTGATGACAACACAACGTCAAAATTGTGCAAATTATGACGTTCTGTAGCCATAGGCATCCAAGGCAAATACCACTGATATTTCCTTCTTCCCAATGGCAACTTCGCTATAAACGACTCTCTTACATCTGAATCAGAAAAATCAGCTAATTTCTTCTTATCATGAAACAAAACAAAAATCGGCGCTTCTGGCCAAATCTCATGAAACGCTTTGAGGACCCGCTCTGCCCCACCATCTTGTGACAAATAATCATGAACTAACGCGATTTTCATAATGCACCACGCCTACGCAACACAACAAACGGTGTTTTTACAAAAATAATTAAATCCATCAGCAAACTCCACTTTTCAATATACATAATATCTAATCTTGCTTCTTCATCAAATGATAAATTACTACGACCAGATATCTGCGCAAGGCCTGTAATTCCAGGTTTTAGTGTTAGCAACTTGCGATACTTTTTTTCGTACTTCGCCACTTCACGTGGCTGGTGCGGTCGAGGACCAACAATACTCATACTTCCATCCAGAACGTTAAAGAACTGTAGAAGTTCATCAATACTCCACCGTCTGATAAATCTACCGAACGGAGTAACGCGCGGATCATTGGCAATTTTGTAAACAGGACCTTCTTTTATGCTCAGATCAGCGATAAGTTTTTTTTCATTTTCTTCTGCCGCCCTGCCAGCTTCACCAAATTGCGATCCTGTGCAATCTTTTGAAAACATCGAGCGAAATTTTAATGTAAAAAACAATTTACCGCGGATTCCAACGCGTTCGTTTTTATAAATTATTGGCAGTCCTGTTTCAAATAAAATAATCAAAGCTGACAACAGTGTTACTGGCGATGTGATAATAATTACAATAATACTAACAAGCACATCAAAAACTCGTTTTGTTACTCTACCCCACCCTTCCAACGGTGTCTTGCGCAATTCAACAATCGGCACGCCTGCAAGAGGACTCACAGTCATATTCGAACTATACGCGGCGAATAAGTCAGCAGAATATTTAAACACAATGTGATTCTCATTTGCAAAATCAATTAGGGCAAAAGTTTCTTCTTCGTTAGCGCGCGTGTTAGTAAACAGAATTTCATCAAGATTTAATTTTTTTAACTCACAAGCCCGGCTTTCATCAAACCATGGGAGCTCACCAATAACATCATAACCCAATGATTTTCTCTCTTTGAGCGCACTAACAATATCTTTGGTCACTTGGCCAGTACCAATTACTATCACCCTGCGCAAACCAATACCCGCTCTATACATAATTCCTTTCAATCCACGCGTAATAATTCTACCAAAACTAACATACACAATCGCAAACAACCAGCCAGCAACAACAAGGAAACGCGAATCAAACTGCGTTTGTGTAAACATTACATACAAAGCCACAGCACCAAGTCCGGCTGAACATGCCAAAACGACACGGGTGAGATCGCGGGATAGTTTGCGGTTTGGATTTGTTGAATAAAGACCGACAAGAGCAAAATTTGCCATCCAGCCAACTGCCACCAAACTTGTAAGCCAAACAAAGTCGATCATGGTCAGCTTAAAAATCACAGGCTTAATTGCCACGGCCCAGTCAGTAAAACGCAAATAATACGCGGAAATTCCAGCTAAAATAAGAAGTAAAAAATCAATCGGAACCTGGATTACCATTAAAAATATCTCTGAACGTTTCATAGAGATTCTAGTAAATACTTATACTATAACAATAACAAAAAACACCCTAAATTGCAATAGGGTATTTTTGGTGTTCATTACACAGCTATAAGCCGAATTTTGTCTAGGATAATCATTTCTCTGTCGCGTAAATTACTCTACGCGATCTAACGAGCTAACTTTTCCCATGAACCACAGAGGATTCAGGGCTGCTCTTTCTCCAGGCAGGGCTTTGCACGCATCCACATCACTGTGGAGCGAATATGGTAGCTTTTGACTCGAGATCAAAAACATCCATACACTTTTCACGTTTCTCCACCTTATCCGCCTCTTCGGCGGACAGGTCGTTGGATAGTATTGTCTCTGTGCCGCTTTCCCGTCCTGACTAAGTCAGGAGGTGGGTGTTACCCACTACCCTTTTCCGCCCTACGGCGGAAGAGTTCGGACTTTCCTCTCCGCCCAGGGCGGAGCGATTATCTACTGTGTAACGAACACATATATTATATCACAAAAAGACACTTTTGTCAAGTGTCCTTGGTGCTCAGGAGAGGACTCGAACCTCCATGCCCTTTCGGGCGCTACCACCTCAAGGTAGTGCGGCTACCAGTTACGCCACCTGAGCTAAAACCTTCTCTCCTTCCCAACAACCATCTCAATTCTTTTTCGCGCCAATTTGATTTTTATTTTAATTTCTTTTGATTGCTTGCCATCAGCCTCAACAACGAATGGCGATTTAGAACTAACAATCATTTCTTCAAAAGGAAATACGCTAGGCTCCTCAAACACCTGTCTGCGCAACCACCCTTCTCGAGAAATTGGGCGCAGAAATGCTTCCAACTTTCCATCTTGCGGATGAATTGTGTATGTTTCTTTTTTTCCTACAGACAACCACTCATACGGCCGAAGATTGCAAACAATCAATTCCATCTTGTCTTGCGCGCTTACCTGAAATTTTTCATCATACTCTACAGTAATTTTACTTGGCGGAATATGCAATCGCGACACAAAATATCTATTATTAAACCACCCAACATCTAACTTAACTTTTCGACGACGCGATAATGTATTGCACGCTTCCACACCAACAGGAATACCCAAGACATCTGCGATACTATTATCTGACCCGACCGGCAAAAAACCGAACAGCACTTCACATGTCGCGGCGCGAGATAACACATGACCAAATGTCTCATCATCTCCAACAATAACTACTGTTGTAGCGCCCCTTTTTATTTCATCTTCAACAATCGCTTGCGCGTCTGTAAAATTCTGCAGCCGAATTATCTTACCAGCAATGCCAAAATCTGTCAAGCGCGTTTCCATCGCCTTGATAATGGCATCATACTTTTTTTCTCTCAAAAAATTGTCGTAAAGATAGACGTACATAATTTACGCCGCCCACTTATTTGCAAGGCAATTTTATTCTGCCGTCAATTCATCTGCATCTTCGGATTTTATTTTTCCAAATAATTTCTTTTTTTCAGACCGCTCTGAATCATCTGGTAAACTAATTCCTTTCATCACCACTTTACCCAAAATTAAAGCGCCCGGAGCAACGCTCAAAATTTTACAATCAATATCACCACTGATTTGCGCTGTTTCTGTCAATTCTAGTCTCTCCACAACCTTAACATTGCCTTTAATCGCGCCTGAAACAACAGCATTTTCAGCGCGGACATTTGCAAATATCTTTGCGCCATTTTCCACTGTCAGCATTTTACTGGTTTTAACACTACCAGTGACAGTGCCTTTTACCACAATATTACCTTCTGACGCAAAATCGCCCTCAACTTTCACTGATGGGCCAACTACTGTATCTACGTCGTCAGATACTACTCGGACGCGTTCTACATCTACTGCTTGTTGTGGATATGTTTTGAACATATTCAAATCTAATTATTAATTATATTATTATTTTACACCTTTATTCAATAAACCGCAAGATTATGATTTTGGCGGTAAATCTGGAATTTTTCGCGGAATCCAAAAACCAAATTCACTACCTTTCCCAATGCCCTCGCTGTGCGCCCACACCATTCCGCCATGATTTTCAATAAACTTCTTGCAAACACATATTCCAAGGCCTGTGCCAGTAACATTCGTGCCTTTTACATTTTCTCCACGATAAAATTTTTGAAAAAAATTTGCTTCATCGACTTTGTCAAACCCAATGCCATGATCTTTTACACGCACAGCAATTCCGTCATTTAATTCCTCGGCACTGACATTGATAGCGCCTCTCTCAGTATATTTAATGGCATTATCAACAAAATTAAAGGCCACATGACGGATTTTTTCTTCGTCAACTGTTAATTTTGTGTCATTTGTTTTATATTCAATTGACACTTTCAAACCCTTTGGTTCCGCCTTTGGCCTTAATTCAGAAACAACGCTTTCAACAATTTCCTTAATATCTTTTTCTTCAAAATTACATTTCGTTCTGCCCTGCTCAATTCTTGTTATATCCAAAAATTCATCCACAAGCTTTACAAGACGTTCATTGCTTTCATCCATATCATCCAACGTTTCTTTTATCTTTACAGTTGGTTTACCGTAAGCGCCATCTTCTATCAACTCAATATAACCCTTGATAATTGAAAGCGGGGTACGCAATTGATGCGAAGCAATGGAAAGAAATTCTGTTTTCTGGCGGTCTAGCTCTTGAAGTTTTAGATTGGCTTCTTCCAATGACTTCGCGAGCTTTGCCATTTCTTCACGGCGCCTTATCTCTCTCTTTACAGAACTTATTAAAATAAAAGAAAGGACCAATGAACCAACTAAAATAAGCGTATTTGCGATTGTTTCATAAAGACCGCTGGAAATAATTGAACGGAAAATAAACAATGTGTTCATTATAAGCAGCACGCCTTCGGTCGCGATTAATTTTATGTTTAACAAATTGTACCTAACAATAGCATAAACCGTAAAAATAACAAAAGAAGACGCCAATATATTGCCATATGGCGGTATATTTATTTTATACCACAAAAAATAGTTAGTGGACCCGCCAAAAAAAGACAAAACGATTCCGACCAGCACAAGAGCAATCTGCTTCTTTTTTTCACCCTCACTTATAAGATACTCTCTGATTAAAAGATATGACGCATAAAGCATCAAGCCAAAAAACATCAACAAATAATAATGATACAACACACCTGGAACAGCCCAAAAACGCATGGCAAATTTTGGAACCATTCCTGCTATAAAAAACCTAGAAAAAGTCAGACAGGCAAAAAACAATGAAGCGGCGTAACCAAATAAAATCATTATTTTTTTCTTCTCATATTGGCCAAGCCAGTTAACTACAAAATGCAAATAAAAAATAGAAACAAAACAAGCCGGAACGTGCAAAAGTTGAAAAGATAATAGTGTTAATTCTTTAGTTTTTGCGATTGGCCATAAAATGTAGGCGAAAGACCATAATGCAACACCGAAACTAAATAAAGCCAGGCTAGCATTGATCTTGTTTTTTTTATCTTTAAACAAAATAAGAAATCCTAAAAAGGTGCTCACAAAAGCATTAAAGGTGGCCGAAAACGCAAAATACGTATAAGATAATTCCATATATAATCACATTATATCATATTTTGCAAAACAAAAAAACACCACAATGGTGTTGATTGCTTCCAGGCCTGTAAAGCACAGGCCTGGAAGCGTGGGTGGGCGCCCTAACAGCGGGCATGAATGATCGCGTACTGACCATCTCCACCCGGGCGTTCGCTCATGGTGGAAATGATCTGCCAGCCCGCGTCATCAAAGATCTTATGAACGTCGGAGAGCTCCTTGGGCCGGAGCTGCCATCCGCCGACGTTGCAGAGAATGCGGAATGTGCGCGGATCCTCACGGAACGCGCGCATAAGCAGAGTCGCCGCAAGCATCTCTCCGCCCGACTTGAGGTGTTCTTTGGCACGCATAAGGACCGTAGTCGCAGTTTCCTTATCCATGCCGCAAAGCACCCCAATGAGGACGGCGTAGTCGGCAGGCGGGCCAACGTCCTTCATGAAGTTGCCCTTACGGATGTTGACCGCGTGGCCGAGATGAGATTCGTTGGCCCTTGTCTGCGCGACAGCAAGCGCTTCCAGATCTAAATCAAGCACGTCCCATCGAAATCCTGTGGGGATCCTGCCGGCACGAACCAATGCTTCGAAGGCATATGATCCAGAACCGCCGCCGAGATCCACCACGCTGACATTGTCATGAACGAAGTGCTCTGCCAGCCAGTGTGCGCAGAAGTCCAGACGATCGCGCAAGGCCTGTCCAGACAAAGACCTGCTCAAGAACCTATCCAGCCCTTCGGTCAGTGGAACCCCATTACCGTCGGGATAGACGATTCTAAGCATAGCGTCCGAAGCCGGATTCTGGTGCAGAATCCTGGCAATGATAGAGTTGCTGGTCGTGTAAGCCAGCACTCGCGGATCCGCAAACTTCCCCGGGGCAGACACAAGCTCCCGAATCTCTTCCGGAAGACAATCTACGTCAGAGAAATCCACACCATCATCGGCCAGCCGCAAAACCTGCTCGCTCATCGTACTCATCATCATCCTCCTTCCCCTTTCGGGTATTGTTGCATTGTAAAAGATAACCACCCACCTCTGCCAACAATGCTTGTTGACAGAGATTGGTCGCTAAAAAACAATGCTTTGATTTTTAACAAATAAATACTTGACATCAATCCCTAAATCTACCACAATTTACATCCATTGCATGGTAAATTTCTTGCAACCTTTCTTTTGTGAGTTCTCCCTTTTTTGCAATCATCAATCGTCGATCAATAGTAAAAACTTTATGTAAAGCGCAAATACCATCCTGCCCAAGACCAGTTTCATATCCATGTAAAAGCGCTTCGTTGCTAAACACACGCTCTCCGCTTTGATGTGGAATTATTTCTGAAACAACAATAGTTGAAAGACGCTCATTAAGCACACTGTCTTGTAATACAATTACAGGAATTTCTTTCTTTTCGCGCAAGCACAAAAATACATCTCCGCGCTGAATAACCCCACAATACATTTTATCCAAATCAAATCCCATATTAACGATATTTATTAATATCACGCAACTCATCTTCAATTCCTTTTACTTCACTATCGTGCTTGTATTTCAAAATACAATCAACAAAAAATTTACTTCTCTTTCCGTGCGGAAAATTCTTGCGGAAATACTCCGCAATTGATTTCGGGATTTTCAACACCACTCTTTCAACTTTCTCTTTATCTTTAACCATATTTTTAGACAAAAATACTAATATGATTATTATACACCTTTTTGGGTGCACTTTCAAGGTGCACTAAATTAACTGTGGATAACCATATTTGAGTTGCATTAAATACATAATTAGCTTATAATCTGACTACTTATCCAATAATCCAAAAAACATGAAAAACAATATAATTATCGGGTCTCTGGCAGTAATCATTGCCGCGTTACTTTGGAGCTTAGATGGCACTTTTCTGCGTCCACAACTTTACGCTCTACCATCTGTCTTGGTAGTATTCCTCGAACACGTGCTTGGTTTTGTCGCGCTATTACCTTTTTTAATTTTTTTTAGGAAACAATTAAAGACAATAAACAAAAAACAGTGGTTGACGATTTTTTGGGTTGCATTATTCGGTGGCGCGCTTGGCACCACATTTATCACAAAAGCATTATTTTTAACCGGTTTCAAAGATGTATCAGTTGTTATACTGCTACAAAAATTCCAACCACTTTTTGCCATAGTACTATCCTCGATTTTTTTACATGAAAGATTTCCTAAAAAATTCTATGTTTATGCGGCAATAGCAGTTGTTGCTGGTTATTTTGTAAGTTTTAGAGACCCATTTACAATCACCAATCTGCCAACAACATCATTTCTGACTATTCTGTTTGCGCTATTGGCCGCATTCTCATGGGGTTCTTCCACAACATTTGGAAAATATTCAATAAAAAATATCAATTACGGGCTATTGGCCGCGTTGCGTTTTGGATTAACAGTGGTGATAATGATTGTACCAGCTGTTTATTATTACCATGGCACATTTGTGGATGTTTCAGCTCGCCAATGGTGGACATTGCTCATCATAGTGTTCACATCTGGGGCCGCTGCAATGTGGCTATATTATTACGGCCTTAAAAAAATACCAGCATCACTAACGACATTGTGTGAATTAGCATGGCCTGTTTCTGCGATTATTTTTGATTATTTTATCAATCACAGTGTGTTATCTATATCGCAACTACTTGGCGGATTTATTTTAATCGCATCTGTGTACAAAGCCACAACCATGAATCGTTCACTGACGATCACCGGAGAAGTATTGCCAGGACAACAGCAGGGCGGCAAAAGTGGAGTAAAAACAGCCAACCTAGACACTTCACTTGCTAAAAAATTAGAAAAAGGACTATATACTTGTACAATTCATATTGATGGGCAACAATATTTTGGTCTCTTGTACTATGGCTATAATTCATTTAGCGGGCAGGACTGTTTAGAAACGCACATTTTTGATTTTAAAAATGATATATACGGAAAAAAAATAACAGTCACAACAGATCGCTTTATCCGTTTACCAAAAAAATTCAAAAACACCTCAACCATGATTGATCAGATACGAGAAGACATTAAAATGGCTCCGTAGAGCCATTATAAAAAGCGGTGTTTTTTGGACGAAGTTCGAACATTTTTTGATGAAAATCCCGAAAACTAATTTGGACTCGGCAGGGCAAACTATTTTTCTGGGGGAATGGAATTGCCCTGCCTCGGCTTTCTTCCCGCCGGCAGGAGGGGTCTGGGGAGGAATGCGGGCGGGAATTTATGGTTAGCGCGACATGGCCGTCGGGGCTTCCCATACTGACATCATACCAGTGTTGCGGGCGTGGAGTTTGCAATCGGATTCGCGTGTCATTTTCTCGCACATAATTTTTGAATTTATTCCAAAATTCAAGTTGTTGTAATTTTGTGTCGGTTAGTTCGCCATTTGACGAACTTGTTTTGATTGCTTTTGCCCATTCGTTTGGGCTAACCATAATTTCAAATTTTGGCGCAGGATTTGATCCTTCAATCTGCCAAAGTTCAATTTTTATCAAAAAGAAACTTATATTTTCGTCTGTATGTTTGTTGAGCCAATCAATCGCTTTTTGGTGTTCATCGCGAACATCTTTGACAATCCAAATAATTATTTCTGCGTCATATCCTGACGCATAAGTAATAATTTTTCCTAAATGGTCGTGGTTTGTATCTTCAAGTTGGTTTTCGATAATTATTTTTCTTCCAGACGCTTCTTCTTCCGCGAGAATATCAACGCTAAATTTTTCGACGCTTGCTTCGGTTTTAATCGGTTTAATATCAACGCCAATTTCTTCGCTTTATGCGTCAAGATTTTCCTGTTGAGCAAGCCAGTTTGTAAAATCAATGGCTTCATGTCCCCAAACATCACGTAATTCTACTTTATTTAATTTTGATAAGTTTTTTTCCATAGTTTTATTTGTTCAAAATCTTTTTATATAAGTCAATTGTTTTCTCAATCATTATATCCGACCTAAATTGTTTTGCTGTTTCTTTTGCGGCCAACGCCAAGCGATGGCGCAAAGCGGTATCGTGTAGTAAAATTTTTATTTTCTCCTCGGCCTGCTCTAGATTACGTACAACAAAACCATTTTCTCCGTTACGAATAATTTCTGGTGCTACGCCAACGGAAAAACTGATTGGGACCAAACCTTGCGACATTGCCTCAATTAAACTTAGAGAAAATCCTTCATAGCGTGAAGTTAAAACCGCGATACCACCCGCATATTTTGTAAGTAGATTTGGAATGATGTTTTTTGCGGTATTTGCATTTACGGAATGATTTGGAATATTATCTTTCATCCATTTTACCAGTTTTTTGTTACGCGACATCACAATAGAAAACTTCTCAACTTCCGGAAACCGCTCAAAAAGCCAGATAAGCCGGTCAACCCCTTTTAGCTTCAATGTAAACGGATCTTCCCCAATTCTGCCTAAAAATATAAGAGTTGGTTCATTTTTTAAATTAACATTCGGCGTTTCAAACCAATAGTCCTCAATTGCATTATGAATCACTTTGATTTTTTCAGTTGCAATTCCAACAGTTACCAAATCGTGTTTTACTATTTCTGATGTAGCGATAATATAATCTGCGCGCTCCGCCGCGTACTGCTCAATAGAGGCAATATCATTAAGCGGTCGGCGTGTTTTTATATAAAGTTCGCGAATCGCGCCTGATTGTTTTAAGCGGAGAAAAACATCACTACATCCATTTTCTAAATGATTTGTTTTCGGAACGGCTCGCAAGAAACCGATAGTAGTTGAGCCAAAATGTGATACCACTGGCTTGGAAAAACGAAGAAAGGCGAGCGGTGTATAAGTCGTACCCTGAATAATATCATGGCGCAATATATCCTCGCGCTTTTCCAGTAGCGAATAAAAAAAGAGGATATTATTGATGCCCTTAAAATGAACTGGCGTATCTGTCAGTAAAAATTGCGGATAAAAGTTATTTACTTCTGCGCCTCTATCTCTCAACTTACAGGCAATAAGATCATTGATGAAATGTGCCCCAGTGCCTATTTTTTTGTCGCTATGGATAAAAGCTACTTTCATAATCTTTTTTATTTCATTAAAACATCAAGCGAAACGCCTAATGCGTCCGCAATTTTTTTTACTGTTTCAATGGTGGGGTTAGGAGTAGAGCCAGCTTCAATTTTGGCAATCGTATGAAAAGCCAAATCCGCTTTTTTTGAAAGTTGATCCTGCGAAATACCAAGCCTGTTTCGGTACTTCTTTATATTCTCTGCGATTGTAGATTTTTCCTTTGACATATTCGTATAGTTTTACTATGATAGTTGTATAGTATTAAAAATATCACTTATCAATAGTTAGTATATGAAATTTTTAGCATTTAGTCA